>Ga0163150_10000382_pt1 | contig 83056 bp, 78 predicted proteins | sample OliLakLV19P2IB_FD_148628 | JGI IMG/M metagenome (GOLD analysis project Ga0163150, IMG submission 148628) | Freshwater microbial mat bacterial communities from Lake Vanda, McMurdo Dry Valleys, Antarctica - Oligotrophic Lake LV.19.P2.IB | ecosystem: Environmental > Aquatic > Freshwater > Lake >... | reverse complement strand
AGATCGATCCTGTTTCACGCCGCCGCTGTAAAAGTCGTCGAATCCAGGCGGTACTTACCTGAAACTGCTCCGCGATCTCCTGTCGCGTGAAAACGTTCTCGTCACACGCCCGTACCACACGTTGACGCAAATCCTCGGAATAAGCCTCCATCGCTCGATCCTCCTTGATCAGAACTAAAAATCAAGCTTGTAGCAAACCGCAAATAACCACGCTACAGCAACATCGAAAACGCTCTAGAATACGCCGCATAGGTACGCCAACTAAGATTTGGGTCTTGGTGAACTCCAGTAAGGCGAAGGGGGATATCTCGTGATAGTATTCATTAACGAAGACGAAGCCTATTTGCATTGGATTGGACTCAACCTCTCTGGATTCGTCGTCAACGTCAGGAGGCGTCCAACCCCTGACTATCTCAAGATGCACCGCGCCAGGTGTGGTTACATCTCGTCTGACAAGCGAGAGAATTGGACTACGAACCAGTACATCAAAGTCTGCTCGCTTGATGAAACGGAATTAAAGGAGTGGGCGCGGCAAGAGATTGGCGGAGAGTTGGAGTATGGCTGTTACTGCAATTCCGTGCAAAAAATATCCAAGGTACGTCCTCTCTTTAGTTCACTTGAGTCCATCCCTCCGACTCGTAAAACTACATGGACGCTTTGGCGACCGACTGAGGAGCTGATCAGTTTGCCGCTCTACAAGCCGTTAAAAGCCAGTTGGGAGGCGTCTACGCATCGCGATCAGCTTGCCCTGGTTGAATATCGGCAAGCTATCCGAGAAGGACTCGCGACTAGATTGGTTGGTGATCGATTGTACCTGCGTCTCGAAGTCGGATTTTCAGATAGCATCCGCATGGTATCGGGCAATGATCTTGAGAACTATCTGACGCCGCTCTTTGAATGTGGCTGCCTGCCAGCCAACGTATTTCGTCTCGTTATCGCCGAAAAGCGCTTGGCCGATGTTTCCCGCATATCAATTGGCGTGGCTGAGGAGTACGAAATCGCCGACGATTCGATGCCATATGCACACATGACAGTAGCTCCCATCTCGCGTCCGTCTCAAGATAAAATCTGGAAACAAGAACTAGAGGAGGGTTTGAAGCGTGCCTGCGAAACACCACTCTTAGACGGTGAAGTTGATGTTCAGATCGCTTTGCGACGATCATTGAGCCAAGGGCGAAGCTGGCACTGTCTGTGGAAATCTGTTGGAGATGCCATGGGCCCAGTGGTCGGTGCCTATGAACGGCACAATCGATTCGATCCGCTGGATGACCGAATAACTTCACTCACTCTTCATTTGTGTCCTGACGAGAGCATGGGCTCTGGCACGATGGTCGGATACTGGTGGCGCATGAAGGTTTGCGATCAGCCGACAGGACAGGAACAGATCGCTTAGCACCGTCGCCTCGCAGGCTTTTGACTGCCGCCACTTCGTGGTTGAGATGCCGTTATCAAACCACACACTTTAGCCACGGACAAAGCAGGGAATATCACGGATCAAATCCAACCCTCCTATCCGTGTCTGATCCGTGCCAATCCGTGGCCAAATTCCTCTGTGCCCTCCAGCCAATTCATGGGTGTCGGAAGTCAAAGATTGACAAGAACGAAAAAAAACCGGAAGCACGTTTTATTTAATCATTGCTCCCTCCCATTAATACCTTCTTATCAGCGCCCATCAGCGTGAATCAGCGGTCACTCTTTTTTCGTGCCAAGGCGAGCCGCGAGCGTAAGCGACCGGAGTTCTTGAGCGCGAATCACACGGCCGGGGGACTATGCTCCAACGCCCCCGCGAAAAATTAAAGCCGCGCGCGGCCAATACAAGTGGCTAAAATTGGCCACCCGTTTCTGATACAATCAGCAACGCGCCAAACTCTGTTTAGGCTCCGATTCCTTGATAGCTTTGTGAGACTAGGCAAGGATGACTGGAAAGAATTGTTTTTACGACGATTAAATCGAGTGCTTTTTCAAAACAAACCACATCATCTAGTGGCTCCGGCCAGACCAACCACTACCAATAGACATTTTCGCCCCCCCGCGACGAGCCCTAAGTCCTTGGGTGTAACTGTTCTATGTGGTTCCAACCCAAGGGCGACCACAATATCTTGTGGGTCCCGCCGTCGGCAGGAACAGGGTTGGAATCCTGGCCAAGCTGGGAAAGTACCGGCATACGGAGCTAAATTCGGATGACTCTTGCTGCTATTTGCTCGACTGCTGCTTGGTTCGATTGGCCGTCTGTTGCTGTTGACGTTTGGCGGCCTGCTGCTCGCGTTTTTCCTTGGCCCGTTGCTGGGCCTCGGCATTGCGAATGTCGCGTTCGACCTTCCGCGCAACAATGCCTTCCACGCGGGCCGAGTTCACCAAGTACAACGCGGGATCGTCGATCACAAACGGCGTCGACCAAGTACGGCCGTCATTGTGATTGCAAACGTCGATAAAGAACGTCCGCAACCGTTGGGCGCTGAAGCCGTAAGGGAACTGCGAGGTGATGTAGTCCGCGGCAGTCAGGTCTTCCACGCCCGGCTTGGCGTAATAATGCACCATGCCATCGGGAGTGACGGAAAGGCCCATGGTCCACCAGCCGAATTGGTCAGCGGGGATTTCCTTACAGCGAATGTCACGGCCACGCGTATCGCCACGATAGGTAAGAAATGCCGAATCCTCTTTGGCGCCCTTATGGCCTTTGCTGCGGAAGTGAATCCACAAGCCCGGCCAGTAGGGTTCATTCTCCGTGACAGTCCGTGAGCCGCCGAAGAAACCCCCCTTCGATTCCGATTTGGTGTTCAGAGTCGAAGTGCTGATACGGAAACCAAATTGCGGGCCGGTGCGGTTTTCCCATTGGTCGGCGGGTGGCAAAAAGACTCGGATCGTAGCACTGGGCATTTCGCTCACGGGAATAGTCCCAATTCGAGCCAAGCTGTTGGCGACGAGATCGTCTTGCTGCGTGTCACGCGAAGTGTAGCCGGGAATGCCGGAATTCAACGTGCGAACAAGCAAGGCATGTTCGCTGCCTGGCAACCCACCAGCAGGGGTCGGCACGATTTCCATATGATCGGGATGTCCCCGTTCTGGTCCTTCGACCCAGAGCCCATTATTCGAGCGACCCGTCGGGGAGCGCAAACGCTCGTCTTGTTCACGAGAACTCTTGGGGAAGTTATGGACGAAGCCCCAAGAGGTATCCTCGAAGTCGTCTCCCACGTAGCCGATCTTCGCACCGGTACCGGGCACAAGAGGTCGTGCGGCGGAGGCGGTGTTCACAAGGATCAATGCGCAAACTGCTGCGGAAAGGCAGCGACCAAATGAGTGTTTCATGATTCATTCCCGGCGAGGGTGCATTGGGTCTGGGTGAGAACGCTCCGCGGGAGCGCTCCTGGAGAAATATCGGTCTCAAGCCGCCGCAGATTCGGTTCAATCGACACGGCAGAAACAGATTGCCCAAGTCACCCGATTTCTCGATGCATTGCTAGCTCTTGCTGCCGTGGGTTCAGATGCCAAACTGCCTAAGCACAACATCGGCCACGTCAGTATCGGCCATGGGTTGCTCGACGAACACGCCCCGCTCCGAGCAGAGCAACACGCCGCGTTGGTTGGGTTCCCGTGCAGGCGCGCCATGCGAGCCGCGAACCAATGTGGCGTCGAGCGGAATTCCCTTGGCGATGGGATCCCAGAACATTTCGACGGGATCGTAACCTGGCTTGCGGTGGATGTCGACCGTGCGGGCAAACTCTGGTGCGAGCGCGTCGTCGAACCACCAGTAATAGGCTTGCCAACTATTGGGAGTAGAGATGAGCACAACGTCACCGGCGAGCTCGTGATTGAGTTCGTACTTGTCGAGTTCCGTGTGTGCTACAACTTCGGCGATGCCGAGTTGATTGGCGAACAACTTGCTGACCTGCGATAGGATCGCTGGATCATTATCGCGGACAAAGACGTGCGAGAATTGGTGATCGACGAGCGCCCAGGCTTTGCTCGCCATCAAGTCCAAATGCTCGCGGCGGTTTTCCAGCGTCACTTTTAATAAGCCAGCTTCGCGGAGCAACCGATTGGGATAGCTCACATGATCGACGGGCGTGATGACGTATTCACTTGCCACGAGCCACAGTGGCTTGGCACCTCTCTTAATTCCCCCTCCCCGGTATTCCGGGGAGGGGTCTTGGTAGGCTTGCATAAAACCATCGACCAACCGACCAATTTGCTCGTCAAGTTCCGTCAGAGCTCGTAATGCCGCTGGACTATCTGGGCCTTCTTTTTGTGCGGCGTAGTCGAGGTGCGAGAGATACACGTAAAACAAGTTGGGTTTGAATCGCTCGGCACTGGTGATGGCCGAACTGACAATCCATTCGGTCGACTTGATGTTGGCAAACGGCCCCCAAAAATGTTGCAGCGGAAAGTGGCCAAGTTTTTCAATAAGCTCAGGATAGAGTGATTCGGGCGTTGAGTAGCACCACAGCGATTCCGTACCGTCGGGATTGTGTTTTGGCGCCGGCCAACAAATCACATCCGCCCCAGCACCGATACTGTGCAGCGGAAACCACGCCGCCGCGGTGAGCTTGGGGTCATGCTGGTGCATCAAATCCCAAAGCTGCGGCCGCTCGATGCAACTATTGGGCGAGGTCCACATCTCGACGCGATTGGTATCGCGAAAGAAAAAACCGTTAGCCACCACGCCATGTTCGCTGGGAGGCAAACCCGTTGTCATGTTGGCCTGCACGGTGCAGGTGACGCCGGGAAAGCTAGCCACCAAGTCACCGCAGTCGCCGTCCCCCACCAACGCTGTAAGTCGCGGCATGACGGCGAGGTCTTGCCGACGCAAACCGGGGACGGAGAGGAGAATCACGTATTCGGACATTTTATCGCTTCGTAAGTTCGATCAGCGGACGCAAGAAATCAAAAGCCTGTTTGGCTGCAAGCGGTCCGACATGGCTATGACGGCTCAATTCCACATTGAGCGGACCATCATAACCGACGTCGCGTAACGCGGCGATGACCGGTGGAAAGTCAATTTCTCCCTCGCCAAACATGAGATGCTCGTGAATCCCAGCGCGCATATCTTCGATATGCACATTTACCAAGCGCTCGCGCCATTGGTGAATCACGTCCGCGATTGGTGTTTCCCCCAGGCAGTGCAAATGGCCAACGTCGAGGGTGAGTTTCAACAATTGCGAGTCAACTAGCGATAACAATTCCGTGAATTTGGCCGTCGTGTCGATCAACATTCCTGGCTCGGGCTCGAAGGCGATTGTCATGTTTTCCAGAGCGGCGTGTTCCAACACGGTGTGCAGACTGTCCGCGAGTCGTTTTATCGCATCGCGTGTATCCATGCCGCTGAGTAAACGCCCAGACCACAGAGACACGCAATCACTCTCCAGCGAGAAAGCGATATCGATTGCATGTCGCAAAAAATCAATGCGGCGCGAACGATCAGCCGCATTGTCAGCTAAGAGTGTAGGTTCGTGTTTATGGACCGGATCAAGCAGATAGCGGGCCCCAGTTTCGATCACAGAGGTCATGCTATGATCGCGTAACAGAGTTTGCGCCTCGTGGACTTCTGCCTCAAAGTGCTTGCCGTACGGATTCAGTGTTGCATGGTCGAGTGTGATTGCCACGCTGCGGTAGCCAATTTCCGCCAACAATTTGATCGCCGCAAGCAGACTGTGATGGGCGAGTCCGCTGGTGTTGTAGCCGAGAATCATATAATCATTGTCCGTTTTATCACGTGTAAGCTCAAGTCATAGGCAACTTTCGCGCGAGAAATCGCGTCGGTATTAGCAAGCTGAGAACTGCCAAACCAGAAAGCCAGCCCGCGGCCAGTGCGCTGACAGTGGCGTCGAAGACAATAAACAACTGTATGAGCCTAGTGACGGTTCCTCGCATGAGGCGACTCTCCGTTTCACGACGCGCGAGAATCGTTATCCCCATCGTGTAGAGCCCAATGACGGCCGCATAGACCCACGCGATAGGATTCTCGGTGAATGTCGCCAAATTCGCTCCGACACTCGCGCCCAAAAGAACATTCATCAGGCGGCAGCCCCCCATGGCCAACGGGCCGAAGCGAGTTGACTTGACGCCGACATTATAACCGACAATTGTCGCGGCCAAGGCTAATGCGAGATATGTGGATTGCCATTGATGAGTAAGCCAAGTCACAACGTGCGCCGTGAAGACTCCACCTACCAGCAAAGCGATACCGACGCGGAGCGCTGTTTGCCTCGACACTCTGCCCGAGGGAATGGGCCGCTCCGGTCGTTCTTTTGCGTCGAGTTCCGCATCGCACACGTCGTTAAGCACCATGCCCGCTTCGTACAGCAAAATCGAAGTGAGCACCAAGAGCATGAGCGGCAGAACAGGTTGCCATTCTCGCTGGACCAGCAGAAAGCCAGCGATTACGTTTGATGCCGCCGTAAAAACATTGGCTGCTCGCAGCAGTTGCCACCAAGCGAGCCAGTCGATCCGCTGTGCAGCTTTCACGGAAAGGACTCCGCAATCCTCAGAGCTTCAAGTCTCTCTGTTAAGTATTGATGTGCCTTTCGAGCCGCGTCGTCCGGTGTGTTGATATAGGGGTAAAGTTCCACGGTGAGCCAGCCTTTATAACCGGTGTCCGCAATCGCGCGAAGCGTAGCCGAAAAGTCAATCGCGCCATGGCCCGGAATGAGATGCTTGTGGACGCGCGTGTCGGCAATGTCTTCCAAGTGATAGTGGACTGTGTGGGGTGCCATCTTTGCCACCCAATCTTGCGGGTCTTCACCAACACAGTAGGCGTGTCCCACATCGAAGTTCAAACCGACAAATGGTGAATCCACTCGGGCGGTGAACTCCAAATATTGGTCAAATCGCTCAATAAACAATTCCGGTTCCGGTTCAATCAGCAGCTTTACGCCCAATCGTTCCGCAATTTCGACGCAAGGCATTAGCTCTTCGTAAAAAATGTCGCCCGCCTGCTCGCGCGTTTGGTTTGCTGCGAGATAACCGCCAGGCTCGGTGGTGATATGCGGAGCATCGAGATCGGCAGCCAACTGCAAGGCTCGTTTTGTGTGTTCCCGTCGAATCGCGCGGTAATGCGGATCGGGATCGGTCCAGCCGGGGTGCCAGTAGGGTTGCCGAGGATCGCCGACGGCGTTCATCATAAAGGCATTGATGTTCGAGATCGTCAGGCCATGCTCGTCGAGGCAGCGACGAATCGCTTCGCGGCGCTCGGGCAACAGTTCCGCCGGCCAGGCGTGGGGCACGTCGGCAAGCAGTTCGATGCCCCGATAGCCGATACCCGCGATGCGGCGAATCGTTTCCTCAATGGAAAACTGCAAGTAGGCGTTGGAACTAAAAGCGAGTTTCACAAGTTCGATTCCGGCAATGCGAGGAGCGGCAAACCAAATATTCTAATTGTTTGGGGCACTATCTGTTACCCCTCCGCACTGCCGCTCGGCCAAGATCGCGATTTCGCGTTTTCCCTGTCGCGTGAGCAGTATTGTGGCCGACGCACTTCCCGAGAGTTTAAGTTTTTTGCGAAGTTCTTCGGGGCTAAGAGACACGCCGCGAGTTTTTATTTCCAGCTCACCGATGCTCAAACTGCGCAAGTGCTTGGCTAATGCGGGGATTCGCAAGGGCAAGACCTCTTTGACGCGAAAACAAGAAAGCAGCGGATGTTCGGTCGGTTCGTTGGAGGTGAGGTAGGCTTCGCCCGGCGCGAGCGTCGAACAACTGAGTGCCACTGCCAACGCACCAGTGAGCCTAGCGGCGCGAATCGCGGGGTCGGTATCGAACACATACTCGCCAACTGTCTCAGCGAGCTCGTAAAGGCTGTTGGGATCGCCTGTAAAAGAGTGCCGTGAGTTACCAGTGACCATCGTGGCACGATGCTTGCCCGGTGGGTGGGCGAATTCACCAAACCATGCCACCAATTGCCGACACTGGCGGTCCCGACTGATCCATTCGAGTTCGGCTTGCTGTTGCCATGTGGCATTCAGTTGCGAAGCGGGGGCTAATTTGATGGCACCGTTGGGTGCCGTGGCGAGCCAGGTGCGAATCGTTTCTTCATTCGGCGAGTGCCACTCCAGGTGTGTTGAGCGCCGGCCATCGCTGCGGCGGTGGGGATCAAGATGCCATTGCTGATCGGCAATGGGGGGATGATCCTCGACGGAATCGACAAAAATCTGGCCTTGTGAGTCGAGATTCCAGGCACGTAAATTCGCTGCGGCGAAAACGGCCATTTCCGGCGAGCGATCCCAACCGTTCGTGGAGCCACGCTCGGCGAGCGCGATCAAGTCGCCGCCGATCCCGCAGCAATAATCGCTGGTTGGTTTGGCGTCTTCAAACCGAGTCGCCTTATACGCGGCAATCCAACGGTCGGTGGCTTGCTGCAAAGCCAAATCGGTGAAGAACATTTGGTTGGCCAGCTCACCAAATTTTTCCATGGCTTTTTGGCGCAACTCAACTTGCTGCACAATCAATCGAGCACGCTCGGCGGAAATCGCCTTGCGTAAGTCTGCTTGAAGTCGATGCGACGATTTGCCCGATTGAGCGCAATCAGACAGCCATCGGCTGGCTTCTTCGCTTACGAGCCACTGATAATCGGTAATGTCGGTCAAGTTTCCCTCATTATCAATGGAAACGCACGCTTGGCAGGGATCGCAACGACTACTCCGGTCTTGGCAAAAATTGGGGACGCGACCGTCAAGCAAACTTCCCAGCCTTCGGGTCGGCTCTCGGGGGCAGTTCGCCTTATCGGTCGATGAATACCCTGGGAACGGATTCCTGAAATCAGCTTGAGCAGCAAGCCCGCATGATTTTAGCGAATCTGTCTCCTTGCCCCCACCCGCTCTCATTCGCGTGGCGGCACAAATGTAGGCAAGCCAACGATGTTCTCTCGAATTCTTGGAATCCCGGTCCTGTTGGGCGCGGCCGTTGCCGTCCCGTATTTGTCCACGAACGGTCCGGACAGCCTCAAGCAATGGTGGAGCTCAGTGGGTGCGGCTAGTGCGGAATCAGTTCCCAAATTGCCGGAGCTAACAACGCGAGATCGCATGGACCCGGCTCCGCGCGGACCAGGTTACGAGATATTTCCGGTCAGTACCCCGCTCGAAGGCAATCCCAGTGTTAGTCTGGAAGAGGTGTTTCGCTTCGACGTGACCAAGGAATGGGTCTATGAGCGTTGGGCTCGGAAGTCGACCGCTCTGGCGGAGTTGGGCCTTTATGGTGTGCGCGTGCCGTTGGTAACCGGCACCCAGATTCATGATCTGGCCGGTTCGCTCACTTATTTTTTCGATCAATCGGGCAAAGTGCAGCGAATTTCGTTCAAAGGCAACACCGGTGATACGACGAAAGTCATCGCGTTAGCGCAAGCCTATAGCTTGCAGCCACAAGCGAGCGCCATTGTGGGCGAACAACTGTTCCAAACAAAGCGAGGCAACGACGTTTTCAGCGAGCTCCGTACGCGGCCCTCCTCGGTTTTGTGGTCGAGTTCACCACACGACAGCTTTGCGGTTGAGCTTGATTTGCAGCGACCCGAAGCAACGGTGCCGCTCCCCTCCAAGTTGCTGCCGTTCCCGGAAGTCAAAGCGCCAGCCACGACTGCCAAGTCTGGAGAGGAGCAAAATGCCGAGGGAGAGAAAAATAGCTTTCAAGAGTCCATGAAGGCTTTTTTCCCGCGTAGCCGTGTTCCCAGCGAGCAGGTCGAAAGCTTGGAAAAGCGGGATCGCCTCTGGTAGCTGAGCTAAACTGTAGCGGCTGATTACAGTATGCTGCGGCGATGAACGGGTTTCAAATTCTTCGCTGTTCTTCTACCGAGCGCGAGTCGGCGCTGAAATGCCTGCACGCAGGCTTATCCCCCGATCAGCAAACCGCGTTCATTCAGACGCTCGACCTTCTGCGCGGCTCGGACGCTTCTCTGTTCGATGGACTGCTCGTCGCCAAGTCGGATGACAAACTGATTGCGGCGACGTGGGTGCAGTTCACGCCGGGCAGTGCCGCGATTGTTTGGCCGCCGGCGTTTGATAGCCCAGCGGCGAATGAGTTGATGGTGGCAATCGATCGTTTGCTCGACGAGCAGAAAATCGCGTTGGCGCAGATCGTAATCGCCGCCAACGAATTTGTTGACGAGAACCTGCTTGCCGTCGGCGGCTTTCGACAGTTGGTCGATTTGGCGTATCTCACCCTGGAACGGTCAAATTTTCCTCGTTATCTTGCCAAGTCGGCTTTGGAATTCGAGCCACGAGCGACAGACCATACTCAGCGATTGCAGGCCACGATCAAACATTCCTACGCGGGCACGCTTGATTGCCCCGAGCTCAACGACTTGCGCGATCCGGCGGAGGTTGTGGCTGGTTATCAGGTTCAGGGCACATTCAACCCCGAAAACTGGTTTCTGGTGCGATCAGCAGACCAAGACGTGGGGTTGCTGATTTTGGCCGAGCATCCGCCCGGGGAGAATTGGGAGCTGGTTTACATGGGAATTGTGCCGACAGCGCGTGGTCAGGGGTTTGGCGAGCAGGTCGTGCGGTTTGCGGCGGAACAAGCACGGAAAAACGGCGCGGAACGGTTGGTGCTGGCCGTCGATGAGCGGAATTCGCCGGCGCTCGACATGTACCGCCGGTTGGGATTTGTGATGTGGGAGAGACGGATCGTTTATGCTCGTTTGCGTGGCCGGGAGACTTAGGGAAAACTTGGCGCACGCAGAATGTCTATCCGTAGTAGGAGGTTCGCCCATGACCACAGCATATTGTGGTTTCGCTTTGCGATTCTCGTTTTTTAGTCGTGTTCCCGAGGAATCGTGGCCAATTCCGCGCTTGACTTGGTGCTCGGACTTCCCCGGGACTCAAGACCAACATATTTTCCACAGCGCGGAACGCTCGCTTCAAGATATTTTCTCAGATTTTGAGTTCAAATCTAGCCTAGAAAATTGGCCATCCGCGTGCCTTTGCCATTGGGACGACTCGACCCAATAAGTCAAGACCTAGCAAGCGGGTGCTAGCACTCGTAGAATCAGCCCCCACGAACGGATGGTGAGCAGCGCTCGTTGCATATTGGATTCATGGTCACCACCTCAGGCGGAGAGTGGCGGCAAATGGGCGTGCGGAATTGGTCGTGAGTTTTGGGCAAGTTTTCTCATTCTCCGATTTCCAAGTGGGGGCACAGTTTTCTAGATGGGAGACTGCGAGTTATTGGACACTCGCCCTTGGAAAGTTGAAAATCGGATTTAGCAGGAAGTGAACATGGACGATTCGGACAGGCTGTCCGCTTTGCGCGCCGAACTTGTCAAGCGCATGGGGAGAGATCGCTACGAGCTGTGGCTGGGGCCACAGACGAAGCTCGAACTTTCCTCGCACGCTTTGCGGGTTGGGTGCACTTCCACGTTTGAACTGCAATGCGTCCGCCGTCACTCGCACGCTAGTTTGCTGGAGAGTTGTCGCTGCCTCTTGGGGGAACAGGTTCCAATCGAGTATTTTGTGCAAGCGGATGAAACGGCGACTACCATGCCCGCTGCGCCCAAGTACGTTCAGCAAAGTTTGTTGGATGGCGAGAACGGTGCGACCGACTTACCTGAATCCGTGAACGAACTCTCCCTGGAAAAAAGTCCTGCAATGCCTGTCACACTGAAACCCGTACCTGTGCCTGTCGAGAAGAAGCAGCCAAGGTCGGCGGGTTCGATGATGGCGCGGTCGACGTTCGCCAGTTTCGTGAGCGGACCCTCCAATGAATTGGCCTATCGCACGGCCAAGACCGTGGCGGAGCGCATCGGGCATTACGGCCCGCTGTTTCTGTACGGCCCCCCGGGGATTGGCAAGACGCATTTGCTGTATGCGATTGTGCAGCACCTGCGCAAGAATGCGGCGAGTTTGCGGACCCTGCGGATGACCTCCGAACAGTTCACAACCGAGTTTCTCGACGCCCTGCAACATCGCACCTCGGCCAGCTTCCGGCACAAGTACCGCTCGGTCGACGTGCTGCTGATCGACGATATTCAATTCCTGGCACGCAAACGGGCGACCCTGGAAGAATTGCTCGTGACGATTGATTCGCTGCACGAGCGCGGCAAGCAGGTGGTGCTCACTTGCGACTCGAGCCCGCAGGAGTTGCTGAAACTCAGCTCGGAATTGGCGTCGCGAATTTCCGGCGGACTGGCGGTGCCGCTCGAAATGCCCGACTTCGCCACGCGGCAAGCCTTGGTGCGGAAGTTTATCGCCGAGATGCACCCCGTGATCGGCATGGCCATCGACGACGAAATTGTGGTGGTGATTGCCACGCAGGTGGCCGGTAGCGCACGGCAATTGCGAGGGGCCATCAATCGGCTGATCGTTACCAGCGAAGCCCTCCGCAAGCCGCTCACTGCCGACCTGGCCCGCACGATTCTTGCCGAATACATGCAGCAGATCACCCCCACCGTGCGGCTCCCCGACATTCAACGGGCTATCTGCGAAGTGTTTGGTGTCGAAGCCAGCAGCCTCAAGTCGCCGAGTAAAACCCGTTCGGTCGCCGAACCAAGGATGCTCGCGATGTGGCTGGCCTGCAATCTCACGCGGTCGGCCCTGGGCGAGATCAGCGAATTCTTCGGCCGCCGCAGCCACAGCACGGTGATCTCCGCCCAAAAGAAAATCGAGCGGATGGTGAGCCAGGGCGAAACCATCGCCGTGGCGAATCAGCCTTGCAGCGTTGAAGAAGCGATCCGCAAAGTGCAGCGGGCGCTGCGAAGTGCGTAACAGCTTGGTTCCCCGCCTGCGCGGGGATGACGGAAAGTGTCATTCCCGCGCAGGCGGGAACCCAGATTGTACGTGTCGGGCGCGAGATGAATGAGCCATGAAGCAACCGGCGGTCTACATTCTCGCTAGCCAGCGCAAAGGTACACTCTACCCGGGAGTGACCAGCGAACTTGTCCAACGCATCTGGCAGCACAAGAACGATATCGTCGAGGGATTCACCAAAAAGTATGGCGTTCACATGCTTGTCTATTTCGAGTTGCACGACGACATGGAAAACGCCATCATTCGCGAGAAGCGGCTGAAGAGGTGGAATCGCGCTTGGAAGCTGAGATTGATCGAGGAAATGAATCCTGAGTGGAATGACCTATATGAGTCGATTCTCTAACCTAGCTCACTGTCCCGCCCTGGTTCCCCGCGTGCGCGGGGACGACTTGTTGGACGCGGGGATTACGAATGGGTCCGCACCAGGATGGTGCGGCTAGATAAGTTTGTTGGCCAGCGCCAGACCGCTCAGATAGGCTCCTTCCACGCGGGGGCCGCCGCACCAGTCGCCGCAGGCGGCCAGATTCTTCTCTTGGTCGAGCAGGTATTTTTGAGGGAGTGGCTCATCGGGGATCGCATAGCGCCAGCGGTGGGCAATTGCGGTCCTAATTGACACAGGTGATTGTCCGGCTGCTTGCCAGAATTCTTCAACGAGAGTTTGTGTCACGCTCTCGGCGGAGTCTTCCAGATGTTCGCGTGACCACGTGGGCGAGGCATGAAGTACCCAGCAAGCCGTGTCATTGCGCTCGGGTTTGCTGGAGTTGTGCGCGACCCAGCTTAGGGGCGAATTTTGGACGAAGGCGGCAGCGAACGGAGCGGGTAGCGGTTCGGGAAGTTCTAACATCACGGCCCAACAGGGGGCCATACTCACCTGAGCGAGTTGCTGGCTGAGTAAAGCCGATTCCGCACCTAGCAGGGTGAGCGTTTGCGGCGGTGGTGCCGTCGAGATGAGCATGTCAAACGGGCCATGTCGTATTCCCTCGGTATCGGTAAGTTGCCATTGATCGTTCAAGCGGCTGAGGCGTTGAACCGTGATGCTTGTTCTCACATCGAGTCCCGTGGCCAGTGATTTGGCAATCGCGTTCATGCTCGGCACGCCGACGTAACGATCTTGCGGGTGGTTGAGTTCGGTGAGGACGCCGTGATCGAGGCTGATGATACGGCCTTGCCAGATTTGCGCTGTGCCCGCTAGGCACCATTCCTTGACCTGGGCGGCGAAGCTGGTGTCGCGGACGGTGAAATACTGGGCGCCGTGGTCGAACGTGAGGCCGGAATCGAGTCGGCGCGTTGCCAAGCGCCCGCCGACGCCGCGCGATTTTTCCAGGAGCGTGACGGCGATACCCGCGCTGCGCAGCTTCCGTGCGCAGGTCAGGCCGGCGATTCCAGCGCCAATGATGCCGACGGTTTCGATAGGTTTTACACCACGTTTTATCGAGTTAGACAATAAAAGCTGCCGAGACGCTCAGCCAAGCTCACTTGCCCGAAAAGTAGAGCATGGCGGCGATACCGCCGAATTCGTTGAGCTTTTTGGCGGCTTCTCCGTGGAGGAATTCGATTTCGCAATTGTTTAAGATCGACTTGATCAAAAGTTGGTCGAATTTGTCGGAGTCGATCGGCACGGCAACGACGATTTTACTCGCTTGGCCTTGCTCCAGCGCCAGCAACACGCCCTGCGTTTCGAGGACCGCGGTGCCACAGGCATGGCGGCGGGAGATCAATTCGTTGACCAGTGCCAAATCGTGCTCCAATTCCTTTTCGTCGGCGATTCGTTTGACGATCTCGGCAATATCGTTGTTGGAGGCCGCATAAGCGATGGGTTCGACGCTGACCAGCGACTCAGAGACGGCCGGATGCAGGGCACTTTTCACCGCGTGGGCCAGCTTGAGGTTGCCACCAAAGATGACATGCTGAATTTCTGGGTCAGCGAGAAAGTAGGCGTTGATCTCCGCGGCTTTCTCTTTCACGACACGACGTTCGGTATCGAGATCACGACGTTCAGACGCTTGTGTTCTGGATGTTTTTCCACCGGGTCGGAGTGAGATGGACCCCATTGAGGCCGTCTGCACAATCGCTTCACCCGTCGGTGCGGTAAGAAAGACTTCCAACAGCTTCCCTTCTTCCTCGGAGAATAAAACGACCAAGCATTTCTTGTAGCTATCCAAGGCGAAGAGGAAGGGCTTGACCTGGGGAACGCCGTAAAACATTTGTGTTTTCATCGGAATGGGAAGATCGACCGTTAAGAAATCTTCATGATCGGTAAAGATGACAATCGAACGTCCCTGGGGCTTGCTCTCCTGCAAGTGCCCTAAGATCATTTCTTCCGTGTTAGCCCACTTTTTTTGGGTGTCGCGACGTTTCATGCTCTCGGTGCCATGCTGCTCTTCGAGTCGTTTGGCTTCATTCTTGAGTTCAATGAGCCAAGCCGGTCGGTCGCGACGATTGTCTTGATCCGTTGAATCGACGGCCACGTAGGCCGTCAACACAGGGGTCTCCTCGTATTGATGTTCGGTGATGAAATTCCGCAAAGTGTCGAATATTTCTTGAATTTTTTTCTTCATCGCTTCTAACCTTGAGTATTAGTAAGTGTTTGGCGTGGGTTGGCTGTCGAAGGATTTAGTTTAACGCTGTTAAGTACGTTGGACAACGAGGCTCGCGGTGTTGTTTGCGAAGTAACATGTTACGGCTTAGCGAGCTTAATAATTGGTTGAGGGAAATATTTACTGCTCCCTTCGATGGCTGAGAAACCATTCGTAGAGTTTGGGATTCTCATAGGTTTTGGTCCAGCTATCGTGTTCCGCGTCGGGGTAGACCGTGAAGCGGGCATTGTTGCCGACTTCGTAGAGGGCGTTGACCATGTCGGTCATGCCGGCCAGATTCACCACTTGATCCCTCGCGCCGTGGAAGGCCCAGATGGGGGTGTCTTTGAGCTTGGCGGCCTGCGAGGGTTTGCCGTGGCCGCAGATGGGAGCGATGGCGGCGAAGACTTCAGGGCGGCGAAGCGCGAGATCCCAAGTGCCGAAGCCACCGAGGCTTAATCCGGTGAGATAGACGCGCTCACGGTCGACGGGGAGTTCTTCGAGGAGATGATCGACCATCGCCGAGAGCATGTCGCCATCCCAGCGTTCGTCGAGGGGCGTTTGCGGCGCGACGATGATGAAAGGAAGCTTCAGCTTGGCAACGGTCTTGTAGGGGCCGTGGATTTTGACTTTGTCGAGATCGTCGCCGCTCTCGCCGCGGCCATGCAGGAAGATTAACAGGGGGTATTTTTTCTGGGCGTTGAAGCCCTCGGGGGTCACCACGATGTATTGGGCAGCGACGTCTTTGGTGATCGTGGCGGAGAATTTTTCCTTGGTTTCTTGGCCTTGAACAAGAGTGGTGGCAAGGCCAAGTATAGTGAGGGCGAGACAGTATGAGTGAAACATGGGGGTGTTCCTGGGAGGAGAAAATAAGTCATTTTGATAGGAGTCACGTTCTCCTATAGAAATTTTGGCAACTCAGAGAATCTAGCTTCGATCTTCGCACGGTTGCAATGGGTATCAGTACTACAAGCCAGATACTTTCTGCTTCCTGCGGACCAAGGCACTTTCAGAATCACAAATACTGCCAGAATGACAAATACTGCGTCTCTCTGGTTATCTTTTTACCAACGGAAGGCCATCGTGCCCCAGGTGAGGCCGGCACCAAAGCCGGAAAAGAGCAGATGGTGGCCGCGGCGGATGCCGCCGGCGCGCAGGGTTTCGTCGAGGGCTAGCGGGATGCTCGCTGCGGAGGTGTTGCCGTAGCGGTCGAGGTGCATGACGACTCGCTCGCGGTCGATGCCGAGAGATTGCACGGCCGCATTGAGGATACGCACATTGGCTTGATGGAGCAGCCACCAGTCAATGTCGGCGAGTTGTAAGTTCGCGGCGGCGACCACGTCTCGCGAACAATCTTCGACGAGTCGCACGGCCCATTTGAACACGGGCTTGCCTTCCATCTTCATGAACCAACCCCGGTCGGTTGCTTCCACGGACTCGAAAGGCCTGATTGCACCACCCGTGGGTCGGTACAAGAGTTCGATGCCCGAGCCGTCGGCACCGAGTGTGAAAGCAAGGGCTCCTTGTTCAGGGCTGCCGGGGGTAAGCAGCACCGCGCCGGCCCCATCCCCAAAGAGCGGATAGGTTTTCTTGTCCTCGGGATCAACCACACGCGAGTTGGCGTCGGCCCCGATCACAAGCGCGCGCTTGCTGCAACCCGTGGCGACAAATTGCATGGCGGTGGCGAGCGCATACACAAAACCGGAACACGCCGCCGAAATGTCCATCGCGCCACAGCACAGTCCCAAACGGTCTTGGACGAAGGTGGCCGTCGCGGGGAGCAATTGATCAGGCGAGAGCGTGGCGAGCACCACCAAATCCACTTCATCGCGACCTACACCCGCGGCGGCAAGACAACGCTCAGCCGCCTTGACGGCCATGTCGCCGGTCGACATCCCCGGCGGAGCATGGCGGCGTTCGCGGATACCGGTGCGCTGGATGATCCAATCGGCATCGCAACCGAGCGAGGCGAGATCGGCGTTGGTGACGATATTGTCAGGAACAAAACTTCCCGTGCCGACAATCTGAACGCCCATGAGCTGCCGAATCGGCGGTTTGCGTGACGGGCCGGTGGGTTCGCTCATGAAAAGACCTTATTTGATGCCGTCAATAAAGGGCACTTCGAGATGAATTGGGAAAAGATAATTCTAGCAGATTTGCCGTTACTGGGCAGCGCCGGAAGCAAACGAATCACGCCGCCCTGCGTGTGTAGCGGTAGAGAATGGCGTTGCCTTCCTTGCCAACAATCTTGACTCCGCCGGTTTCCCGCAGGCAGTAGGCGATTCGCTGGGCGATCCCCCGTGGAATCTGCATGGCGGTGGCCAAATGGCCTGTGTGAAACTTGGTGGGAAGTTCCGCCGGCAAGAGTCGCCGCAGATCGCCAAGCGTGCGGAAGCGATGGGTTTCAACGACACGCAGCAGTCTTTGGTCAGCAATCTGAAAATCGTTCTCCCGGCGACGACGACGACGCCCGTGGCCTGGGTAACGCAGCTCCTCCATCTCGACGAGCACCACTTCGAGGGTCAAACGCTTGTGGGGAAAGACGCGTGTGAAGTACACCAGCTCGTCGAATAGATCGACCACTCGACCGCGCTTGGGGCTGAGGCGACGACTAATTTCGCAGCCGCCCCTCTTGTCCAGTTTGACAAGTTGTTTGGTGGCAATGATCGGTTTGACGACTGTTACCGAGTGTTCGACCAACAGCGCTGCGATCTTGTCGCGAATCGCGGCGAGCGAGCCGTGTTGAATCTCGATTAAGCGGCCCCGGCAGATAGCGTCTATGCGATAGCCGTTCAACGAAACTTCGCGCTGTGTGGCGTTCGCTGCGTAGTGTTCTTTCAACTGGCGATGCAGCGATGTTTCCATACTTTGCCGTGCGATGCGTTGCATCGCGGCTAGATGCCGAAATCTTTGATTGTGAAGAGTGTCGTGAGTTCGTAGCCACGGGCGGCAAAGGCTTCGCGGCCTCCTTCGAGGCGGTCGATGATGGCCAGCACTCGATCCACTTTGAGCCCCACGGCTTCGCAATGTTCGATGGCTTTGAGCGACGATCCGCCAGTGGTGACAACATCTTCAACGATCACCAGCCGTTCGCCTTCGCGATACGGACCTTCAACGTGTTTGCCCATGCCGTGGCCCTTAGGTTCCTTGCGAACCATCACGCCGCGGAGCGGAATGTTTTGAATTCCCGCGAGGGTGAGTATCGCAGCGGTGATGGGGTCGGCACCAATGGCCATGCCACCCACGAGATCGGGCATGTCGCTCGCCAAGAGTTCCAACATCCCCGCGCCGATGAGTTGGGCCCCGCGAGAGTCGAGCGTCACCTGTCGGCAATCGAGATAAAAGCTCGCCTGCTTGCCTGAGGCGAGCGTAAAGTCACCGAACTTAAGGGCTTGTTGTTTGATCAGATCGCTGAGTGCTTGGCGGTCGTACATGAAGGATGTATTACAGGAGGAACGATTGTCATTCTGAGGGAGCCTGGGCGACAGAAGAATCTATGTTGCCTCGGATTGATACCAGATCCTTCGGTCGGCAAGCCTCCCTCAGGATGACCTTAACGGCTCGCCTCAGACTTGTAAACCAATCAACCTCTACCGGCGGATCATCACTTGTGAACCTAGCGAGAGAATGTCGTACACATCGGCGACGTCGGCACCTTTGAGCTGGATGACCCGACCGGCTGAGTCAGCCGCAGGCCCGGGACCACGGAGAATGGTGACCTGATTCGCACCGCCGTTGGTGCTGGTAAGGAGAATGCTGCGGTCCTCGCTGGCGGTGGCTGCCGAGTTGAGCATCCCCACGTTGCCGGGGGTGAGCAGTTTCTGATTGACGGCCCAGTAACCCTCTTCGATCGACGAAGCAGGATCAACGTCGAGACTGAACTGTCCCGCATAGCGACGGTCGAGCATCAGCACCATTTTGCGTTCGCTTAAATCGATGCGGGCCGAGAAGGGGCCACGAATGACTTTCAATTGTTGACCAGGTTGCAGTTGGTCGGGATTCGAGATTCCATTGATTTTGGCCAGCAATTGCCAGGGGATGTTGTGCTTTTGTGCGATGCCTTCGAGCTTCTCGCCGGCTTGCACCATGTAGGGTGGTTCGAGGCGGTGTTCGGTGGAATAAATGACACTTCCCGCGAGTTGGCTCAACAAACCTTCCACTTCGGTGGCTTCGGTGGCTGAGAGCGACGGATCGCCATACCAATCGGAAAGCAGCAACAACGCCTGCGACAGCTCACCACGGTCGAGTGCAGATTGCACAGCCAACCGCGTGGCTGAGAAAAGCGATGCTTGGCCAGCCGTCGTTTTCGCATCGGTTTCCAATGATTCGGTCGGTGTCACTGGTTCTTGAGTGTCGAAGCTGGGAGCGGTTGACGATGGGGCAGAAAAACCTTGTGGGGCGGAATTAGCCGCCGGTGATGAATTGCTGAGCGCTCCCTTCGTCAGAGCGGCAGTTCCCGCGGCGATTGCTGGGAGCGCCGGCAACGGCGGTAGTTTCGAGGATTCGCTGGGTTTGTTCTCAGCAACGGGTGCCGTGGAATTTGGAGTTTCGACCTCGATGTTTAATTCCGCTGGGGTCACAGCCGGACTAAGATCGGCGGTTTTGTCGGGAACAAACGCGGGGGGAGCGGCGGTTTTGGTGTCGGCAGTAAAAGCTGGAGCCGCTGCAAAACTTGGCGCTGCACTGGGCGTACTGTTATAGGCAGATGCGGAGGTCGAGGCAGCCGGTGATGTTAGGTCGGCGGAAGCACCGCCGATCTCGAGTTCGCCCATCTCGCCCGTGCCACCGATATCGACATTGCCGATGTCGAGATCGCCTGTCATGTCCCAATTCATCGCGTCGGCGGGAACCAACGGCTCGGTCTCGTTGATCTTCATGTAGAGCACGAGCCCGACAATACCCAGAATCGAAATCGTGAGAAGTGGTCGAATGGAATTCACAGCTTGTTCTCCATAACAAGCGATCACGGCGAACGCGTGTTGCGCGGCACAACGCTCGCCAAATCAAAAATACGCTGCCAGCCAACGCCCGGCTGGCAGTTGCGGATGATAGGAGACTGCTGCCAGCGGGGCCAGATCAGTCTTGCAGCACACTGCTGCCGCAAATACGAGGGGTGCTAGCAATGAAATTGGCGTGCTGCTAAGCCGCAAGCGACCGCTTGTGGCTTAGCGACACTCATCTAGCACCATGCCACTTGCCGGCAACATCTGCCGCAATGGGCAACTCTCGCAGCGCGGCACGGGGCTGCAATAGTGGTGCCCGACATGGACCAACAGCGCGTGAAACTCGTTGTAAACGATTGCGTCAATCGGCAACTGGCCGGTGAGATGTGCTTGGAGCGGATGATAAGCCGTGCCGTGGGGCACCCAACCATGGCGAGCAAATATCCGGTGAGTGTAGGTGTCGACCACCATCACCGGCTTTCCTACGGCGTAGAGCAAGATCGAATCGGCCGTCTCGGGGCCAATGCCATTCACAGCCAAGAGTTGCGCGCGCAATTCCTGAGTGTCCACCTTCCGCATGGCTGCCACGGAGCCACGATAACGCTCGACGAAGAATTTCACGAGATTGTGGAGCCGTTTTGCCTTGATGCGAAAATAACCGGCGGTGCGGATGAATTCGGAGAGTTCTTCCGTGGGGAGCGCGTATAATTTCCGCGCCGTGAGCACTTTAGCCTGCTTTAGGTTTTTGATCGCACGCTCGACACCTTTCCAAGACGTGTTCTGTACCAACACGGCGCCGACCATCACCTCAAACGGTGAATCGCCCGGCCACCAACCCTGGGGGCCGAGCGATTTGAAAAGATGCCGATAAACTTGCTGAGCGGTGTGAGGCATACAGGGTATTTTAACGCAGAGTACGCTGAGAAATAATGTGATCCCAAAAGGAGTCTTAATAAATGTCATTCTGATGGAGCTTTGGCGACTGAAGAATCTGGCCAGTGGAACGTTGACGTATTAATGTGCGTGTGATAGTAGAACCTAGATTCTTCCAGTCGTGCCACAAAAATAAAACTGGCCTGCCTGAATGACCTTCATTTGCTAGCAGCATTTGGTTTCCTGCGACTTACCGACAGCGTGTTTGTCAAGAGTGAATCCGACCCCTGTTCGCACGAAAAACTTTTCCCTTTGAGGTGCTCTTGGTCAACAATTATAATCAAGGTATCACATGGCTATCCCGTTATTATTCAACCCGTGAGTGACGCCGTGCTTTCCGTCCGACCCAAAGTGGCTGAATTGGTACTGCAGCTTTATGGCCGCTCGATTCATCCCGAATTATTCGATATCCATGAAACTCGCACGTTCCAGCGCGGCAAGTACGAAGCGAGCGTCCGCATCACCAGCACCGGGCATTTGATCGCCTGGAAAGTCGGTGATTTGCTGCTCACCGAAGTGGCCACTTCGGCTCACTTGGAAATGCCCGAAAAGCGGCGGCTCATGACCCACCGTATTCGTGCCAGTCGTGAAGATCGCCTCGAATGTCACGGCGGGATTAGTTACGAAATGTCGTTCGCGCTTGAAAGCGCGTCTCCCGAAAAGCTGCGTGCCTATCAGAAGGAACTTTCCTTGCAGGCGGCACGCAACGGCATGCTGCATCAGTTTGAAGCCAGCGGTCGATTTGAAGCGGGTGGCATCAGCTACATGAACATTGAAAGCCGTGACAAGACCTTCCGCGTGCAGGCGTTCCACACCTTCCCCGATGATTCCGCCGTGCTGCGAATTCAGTCGATGTTTCGCCTGCCGTAGTTCTTATTTGGCGTTTTATCGGCTTCGGGACGAAGCCGGCTAACTTTGGCGCTTGATGAAATCCAAAAGCGCGGCGTTGACCGCAGCGGGGTTTTCGAGCGTTGTCATGTGACCTGCCGCGGGGATTTCGACGAACTCCGCATCTGGCAGCTTCTCCGCGATACCGCGCATTTCGTCCGGCGAACTGATCACATCCTCTGCACCCACTAACACCAGCGCGGGTTGTGTAATTTTAGGCAAGTCCGCAGTGACATCGGGCCGATCAGCCATGCCACGCAGTGACGCTGCAATGGCTGCCGGCGAACAGCCATTCATGATCGCAGTGAGTGCCGCGACAATATCCAAGCGGCTATGACGCGTCGCTTCGCTGAGCAATTTGGGGAGCATGGCGGTGATGATCGGCTCGACGCCCGATTTCATGACTTCGCCGGCTGTTTTCAAGCGACCTTGGCGCGCTTCCGCAGAATCGGCAATGGCCCGAGTGTCACAAGGCACGATGGCCTTCACCCGCTCCGGAAATTGCCTGAGGAACTGCCACAAAATGTAGCCCCCCATCGAAAAGCCACACAAAATAACCGGCTCGGTCACGCTAATAGCAGCGAGCAATTCGGCCACGTCGGCGGCATACTGGCTCATGGAGACGCCGTTTGTGGCATCCTCGCTTGACTGGCTGCTTTGGCCGAAACCCCGCAGGTCCGGAGCTATCACTCGGCAACTCTTGCTCAAAGCTTCAATCTGCGGCTCCCACATCCGCGAATCCAGCGGATAACCGTGCAGCAGCACAACGACTGGGCCGGTGCCTTGGTCTTGGTAGGCGAGTTTGATCGTGCCGAGCTGGATGGATTTCATAGTGCTTATTTCTTGCCTCGCTAAGCCGCAAGGGGCCTATTCGTTTTCGGCCTGTGCTTTTTCAAACATCTCAAGTTGTTTCTGCATCACTTTCACTTGGGGATGCATCTTGACCGCCTGACGCTGCGACTTAATCGCGTTTTCCAAGTCTCCAGCGGCAAAATAACAACGGCCCAGCGTGTCGAGATAACTCGGAGTGTCGGGATTCAATTCGAGCGATTTCAATGAATAACGGACGGCCTTGTCGTAGTCTCCCTCCGTGTTGCTCACCAGCCAAGCATAATGATTGTAAGCCTGGGGATCGTTGGGATCGTTCTCAATTTCTTGCTCGACTTCGGCGATTGCCCGCACGATGCGGCCTTTCACTCGTTCCCGATAGATATCATCAACCTCTTGAAGTCGGTACATCGCAATCAAAACATCGGGGTCTTTGTAATTCCTGGTGAAAGCTCGCTCCAGCGACTTGCGTTGACCCTGGAAATCTTGTTGGCTCTCCAAATGGCAGGCCGTGAAATAGTCGCGCTGAGTCCGCAACATCTTGTTCAGATAATAACTACCCTCGCTGTCGGCCATTACGGCGCTCTTCAACTCCTTGTCACCATCCACTGCGTCACAGACTTCCCCCAAGAGGTCCGCGGCCGCCTTGTCCTCGCCACGATCATGCAGGCACCAATTCGCCACGGAAGTTCTGGCGATCATGGAGTCGGTCGAAGTGAGGGGAGTCTTGTCGATGACGAATCGCCATTCCCGCTCAGACCAATCATGATACCCCAGTTCCGCGATGACATCTCCCACTTGGTTCCGTTCTTCCACGTCAAGGGCAACATGGTTGTAAGCCCGCTCAGCAAGCTCCTTAGCTTCGTCATACAAGCCACAAGCCGCTCTACCTGCGGCGACCAAATATAATAACAAGCGGTCGTCCTTGATGGCCTTGGAGTAGTGCGTTTCTAACAGTTCCAAGGCGGGCCACTGCTCGTTCTTGATGCACCAATTGATCGCCTGCATGATGGCGTCGCGCTCTCGTTCCGTTTCCAAAGTCAATAAGTCGATGCGACGACGAAGTGTTTCAAAGAGCGGTGCAGGCTGGGCGTAGTCCTTGCACAGTTGTACATGAAATTCCATCAGCCGCAACAGCAGCGACAAACTCGTGCGCGTGCGATCTTCCTTCATGTGCCCTGCTTCTTCGTCGATCAGAGCCAACCATTGCGGATCAATCTTTTGCCGATCACTCAGTTGCGAGGCATACATCCGCAACCATTGGGCAGAGTCCCGCGGGCTGTTGCCGATTTCTTCTTCGATGAGTTTCGCTTGCAAGTCAGCGGTCTGTTCATGCTTCGTGCGGTCGTTGAGGACCGCGAGAGCCGCGTGCTTGGCGAGTGCCGTGGATAACTCAAAATGCGCGATGCGGCTCAGCGCGGCTAGACCAACGGCATCATCCAATGCGGCCAATTGAGCGATGATCTCCTGGCGCTCGTCGCTGTTGACTTTGGCGTAGTTGGTCATCAACTCGCGCACCGCGTCGGCATCGGACGATCGTGCCCAATCGATGGGAACGCAATGCACAAGGTATTGCGACTGAGTGGCAATCTCCAAATCGGGATCGGTTCGCGCGTCCTGCAAATAGTCGAATGCCGCGGCACCTAACTCGATGAGCTGATTCTCCGCATCGCGTCGCTTGGTAAAGTCATCGCTTCCCAACTGCGCGATTAATTTTTTCGTCGCCTCAGCTTGGCTGCTGGCCGACGAAACTGGCTCTGCGCGGAGTGCAATAGGTTGATCGATAGCACAGGCCGTGCCAACAACCAATACATTTCCCAAGAGTGCATACACGAGAGCACGAACTTGCATCGGTGGACTCCAAGCGGAGCGCCTTGCGACATGCACGGCGAATACCCGTATCATATCCCAAATGTGGTTAATTGGGCAGCGCCGGTTGGAACGCAGGCAGGCACGGCATCGGGATCCGCCGAGGCGGACCGGCTAACTAGCGGTCGCCTTCCATTTCCTCGATGTAGCGGCGCAGGCGTTCGAGTTCGTCGGTCACGTCGCGGAGTTTGAGCATATTCTCGACCCGTTTGATGAGCTCGACTTTGTTGACCGGCTTGGAGAGAAAATCGTCGGTCCCCGCCTCAACGGCACGTTCAATGTCGCCTAATTCGTTGAGTGCAGTGACCATAAGAATCATGATACTGCTGGTGTTGGGATTGCTCTTGAGTCGCTGACAAACTTCAAACCCGCTCAGCTTGGGCATCATGATGTCCAAGAGAATCAGATGCGGCTCAAACGAGGCCACCTTGTCGAGCGTGTCCTGACCATCGACGGCAATGGCGGTCTCCAGATCGAGCCCGCCCAAATACGCCTCCAACAACTCGACGTTGGCTTCATTGTCATCGGCAATCAAAACGCGATTTTTGTGGGACATGAGTTATTTGAACTCCGGGAGATTGAGCTTCTTGAGTTCGAGAATGAGTTGGGGCATGTCAGTTTGGAGTATTTGCCAAACTCGACTGTAGTCCACTGAATCATAGCCATGCACGATACGATTGCGAAAGGCGATAATCTGTGGCCAGGGAATTTGAGGTAACTGCGCTTGGGCGGCGACAGAGACTCGTTTCGCTGCTTCTCCTACGTTAAGCACCAAGCGTTCCATGGCCAAACACCAGAGCCGATCCCGAGAAAAATCGTCAAGGCTGCGACCCTGACAAAGACTTACAGCTTCGGAGGCCAGGTCGAGCATCTGGCGCAGTGTGATCTGCTCGTTATGCTGCGACATAGATCGTCTGGGCCTCTTGGAAAACGTGTTTGAAGTATCGTTTTAGTTCAGCAGGCGTATGTAAATCAACTTCTCGACCAAAAATCGTGCCTAATTCATCCTGCATTCCAAAGAAGGCGAGGCCAGGAATATGCTCGGGATGAAACTCGACAATGACATCCACGTCGCTCTCTGGCCCAAAATCATCGCGCAACACCGATCCGAATAGGGCCATCTTGGTAATATGATGCCTCTGACAAAAATCAACGATGACTTCTTGCGGAATATCAATCGCGGTGGTGGCCATAATAATATCTCAAACTATGCCGAGGTCAGTTCTTCGCACAATGCCGCGGCGGGGACGGGGAATTGATCGCACATGGTGCGGACTTCGCTCCGAATCCGCTCGTGGGTGTCTGGATCTTCAGGACTGCGGAGCGCTTCCAAAATCCAGCGGCCGACGGATTTCATTTCGTCTTCACCCATGCCCCGCGAGGAAAGGGCCGGCGTGCCAATGCGGATGCCCGAGGGATCAACCGGCTTGCGCTCGTCAAAAGGGATCATATTTTTATTGACGGTGATCGCACAGTGATCGAGCGCGGACTCAGCAAGTTTACCGCCAATGCCCATCGGGGTCACGTCGACGAGCATGAGATGATTGTCGGTACCGCCGCTCACAAGCCGCAAGCCACCGGCAGCCAAGGTTTCGGCAAGCACTTTGGCGTTGTCGATAATCCGCTGGGCATAGATTTTGAAATCGGGCTTTAAGGCCTCTCCAAAGCAGACTGCTTTACCGGCGATCACGTGCATCAGCGGGCCCCCTTGTAAACCAGGGAAGACACGGCTGTTGATCGTCTTGCCGTACTCCGCCTTAGCAAGGCACAGGCCGCCGCGTGGGCCCCGCAAGGTTTTGTGCGTGGTGGTCGTCACAAAATCGGCGTAGGGGACGGGGCTGTTGTGCAATCCGGCTGCCACAAGCCCAGCGTAATGGGCCATGTCGACCATAAGCTTCGCACCAACACTTTGTGCGATCTCGGCAAATCTGTCGTGTGGTATTTCGCGGGGATAGGCACTCGCCCCGGCGACAATCAATTTGGGTTTGTGCTCTTTGGCGAGCTTTGCCAATGAATCGAAGTCGATGCGGTGATTATCTTGCCGCACGCCGTAGCTCACGAAGTTGTAAAGCATGCCGGACATGTTGAGCTTCATGCCGTGGGTGAGATGCCCGCCGTGGGCCAGATCGAGGCCAAGCACGGTGTCGCCCGGCTGGAGCGTGGCAAAGTAAATCGCGGCGTTGGCTTGGGAACCGGAATGCGGCTGGACATTGGCATATTCGGCACCAAACAACTCTTTGGCCCGGTCGATGGCCAGCGTCTCGACCACGTCGACATATTCACACCCGCCGTAATAGCGATGGCCGGGATATCCCTCGGCATATTTGTTGGTGAGCACGCTGCCGGCGGCTTGCATCACTGCGGGGCTGGTATAGTTCTCGCTGGCAATCAACTCGAGGCCATCTTGCTGACGAGTGATTTCGTCGGCAATGGCGGACCAGACAGCGGGATCATTGTCAGCAAGAAAGTTGGTCATCGAATCCTCAAAAGAAACATCTGGACAGCGGTGAAAAATGTGGAGTAATGATATTGTCGAAGGCATCCGCGAGAGTGTCAATCGCCGACAGAAATCGGTGCAATCCGCACTTCGACAGCCCCTTGATTGTCAGACAGTTTGGCGGGGGAATCGTTCACGCGCAAGTAAAGTACGGAATCCTCTGTGGGGGTGATCGCCGCCGCCAAACCAAGTGACAACGGTTTCGCAAACTCATCAGGATTCTTCTCGGAACGCAACACGGCAAGCAAAATGCCGAGCGGCTGGCCATCGTGGTAACACAGCGTGACACCTGCCGGTTCGCACGGCCAGGGCTCGGCATCATGGAAAATTTGGTAACGGCCCGCCGCAGTGAGATTGTATTGACGCCCTTTTCGTAACAGCCACGGCGTCGCCTGCCAACCACGATCGACGGCAATTGTTGTTGTGGTCGGTTCAGCAACCGGTGTGGCCAAAGTAGGCACGATTGCCATACGCTTAGTAGCGTAACCGTAATCGATGGCGACAATAAACGCCTCCCATTCAAATTCCAGGTCGGTCCATTCTTGGTGGAACAACTTGTGCACACGTTTGTTAAAATCAGGTTTGTTCACCTGCGCGGCGAGCTTGTGAAATTTCTCGCCATGGCGTGGATGCGAGTCCAAAAATTTGGTGAGCGCCCAGCACCAAGCGTAGGCATCGACTGACAGCGCCTCGCGATTGCTGATTGCCATGACTTCGCCCAGCGAAAGCGATTTTCCCTCTGCGACGGCCTCGCGAATGATTTTAATGCGGCCCCACATCGGCACGTCTTCCTTGTTCGCTGGGAGCACACGTAACTCAAGCTGCTGATCCTGCCAACGATGGGTGCCCAACAACTCGGCCATCCCTTCCATATACCAACCCGGGCCGGCAGCACCTAAGAAGGAAAGCATGAAACTGTGCGTCCCCTCGTGGAGCAGTAGGTGCCGCCGATAGTAGTCGCTTGGCTGCTCTTCGAGCCACAATTCGTTGCCAAGGGCGTAGCCGTTGATGAAATCAGGATTTCTTTCCGACAGCAAACCGAGAGCAGCGAATTTCGCGCGATCTTGAATGAGGAATCCTTGGACCTGCCAGTTTTCTAATTTTTCCAGAGGAACATGGAAGTATTCCGCCCAAATCGGCACGGCGGCATCGAACACCTGGGGAAGTTCATCGACTGCGGGACTTGCCGGTACGTCGGTTAGGAGCCGTAGGTGCTTGCCGGTAATTTCACGAATCCCCACGGCAGCGGCGCGGGTGCGATCCACCTCGCGCGGCGCGGGCCAATCGGCGGGGGATTGAGCGTAAATGGTCGCTCCACTCAGCAGGAGAATAGCCAAGAAGGTTCGTAGCATGATGACATTCCGTTAGCCGGCATCGTCCCGATGCCGTAAAGGCTCTGAAACTACCATCATAGCGGCATCGGGACGATGCCGGCTAACTACTTTCCCTGGAACAACTTCTCCAACTGCCGATTAATCTCGCCGCCGATCGCTTCGCGGGCGGTGCTCTGCAGGATTTGTTTGGTGATGTCGGCGATGGCTCGTTGGTCGACACGAGGGTTTTGGAAGGTTCCTTGGATGGGAATCTGCAACGTCTGTCCCGCCAAGCTGCGGAGGGCCTCTTCGCCATCAATCCAGCGGTCTTGAATCGGAATCTCGATCATCAGCGCGAGCGTCTGATCGAAGCCGACCGAACCCTGCGAGCGAATCGGCACCTTATCGATGATGAATTCCAGTTGGCGATGGTAGACGCGCCCGTCGACGACCTGAAACTCGATCTGCTGGTCGTTCATCGAGAGCAACTTGGCTTGCTTGGGAGCGGACGTCGCGGCGAGCAACTTTTGGGGATCCTTGAGCGTTTGCATCTGCTGGATGATGTTGACTAAATCCGCGATCATGGGACCTGGTAACACGGTCAGTTGATGGACGCCCAATTTGCCGGCGGTGCGAGTTAGCTTGGGATCGGCAAGCGGCACTTGGGTTTCGGCCAAGTCGAGCGAAAACTGCCCATCGACGCGCGTCGCTCCGGCGAGAATTGGAGCCACGTACTTGAGCATCTGTTCGCTCACGGCTGGCGAGATCTGAACATTCGTAATCAACGGCCCAGCGGGGATAATGATTTTTGGCGGTGCCGGATGGAAAATCGCGATCGGATTCATGGTGAGTCGCCCTGCGCCGACCGACACATCCAGCGGAGCCGTCTGCAGTCGTCCCTCGCCAAGCGTGCCTTGCAGTTTGCCAGCGCTAATGGGGAGGCCGAACACCGAGGCGCTCGTCCAACCCGTTTCCGCTTGGCCTTGCCAAACCCGTGACCAATGCGTCTTGGAATCGGCAGTCGGCAATTGGCCCCGTGCTTCGAACTGCACGACGCGATCTCCCTGCACGGTGATACTCGGTCCCGCGTAATTGGCGATCAAGCCGGCTATCACCGCCGGGTCGTATTGCAGATTGCCGCTAACCGACAGCGGACCGTTAGCAAGCGGTTTGTCCCACGCGGCCGTACCGGCGACCCGCATGGTTTGACCGTCAATCTGCAAGTTCTCGATGCTCGCGCGCTGATCCGCTACGGTGTAGATCGCTTTGCCCGCCGAGTGCAGGCGCGGCTCCGACCAGACGACCGTGGGAGGTCCAGTCGCGGCGCTTTTCACCAGTTGCAGTTGTTCGCCATCAAACGTAAAGTCGGCGAGCACTTGTTCGGAGTTCGTCGCAAAACGCATCACTCCAGCCACCGAACCGCGCGGCCAGGAAGCCTCACGCCCACCGATGACTCCCCCTGCACCGGCAAGCCGCTCCAAGTCGCTGCGAAACGCCAAGTCCCCCGTCATGACCGGCACGCGTCCCGCAGGAAACTCGAACCGCAAATCCCGCGAACGAAACGCCACCACGCTGCTGGCCAACTGAAACTCGCCCGAGGCCACCTTCCGTTCAGAGGCATTCCATTGGCCATCGCCCGAGAATTGCACCTGCGGTTCGTCGAGAATGACTTGGCCGTTGCGGACATGAAGTTGCTTGATGCTGCCCTGGAGATTGTTCACTTGCACGTCGGTCGCGCTGGCCGTAACCTGCGCTTGCAAGGCTGCATCGCCGCTCATCTCGGCGGGAATCGCATTTGACCACGGTCGCAAACGACCGGCCCAAGCATCGAGCGGCCCCGTGCCGTTGATTTCCACCGACCATGTCCCACGATTGGTGAGATCAATCGGCGCAAGCAACTTCACCGTCAGCACATCTCTTGAACCACGAAGTTCCAACGATCCGGTGGAAACCGTCTTGGGTGAGAGTTGAGCGGCGCTGCCGACTGTTTGGAGCTTCACGCTCAACTGCGGTTCTTCCCAAAGCAGTTTGTTTTGTTGCGAGACGGCAAGTTCACTGAGCGTCACATCAGCATCAGCCGCGAAGGCGTCGCCCTCGCTGGCTGTAAGCGTGAGCTTACCCGCTGCGGTGCCACGCGCCTCAATGCCCGCCAGATCGACGAACTGACCGAGTTCTTGCGTGAGTTGATCCAAATCGAGCAGGAACTCACCCTCCACGCGATTCTCGGTGGTTGTGAAATCCCCTTGTGCGAACTGCGATGCGAGCGTGACGCGATCCAACCGCGGGCCTGCGGGCGATTCGATCCACGCGGCAGAAATTTTCAGCGGCTCTTTCCACTCAATCGCCCTGCCACGATCTTGCCCCATGAGCTGGGCGAGCGAGGCTTTTGCCAACCAAGTAAATTTACCGTCGCGCTCGCCGCTGCTGGCTTGCAATTCGATATCGCCCGAATCGACACGCACTCCTTCGCGAATTTGCAACGTCGCCGGCAACATCTTGGCCAGTTTTGCCAAAGAGAGATTGCCCGAGACTTCCAAGTCTCGCTTTGGCAGATTCGCGAGGCTAGCTGTTTGCAGGTCGGCTAGCGCGAGCGTCCCGCGCGCGTCGAGTTTCGCCCAATCGCAATCGAGTTTCAGTTCTTCGGCGGTAACAACGCCGTCGGCAAAAGCAAGTTTCCACGGCACGACCAACTTTTCCGCGCGAAGTTCATCGCCTTTCAGCACATTGCCGGTGAGTAGGAGATTGTTCGTCTCTGAGCGACCCCAGGTTTTGATCGCAATCGTTCCCTCGGTGGCTGTGCTCCAGGTGGCATGCGCATCAAGCGACGTTATGCCCGCGAGTTGGTTTTCTCCCAACAAACGAGTGAGCCATGGCGAGAAAGCCGCCAGTTGTATCCCTTCGGCCAGAAAATCAAGCTGCTGCTCACCACTTTCAGTCGGCACGACGCGAAATTTGACCCGACCCTCTGGCTCATTCTCGCTGCCTGCCACCACAGCCGTGCCATCGGCAGAAACTTTGCCGTCAGGCGAACCGAGATTTGTGGTGAGATTAATTTGCTCCAAGCTCCATTGCGCGTTGCTGACGGTGTCGAGACCTCGCAACGCGCCTCCGACAATCTCGAGATTCACGATCGGCGGTGCTTGCGGGGCGGAGGGGATCGATTCGCTGGCGGTTGGTTGTTGTTTCGCAACTGCCGCCAGGAAATCCTCGACATTGCTCCCGTCGGGGCGCGTGGCCACGTAGGCCGTCGGTTTGACAACCCTCATCGTGCCCAAGTTGCGCGATTGAATCACCAACCCCAAGAGCGAACGCTCCACCGCCAAAGACTCAAAAGTCACGAGCGGATTGCCGGCCGGATCGAGAATCGCCGCGTTGGTAAGCGATTGCGAACCAATCCAACTCAGCCCCGCGCGTTCGCATTGAATCCGCCAACCTCCCACCGGCATTTGCCAATTGAGGAGCGTGTCGCGCAATGGGGAATGAGCAATTAACATGGGGGCTACGGCTATCGCACCCATCAGTAGCAACCCCAGCACAATCAGCCGGCGCAAAAAACGACCCTTGTGGCGCGGCGGTCGCTTTTCGGCAGTTTCATCCGCGAGTTGCTTGGAGGTAGAGCGTCGCTTGGCCATGGCGTGGGAAGGCAGCTAGGAGCGCGCAGCGCAAGCCACGCAAGGAGCAAGTATATTTGGATCAAGAGAGCCGCGATTCTAAACTGCCAGCAGAAACAGGCCTAGAGCGAGTGGCGTGCTAGCGAATGTGCTTTCCTTAAGCGCTCGGCTGAACTACAATGAAATTCATGAGCGGTGTCGTGAATATCGATCCTGAAATTCTAGGCGGTACTCCCGTTTTTTCGGGCAGTCGAGTACCTATCGAGTCCCTCTTCGACTATCTCAAGCGGGGTCGTAGCATTGACTATTTTCTTGAACAGTTTCCAACGGTGCGCCGTGAACAAGTCGAAGAATTGCTGGAAACTGCCAAAGCTAAGGCTGTGGCTGTTCCCTTTTAGCCATGAAGCTGCTTCTCGATGAAAATTTGCCGCATCAACTTCGGCATGAAGTCATTGGTCACGATTGCTTCACGGTGGCATTCATGGGTTGGGGTGGAGTCAAAAATGGTAAGTTACTCTCCCTTGCCGAGTCCGCTGGTTTTGATGCTCTGCTCACAAAAGATTCGAATTTGCAATACGAGCAAAATCTCGTCAATTTGCCAATTTCAGTCGTTGTGTTGCGAGCAACTTCGAACGACATCGAAGACGTACGCCCTTTGCTGCCGTCGCTTTTAATTGCACTGAAAAATTTGCCACCCAAACAAATCGTTCATATTTCAAACTAAACACCACTACAAATCAAAATTAAACGTCCGCTTGATGTAGCGCCACATGCGGCTGGCGAGGGTACGGGGTTCGGTCTTGATGCGCGCACTCCCCGTCAGGCCGTTGCGGAAGAGGCCGAGCGAATTGTCGAGCCGCACCTCGGCTTGGTACGAAGTTGACAGCGGTTTCACCATGCCCCCCGGATCGTGTTGGGCGGGGACCGCACCGCCGGACGTGCTTGCCAATCGAGGGCTGACCGCCTCCATTTGATCGTCGGCGACCGATTCGAGCTTGCTGACGAACACATGATAGGCCGACTCGTTGAACATGAGTTTCACCTGCTGGCCCTCTTTCACCAAATCCATGTCGCTTTGGCTGACTACCAACACCGCGTCCCATTCGTTGGGATTGCCGATTTGACAGAAAACATTGTCATTGCCGTCGGGCGAAAACGTCGCCCCCAAGTTTTTCTCTTCCATCGGCCAGCCCGACCAACTTGCCAGCTCGACCTGCTGATCGCCTGACTTATCCTCGCGATAGGGTGGCGGGATGATCGTGCCGGCGCGAGACGCATGCAGTTCCAGCCGCTTGGCATCGCGCAGCTTTTGGTTGAGCTGATCGTCCAAGGCATCCAACCGCTGACGAATGACCTCAATCTGCAAACCGGCATTGGGATCGTGGAACTGCATCTGCTCTAGGTTCACAAGCTGAGCCTGACTCGATTCCCGCTCACCGCGGAGTTGCTCGATCTCAAGCTCTAAATCAAGATTGCTCAGCTTCGCCAAGAGTTGTCCTCTTTCCACCTGCTGCCCAGGTTTGACATAAACTTCGTCGAGCGTCCCCGCGACGTCAAAATACACCGTCGCCGCATCGCGCGGCTGCAATTCGAACTCACACATCACGCTTGAAGGAAAGGGAATGAACCAGATCGCCGCCATGACCGTGGCCAACACGGCCAAGGTGGCGTACATCCGCACTTTTTTCACTTTACTGATACTCCCCGGTACGCGAAAAAATTTATAGATTTTCCACAGCGGCATCACCAACATGCCATACAGGGAACCAAGTGCAATCAATTGTCCCAAAATTTTAAGGCCATACGGTTCGAAGACTTTGTTCAGGAAATACAGAATGGAAAGGAGCACGACCCAGCGATAGAAAAACGACGCCACGGTGTAGAGCGCGAATAATCCTTGATGCCGATGAGGCAGAAACGGGTCGTCGCGCTCTTCCAGACCCAAGCACAACCACCCCAATTTGCGGTTGAGAATGGTGCTCGCTTTTTGCCGCAGATTGGGAATCTCCAGAATATCGCTCAGGATGTAATAACCGTCGTATCGCAAGAGCGGGTTGGCGTTGAAAAGGATCGTGCTCACCGAGCTGACGAACATAATGTTGAGGCAGAGGTAGTTGAGAAATCCCGGCTCGCTAAACCACCAAATGAAGGTGGCTATGGACGCGAGCACGACTTCCACGTACATTCCCGCCGCGCCGATCGCCGCGCGATGCCAGCGATTGGGGAGCATCCAGGAATCGGACACGTTGCAGTACAAGCAAGGCGTGAGCACGAGAAACATGACCCCCATCTCGTGACATTCCCCGCCAAAATGTTTGCATGACATGCCATGGCCAAATTCGTGCAGAATTTTGGTGCAGCCTAACACTCCCGCAATCAACAGCCAGTTCTGCGCGGCGAAAAAGGAATGGAACGACGGGAGTTTCGCTTGGAACACATCGAACTGCACAATCACCAACGTCAACGCCGCGGACGCCAAGATCAACGAGCAAATCGTCGCTGGAACGGTAAAGAACCAGCGAACCCAAGGGTACATCGCATTGAGAATCCGCTCGGGATCGATCCCCCGCATTCGGAACGACATGATGTTGCTAAAGGCTTGGACTAACTCCTGGCGTTTTTTCTGGTCGCGGCGCTTCTTGAGCTGCACCCCCTGCCCCGCCGCGTCGGACAGCACCAAGCCGCTGCGGTGCAACATGCCGATAAAGTTTTGCAGTTCTTCGACGCGGATCGTTTGTGGTGGAAACTCTTTCTCGAAGCGTTCCGCGATTTCTTCAAGGCTCGATTGGCCGTCGAGCATTTGCATCACCGCGTATTCCTCTTCCTCAAAGCGAAAATATTGAAGGCCCACGGGATCCTTCACGACCCAATAGACGCGGCCCTGGTAGCGTTGCTTGCGCGCCTTGAGATCGGGCCGGGCGCGGATCGTGAGCTTCCGCGACGAACTCGAAACAATGCTAGTTGCTAAGGTGGCCATGGGATATTCGCTGTCAGCGTATCGTTTTTTTCAATTCTTCTTAGCTGTAGGCGGTAGCCGACGGTAGAATCGTCACGACCGCCGGCTACCGCCTGCGGCTATTAGGACAGCTATTTCTGCAAATGAATAGTCATTTTCGCGCGTTGGCCCATGCCGGGCTGGATGGCCCAGTTGTCTCCCTCCTTGGTGTTCACGATTTCGGCGCGGACCAGATAATTGCCGCCGCTCTCGATGAGCTGGCCCACATGCACGACGGTTCCCTTGAGAGTAATCTCATTCCCCCGAGCGCGTTGGATCGCCACCGTGACGGGTCGACCCATCAGTTCCCCTCGATCAAAATCTTTGGCACCGACAAACGCTTCGACATAAAGCTTGTCGAATCGCATCAAGGTAAGTATCGGATCGCCCGGATTGACCCACTCCGATTTTTCCCGGTGTAGCTTGACGACTTCTCCGGCAAATGGTGCGTAAATTGTGCGCTTTTCCAGGGCGACCTCCGCAGCGGCACGCTCCGCGCTTTTAGTTTTGGCGTCGAGAGAGGCAAGAACTTGGTCGTTCTGAGCTTTTTCAATTTGCAATTGGCTCTTCTCGAACATCAACTTCTTCTGGGTGACTTCGATCTCGGGAACCGCCCCCGGCGAACGCCTGTTCGCTTCGATGTCGCGGTCCCAGTCTTTTTTGGCCACCTCAGCCGTCTTCGTGGCAAAGCGGGCTTCGATGTCGTCCTTCGCCCGCTTCTCGGCGGACTCTTGGGCAAACTTAGCAATGTTGACCGCCGCTTGAGCTTCGCGGTCGTCGATCACCGCAATTTTGGCTCCCGCATCAATGGGAGAGCCTTCTTTCACGCCCATCTCGGTGAGCACGCCTTCCTTTTGCGCGGGAATCTCCACTTCGTCTTTGACCTTCACTAAGCAAGGCTCCAGCACAGGATCTGAGAGGCTATCCGTGGCGGTGGCGCTGCCCGTGACGGTCGAGAAGAGGATTAAAAAAAATACTGCTCTCATTCAATTGCTCCTGCGGTCAAAATTCCTAATCGGGTCGCCTCACGGGGTCGGGACGACCCGGCTCGCATTTGAAATTATCACGACTTGTTACAAACGGAAAAGAATCCGCGATTGCACGAACTCAAACAGGTCGTGCAACAAAACGTACCCCACTGCCCGCTGGCCACACATGACTTTGGCCTTGGCGTCGGCACCCACTTTGAGTTCGTTGGCTGGGTCTTTCACTAGGCGTTTCAGATCTTCCTGGGGAAAAGACACGATCATGCGAACCGTGTTGCCCTTTTCGCCCTGCACCTCGGCACTGGTATCGATCTCCTCGACCGTGCCAGAGAGATGCTCGGCCGAGTGCGTGGCTAGAATAAATGAAACTTCCAGCTTGGCATTCGGGTCTTTTTGGCGAAGCTCTTGGAAATACTCGACAACATGCCCCATCTTGGCTTCGGGCAGGTAGACCTCAAGTTCCCAATCGCTCGACGGGTCGGCCACTTCCATCAGCCGTTGACCCTTGTGAACAGTGCGATTCTCGATCAAATCGCGGACCTTCCATGTGACCACGCGGCCGTTAATCGGGCTGGTGACAGAAAGCTGCGCTTCCTTCTCCTTCATCAACGCGCGTTGCTTTTCCAAGCTCTCGCGTTTCTTCTGCAATTGGGCCAGTGTGCCCGTCAATTGTTCAAGCTCTACCGGATCTTTTTGCGGATTGTTGGTGAGCATCTGCCGCTGGCGGTCGGTCGAGGCGATTTCTTCCAGCAAACCCTGATACTCGCCGTCGACTTGGTTGATCTGCGCTTCCAGGTCGACGCTCCTCATCTGAGCCAGCAGATCACCTTGCTTCACAGTCTGCCCGTGAACGACAGGCACCTCGGTTACGAGGCCATCGATCCCGGCAAACACGTCACGACGAATTTCCGGGAGCAACTTACCGTCAGCGACCATCGTAAAGTCATAAGGGACCGTGGAGAGCGCGAAGATTGCCGCAGCTATCGCAATCGAAGCCAGAATTGTCTTGGGAAGATTACGGGCCGTCACCAGCACTCGTGCCTTGCCCAATGTTCGCCACAAGGGCAGCAGGAACAACCCCTCGAATTCTTGAGCGTTCGTGAGCGCGGTCGCGCTGTGGCGGCGGACCACTTCAATCCGTTGCAACATCCCCTCGGGAGGCCGACTGTCGACCAATTGCTCGATGACAATCGCTCCCAGGATGTTCTCAGCTTTTTTGTCTCGTTTGGCTTCGGGGGAATCGTCGAGTTCCTTATCGGACTCTCGCAGTGGCAAGACTGCAAGTTGCTTGGTGTGCGATTCATCGACATAGGCATTCACCGCCTTTTCGACCTGCGGAGCGAGGTCGGCCGTGTCCCCCGTGAACCACAGATCGTCGCCGGTGCGCGAGACGGTGGTTGCCAAATTACGCAGCAGTCGCACGACATTCGAGCGCTTGTCGAATGTATCCTGCCCACTGATGGCGGAGACTTGGTACTTCGACCCTTGGCGCAACACGACGGTCACGCGGTCGCAGCCAATCAACCGACGGCCTTCGTTGGCGATTGTGTACGCCGTTTCGCGTGAATCGAGTGCCTTGTGGACGAGCGTGGTGAACGCTTCGAGTTGTTCCCACAAAGACTGTTTGGTGGTGAAATGTTTCAACCGCCGAGTTTTGACAAACTCACCCGCCAGTTCGCTGATCTGCACCAAAAACCGCAGATAGCCGCGCTGCGTGGTGGGCCGTCCGCCGCTGCGTTGAAAAATCTCGATCATCCCCTCAACGCCGCGATCGCTCATGATTGGAGCGAGAACTAATAAGAATGCTGTTGGATTCGCTGCCGCATCGTCGCCGTCGCCGCCACCCGAATGAGGCGGCACGATCGTTGGCTCGCCCTTCTCAATCAGTTGGGTGAGCATCCGGCCATGCTGCATCTGGGCCGCTTCGCTTTCGGCGAGCCCCGTTTGCCGGAGGTTGACCTGGTACTCCAGCTTCAGGGGACCGTTTTCTTCGCGCATCCAGACGACGCCGCCCACCGCGGCCAGTGCCGACACCGATTTGTCCATCATCGCGGCGAAGAACTCATTGGGCTCGATTTCCGAGCGGCTTAACTCGACCACTTCTTGCACGAGACTTTGAATCTCGAATTTCGCGCGTTGCACGGCATCGTCGTCAGGCGCACTTTGCGCTGAAGACGCCGTGGCTTGGGCAGGATCAGAGGACGATGTGGACACGGCAAACCATGACAAGCGTGAAAGGGGATTTTGAACGTGGACTGCTACCAACTGTTTCGGCTGGGCGTTGCTGTCAGTTTACACGTCAAACAAGACTGATGGGTTCAGGGTACTATCATTGTGCGGGCCAAAGGGGTTACGTCAAACACCAACAGTGCCGAAGGCTCGTGCTTCAAGGCAGCCAGCCGTCACAAGCCGCGTAATCTGCCCAAATCCAGCTTGCTCGCCATCATTATAAGATTCAGCTTTCCTGGGTAGGCTTACCCCGATTCTTCACGATTGGGGCTTCAACAGCCCTTTTCTCGGCGAAATATATGCGGGTTAGGCCAGAAGGCCTCAGTTCTCGCTTGGAAGATAGCCCGCCAAGTGGTAGGATTAGAAGACTTGTTGCTATATCTCAGCGTTGAGAGTAGGTGGCACAAGAGTCCTTTGTTGCAGATCTCAGCGAGATTAATGTATGTCGAAGCAGAAAGAAGAGGCCCTGGAAGTTGAAGGGGTCGTCACCCAGGCACTGGCAAACACGCGATTTCGCGTCGAAATTGAGGGGGGTCATGTCGTGACCGCCCACGTGGCCGGCAGAATGCGCAAGCACTTTATCCGCATCGTCCCCGGCGACAAAGTGCGGGTCGAGCTCTCCCCTTACGATCTGACCAAGGGCCGCATCACCTTCCGCGAGCGGTGATTCCCCATTTAGTCGCGGAGCTTGCTCCGCGCTCTGAGCCCGCCGGGATTGTGGGGCTATGTGGCTTTTCCGGGCGGATTTTCTGGCGAATCCCGGCAATAATCTCGTCGCGCGGGGCGTATAACAGTATAACTATTTACCCGCCTGCAAAAAATTCTGCCGCGGCAAGTGAAACCAACGGGCTTCACATCCGTAACAGCGTTACCAGCGCGGCATTCCCTTTCATCGACTTACGGAGAATCACTGTGAAGAATCGACTCGGTTCCAGCCTGAAATTACTGTCTGTCGCGCTCGTCGCGGCGGTTTCCCTCTCGGCTTTGGCCGCTCCCCTGCGTGCCCAAGCGACCGGCGAGATGAAACCCGTCGTGTTGGTCACGCTCAGCGGTTATGACGCGCTCAAGCAAGACATCAACTTCATCGGCAGCCTCGCCGGCCAACCCGAACTTGCTTCGCAATTCGAGCCTTTCATTTTGGGTTTCACTCAGGGGTTGGAAAAAGACAAGCCGTTGGGCGTGCTGATCCAAAGCGATGGCATGAATTTCGGCGGCGCGATCTGCCTGCCGATTAAAGACCTCGCCACGTTTGTCGCCAACCTCAAGGCGTTCGGCGTAACCACCGCCGACGCGGGCAACGGCGTCACTCAGATTTCCGCCAATGGGCAACAGCTTTTCGGCAAGAATGAAGGGGGCTGGACCTTCCTCTCGATGATGCCGCAAATGCTCGAAAACTTGCCCGCCGATCCGGCTGAGGCTTTTTCCTCACTCATTAAGGAATACGATCTCGGCATCCGCGCGAACGTGCAAAATATTCCCGAACCGTATCGTCAAATGGCCATGCAGCAGTTGCGAGCCGGCATGGAAGCGGGCATGAAGCGCAAAGATGATGAAAACGACGAACAATACAAAGCCCGCACCGCGCTGGCCAATTCGCAGGTTGAGCAACTCGAACGCATGATTAAGGAGATCGATCAGTTCACCTTTGGCTTGTCGGTCGATAGCGAACAACAACGCACGTTCATGGATTTCGTCTACACGGCAGTCGCAGGCTCGCAACTAGCCGAGCAGTTAAAAACCATGGCCGATCCAAAAACCAATTTTGCCGGCTTTTTCCAACCGAATGCGGCTGGCATGATGATGGTGTCCTCGAAAATCAATGACAGCGACATCGCCCAAACGAAGCAAATGGTGGAATCCCTGCGGACTCAAATCGCCACGGGGATCGACGAAGAGAGCGATCTTCCCAGCGATGCCGCCAAGCAAACCGCCAAGGACGCCTGCAACGATTTCATCGACGCCATGTTGGCCACTGTCGAGGCCGGCAAGATGGACGCCGGGGCCGTAATGAATCTCTCCCCGGAAGCACTCACGGTTGTGGCCGGTGGTTTCATCGCTGACCCCGCCAAAATCGAGAGCGGCCTCAAGAAGCTGGCCGAGCTCGGCAAGGAAGAGCCGGAAATGCCTCCCGTGAAATGGAATGCCGAGAGCCACGCCGGCGTGAACTTCCACACGCTCAGCGCTCCGACCCCTGACGAAAAAGAAGCTCGTCAATTGTTTGGCGAGACCATCGACTTTGCCATCGGCATTGGCAAGGACTCCGTCTACTTCGCAATGGGTAGAGATTGCCTGGCGGCAGCCAAAAAGGTGATCGACGACTCCGCGGCCAGCCCCGGCAAGTCGATTGCCCCGATGGAGCTTAGCGTTTCGGTCGGCCAGATCATTAACACGATCGCTGCGTTCGACGCCGATGACCCCGTCCTCAAAACGGTAGCCGATACGCTCAAAACCGAGGCCGTTGGCCGCGATCACGTTCGAATCGTTGCTCAGCAGATCGAGAACGGGCTGCGGACTCGTATTGAAGCCGAAGAGGGTGTCATGCGCGCGATCGGCGTCGGCGTGAAGGCCGCCCAGATGCAGGCAATGGGTGCCGTCCAAGAGGTGCCGGTTGGCGCGGCTCAATAGTTGGTTGCAGACGAACTTTTGTATAAAATCAGGCAGCGGTTACTTTTGTAGCCGCTGCCTGTTTTGTTATACTCTGCCTCTCATCTTTGTTAGAACATGCTCAGGGAGGTAGCCATGGAAAAGACTTCACTTGTACTCACGATTCTCGGCCGGGATCAGCCGGGATTAGTGGATTCGCTCGCCGCGATTGTCGCCGATCATGGCGGTAATTGGGTCGAAAGCCGGATGGCCCATCTCGCGGGTCAATTCGCCGGCATCTTGCGCGTGGAAGTGGAACCCGCGCAAGCGGCAGCCCTCACCACGGCGATTAAGAATCTTACGGCCCAAGGGCTGGAGTCGATGGTGTGCGCCGATCCGCAGCTACCCAAGTCCACGACGGGCACCCTCGCGCAGCTCGATGTCGTGGGGCTGGACCAGTCGGGCATCGTGCGAAAAATCAGCCAAGTCCTCGCGGCCAAGGGAGTGAATGTCGAAGAACTCGCGACCGAATGCACGGCGGCGGCCACCACGGGTCAAAGCCTCTTCCACGCCACGGCCCAACTCCGCCTGCCACAAGGCTTGGAAATCGAAGTGCTGCGGGTCGCACTCGAACAAGTCGCCGCAGATTTGATGGTGGATCTCACGTTGGAGTGAAGTTACCCAGCGTCTACGCGAGGTACAGATGAGGAAAGGTTTCACGGCGAAATCGCAGCTCTATCAGGACGATCTGGCATACATACATGCTGATGGATACGGCTTTCATTCTGCTGGTGCTGGCGATGCCATTCTTGGTTGGCTGAAACATTTTAACATGCCAAGCGGCATGGTTGTCGATTTAGGTTGTGGCGGTGGCCAATGGATCGAACGACTCAATCAATCAGGTTATGACACTTGTGGGATTGATATCTCGCCAAGCATGATACGATTGGCCAAACGAAATTCACCGACATCAAAACTCGTATGTGGATCTTTTTCCGACGTTACAATTCCAGACTGCGATGCGGCGACCTCGTTGGGTGAACCTCTGAATTATTTACGCAGCGGCCCAGCGATGCGCCGTACCATGCGGAACGTGTTCGCCGCTCTGAGGCCCGGAGGAGTTTTTATCTTTGATGTGCGACATCCGACGAGTGCCCCCGTTGGTGTACGGGAAACTCATAAGTCATCCAAAGAGTGGTTTTGTCACGCACGCATTGAAGAAGATTCGCGCAAAGGTGAACTGATACGCTTCATTACGACCTTTCGGCAAACGGCAGAAGGAGACTACTGCCGCAATGAAGAAGTGCATCGTTTAAAACTCTTTCCGCGCGGGGAAATCACGCAGTGGTTGCGTAGAATTGGATTTCGCGTAAAGACCGCACGTTGCTATGGAACATACCAGATGGGACCACGACAATCGGTGTTCATTTGCCGAAAGCCTTAAAACGAGCAGTCACCATTTGATTTTTACCTCATCTGCCATTGCTTGATCGCCTCGATGGGAAAAAACAGCATGAGAACATTTAAGAGCAGGCTGTCGCGAATTGTGATGAGGAGCAGCACTTCACAGCCGAAAAACAATATCCACGTCGCCCGCCAGCCGATGCGCTGGGCGATCACGATACCCAACCAACACGCCAACAAATCGCCCAAGCTGTTCACAATCGAATCGCCCGTGTAGCCGAGCGCGGCCGTGGCGTCGCGATAGCGGTTGATAACCCATTGGGTATTCTCGACGATTTCCCAAGCGGCCTCTATCGCGAGTGCCAACCAGAGTTGCCATTGCCACTTCCAACGTTGGAACACCAGCCGGACGGCCCAGAAGAACACCAAGCCGTGCTGAAAATGCGTGAGGGTGTAAGGATCGGCCAGGTGTTGCGACGTGTGCGGGCCGTTCGGATCGCTGACCCAAAAGCGGAGCGAACCACACTCACAGAACCACATCCGTCCTTGGGCACGAAGTTGCACAACCATAAGCGCAAGCGTGACGGCGATAGCCAACCAAGGCCAATTCTTGCGCTCAAGGATTTTTAGCTTCATGCAGTCTTCCCCGATCACTTCGCAAGACTTACTACAACAATCGAATGAGCAGGAAGGTTCATTTTTAGTGCGCCATTGCTTATCGAGCAATCTTTGAACTCGGCGGGTTTGACTTGTTCGGGATTGTCAAACGTGTTGTGGGCATCGAGCGCGTCCGCCGTCAGCACGCGGCCAGTGACTTTGGTGGCTTCAATACCGGCGAGCTTGCACTCAACTTCCACGGCATCCTTAGCACTGGTGTTCACCAGCGACACATAGACCACGCCATCAGCGGCTTGCGAAGCCGACACACTTACGGCCGGAATTTCCTGCTCACCAAATTTGTAGGCGGGCGATTCCAGTTCGACCGGCAAATAGGTGGTGTCTTGATGGACCTTGCACATCTCAAAGGCATGGTAACTAGGGGTAAGGATCATTTTCTCTCCCTCGGTAAGCATCATCGCTTGCAGCACATTGACCGTTTGGGCAATGTTGGCCATCCGCACACGGTCGTGGTGGCGATGGAAGATGTGAAAATTCAGGACCGCAACCAACGCATCGCGGAGTGTGTTTTGTTGGTAGAGAAAAGACGGATTCGTGCTTTCCTCGCCCTTATACCATGTGCCCCATTCATCGACGAACAGCGGAATCCGCCGGTCGGGATCGACATCGCTCATAATTTCGTCGTTGGCTTCGAGAATTTCATCCATCTTAAGCGTGTCTTGCAAAATGCCGACCCATTTATCTTCGCCAAAGCCAGTGGCAGGGAGCTTGTCGCTCCAGGGAGCTGAGAGGGTGTAATAATGCAGCGACAGCGCCTGCATGTGATGACCCACGCGGTGGATCACGCCATCGGTCCAAGCCGGATCGCCCCCATTGGGACCACAGGCCACCCGCACCAGCTTGTTGCCACTGAAGTCACGACAGAACGTGGCGTACTGCTTGAAGAGATTCGCATAGAAGCCGGGCGTCATGTTGCCACCACAGCCCCAGTTTTCGTTGCCCACCCCAAAGTACGTGATCTTCCAAGGCTTCTCGCGGCCGTTGGCGCGCCGCAGATTGGCGAGCTCGCTATCCCCATCGAAAGTGAGATACTCGATCCAGTCGCGCATTTCTTGGGGAGTGCCGCTGCCGACGTTGCCGGCGAGATAGGGCTCGGCACCCACGAGTTCGCAGAGGTTTAAGAATTCGTGCGTGCCAAACGCATTGGTTTCGATCACTTCTCCCCAATGGATATTCACGCGTTGCGGACGTTTGTCGCGTGGTCCGACGCCGTCGCGCCAATGGTAATCGTCGGCGAAGCAGCCCCCTGGCCAACGCAGATTGGGACAATTGAGATTCTTCAGCGCCTCGATCACGTCGTTACGAATGCCGCGGGTATTGGGAATCGGCGAATCCTCGCCGACCCACAGGCCGTCGTAAATACAGCGACCGAGGTGCTCCATGAAGTGCCCGTAAATGTGCCGACTGATTTTGCCCTTGGGCTGGTCTCCTTGGATCGTTGCGGTGGCTTGGAGGGTCTCTGCCGAAGTGCTAGCCCCGACAAGAACAAAGTGAATTACGAGCAAGTAACCGTAGTACTTTGAGAGTCTGGCCATGAACAACCACCTGGGAACAAACATGAGAAGGAAGGGATAAGCAACAACAAGCAGCATTTTGCCGGGAAATGTGCTATCCGCAAGGCCCTCCTAGCAAATGCGGTTCCCCCTCACTGCTTAAAGTTGTGGGCAAAAAATTGGGGTCGTGCTTGGCTAGATGTCGATATTCGAGTAAGATTGTGACAGATTTCACAATGTCGCTCATGGCCGTGCGATGCGTTGCATCGTGGCTTAAATTCATAACAAAACACCGTAGCCATGGCCAAGCAAGGTCCACGCAAAAAAGTACCCAAAGAGTTGGCGATCATAAACGCCGACAATTGCACGGGCTGCGAATCCTGCCTCGAGGTTTGCCCCGTTGATTGCATTGTGCTGCTCAAGATTGATGGCGGGATCATCAAGGGAAATCAGCAGTGGTGCGAAATCGACCTCGAGCGCTGCGTCGGCTGCGAAGTTTGCGTCCATATTCCCGGCAAAAAATCGAATCCCTATGATTTGAAGGTATGCCCTTGGGATGCCATCGAGATGGTTCCCACGGAAAGGGCGGCTCAGGTCATGGCCCAGGTGGGCGGGCCCCCCGAGTACATACGGGACAATTGGGACCGTCTGGTGAGCACGGCTCAGAATCTTGCCGAATTGCGGGCCGCGAACTGACGCACGATTATTTCTTAGAATAGTCGATTTCATCCGCGCTAGGCTTGGCGTAGAATCAGGGCTGTTTCCGAACTGATTCTCTTGTCATGGCTGAGGAACGTCGCGATGCGTCTCATATTGACTTCTGAGCAAACCAAGAAACTTTCTTCGGTCACGGGAAAAGTAGAAGTGATCGATGCCGTCGGCCGCACGATTGGCCACTTCACCCTCGTCGAGCCAACCGTGACCGAAACACAGGAACTCACTAGCGAGGACTACGCCGAATTACGGCGTCATATTGGGGAATCCTCGGCGGAAAAGGGGCCTGCCTTCAAAGCCCAACAGATCCGCGATCGAGCTTAGCTGCTCGGATTACTACTCTCGCGCTCCACCGCCGACACGATCTTCTGCATGTATTCAATGCTCAAACGAGCGATCTCCATCGGGCTCGGTTCGTACTTGAAGACTTCGACACTTACCCAGCCATCGTACTTGATGTCGTGAAGGGCTTGCATAATCGCTCCGTACTCGACGTTGCCCATGCCAGGGCCGAGCAAGTTCGGGTCATTGGAATGAAAATGCGCAAGCCACTCTTGGCTGCTCGTGATGACCACACCTATGGGATACTTTTCACTCGACATGGCTTTCACGTCGAGATGCAATCGGCAATGCGACGAATCGACGAGTTTCGCTAAGCGGATCCCCGTCTCGGCAGTGAGCATGAAGTCACCCTCAGCGGGGCCAAGTGGCTCCAAGGCGATTGTGACCCCTAGACTTTCGCACGTCGGCATCACGGCTTGCAGCACTTCGGCGGCGTACTGCTCGGCGTCGTTGTAACCCACGCCGGGTAGTAGGTTGCGCTGCTGAGGCGAGCCGAGAACCATCACCTTGCCCCCCAGGTCAGCACAGAGCTCGGCGAGTGCTTTCAAATAGTCTGCCGTTGCCTCGCGCACTGCTACCTCGGGACTCGTGAGATAAAAGCCTTGTGTCTTGGCCAGTAGCCAGTGCAAACCCACAATTTCGAGTCCCGCTTCGGCGGCGATCTTGGCAACGTGTTGCCGCATGAAGGCCGGCACGGCACGGGCATCGAAGTGCTCATCCGCTTTCCAAAGCGTAAACGGGGCGATTTCCACGCCGGTGTAGCCCAATTTGGCTACCTGCGGCCAAACTTCCTGAAACGGCTCGTCACCAAACATCTCGTTGCAAAAGGCGTATTTCATAGTTTGCTTACCGCAGCTAGTTTTCGTTCATTCATGAACTGGTTATGATTCATCGACAGTATTAAATTCTCTCCGCTTTACTGGAAAGCACAATTCTTATGCCACTTACTTCACGGAAGATACATCAAGGCGACTGCATCGAATTGATGCAGCGAGTTGATGCTGGCTCGGTTGATTTGGTCTTTGCCGACCCACCTTTTAACATCGGCTACGAGTATGACCAATACGATGACCGCCAGGATGACCAAAAATATCTGGATTGGTGTCGTGATTGGATTAAAGAAGTGTATCGTATCTTGAAACCGAGCGGCACATTCTGGCTGGCCATCGGGGACGAGTATGCCGCCGAGCTAAAAGTTGCGGCCCAACGCGAGATCGGCTTCACGACGCGTAGTTGGGTGATCTGGTATTACACGTTTGGAGTGAACTGCAAGAACAAGTTTAGCAGGTCGCACGCGCATCTGTTCCACTTTGTCAAAGACGAAAAGAATTTCACATTCAATGCCGATGATCCGGCAATCCGCATTCCCTCGGCACGCGCGCTTGTGTACGGCGATAAACGAGCCAACCCCAAGGGTCGGCTTCCGGATGATACCTGGATTCTGCGTCCGCAAGATTTTCAAAGCGACCGCTATGGTTTTACGCCTGAACAAGATACGTGGTATTTCTCGCGGGTGGCGGGCACGTTTAAGGAACGCCAAGGTTTTCATGGGTGCCAGATGCCGGAGCAATTGCTGGCCCGCATCATTCGCGCCAGTAGTAATGAAGGCGAGTTGGTGCTCGATCCGTTTTCCGGGAGCGGGACAACGCTGGCGGTGGCTAAAAAACTGGGGCGGGAGTTTCTTGGTTGCGAACTCTCGACCGACTACGTGAAGTATGCCACGGAAAGACTCGAAAACATTCAATCAGGCGATCCACTCGATGGCCCTGCCGATCCCGTCGCGAGTGCGCCGAGCACGGCGAATGGGACGACACTCGAATCGCGCATGATAAAGTTAGCGCGGGGCACCAAATAGCCCGGCAGTGGGACACTGCCGCCTAACGGCTTCAGTCCGACTGTTTTCCCTTCTTCGGCAAAAACCCCGTGCAGAACGTCAGTACCATCGCGCCCCAGAAGATCCAAAATGCCGCTGATTGATAATCATGGAAGTCGACGCGATGGGGTTCTTCGGGCGTATTGAAGCCCCAGTCGATAAGTAACTTCGCCCCAATCAAAAGCACTAACCAATAGGCGGTCGCTTCAAACCGCGGGAAGCGCTCGAGCATTTTGATAAAAATCACCGCGGCGAAGCGCATCAAAACCACGCCCAGGATGCCTCCCGTGATAATCACCCAGAGCTTGGGATGGGGTGGTAGCGAACCCTTCGGTGCGGGACCGACAAGTGCGATGGCTGCCAAGATCGAATCGACGGCAAACGCGATGTCGGTCATTTCGATGACAAACACCGTGGGCCAGAATTTGGCCGTGCCATCTCTCACGGTCCCTTGGGTCAATTCCGTGGCACCCGGAACTGGTACGCGTTGTTCGATTTCCGCCGTTTCTTCCGCGCTGGTGAGTGGCAAGCCTGTCTTTTCATGCACGAAAGATGGTTCGCCCGCCGAATCAATCGTGGCATGGCCATCGTCTTCGCCACGCTCAAACCACAAATGCTTGATGGCGATGTAGGCGAGGTAACCGCCTCCGAGCAGTTTTACGACGCGCCATTTGAGCAAAAAGGCGGCCACGCCAATCGCCAAGAAGCGAAAGACAAACGCCCCGACTAAACCATAGGTGAGCGCACGCTTCTGCTGACTCTTGGGCAAGCGTTTGGCCAGCAGACCAAGTACGAGGGCGTTGTCAATCGACAGTACGCCTTCGAGCAATATGAGCAAGCCCACGATTCCCAAATCCCCCCATACGAATTCTTGTCCAAACGGTAACGCAGCAAACATAATGATCCTATAACTTGGGGAAACTGGGACACTCGGATGTAAGGGGAATATAAGTCCACAATTATGACAACCCTCCAAAAGGTAGGAAAGGCGATTACTCACTGCCTAAATGACCACCTTTTCGCTTTTATGGCTGTATCACCCACCACGGCGGGCGGGTAAACCGCAATCCTCGTTAATTTGCATCCCTCTCTAGACTTGTGGCGAACTATCTCTCGAAGTGGCCGCTTCGAGAACAGTTTTCGATAAATCTCACATGAAGGAGGAATTCCGTGCGTATTGCAACTTTGTTTGCCCTCGCTAGTTTGCTGGAACTCGTTACGAGCACCGCCGGTGCTTGTCCACGCAGTCAGCAGACGGCTCAACACACTCACTCAGGAAAGACCGTAATCAGAATGGTTTCACAAGTTGATACCGAGAAGAAGGACATTGTCGATACAGCCGTTGGTGCCGAAGGTTTCAAGACCTTGGTTGCCGCGGTGAAGGCGGCTGGTTTGGTCGAGACGCTCAAGGGTAACGGCCCGTTTACCGTCTTCGCCCCGACCGATGAAGCGTTTGCCAAAATCCCCAAGGAAACGCTCGAGTCGCTCCTCAAGCCGGAGAACAAGGACAAGCTCGTGGCGATTCTGACTTATCACGTCGTCCCAGGCAGCGTGATGGCGGCGGACGTGGTGAAGCTCACGAAGGCCAAGACCGTCCAAGGCCAGGAAGCCACCGTCAAAGTTGACGGCGGAAAAGTCATGATTGATGGTGCCAATGTGGTCAAAACTGATATTGCTTGCAAGAACGGTGTGATTCACGTGATTGACGCGGTCATCATGCCCAAGTAGTTTGGATTGCTGGGAGGGTTGCCCGTGCGACCCTCCCAATTTTTCTGGCTACGTTATGGGGTTCTCCTTGGAAGAAGCGAGCATTCTAACTCGCGTCGCAGATGGCGATCCTGACGCAGTCGAGCAATGTTTGGCTCGCTACGGAGGATTGGTTTGGACGCTTGCGCGCAAGCTCAGCCCCACTCTCTCTGATGCCGAAGATGCGGTACAGGAGATTTTCGTTCAATTGTGGCAACAGGCCGAGCGATTTGACCCCTCCTGTGGTGCGGAGGCTACATTTGTCACTATGATCGCCAGACGCCGGTTGATTGATCGCCTGCGGAAATCGCAGCGTCGCCCCGCAGCAATTTCTATCGATAGCACCGCTGCCGAACCAGCCACTCATCCCATGGATTGGGCGCAATTGTCTGATGAGGCGGCCTACGCGCGTCAGCAGATGCAGGAACTGAAGGTCGACGAGAGACAAGTTCTGACACTCGCACTACAAGAAGACCTTACACATCGCGAAATTTCCGAGCGATTAGACATGCCTCTCGGCACAGTCAAATCTCACGCGCGACGCGGACTTCTGCGGCTCCGTGAGCTGATGGGCCTCAAAACCGCGACCACGGCTGTCGGGGAGGGTCGGGTATGAGTATGCCACGGCCCGATCATGATCGCTTGCTGGAGCTGTTGGCCGACCGCGCGCTGTTTGGGCTCTCCACCGATGAGCAGCGCGAATTGGGCGGACTCCTTACCGCGATGCCGGATGTCGATGCTGACGATCTGGACCGCATAGCCGCACAGGCGCATTTGGCAACGATGGAAGAAGAAATAGACCTACCTACCGAGCTAAGGCAAAAGCTCGTCAGCCAAGGGCGTGGGATGGTTGCAAAAACCGTAAGACCTCCGGCTTCATTACCCGAGCAGCGCGTGAGCCGACGTGAAATGTTCGGCTGGTTCGCCGCTGCCGCGGCACTTTTTGTGGCCGCATTCTTTGCCACGCGCTCCGTGGAACAGATCGTTGCCGAACTGACACCCACGGAATTGCAGGCGGAGTTAGCTCAGTCCAAGGACGGCTTAACGAAAGTCGCCTGGTCCCCCGGCACGGACGAAGTTGGCAAGAACGCAACCGGTGAAGTCCTCTGGAACAACAAGCGGCAGCAAGGCGTGATGAGCTTCCGTGGACTGCCGGCGAACGACCCCAAAGAATCTCAATACCAACTCTGGATATTCGATACGGCCCAAGATGAAAAGTATCCCGTCGACGGCGGAGTGTTCGACATTCCCGCTGGTGCGAAAGAAGTGCTAATCCCCATCGACGCGAAGTTGCCGATTGTTGAGCCGACGCTGTTTGCCATCACCATCGAAAAATCGGGCGGGGTGGTGGTTTCCAGCCGCAAACGATTGCCGCTGTTGGCGCAGGTTGCGAAATAAACTTACTTGCTAACGGATTGATTTGGCGACTTCGCGATTCTCCTTGCGGACCAATTGCCCACAGGCGGCGGCGATGTCAGCCCCTAGCGAATAGCGGATCGTCGTGGGAATGCCCGCCTGCTTGAGAATCGCAGCAAACGCTTCGCGTTCTGGCCGCTCGGTGGCGAACAAGTGCGGAGCATCGTCGATGACGTTGTAAGGAATGAGATTGACATGCATATTCAGCCCTGCAAGCCACGCGATAAGCTCGCGTGCCTCGTCGAGCGAATCATTCACGCCAGCCAACATGAGGTACTCAATCATCACTGGTTTTGATTGCAGTGCGTTGATTTGCCGGAGCGTAGCTTGCAGTTGATCGAGCGGATACCGCTTGGCGAGGGGAATCAACGTCTCGCGGGTCTGCTGCCTGACGCTGTGCAAACTGAGCGCGAGATTCACCTGGGGAAATCGCCGCACGCAGCGCAGCATCGCCTCAGGGATCCCGACGGTGGAAACGAGAATCTTGGCGGGTGAAAAATGAAAAGTTTGAGGAGCGGTCAAAAGTTCAAGAGCCGCGTAAATATTCCCTTCATTATGAAACGGCTCGCCCATGCCCATGAATACAATGTTGCGAATCACGCGGCCTTCACTCGCCAAGATTTGCCCGGCTTGCAGCACCTGATCGCAAATCTCCGCCGGGGAAAGATTCTGGGTGATGCCCATTTTGCCGGTCGCGCAGAAGTCACATGCGGCGGCACAACCCACTTGGCTCGACACGCACAGCGTTGTGCGGCCCGTGGCAATCCGCAGAATGACCGACTCGATGAGAATTCCACTCTCTATACGAAACAGAAGTTTCGTCGCTCCGTCGAGTTGCGAATCGTGGCGTGAATCAAGCGTGAGCGGATGCAGTACGATTTGTTCGTGAGCTGGAAAATCGGCGATCGCTTGTGCGTCGCTGTCATAATGTTTGAAAAGCGCGGTTAGCAACTTGCGCAGCCGTTGAGAATCGATCCGCAACTCACGCTGCAATCGCTCCATTCCAGTCACGTCAAAAATGTTTATCTGCTTGCCCATTACTTATGTTGTCTCTCGCAAAGGCGCTAAGGCGCGAAAAACTGATGACGAAATCCCTTGCGCCTTTGCGAGAGATCTACATCAAGATTGTCTTATTGGGTTCACCAGGAATTTCTTGCACGTAACGCGGCACCATGTAACCCGGCAGTCGTGTTCGCAACTCCGCGATAATTCGCCGACCTTCTTCAATCGGCACTTCAAAATGCGCCGCTCCCGCCACGCGGTCGAGCTGATGCAAATAGTACGGCACGACCCCTAAGGCAACGAGCCGCTCGCTGAGCGATTGTTGATCGGCGACCGAATCGTTCACGCCACGCAGCAGCACGGCTTGATTCAGGAGCATCACACCAGCATGGCGAAGTCTTTCAACAGCATCGGCCACATCGTCGGCAAGCTCTTGGGCGTGATTCGCGTGAATCACCATCACCGGCGTCAGTCGCGTACTGGTAACCCAAGCGATAAGTTCATCGGTCACTCGTGCTGGAACAACGATGGGTAGCCGCGTGTGGATTCTCAACCGCGCTATCTGCGGAATCGCAGCGATTTTTTCCACGAGCGCCGCGAGCCGCGAATCAACAAGCATCAGCGGATCGCCGCCGCTGAGAATGACTTCCGTGATCGTCTCATCCTCGGCAATTGTGGCAAGCGCTGCATTCCAAGCGGCCGTGCTGTGGGGGGCTTCCTCATAAGGAAAATGCCGCCGAAAACAGTAGCGGCAATGTACCGCACAGGCACCGCTGGTGATGAGTAGCGCCCGACCGGTGTACTTCTGCAACACGCCGGGCCGCAGCTTGGCGGATGAGTCACCCACGGGATCGGCTGTAAATCCTGGAACAGCATCGCCCTCCGCCGCAAGCGGCAACACCTGCCGCAAGAGCGGGTCGTGGGGATCACCGGGTCGAATGCGGGCGAGATAGCTCGGCGGGACGAAGACTGGAAAATCCCCGGCCCCGACCAACGCCTCGCCAGCAAGTTCCGCCGATAATCCCAAGCGTCGGCATAGCTCGGCCGCATCGCGCACGGCCAGCCGAATTTCCGCCTGCCAGGAAGCTTCCTCGGCAGGGGCGAAAACGGGGCGGACAGATCGATGGGGAGAAGCTAGAATAGCCATTTCATTTTCTGATGAAATTCGTCAGTTAGCCGGCAGCGTCCCGCTGCCGTTACTTGCAAGATAACCAGTAGCGTAACAGGAAGATACCGTGCCCACGTACAGTACCAACGAATTCCGTAAAGGACTCAAAATCCAAATCGATGGCATCCCCTTTCAAATGGTGGAAATGAATTTCCGCAAGCCGGGCAAGGGGAACGCTTTGTACGAATGCAAGCTGAAAAACCTTATTCGGGGAACCGTCACCGACAAGACCTATCGGGCGGGCCAAACGGTCGAGGCGGCCGACGTTTCGGAATTCACGGCCCAGTTTCTCTACAAGCAGGGCGAAGGCTTTATCTTCATGAAGTCCGACGACTACGAGCAATACGAGCTCACCGGCGAGCAAATCGGTGACGAGGCCAAGTTCCTCAAGGAGGGGATGGAATGCTCTCTGATCGTGTTCGACAACAATCCCATCGGGGCCACGCTCCCCAATCACGTCGTCTTGCAGGTGGAATACTGCGAACCGGCAGTCAAAGGCAACACGGCCACGGGCGTCTCCAAATCGGTGAAACTCGAGAGCGGAGCCGAAATTCTCGCCCCAGCGTTCATCAACATCGGCGACTGGCTACGGGTCGACACCCGGACCCAGTCCTACATCGAGCGGGCGAAAGACCCGAATGAAAGCTAGAAGCCCCCTAGCCGGACCTCAACGAGGTCCGGGAGATTTCTGGCAAGACCGCCGCGTCACCAGCGAATTGTCTAAAAGGATTGCATTCAGCCACCAACCCGCTAGGCTGACAGTTATCTGTTTGCACTTTCGGCTTTTACTCGCAAGGAGACTCGCATGTCCGTGTGGGCAATTTTGGGAATTATCGTCGGCATTGGCCTGCTGCTGGTGTTTTACGGCGTTGCCATTTACAACCAGTTGGTCGCACTGCGGAATCGCTTGGAAAATGCCTTCGCCCAAATCGAAGTGCAGCTCAAACGACGGTATGACCTCATCCCCAATTTGGTGGAAGCCGTCAAAGGCTATATGTCCCACGAAAAGGGAACGCTCGAAGCGGTCATCAACGCTCGCAACCGGGCTTCTAGCGGATTGCAGGCTGCTGCCGCCTCTCCAGGCGATCCCAAGGCAATGCAAGAACTCGCCGCCGCCGAAGGGGCCTTGGGCAGCACACTCGGACGGTTGTTCGCCTTGTCCGAAGCTTATCCCGATCTGAAAGCCAATCAAAACATGGCCCAGCTTACCGAGGAACTCACTTCCACGGAAAACAAGGTCGCCTTTGCGAGGCAGGCCTACAACGACTCGGTAATGTCCTACAACACCTATCGCCAATCGTTCCCACCGATTTTCTTTGCCAATATGTTCGGCCACAACCGCGATGCGGAACTGCTGGAATTCGCCGACAGCGCGGCGATCGCCGAAGCGCCGAAAGTATCGTTCTGACAAGGACAAAAAGCCTAAAGGACTATAGGACTTAGTGCCTGTAGGTCTTGAAGTCCTTTCGTCCTTAAGTCCCGATGTCCTTTCGTTCTCACCTATGTCCACCGATTTTTTTCAGCGCCAAGCCGACTCACGCCGCACAACCAAGTGGTTGGTCGTGATGTTCACGATCTCGGTGGTCTGCATCGTGACGGGGGTGTTCTTCGGCACGTTAGCGGTTGTCAGCTATGGCCGTACCGTGCAGGAGGGATTGGAACTCGATAATCCCCATATACCTCTCGATCCATGGACGCTGCCGTTTGGGGCCAGCGCCGGGACATTGGCCCTAATCAGTGTGGGAAGTTTATTCAAGGTCGCGCAACTTCGTGGGGGTGGCACAACCGTTGCCGAAAATCTCGGCGGCTATCGCGTGCCGCAGAACACGACCGATCCCGTGGAACGGCGACTCGTAAATGTCGTCGAGGAAATGGCCCTCGCGTCGGGGGTGCCGGTACCACCGATCTATCTGCTCAAGAACGAAGAGGCCATCAACGCCTTCGCTGCTGGCTATTCGACAAGCGATGCCGTGGTCGCCGTGACCCAGGGCACCGCCGAGCAACTCACCCGTGAACAACTGCAGGGAGTGGTGGCCCACGAATTCAGCCACATTCTCAACGGCGACATGCGGCTAAATATCCGGCTGATCGGCGTGTTGCATGGCATTCTATTGATGGGTCTCATTGGCCGGATGCTGTTCAACATTGCCGCCCGCGGTGGCGGTCGTCGTTCAGGCAAGAACGATACGGGATTGTACTTGCTTGCTGGCGGTCTCTCGCTCATGTTTCTCGGCCTCTTGGGTACAGTATTTGGCAACTTGATCAAGGCCGCCGTGTCGCGGCAGCGCGAATATCTGGCCGATGCCTCGGCGGTGCAATTCACTCGCAATCCCGAGGGGATCGCCGGCGCGCTAAAAAGAATTGGCGGGGCCGTGTTTGGCTCGAAACTCAATCATGCCAACGCCGCAGAGTTGAGTCACATGTATTTTGGCGCGGGGGTCTGGGAAGGGTTTACAGGGCTAATGGCCACGCACCCGCCCCTAGAAAAACGAATTCGCCTGCTCGATCAGCATTGGGACGGCAAGTATCCACCCATGCAAAAAACTTCGCCGGTGCTCACAGAATCAGAAATGACTGCCGGCTTTGTCGGTGCGGTTAAAGCTGCTGACGAAGTGCCCGTCGAAGTGGTGCGACATTCCGCAGATCAAGTAGGCCACCCCACGGAATTGCACAGGTCTTATGCCGCGAAGCTTATCGAAAGCATCCCCAATGAGATCACCGACGCCGTGCGCGAACCTTACGGCGCACGCGCCGTGATGTTCGGACTGCTGTTGGACCAAAACGCGGAAATTCGCGCTCAGCAATTTGAATCGCTCAAAACAACAATTTCATCTGACGTTGTGGAGTTGACGTACAAGATGGCCCAGCTGATCGACGCCATCGATCCCCGCGCCTACTTGCCGCTAGTAGATTTGGCACTGCCGGCTTTGCGAACGATGACCAAGCTGCAATACAAAGAGTTTAGCAACGCCTTCAAAAAATTGGTGGAAGCCGATCAACAAATCGCGCTCTTTGAGTGGTCGCTGCACCGCGTACTCCTGCGACATTTGCGGCCGCAGTTCGAGCCAGTCAAACCGCCGCGTGTGCAATACTACAATTTAGCACGCTTGGGAAACGAAATCGGCGTGTTATTCTCAACACTAGCGAATCTCGACAACACGGGATCGCGCGTCGAACACGCCCATCGCCATGCGGCGTCGATCTTGCCCGAAGTGCAGATTCCTCTGTTCTCGGCCTCCGATTGTACGCTGCCGCAACTCCAAAAAGCTCTGGCGACTCTGAGCACCGTGGCCGCTAAGCAACGTCAACGGATCATCGAAGCCGCGGCCGATTTGATTTGCTACGACCACGACGTATCGATCAAAGAAGCAGAGCTATTCCGCGGCATCTGCGACATGCTCGAATGTCCCATGCCGCCGTTGTTGCCGGGGCAGCCGTTCTCGAAGAAGCAAAATGCGTGAGATTCCGCGCGACAAGTCGCGTCGCTAACGATGAATGATCGTCCGAATATTTTGAAACGACGTAGTGAGCTACTTCGCAAATTGCGAGAGTTTTTTTACGAGCGCAATTTCGTCGAGGTCGAAACACCTCTGCTCTCGGAAGAAGTGATTCCCGAACTCCACATCGAACCACCTAAAGTCCAGAGCCGTGACCGGGCACCGATACGAAGTAATGGTCGGCGTCACACGGCGCAATTTCTACAAGCCTCCCCCGAACTCCACATGAAGCGGCTCGTCGCCGAAGGAATGTCGGCCATTTTTCAAGTGACGCGCTCTTTCCGCTCGGGTGAGTACGGCAAGCTCCACAACCCCGAGTTCACCATCGTCGAATGGTATCGCGTGGGGGACGACATGCAGGCCGGCATGACACTACTCGATGAATTGTGCCAGTCGTTGCTCAACACACCGCCAGCCATCCGCACTAGCTATGCCGAGGCATTCCAAACTCATCTCGACATCTGCCCGCACAAGGCAAGCTGCGAAGAGCTAGCTGCCTGTGCTGAACAACATGGCGCGGCTGCTCAAGGAATCGACACTGCTGATCTTGATGAATGGTTGAACCTCTTATTGGCCACGCAGATTGAACCACGACTCGGACTGCAAGGCCCGGAAATCTTGCATGATTACCCAGCTAGCCAAGCGTCGCTTGCCAAAATTGTCATGCGCGAAAGTTGCAGCGAAGTCGCCGAACGGTTCGAACTTTATTGGCAAGGCGTGGAACTGGCCAACGGCTTTCACGAACTCACCGACGCTGCGGAACTGCGCGCGCGATTCATGGAAGTCAACGCAGCTCGAGTAGCCGACAACCGCCCTGCCCTGCCGCTACCAGAATCGCTGCTCACCGCGCTAGAGCAAGGCCTGCCCAACTCCGCCGGTTGCGCGCTGGGCTTTGATCGCCTGGTAATGCTGGCGATCGGTGCCGAGTCGATTGGTGAGGTGATGGCATTTCATGCAAAACCATCTTGATTGTCGGGTCGCACGGCCAAAGAGCGCTTTTGTTGAGATTACACTCGTGTGGTAGAATAGGTATGGAGGATACGAGATGCTCATAGATACCGGCCTGACCTTTCGTGAGATTGTCATGAACGATCCCTTGCCGAAAGGCACTATTCAGCAGGCGGTTTTCGACTATCTGCGCGATCGCACGGACGCCGCGATATTCGGTGCGATGGCGGTCAACGCCTATGTCGATGAACGCCGCATGACCGAAGATGTCGATATTATCGCCACGCAGGCGTCGGTCTTCGCGGAAGAATTGAAACAATATCTCAACAATCGTTTTCACATCGCGGTACGAATCCGCGAAATCCACGACGGAACTGGTTTTCGCCTGTATCAGATCACCACTCCCAAGAATCGTCATCTCGTGGACGTTCGGCCCGTCAGCAGCTTGCCACCCACGCAGCGCATCGACGGCGTGTTGGTCGTAACCCCCGCGGAAGTGATTGTCGGCAAGGTGATTTCCTGTGTACGACGCCGGGGAAAGCCAAAATCATTTACCGACCGCCGTGACTTGGCGCACATGTTGCTCAAGTATCCTGAGTTGAAGTCGCTAACGGGTTTAGTGGAGCAGCGATTGCTGGCATCTGGCGTTGAGACAGAGATTCTCGACTTTTGGAAAACATTGGTTGCCGAAGAGATTCTGTCCGAGGAAGAGGACGAAGAGTTCTCGTAAATCTCAAAAGTACGATTGATTTCTCCGTGCGCTGAGCTTTGATCGTCTGGTAATGCTGGCGGTGGGTGGCGAGGTGATGGCGTTTGGCGACATCGAACCGTGATTCAGCTTCGCAGCAACCTTAGCTCGCATCCTCTTTTGATGCCATTGGACAATCAATGATTCTGTGCCGATTTGCGTTTAGCGATGATATTCCTCCCCAGATTTTTTTACAGAAATTGTGCCAGCCTCTATGCTATAGTACCCGCGTTTGGCCCTCGTTCTTTGACAACTCACTATGCTGACCGCTCGCATTTGAGGACGGGCATGACTTGGCGCGTTCATTGTGCCTCGGCTCGGCGCTAGCAATACGCGCTGAGAATCATTTCCCCCTTCCCCCTTTCCAAACACCCCCCTAAAAACTTGTCCCCTTCGGCGATGCTTTGTCCCCTTGGTAGAAAAAACGCAATGTCTAGAACAAGTGAAAAAAACGCGATGCTAAGTTGGCCAACGTGAAAAAGCTTTGCAGATTTTTTTGGCCGGGTAGTTCATATCCGTCTAACCCAGCGCCTTGCATTCCGTGTGTCGATAGCAATGCACCAAATGGTCGTTCACCAACCCTGCCGCTTGCATGTGGGCATAAACAATTGTACTCCCCACGAACTTGAAGCCGCGTTGTTTAAGGTCTTTGCTCAGCGCGTCGGATTCCTTGCTTGTGGCGGGGAGTTGATCCATCCGTTTCCAGCGATTCACTTTGGGTTTGCCGTTCACAAAGCCCCAAATATATTTGGTGAACGAACCGTATTCCTCCTGTACGTCGAGAAATGCCTGAGCATTGGTGACCGCCGCCATGACTTTGAGCCGATTGCGGACGATGCCTGGATTCAAGAGGAGTTTCTCGATGCGTTTGTCGGTAAAACGAGCCACTTTTTCCGGATCGAACTCGGCAAAGGCCTTGCGATAGGCTTCGCGTTTGCGATAGATGGTGATCCAACTCAGGCCAGCTTGGGCGCTTTCGAGCGTGAGAAACTCGAACTGCTTGCGATCGTCGCGGACCGGCACGCCCCATTCCGTGTCATGATAAGGGATTAACTCACCGCTGCCAGCGTATTGCCATTCGCATGTTCTGCGTACACTTTTGCTCACGATGCCACTCGCTCGTACATTTCAAAGGTGTAGGAAAAATCGTTCAAGGGATCAGCCGCATGGTGCGATTGTTCTGTCAGCCGCCAAGCTTGCCAATCCACGGTGGGAAACTTCACGTCTCCCTCCACGTTGGCGTGAACGCGGGTGAGATACAGCCGATCCGCGCGCGGCAAGGCCATTTCATAGATCGCCCCGCCGCCGATGAGAAACAGTTGATCCTGCTCGCAATCGGCACGACTCGCAATTTGTAAGGCGTCGTCCAAATTCGCGGCGACGAGGGTTTTCGGATCGCCGGTTTGGTAGTCCGATTGGCGAGAAATCACAATCGAGGTCCGTCCGGGGAGCGGTCGGCCGATCGATTCCCACGTCTTGCGGCCCATCAGAATCGCATGCCCCATGGTAAGCCGCTTGAACCGCCGCAGATCGGCAGACAAATGCCAGGGCAATTCGCCGTCGCGGCCAATCACGCCGTTCTCCGCTATGGCAACAATCACGGACAATTTCATACAGCGACCGGAGCGGCAATGTGAGGAAGTGGATCGTAAGCGACAAGCTGAAAATCTTCGTAGCGGAATTCGAGTAAATTGCTCACAGCCGGATTGATTTCCATCTGTGGCAACGGCCGTGGCTCACGAGTGAGTTGTAAGGCGGCTTGCTCCAAATGGTTGTCATACAAATGGGCATCGCCCAAGGTGTGCACAAAATCACCGGGTTGCAGCTCCGTGACCTGAGCCATCATCATCGTGAGCAAGGCATACGAAGCGATATTAAACGGCACGCCCAAAAACACATCTGCACTGCGCTGATAAAGCTGACAGGAAAGTCGCCCTTCCGCCACGTAAAACTGAAACAACAAGTGGCACGGCGGCAAAGCCATGTTCGCCATGTCGGCGGGATTCCAAGCACTCACAATCAGTCGACGTGAATCGGGATTCGTCCGAATCGCATTAACCACATCGCCGATCTGGTCGATACTACGACCGTCGGGTGCTGCCCATGATCGCCATTGCTTGCCGTAGACCGGCCCCAGTTCACCATCGGCGTCGGCCCACTCATTCCAAATTGTGACACGATTGTCATTCAGATAGCGGACATTCGTCTCACCTCGCAGGAACCAAAGAAGCTCGTGAATGATCGACCTGACATGCAACTTTTTGGTCGTCAGCAGCGGAAAGCCCGCGGCGAGATCAAACCGCATCTGATAACCAAACACACTGCGTGTGCCAGTCCCCGTGCGATCGTTTTTGGTGACGCCGTGGTCGAGTACGTGCTGCAATAAATCTAAATACTGCTTCATACTATAATTATCTCACTCCGAGGCTGGAGGACGAGGAATGTTTGTCATCCTTCTATGAACATCCGTTGTCCGTCGCCGAAGCTATGTTGATACAACCATTGATCCCAAGTATAAACCTACACTCCTAGGAGAAAAGGATGTACTAAATTACCAGTTTTCGCAGGGCGCAACCATCATTGGCAGAGAGTGCATGTCAGGATGATGGTTGCCTCCGGAAAGGTTCTCGTCAATCGCAAGTGCCCCGATGATTGGCAGGCCGTGTGGCTGCCGTGGCAATCGAGCCTTACACCATCAACTGCAAAGTTAGGTTCTGGCTGTGTAAGAAAGTGACTTTCATCGTAGAGTTTAACGACAAATCGCATGCAACAGTTCAATTGCCACCCGTGTCAGCAAGGATGAGCTTGCATTGATGAATGGGCGACTTTTTGAACTCGATCAACAAAAGAATGTAAAGACACTTGTTAGAAAGCGATTTTTCGTAGAATTATGACTGTAAATATAAATCCCAAGGCTCGCCAGTGTTCGCGGAAAGGGCTATTCTTGAGGCGGGACATACCCTTAGCTTATCGTGATCCGAGGAGGAGATTCTGGATGAAATCGTTGATAATCTGCGTTGCCGTGGCAACGCTCAGCGGGGAATTTGGCAAGGCTCAAGACATGAATTATCCGATCCTAGGCGAAGTGGTGCAAGTTGATCCCGCGCTCGATGAACTGGTCGATCCGGCGGCCAAGATCGAAGTGCTGGCCTCGGGATTTGAGTGGTCGGAGGGACCGGTGTGGGTGCCGCGCGACGGGGGCTTCTTGCTCTTTTCCGACGTGCCGCAAAACACGGTGTTCAAGTGGCAGGCCGACAAGGGGGTGACGGAGTTTTTGAAGCCGTCGGGGTTTACCGGGGTTGGACGCTACAGCGGCGAGCCGGGGAGCAATGGTTTGACGCTCGATAATGAAGGGCGTTTGATTTCCTGCGAACATGGCGACCGCCGCGTGTCGGCGATGGCGTGGGGCGAAGGTAAGGAAACGCTGGCCAGCCGTTTTGAGGGAAAGCGATTCAATAGCCCGAACGACGTGGTGGTCCGCTCGAACGGCGATGTGTACTTTACGGACCCGCCCTACGGTTTGCCAAATCGCGAGAAAGATGAACATCAAGAGCATGGCTTCTGCGGCGTGTTTCGCATCGCGGTTGATGGCGAAGTGACGCTCGTGACCAAAGAAATGACTCGGCCCAATGGCTTGGCGTTTTCACCCGATGAGAAGATTCTGTACGTGGCCCAAAGCGACGGTGCAGCGCCAATCATTCGCGCGTTCGACGTGGCCGAGGGTGGGACGGTGTCCAACAGCCGCGTATTTTATGATGCGTCTGAGCTAGCCAAAAAGATGAGAGGTTCGATGGATGGATTAAAGGTCGATGCCGAAGGTAATCTGTTTGCCACGGGGCCCGGCGGCGTGCATATGATTACCCCCGAGGGAAAACTTCTGGGTCGGATCGCCACCGGCGAGGCAACTGCCAATTGCGCCTGGGGCGACGATGGCAGCGTGCTGTACATGACAGCGGATATGTATCTGTGCCGAATTCAGACAAGAACCCGCGGGGCGGGTTGGCCGACGAAATAGCGGATTCCCGTGAGCTTGTAGCGTGCTGGGTTTACTTTTATGGGGTGAACTCAAACCTGGTTCCCGTGGTCTGTAGGTGAGTTGGCTAGTAGTATTGGCCATAGGCGTGTCCACAGACATGGCCAGTTCGGTGGGCCCAGAGGCCATGCCACCCCCCCGCAATTTCCAATCCAACCCGCCCCGTGATCCTGCCATGAGCCAAGGTGTCCTGATTGAAGCCGATGCGAAGCGTGACTTTGTGACGGGAGTTGGCGCGACGTTTGTTGCCCTGTCGGTGGGTCACATGTTCGTCGATAGCTTGGCGACGTTGTTGCCGGCCAGTTTGGGATTGATCGAAGTGCGTGCGGGTCTCTCGCCCGCACAATCGGCGTGGTTAATGGGTTTGGGTTCGTTGACCTCGGGATTGGCCCAACCGATTTGCGCCGTGATCAGCGATCGGTTGCGGACGCGTATATTTTCCGTGTTCGGAATTCTGCTCGCGGGATTAGGCTTTGCCGCGTTTGGGCTTGCCGAAAGCAGTGCCTTCCTTGGTTTTGTCTACATGATGGGTATGATCGGCAATGGCATTTTCCATCCGATTGCCGCCACGACGGTTGCACAGATGTACAAACATCGCCGCAATTCGGCGGCAAGTGTCCACTTCGTGTCGGGCATGATAGGCGGTGTCGCGGGTGCGATGTTTTTCCCGCGTTGGTTATCAACGAACGCAGGCTTTGAAACCTTGCCGTACATCGCCGTGCCGGCGTTGGTCTTGGCTTTTGTCGTGTATCGCTGTCAAGCAGCCCTGCCGCCTATTCCGCCGCACACTCTGCAAAGTCTAGATCTGGGCTTGATCAAAAGCAATTGGAAAAGCGTGTGGTACTTGTACCTGTCGTCGGCGTTGCGCTATTGCGTGAACACGGCGCTGGTTTATCTGTTTGTCCGCTGGGCTCAGGAAGAAGTATTGTCGCGACATGGCAACTGGGATCTGGAAGCCGTGGCTAAGGCCGCGGCACCAACGGTGGGTAATCTCAATGCGGCGATGATTTTTGGCATGGCCATTGGCGGGATCATGGCGGGACGATTTGTGCAGCCGAACCGCGAGCGCTTGCCGATGATTTTGGTACCAATCTTGTTTTCGCCCGTGGTCGCGCTCTTGCCGTACATGTCAGTGAATCTGAGTTACGTTTTTGCGGCGCTGGCTGGTATCGGGTTTTCATCGATGATTCCGATTTCGATTGCACTGGCCCAGCACTTGCTGCCGCACCGGGCGTATCTTGCCTCCAGCCTCATGATGGGGGGAGCGTGGACGGTGGCGACCATTGGGCCACGCTGTGCGGAGTTCGGCGTGACGCATCTGGGGATCAATGCAACATTTCTCCTAACTGCAGGTGTGCTCGCTCTTTCGGGCATCGTTTGCACGGGTTTGGTGGCCCCCAGCGAAGAAAAATAGCGACAAAGTAGGCGGGTCAAATAGTTAGACTGTGCCGTTTGGGCAAGCTATTCTTGAGGAGTTGGACTGCCTCCACCTCAAGAGTTACGACCTTTGAAACAGCCAGCCAAACAAATTCAAAAATCATCCCCCGGCTTTACGCTCGTTGAGCTGCTGGTCGTGATCGCGATCATCGGCGTGCTGATTGCGCTCTTGTTGCCGGCGGTGCAAGCGGCGCGTGAGTCGGCTCGCCGGTTGCATTGCACGAATAACATGAAGCAGTTGGGTTTGGCGCTGCATGGTTTTCATGCGGCCCACGGCAAGTTTCCGTTCGCGGGGGCTGACTATGGTTGGTGCCAACATCCCTCGCTAAGCGGTTCGCAACATATTCGCAACTGGAATGGGCTGCTTTTTTTGTTGCCTTATCTGGAACAGCAAGCTCTGTTTGATCGATTCGATCAGCGGCATCCGACGGCCAACATTGTTCGCGGCAATAACGGTTGTTGCGCGCCGACGTCGACTCTGGGAACACTGATAGGCGATGCCGTCGCCAGCGGTAATGGTTCTGTTGTCTCGCAATTCTTGCCGGCCTTGAGCTGTCCCTCGGAGATCGGCGAACCCTTGCTTCCTGATAATCCTGCCTATGGAGTGGGACCTGGTGTCGTGGGGACGAAGACGAATTACGATTTTAGCACGTCCGGTGTCTATCAGTGCAAATACTGGACCAGGCAACCAGAGAACGAGCGTCGACTCTTTGGAGAGAACACCGAGTATCAAGACAAGGATGTGACTGACGGACTCTCGAACACGATTGCGTTAGCGGAAACCATGCGAGATGCTTATAACGGCCAGGGTAATGCCTGGGGATATCGCGGCTGGGTTATGATGGGCATCGACGTGGGAATGAATGGCATCAATGTCCATGATTGGCCGGGGATTATTGCGAGCCCTGTCCGTGAGCGTTTGCGGTCGTTTGCCAGCGCCGGAAGCCTCCACGATGGCGGCGCGAATATGGTCTTTGCCGATGGCTCGGTCCACTTTCTTGATGAAGTCACCGACCCAAAAATTTTGGAGTCGCTCTCGGCTATGTCTGAGGGCGAGGCTTTTGCTTTTCCTTGAGCGAGCTTGATTTTTATTCACCGCCCAGGCTGAAGAAGTATCTTGTCACGTGATAGAACACCGGGGCAGCGAAGCAAATCGCATCAATGCGGCTCAAGACGCCGCCGTGGCCTTCGATGAGTGTGCCCGAGCGAACTTCGCCCCGGTCACGTTTGATCGCGGACATTGTCAACGCGCCCGCTGAGGCCATCACGGCGATCAGCACCGACATGACGATGACTTGCCAAAACGATTGAAACGGGGTCGCCCAATAGAGAATCATGCCGAGTACGGCGGTGGCCCCTGCCCCACCGAGCATCCCCTCCCAAGTGCGTGATTCGTCAATCGTTTCCGCGATCATATGCTTGCCGAACGAACGGCTACAAAGGAATTGGGCAAGTTCTGAAAACAGCACCATGGTGATGAAAAAGAACAGCAGTCGAGCATTGGCGGAGGTGTCGGTTTCGGGTTGATCCAAATTCATGAATAACAGCGCCGGCGCGAAACTGAGGCAATACACACAGACCAACAGCCCGAACTGAATCTTAGCCACTCGTTCCAAGAACCGCTGATAGTCTCCCGAGACCGCCACGCGGGCCGCGATAAACAGGAACGCATAGACGGGAATCAGGATGCTGTAAAAGCCGTAGAGATTGAGGCCGACGAGAATAAATTGCATCGGCGTGAAAAAGAAAAACACCCAGAACAAGGCCCGATGATCGCCGAGCGTAGTAGGGGTGAGTGTAATGTATTCCCGCAAGGCCCAGAACGACAACATCCCAAACAGCACGACGGTCACGAGCGGGTGGAAGAACGCCAAGGCGAGCACGATCGAAAAAAACCACCAGGCCTGAATACGGCTGTTGAACGAATCGACGGCTTTTTGGTCGAGGCCGAGCGTGGTTTGGCGTTTGAGCCACTGCCCGCCGAACGTAGCGCCGCTCAAGAGCAGGAGCACCATGCCAAGTAATGCCCAATCTTGCATGGTTAAGAGTCCTTCAAATTGAGCACCGCCGACCGGGCGCGGTTGAGGAAATCCATCTTGGGCTCACCAGCTTCGAGCCACAGCGGCGGGCCAAAGGTGAGCGACGATAGCAGCGGCACGGGCAAAAATTCGCCGCGGGGCAAGATGCGATTCATGTTGTTGATATGCACGGGAATCAATTCCAAATCAGGCCGCTTCTTGGCGAGATAATAGAGCCCGCTCTTAAATTCGCCGACTTCTTCACCAGGGCTGCGGCCCCCTTCGGGAAAAAGGATCAGCGAATGCGTGTTGCCGATTTCGCGAAGCATCATGTCGACCGGGCTTTGGTGGACCTTGATTTCAGTGCGGTCGATCAGCATGGCGTTGAACACTTTGGCCAAGTAGGGCCGCACGACGCCGCGATCCCAATAGTCTTTGGCGGCGATGGGGCGGGTGAGATGCCGCACGGGTCCGGGAAGTGCCGACCAGACGAGCACCACGTCGAGATGGCTGGTGTGATTGGCGAAATAAACGCGCTGGCAGGTATCAGGTTGCGAATCGACCCAACGTACGCTAACACCACTAATGATGCGTGCGGTCCAAGTTAGTAGGGTCTCGGTAATCATGCAGGTATTGACACGGCGGCACGACGATGGGTGCCCAAAACCGGGCTTCCTAGACTCTCTATCCTATCTAGCCGTTCGGCCTGACGGAAGAGTAATGCTACTATCCTGTGCTCAGCGAGGCTGCCTTTGCCGTTGTGTTTTTCGCGGTTTGCGGAGACTTCTTAGTTTTGATTGCGTAGAGCTTGGTGAGAAATGTATCGTAGCCGTTGACCATCGAATCCAGGGACCGCTTGTCAATCACGGCTTGCCGACCTGCAGTTCCCATTTGCTCGCGGAGCGGTTCGTTGCCCAAGAGTTCGAGCACGGCTTGCACAAAACTGGCTTGATCGCCGGCGGGGAACAATTTCCCGGTCACATTCTCAATGACAGTTTCACTCACCGAGCCGACGTTGCTGGCGACACAGGGCACGCCGCAACTCAGGCCTTCGAGAATCGATACGGGGCTGGCTTCATTGTGTGAAGTGAGCGCGAGGACATCGACCGCTTGCAGGATGCGTTCGACATCGGGGCGGGAACCCAAGAACTGCGTTGACGCTGCCACGCCGAGTTGCTCGGCCAATTGTTCAAGGTTACTCCGCAGCGGTCCGTCGCCAATCACGAGAAATATTGCGTTCGGTTCCTGGCGGAGAATTTGCGCCGCGCCTACGAGGAACATTTCGTGATTCTTCTCGGGGCGCAAGGCGGCGAGGATGGCGACCACTTTGGCATCAGCGGGCAGGCCAAGTTCCCGGAGAACCGCGGGCTTGTCGCCTGGGCAGAACCGCTTTGTGTCGACGCCGTTGTAGATGATCTGGACTTTATCGGCGGGGAAGCGCTCATGCTCCACGAGATGCTGACCGTGGGCGTCGGCCACGCCGATGAAGGCATCGGTGATGGGGGTGAGCCAGCGATTTAATTTTCCTACCGAGTCAGGCCAACCGGTGCTGTGCAAGGCCGAGACAATCACGGGCACGCCCGCCAGGTTAGCGGCGAGTCGTCCCCAGAACATTTTGTCCCCGGCCCCGACGGTTACCACGGCATCGATTTGTCGAATGCGCATCAGCCGCCAAAGTCGCCAGAGTACGAACACGTCGTATTTGTTGGAGATCAAGTCATGGTGCACGGGCATCTCGCGGGCAAGCTCTTCTCCCAGCGGGCCACGCTCCTTGAGGCAGGCAATTTCTGGCGCGAAGCGTTCGCGATCCAAGCGACGCACCAAGTTCAAGAGCAGCGTTTCGGCTCCGCCGACGGGCATGCTTGTCACTAGGAACATCACGCGCAAGCGTGAATTTTTTTCGTTTGTTTTCATGGAAGTACTAATTGCCGCGCGCGGGAACGAGTTTGGGGAAAAGGGTTTTGAACTTCATTATGGTTAGGTCGAGAAGTTTATACATTTGCGCGCGTTCTGCGGCGTCGAGTATGAGGTTGGAACAGCAACCCAGGATCATCACCAGCGCGAAGGCCAGGATCGCGGGCACGCTACCGAAAGCCAAAGTAATCGGCAAAGCACACGTGAGCCATGTGCCCGTATCGAGCTTCATGCCATGCTTGTTGCTCAGGACGAGAATGATGGCGAGGCACAGAATGGTCGAGATACCTGTCGCGAGGACGGCCCCGTGCAATCCCCACCAGGGAATGAAAACGAAATTCAAGATCACGTTGAAGAGCAAGCCAATCGCTAACGGCAAGGCAGCCAGGCGGGGGTGCTCGGCACACCAGAGATAATTTTGTGCGACAACATAGATGCCAGAAATCACGCAACCGGCCAGCGTCCACGGCAATACGCCCAGGCCGTCGTTGTAGCGGCCTTGCAGGATGACATTGAACATGAAGGGCGACAGCAATAACACAAACATCCCCACGGCGTGCATGCCAAGTCCCGATAGTTTCACGGCGAGATTCAACTGCCGCCCCACTTGTTCGCGGCGACCGAGTTCCCAATCATGGCTCAGATGCGGCATGATGAGCCCGCTCAGCAAATCGGCAAACGAAACGACGAGCAGCGGCACGATGCGGCTACTGTGGTAGTTACCGACTTGCTCTAGGGCAACCGCGGGGTCAAGGCCGCTACAGTGCAAGACCATCGCGCGGTCGACCACCGCAAACAGGTGCGAAAGCAGATTGGTGACCCATACGAACAACGCGAAGCGCAACAGCCGCGACCAAAATGCTACGTGCGGAATGTGCGTGGTCGTTTGCTCTTCCGCCTTGAGTCCTGGCCAAACCCACCAGATTGCCCAAATCGAAGCAATCAAGCAGGCAAAGCCGTATCCACCGACGATGCTCAAGACACTCACGTTGGAGGTCAGCAGGGCGAGTGTCAAGCCCGCGAAGAGCAGGCTTTGGATGAAATTCATGATCGTCACGACGCGGAACAAGCGCATTGCTGTCAACAACGAAGTGAGCGTGTGGTGCAAGATGACCGCCGCCAAACACGCGGCGACCGCGTAGATGCTTGTGACACTGCCATCGGTGCCAAAAACTAAATGCGAAAACTGCGGAGCGAAGCCGAGCAAGATCGCGATGGCCACGGCGCTGCAAACCCCCGTCCAGATCGTGGTCCGTCGCAAGAACAAACGTAACTGGCCGCGTTGCCGGTAATGTTCCAAATACCGGCCAAACGAACCGGGAATGCCGAGCACGGCCAGCGGAGCAAACAGCAACAGAAAGCTGTAAGCCATGTCCCATTGGCCAAGCGTTTCGGGTGAGAGCCAACGGCAGAATAGCACCCCCCGGCCAAAGCCCACGCTGCGCTGGATCACCGTGGCGACAATCAGAATCATCACACTGGCGGCGAGCGTGTCGGTGCGCATGCGGGCATGTTGATTCGGTTCGAGAGTTTGATGCGGAGCGCTAATGGTCGGTAACCTCAGTGGGGGAATTCATGTCGCTCAAGGCTCGCCGACGAGGAATCGCGGTAGTTGCCTGGATTGAAGGGAATCTGTTTGTAAATCTTGCGGGGGTCGACGGTCATCCAATTCAGGAACCGCGACCATTGGGGATCGCCGTGGATCCGCTGGATGTGAAAGCTGTCGTTGCCGGGCATGTTGTAGGCACCATATGCCGAGCAAACTCCCGAGAAGCCGGCTTGATAGGCGATTGAGAAGCCCGCGATCGTCATGTTCTGATGCAGGCCATAAGGAAACGCAAAGTATTTCACGGGCTTGTCGAGCAGTGCTTCCAAATCCTGCTTCGAGCCGATGATTTCCTCGGTAAGCTCGTCCAAGCAAGTCACGCGGCCCAAGTCGGGATGAGTGCGGGTATGAGCCCCGATTTCGATGCCGGCCTCGGCCATGGCTTGAATTTGTGCGGCTGTATTCGGTTGCAAGGGGCAGTTGGCTGCCACGTCGTGAGGAAACGGACGACCAGAGAGTATATTGTCGCTCGTGACAAAATACGTGACGGGAATCTTATGTTCGATCAACCAGGGAATCGCCTTGTCGCAGTTTTCCGCGTACCCGTCATCGAAAGTGATGCACACCGTGGGCCGCGTATTTTCGCCGGCCGCGATTCGCTGCTGCGCTTCCGCGAGCGAGACAACATCGAACCGCTCGCTCAACCATTCCATTTGATAGCGAAAACGTTCCCAACCGATGGTCCAAGTATTGGGATGCACGTTTGCCACGCGATGGTAGAGCAGCGACATGATCGGCACCCTACCGGCCGCTTGCCGTTCTTGGGCGGCTTGCCGACGTTGCGGCAAGGTGGCCAGATAATACAGGCCCAGCATCTGGCTTTTGTAAGTGTCAAACATCACACGCCTCGTTTGATTCCTAACCAAGCAAGTTTGTGAATTGACGCACCAAACGACCCGCACGACGTAGGCTGTTCCAAGAATAATGACGCCAGCGGGCCAATGTCCTTGGCGAGATAACTTCAACATCGCTCGTCGGCGTCGGCTCAGCTCGCCAGTGTGCTTTGTAAGGTTCATCCCCCCGCAAGAGCTCAAAGCGCGTGTGTCCCTCGGCAAGTGCCCGCTCGATGCACAGGATCAGGGAGAGTTGGCCGGGCTCGTCTTCGCAACGCTCGGGGTCGATGCCTCCTTGGTAGGCATAGGTCGCGTCGCTACCAGCCAAATGGTATTCCGCGGCAACGGGCTCGTTATCTAGCAAGAGAATCGAAAGCCGCAAGCGGCCCGCAGCCAATAATTCGAGGGCGACTTCCCGATGGAAGTTGGCCCAAGTGGGTGAGGCAAAGCAGCCTGGCTCGCCGAGGCTTTGGCGACGGCGTTGGTGCAGGTCGATGAGGATTTCCCAAGCGACATCGAATTCGTCGCAGTTTGCCACATCGAACAAAAATGTACGAGGACTTTCTAAAACGCGGCTTTTCAATTGGCGAAGTTGCTTGCGGTGCGACTTGGATTGCATCGCCAGGAACTCTTCCCAGGTCGTGGGAAGCGGAATCGACCAACAGTTCGCCCCCTCACGGCGATTGATCTCGCAGCCATCCATCGTGAGTGCCGAGATCAGCGAATCGAGATTGCGATTTCCTTCGGCCAGGGTGGTCAGTTTGAGCGAATCCCACTGTTCAGCATGGGTAGTCAAATGGTCGGCCAGAGCCTGGCAAACGTGATCGATCTCTTGTGGCTCGCAGAGCAAATCGAGGTGTTCGCTACAGACTTCGCCGTCCCCCAACAGCCGCAAGACTCTGCCTTGCGTACGCGAGGTTTCGACATAGGCGGGCAAGATCGCCAGCAGCTTTTCGGAAGCTTGCCAACTTGGTCGGCATGAAATCTCATTGGCACACGCGGTGGCCGTATTAGATTCGGCAAAGACCAAGAGCACCTGCAATTTGTGCGCTGACTCGTAATGTTTCCACCAGGTGCTCAGCCACAGCCAAGAACGAAATGGGCAATCACCAGCCAGTTCGTCCCAACGCAGTTGGTACGGAGCGAGGTCAGCAATTTGATTGATGGTTTGGACGAGCATGGCGAGTCACTCTTGGAGGAGACATTTTGTACTTAAACCTACGACAGAAATCTCTTGATCCCGGCGAACTTTCATAAAAACGGCGTGGCATATTTGCCACATGATGCCATTTCGCAACACACGATTGATTGCAAATTCGGCTTGAAAGTTAGGTGTTTGCCGTGAGCTAAGTTCTGGTAGGGAAAATGCACGGCTTTTCCTCGTGTCGATTTCCGCTGGTTGAAGGAATACCTGATGAACGCATCCGAGAATCTTGAGTTCACCCCTCAACGTTGCCTCCAACTGCTGGTCGAGCGTTGGCGTACCTGGCTCACACCGGCCATCGCCTGCGGCGTGTTGTCATTGGTTTATGCCATCTTCATGACGCGCTATTGGGAGGCGTTTCAGGGAATGGTCGTCCGTGAGGAAGCCTCGGTTTCCGCGGGCTCGAAACAGCCCGGCAAGTTTGCCGATCTGTACGAAATGCGGACCTTCCAGGAAACGATTCTGGAGCTCGCCAAGAGCCATCAAGTTGTCAGCACGACGATGAAAAACGTCGCCGAAGCCGAGACCGGTGAAGTTCCGGCCGAGCCGACGGCGGAGCAGATCGAAAAGTTCCGTAAGCGGCTCACCATGTCGCCCCCGGATGGGGCCGAGTTCGGCAAGACCGAGGTGTTTTATTTCAGCGTGAAAGACCCCAGCCGCGAGCGAGCGATTGATTTGGTGGCGGCGCTTTGCAAACAACTGGCATTGCGCCTGGGACATTTGCGGCAAGAGCGGTCGCAAGGATTGACGAACGAATTGGAAAAGCAGGTTGAACTTGCCGGCAAGGTCCACCAGGAAGAGAACACTCGACTCAAGGAATTTGAAATGCAGGTGGGGAGTGACCTGGGCGAGTTGCGCGTGTTGCACTCGGCGATGGGGGGCCAGAGTGACCTCCGTCAGCAGTTGGTCGAATTGGAAAAAGAAACCCGCGCGGTCGAAGCTCGGCTCCGCGAAGCGGAAGATTTGCTGATCGTTTTGCAGGCCGCGCAGGACAATCCCGAGGAATTGGTGGCCATGCCGAGCAGCTTGCTCAAGATTCAACCCACTTTGCAACGCCTCAAGAATGGTTTGGTCGACGCGCAGCTCCAAGTGAGCAAACTTAGTGGTACGCGCACAACGAGTCATCCTTACGTGCGTGCCGCTCAGGAAACCGTCGTGCAAGTTCGCGAGGAGTTGCATCGAGAGCTGGCCGTCGTGATTGAAGGTTTGCAGGTCGAAGTCGGTCTGAGCCACAACCGGCTGGAGGTTTTGACTTCTCAGGTTGGCGGTTTGCAGAAGCGCTTGAACCGCCTGGCTGAGTTGCGGGCCGAGTACACAAGCCGCGTGGCGAGCGTGGAAAGCAGCCGTGCTGTGCTGAGCCAAGCGCGGAAGCAATTGAGCGAAGTTCGCGCCAAGCAGGTCGCCGCGCAAAGCGCCCAGTTGGTGACACCAATTGATTCGCCCGAGACCGGCCCCCACCCCGTCGGCTTGGGCCGTACGATGGTTGTGATCCTGGGCAGCTTTGGCGGCTTGGTGCTGGGGCTTGGCTGGTTGTTCCTCAACTTGCCGACAGAGGCAAGCGTTTCGCAAACAATCGCCGTGGAACTATCCACTACCGAGCCTCTGCCGACACCCAAACAACTTTTTGAAAAGTCAACGACCGCGGGCTTCGACTTTAGTACCTACACCAAGAAACTCCGCGAGGCGAATCTGTCCACGGCAAACAAGCTTGAACCAATCACGCCTTTCGGTTCCGTCTTTCCCGCGCAGGCGGGAATCCAGGTGGCGGCGGTGAAAAACTAGATTCCCGCCTGCGCGGGAATGACGTGTCGCTTTTGTTGTAAGCACCTCAATACTCACCGCAACCCAACATGGAAATCCTTTTCGCGATTCTGGGAGTTGCCGCGTTGGCGTGGGCATTTGTCTATGGCCGACATGGGTCGCTGCTGGCGGGCTGCACGGGCTTTATTGTTTTCGGCTACGTGCTGACACGCGATTTTTGGCAGCTTCACCTGGGGCCGTTGCCGCTGACCGTGGATCGACTTTTAATCGCGGGCTTGGCGCTGTTGTTCGCTTGGCGGTGGTGGCGGAACGAATTCACGATTTGGCCGCTCACCGGTGCCGATTGGTTGGGGCTGCTGCTGGTCGGTTATCTCACGGTGCGATGCGTACTCACCGAAGCGCCGGGCAGCGTGGCTTCCAGCGTGCCTCCCTTCTGGCGCTTGATCGCCAGTTTTTGGATGTCCGCCGCGCTCTTTTGGATCGCGCGGAATTCGGAACTCGATCAGAAGCATTGGAAATGGCTGCTCATCGGTTTATCCACCTTGGGTCTTTACTTGGCCGTCACCGGCCTTGCCGAGGTGAAGCAACAATGGTGGGCCGTGTTTCCACGTTTCATTGCTGATCCGAAGTTGGGAACTCACTTTGGTCGTGCGCGTGGTCCAGCACTCATGTCGGCGAGTTTGGGCGTGTATCTCACGGTCTGTTTTTGGGCCGCGTGGTTTCTCTGGCAGCAAGTTGGCCGCTGGGGTAAGGTCGCTCTCATGGCGGCAATGCTGCTCATGTGTGCTGCCCTGTATTACACCTACACACGCTCCTGCTGGTTGGGTCTCGCGGCTGGTCTGACGATCATTCCGCTCATGCACTTCCCCAAGTCTTGGCGACCCGCCGTGGTTGCGGGATTGATTCTGGGCGTCGGACTGGGGGGGCTGTTCATCGGTGGCAAGGTGATCAACATGGGCCGCGACGATTCCGATGGCGATGCCGGACACTCGGTGTACCAGCGTGCGTCGTTCCTCTACGTTTCACTGCGTATGTTTCGGGATGATCCGCTGTTCGGCTGTGGCTTTGGCCGCTTCTACGACAAGAAGATGCCGTACCTCGCCAACCGCAGCCAAAAGATCGAACTCGAGTCAATCCGCCAACTCGACCATCACAACACATTTTTGAGCGTGCTGACGGAAACTGGCATCGTCGGCTTCACGTTGTTCATCGCCGTCTTGGCAGCCTGGGGGCGAGCGGCATGGCAACTGGTGGCCAACACGCAATCGTCCGACTGGGTACGGAACCACGGGCTGTTCTCGTTGGCCGTGTTGTTCGCCTATGTCCTGAATGCGCTGTTCCACGATCTCACGCTCTCACCGAGCGAGCAGTGGATTTTGAGTTTGGTCTGCGGTATGACCGTGGGCCTCAACAGCATGGCGCGCGTGAAAGCCGAAGATCGTTTGCCGCAAACAACAGGAAATGTCATCCCGAGGGGAGTCCTGCGACCCGAGGGATCTGGCCGAGAACTCCTACACGTATGACGGAGCGAGTGAAGACGGAGCACAGATTCCTCCAGTCGCGCCATAACCGGTGAGAGTTGGCCTGTCGGAATGACAGCGGAGATTTTAAGTGGAGAACGAGACAATGCTTAACTCAATTTCCTTATTCGGCATGAAGATTCACGCCGTGGATATGCCGTCCGCGGTCGAGACGGTATTGTCTTGGTGTCGAGACACTAAGAAAACAGCTTGTCGCTATGTGGTGACTCCGAATGTCGATCACGCGGTGATGTTCCAAACTCGCGGCGACTTGCGTCAAGCCTACGCCGATGCCGCCTTGGTGCTGGCCGATGGAGCACCGGTCGTGTGGGCCTCGCGGCTCTTGCGGCGAGCGCTGCCCGAGCGCGTGGCGGGGAGCGATTTGGTGCCGGCTCTGTTCGAGCGAACGGCCGCTGTGCAACAGCCATTACGGGTGTTCTTGCTAGGCGCTGCCCCCGGGGTCGGCCAACGGGCGGCTGCTAAGATCAGCCAGCGGTGGTCGAACTTAGAAGTGGTCGGCGTGTATTCGCCACCCTTAGGTTTTGAAAATGACCCTGCCGAGAATAAAAAGATTTTGTCGCTGATTGCCGAGGCCGAGCCGCAATTGCTGCTCGTAGGGCTGGGAGCCCCCAAGCAAGAATTGTGGGTGCAGCGTCATGCGAACGAACTGCAAGCAAAAGTTGTCCTCTGCGTGGGTGCCACCATCGATTTCCTCGCTGGCGAAAAAGCTCGCTCTCCATTATGGATGCGCCGCCTGGGCCTCGAATGGCTGCATCGCCTGTCGAGCGAACCCACGCGACTCGCCAAACGCTACTTCCGCGACGCCTGGATTTTCCCCCAACTCGTCTGGCGCGAATGGCGCGGCGCGCGGGCGTAGGCCAATGGCACTGTTTCATTGGCAGAAAATTTAAGCCATATGTTCTATACCCTGAGATTTGCGATCGGTTAGATTAAAAAGGTGTCGAGGAGCCTCTTCCCCTCCAATTGAAGTTTGTCATAGCGATTTTTTAAGGTTTTTGGTCAATATAAAGCCAGAAGTGATCCAATCTGCATCCAGTGACAATCTCATCCGGTGCTGAGAGTATTTGTAAGACTTCATATAGGGTCTTGGTAGCCGGATCAGGCAAACATGTAGTTGATTCCCATGTCCCGGTCTTTGATTCATTCGTGATTCCAACGGATGTTAGCTTAGGCTCCAAAGCATTTCGCACTTTTGATCCAGTGTCCCCGTTCAATGAAAATCGCAATATTACCCTCCACATTCGATTTCCTTTCATACTTAAAGGTTCAGAGAGAATGACCAGAATTGATCCATCAAACTCGAAGCCATGGTCGGCGTGCTTTGCGTTATGTTTGCACGCCAGCATAAGTTGGAGTAAGTAATGTATACACTCACCGAAGTCTTACAGGCTCTCGACTTTGTCAGAGAACCCATAGCCAGCCAGTTAAACCGGGGTATTGAGGCCTCTGGGAACCTTTTCGCGATTCCTCATAATTAGTGTTTTTTAATCAATCGGCGCCGACACAAATAACTGAGCAGGCTTAGTGTGCCCAGAATAGCAGTAGATGGTTCTGGAACTGTTGTTACTTCGAGCACAAACGGATCATTCGGACTGCCCTTGCGTGAAAATTGACTGTAGGCATAACTTCCAGGGTAAGAGGTTTGCTTCAACTCCACTTTGAAATAAAGTTCTGTTGTCCCCAAAAATTCTTCGGGCAGAAAACCATTGTAGTATTTGAATGAATTGAGATTGGGCGTCGTTGGGTTGTCAACAATTTTCGTGTAGGCTATGCCATCAGTCGATACATAGAAGTAACTCTCACCAAAGTTACCGCCGCCAAAGTTGTAAGATTCCAACGTGGCAGTTAGATAAACGCTTACTGTGGGTTGTTCCCAATCAAACATCATAACGAGTGTGCCAACCGCGTTTGCAGCAGATGGACCCCAGTATGTCGTTCCCCAACCAACTTCGTCGTAGCGCCTCATTCCATCCACGAAAATATCATGATCGGTCGCGTGTGCATCAAACACTGTGCTGTATCTAAACGAGTAGAAGGCTGCATGAAGCGGTGGACAGATTATTGCGACCGATAACATCGCCGATGCAACCAAAGCCAGTAAACGCTTTCTTTTCATGAGACTCTCCTTCTGAGTGACACCTATAGTTTTCTGCGATAGCCCGCCACTACGGGATATTTTGCCCTCTTCCCAAGCCTCCGAGTAATACTCATAGTCTCTGTTCTCATAGACTCTAGTTGGCTTTGATGCCTATGTGAAGCCTGTTCAGAAGAAATTTGGTGAAAAGCTACGCGCACTCCGCCAGGAACGTGGTTGGAGCCAAGAGGAGCTTGCCGCCAGATCGAAGCATCATTGGACCTATATCGGCGGAGTCGAGCGGGGTGAACGAAATCCCACGCTCATGGTCATCGCCTCGCTCGCCACGGCTCTTAAGGTCAAAATCGCCGATTTCTTCCCGGATTAGCTCGTCCGGGTCTTTCTGCTTTCTGCCATACGGGAACTTCTTTCCCTCTGAGTCGGAGCGAAGTTGGCGTCGGAACCCTCAATTGGATTCCCGCCTGCGCGGGAATGACGGTGGTCGCAACAAGTGCCCATGGGCTTAACCTCTGCGAAGGTCGCCATCGATCCGTTATAGTAAAGCCATGCAAAATCGCTTGGCACTCGTGATAGCGGTTGACGGACTCCGTGCGTCGGCGCTCGGCACCTACGGCAACACGGCGTTTCCGACTCCGCAACTCGACGACTTGGCGAGCCGGTCGCTGGTGGTCGAGTGGCTGCTCGCGGAATCGCCCGAACTCGATGATTTTTATCGCGAGGTTTGCCCAGCCACGCCCGACGAGAAAATTCGCCGGTGGGTTGTGACCGATGATCCAACGATTGTGCCGTTGGTAGAGAGCGGTTTCGATGAAGTCGTGCGGATCGAACGAGGACCGTCGCAATCGGCCGCGGAGTTGGCCGAGACTCAGACAGCGCGGTTTTTTGTGCAGGCTGTTGAGCAACTGGCCCTTTGGCAGAAAGACGCCGCTGAACAAAATGCGAATGGCTTGCTCTGGGTTCATTTCAGCGGCTTGTGCGGACCGTGGGATGTGCCTTTGCAATTGCGTAGCGAATTGATGGACGAGGATGATCCCCTGCCGGCGGAGTTTGTTGATCCGCCTGCTCTGCTCAGCAGCGTCGATGATCCCGATGAACTGTTAAAATACCGTGTGGCCTATGCCGCGCAGGTTGCGGTGCTGGAGTCTTGTTTGGCGGGTGTTGTGGAAGCCTTCGAGGAAATGTCTCATCCCGGCGAGAAGTTGGCGATGATCTTGGGTTCGCGCGGCTTTTCACTGGGTGAACATGGCTGCGTGGGTCAAGATTGCGGCACGCTTTACAGCGAACAACTGCATCTGCCGTGGCTCATCATGACGCCACAAACTCGCGAGCCGCTGCCGCGCGTGAGTGGTTTTGCTCGGCCCAGCGATATCCAAGCAACACTGAATCAATGGTTCAACTCGGCGGCAACGAGTGAGTCGCCAGGGATGTCATTGACTTCTGTCTTGGCAGGCGTGACCGGTCAATTGCGCCTAGCTGCCATTTCCGGGAATCGTGCGGGGGAGCAGATGATTCGCACGCCGGCTTGGTTGCTTAAGCAGGGCGAGTCCACCGAATTGTACTCCAAGCCCGACGACCGTTGGGAGGCCAACGACGTGGCGAGCCTCTGTCCCGAGATCGTTCAGGTGTTGGGCGAATGCTTGCAGAAGCGGGAGCAATTAGCCAAGCAAGCGCTGCCAGAGGAGTTGCTTTTCCAGTGGAGGTAAGGTTGCTAGCAAGCCGTGGTCGAAACGAGTAACGCGAGTTCCAACGGGTTCCGTCATCCCCGCGCAGGCGGGGAACCAGTTCTTTACCATCCATTCTCGATTCCCGCCTGCGCGGGAATGACATTTCAATTGCCGGAACTCGTAAAACTCGTTCCGGCCTACAATCTGTCAATTGCTCTGGCAGCAGCCAAGCGCCCTATCTACAATCCGCCACCCATTTTAGGTGATGTGCCAGCATGAAGCCGAGCTCAGAACGAGCGAAGCGCATGCTTAGCATTGCCGCTTCGTTTGTTCCTCTGACAATTTGGTGAGCCATGATCGGACAAGGACGTCCGAGAATGCGGAAGCTCTGCGGCGGCTTGTGTGTTGCCACGCGCGGAGGCAGCTGGCTCGCTCGAACTACCCTGGTGTTGCTGGTCGCTCTCGTAACTCTCTCCTCGAATTGCTTTGCGGAGGAAATCACGATCCGCTTGCGCCTCGCTTGGCGTAGTGGTGATGCCGCGAAGCACCGCTGGATCGGGCAGATCACTTGCGCGGGCGCGACGTTTTCGGAACTTCAACCCCTGGGACTCGAAGCCGATGCACCCGTTGCGATCCAGATCAACGACAACAAACTCGTGGTCAATCCGCGCGAAAAGCGTGCGTTTGATGGCTGCGACATCACCGTGCAAGGCGATTCTGAGTCGCTCTTGCGTTTTGAGTTGCAGTCCGATCAGGCCCGCGTGCCGACCACCGTGGAAGTGCCGCTCGGGAAACTTGTGAAGGAACAAGTGCGCGAATCGATTGATTCGCTGGGCACGACGGTGTTGGCTTATCGGTGTCCGGCGGACCGTTTTCGCGTGTTGCCGACTCGCGAAAATCTGATTTTTAGCCCCGGTGAAGTCTGGCCGTTGCGTTTGAAGACCGATTTCGCCGCCGAAGTGGCCGTAGGGCCCGTGGTCGTGGAAATTGTTCTCAGGGGTATCGGTTCCGAAAACGCCCTGTGGCAGTCGACACAGGTGATTACCGCCAACACTCCTGCCGCCGAGAAAATTGCTTTCGAGGTGGTTTGTCCCACCGTCGAAGGTGCTTATCGGCTCTCGCTCAGTGCGCGCAATGAGGAGGGTTTTGCCACGCGGTTTGTTCCTGGCCAAGGTAGCAAGCCGTTTGCGACTCGGGAAATCGATCTGGTTGTGGTGGACCCAGCCGCCAAGTTGCCCCAGCTAGCGGACCATTGGTTGCCGGTGTTGTCGATTGATCCGGCGAACCCAAGTTGGTGGCAACGCTTTCCCACGTGGGCGCAAGTTTCGCGGCTAACCGGTAGGCCTCCCGAAGCGCTGGGGAATGTGCGGTTGCTCGCGCGCACGGACGATGCCAACGGTTATGTCGAGTTACCCCCCTCTTCCAACAAGCAGGATCCGAGTTGGCAAGCATTTACGCTGCCAGTTCTTGAAGTTGGCGTGCCGCATCTTGTGGAGATTGCTTACCCACGCAGTGAACGACAACATCTGGGCGTGAGCTTGATTGAGCCCGATGCCGCGGGGCGGGTGATGTCGTCGGTGCTTGATTCGGGTTTTTATGTGGATGATGTCGTTGAGCAAGCTGGAGCGCAGCCCGGTGTGCATCGCATCGTGTTTTGGCCCCGTAGCCGCAGCCCCCAATTGTTGATCGTCAACCAACATAACTCACAGCCCGGCGTGTTTGGCCGCATTACGCTGTCGCGGCACGATGATGCCACGAGCAGTCTCACCGCACGACCCGCCGGTGAATCCAACACTCGGATGGTAGCCGGCTACATTGCCAAACCGGTGTTTGCTCAAAATCTCGGTGCCGCTGATGTGCTCGACCCGGCAAGCGGCATGAGCGTACAAAGCTGGTCGACATTTCTCGATGGTGCCCGTCGACTCACGCAGTATCTTAAGCTCGTGGGTTATAACGGGGCGATGATTTCGGTGGCCGCTGATGGGAGCGCACTCTATCCGAGCGAGTCACTCCGACCTTCGCCCCGCTATGATACCGGCCTGTTGGCGGCGAGCGGACAGGATCCGGTTCGCAAAGACATACTGGAAATGCTGCTCCGCGTGTGCGACCGTGAGGGGGTCCGTGTGGTGCCCACTTTACAGATGACCGCGCCGCTGCCCCGACTGGAAGCAGCACAAAATGATGACGCGGCAAAAGCTGCCGGAATCAGTTGGAACAAGCCGAATGGCCCAGGGGTCGTTGATTCGCGCTCCGATCAGTCAACGAATGCAGTCAAATACAATTTGCTCGATGACCGCGTACAGCGCGAAGTGGCCGCGATGGTGCTGGAAATCGTCCGCCGCTATGGCAAGCATTCTTCTCTGACGGGCATTGCCCTGCAACTTGATAGCCGTGGTTATGGCGTGTTGCAGGGCTTGGAATGGGGGCTCGATGACCAGACGATGGCGGCATTTTCTGCTGACACGGGGATCGAACTCTCCACCGCCGGCGCGAATCGCTTCCAGCAACGAGCGAGTCTGCTGTCGGGCGAACATCGCTTGGCTTGGCAAGAGTGGCGCGTGAAGAAGCTTACTCGGTTCTATGCGGGGCTGGCCCAAGAGTTGCAAGCACAGCCGAGCAAGTTAAAGCTGGTGCTGACGACCGAGAATCTCTTTGCTGATCCCGCCTTTGAGCAATCCTTGCGTCGCACACTTACCAATCCCGGTCGCAGCGCGGAGTTGCTTGCCGAGCGCGGCATCGATTTGAAGCAGCTCGCAGCCATCAAGGGTGTGGAAATCACCAGTACGTCTCGGCTCGATTCTCAAGAGCACGTTCCAGCCGACGCGCTGGAGACGATTTCCAATGAAGCCGGGACGAATCGCACCGCCAGTATGGTTTTTCATAGCTCGCGGCAATCGCGGCTCGCTTCATTCGATGCGATAAGCCCTTACGGTGCCGAACGCACACATTTGGTGTTGGCTCATCAATCGACTCCAGCCGGTGCTGCGATTCATCGTCCGTTTTTGTCCGCGCTGCTGGGAGCTGAGTTGGCAAGCGTTGTCGAAGGGGGCGATTATTTGCCGATGACGTTCGATCCTGCGCACCGCGACTACCTGCGCTCGCTTGAGCAACTCCCCACCAACCCGCAGGAATCGCGAAGTTTGAGAGAACAGCCTCTCGTGTTGCAAGTGCGACGTTCAGGAAGCGAGACCTATTTGGTCTGCGTGAATGAATCTCCTTGGGCCGTGGCTGGACAAATGGAACTGGAGACGGCTCGCGAAATCGCTTGGCAAAAAATGGGCGCTGGACTCGAATCAGGAAAGCTTGCCGTCGGACGCTCGCCATGGCCATTGACAGTTCCTGCTTATGGATTGCAAGTCTGGAAGTTCAACGATCCTGGCTTGCGGGTTGGAGAATGGCGTGTGAACACCGACAGACTGGTACACGATTATCTCGAGTGGCGGATTCAAGAAATTGAAACTCGCACCGGCAACCTCAACATCGCGCGTGATTATCCCCAATTGCAGAATCCTGGTTTTGAATTGGACGAAGGGACGGCCCGCATCTTCGGTTGGCAACCGCGGAAAGCCGCGCTGGGTGCCGTTGAACTCGAGACCTCCACAATACGCAGCGGTGCGCGTGCGTTGCGGCTCAAAAGTGAAGACCCGGTTGGCGTGGCCGTGCAAAGTCATTTGTTCCCGCTGCCCGCGACCGGCATGTTGGTCGTGGGTGTGCAAGTGCGGGGCGAACAAGTAGCGGAAGATGCCCGGTTGGCGATTGCCGTGGAAACCGAAGAGAACGGTCAAAGTTATCGGCGGGTACAAACTTTTCAGAGCACGGCGCTGCCGAATCAATGGACTCCCTTGGAATTTGCCGTGAGTGATTTGCCCGTGGGAGACGCGAGCCAAATTCGCGTGCAATTCCATGTCACTGGCGCGGCAAACGTGGTGCTCGATGATGTGACGCTCTGCGATTTGCGGTTCGACGACCAGCGCCGCAGCGAGCTAGTGAAGCGTGTTTTCGCGGCTAAGACGGCGCTCGAAGAAGATCAGGTCGTCGATTGCCTGCGGCTGCTCAACGAGTATTGGTCGCGGTATCTGGTGGAATATGTGCCGCCGCTGGTGCGAGAACCCGCGTTGGCCAAACAACCCAGTGATGAAGCGGCTAGCGAGGGCAAATCGAAAGCCAAAAGTCGCTTGCGTGGACTCGTGCCGCGGATTTGGCGATAGAGTCTTGGCTTAATCGAGCTTTTGGCATGGCTTGCGACTGAAAACGCCTGTCACGCGAATCGTCGCTATGTTTTCCGGGCGGGCGGAGTCCACAAGATATTGTGGTCGCTGGTAGGCTTAAACCACAATTGAACTGTTCTTTGGCCGTTATTTTTGTGGCGACGGGAAGTGAAAATGTCTATTGGTAGTGGGTGGCCTGGCCGGAGCCACTAGATGATGTGGTTTGGCGAGAAAAAACTCGCGATTTTAATCGTCGTTGGGCGGAGGCCTACAACATCTAGTGTGCCCTTCCCACCAGCTTTTCAAGGAACCGGCGCCTCAACAGGGTTTGGTGCGTTGCTGATTGTATCACAAACGGGTGGCCAATATCAGCCGTGAGTTTTGGCCGCGCGGGATTTTGATGCCAGGCTGAGATGTGAATTTTTTGGGGAGGAGGATGGCCACAAAAAGCCCAGCGTGGCCTTTGGCCGCAACCAAAATTCATTGAACAGGAGGGAGCAGAGGTAATTAATGTTTCTTCAGGAGATTTCGTGGGTTGATCCATGGATCAAAGTTGCTGCTTGGATCATTGCGGCATATAAAAACCGCCCTGTAAGGGCAACACGAGGACAGCCCAGCGGCTGTGTTGTTTGTCAATGATTTTTTAGCAGGCATGGAGGTCTCTCCAGGGAGTATTGTTCCTGATCATGGTGTTAAGAATCACCAAGAGCTTTCTCATGCAGGCGGTGATGATGACC
>Ga0163150_10000379_pt1 | contig 83398 bp, 70 predicted proteins | sample OliLakLV19P2IB_FD_148628 | JGI IMG/M metagenome (GOLD analysis project Ga0163150, IMG submission 148628) | Freshwater microbial mat bacterial communities from Lake Vanda, McMurdo Dry Valleys, Antarctica - Oligotrophic Lake LV.19.P2.IB | ecosystem: Environmental > Aquatic > Freshwater > Lake >... | reverse complement strand
AAAAAATGAGTGAGACAACAAATAAAGCATTTGTTATATCATACCCCGAAAACGGGTTAAGAATGTTTCTTCGCCGTAAGCGATATACCTGCCCGGTATATGATTATTCGGAAGATTCAATTCGCACTTTGCACAGCCTTTGTGATATTAAAAAACTGGAAATTGTACGATCTCAGGGCGGCTGGGTATCGGTGGCCAGAAAATAAATATTTTAATAAATGAAGAACCGTATCATCCCTTTAAAAAAATAGTAATCAAGAATACCCAAAAGCCTTGCGAACTAACTGCAGCAACCCTTCTACAGTTAATTTGTGAGGCTTTTGGCAAAGAAGCCCTGTCAAAACGGGAAACACAAGCTCTTTCTGTGGTTGAAAGCTTTACGATGACAATAAAGAAGCAACTTGTAATTACACCTGAAAAGGCTTTACAAGAATTAAAAAAATGGCTATAGGCGATTTGTTTTTATGTTAATTCTTCAACCCTAAACGAAAATGTTGAGTAAAATGAACGAGATGTAAACAAACACGAATCACTTAAACACAAATTCAAACTACGGTAAGAATAAAAAAACATGGACTTTCATATTCTCATTTCAAATCTCACCAACCCAACCTTACTTTTTTGTGTTGGGAATTATTGCAACCACTGTTAAAAGCGACTTTGAGATTCCTGCATCTTCCAGTAAGTTTATTACGCTTTATCTATTATTCTTCATAAGTTTTAATGGCAGATAAGAGTTACCCTATAGCGGATTTATCATTGAAATTATTTATTCACTTTTATTCGCAAAGGCACTAGCATCAGTAATTCCGTTTTACACATTTTTTATTATAAAAAGGAAATTCAGTATTAGCGATGCTGGTGCTGTGGCTGCTGCATACGGTTCGCTAAGTGCCGGTGCATTTATTCTGCAGCATTATTTGATAAATTGGGTTTTACAAATCATCGTATTCATAAATCGGATCAATATGTGTTCCGGCTTTTATTTCCACAATCGGATTTATTATGCTGTCTTTTAACCCATACACCCATCCATGCAAATCCGGCCGTTGTTCTTTTTGCCAGGCCCGTTGAATGATGGATGTTTTGGCAAGGTTTAGTATCTGCTCTTTTACATTCAGTTCTGTTAACAGATCGGTACGCTTTTCTTCTTCTTTTATTCCATCCAATTCCTCCCGGTGCAGGCGATATACATCTTTAATATTTCGAAACCACATATTTAAGACAGGCTTGAAATCTGTTTTTGTTACTGCTGCTTTTATACCCCCACAACCATAATGCCTGCAAACTACCACATGTTTTATTTTAAGGTGTTATTGCATAGTCCAATACACTCATCAGGTTTACATCTGTATTTACCACAAGATTGGCAACATTACGATGAATAAAAATTTCTCCCGGTTCCGTTTGTGTTATCTGGTCGGGTGGTACCCGGCTGTCGCTGCAGCCAATCCATAAAAACTCAGAGCTTTGTAAATGAAGTAGCCGTTCAAAAAAACCGGGGTCATCAGCCAGTTTTTTTGCAGCCCAATGCTTAGTATCTTTCAATAATACCTCCTATGGCTTCATATTCTCAAATTATGATATAAAAGTAACCTTATCCCGTTGAATAAACGGCGCAGAGGGTACAGGGATTTGCCATTTACAAAGAATTGACAATTACCTGAGCATTTATAACCAGTTTGCTGTTACTTTGCACCGCATGAGGATATTGGTATCTAAAATATTATTTATTTTTCTGTTTATCTCTTTTTCTACGGAGTTAACTGTAATCGCATTTGCCAAAAATGACCCGGTTTATAGTATGATGGGGGGAGATGAGTCTGAAGACAAAAAAGAAGAGGAAAAGAAGGAAAAAGAAGAGAAAAAAGATTACATCTCTTTTCAATGTTCCATTGTTATTTTTACAAGCATTTCTGATAACATTTTTCTCAGAAACATTTTTTTTAAGAATTCAGCTTTTAATTCTCTCCCTGAGATACCCCCAAAACTGAGTTAGCCGACCTTTTATTTTTTAATACTTTATTATCACCTGCTTTTTTTGTCAGGAGGTGTTTCAATTTATTATTTCTAATATAACTTTTTATGTTCAAAAATTTGTTTGCTCATGCCCGAAATGATATTCCGGCGGGTATAGTAGTTTTTTTGGTGGCATTACCCCTTTGTCTGGGTATTGCCTTGGCTAGTGGCGCACCTTTTTTTAGTGGAATTATTGCGGGTATTGTTGGTGGTATTGTTATTGGGACAATCAGTGGCTCAAAGTTAAGTGTAAGTGGTCCGGCAGCAGGTTTAGCAGCATTAGTATTGGCAGCAATTACCAATATTGGTGACTTTAGATTATTTCTTTGTGCTGTAGTTATAGCAGGCATTTTACAAACTTTAATGAGTGTTGCAAGGTTGGGTGGCATTGCAAACTATTTTCCCAGCAGTGTAATTAAAGGGATGCTTACAAGTATTGGTATTTTAATTATAGCCAAACAGATACCACATATGTTTGGTTACGATAAAAACCAAAAAGGAGAATTAACTGCATTGATGCCTTTTGGTGATGAAGACTGGCATGAGCTATTGCAACCCCTTCAACATATAGATATAGGTGTTTTTGTTATCTGTGTTATATCAATTATTATTATGTTGGTTTGGGAAAAGCCTTTTATTAAAAAGCGGTTTAAGCTTGTACCAGGTGCTTTAGTAGCAGTAATTGTTGCTGTTATAATTAGTGAGATTTTTAAAGCAACCAACAGTACTTTATTAATTGAAAAAGACCATTTAGTACAATTAAAAACTGCAAGTAGCCCAACTGAATTTTTTAGTTTTTTTACACTTCCCGATTTTAGCGGCTTTACCAATAGCAAAGTGTTGATTGCAGGTGTGATGATTGCTATTATAGCTTCTTTAGAAACACTATTATGTATAGAAGCAGTAGATAACTTAGACCCTGCTAGAAATGTAACGAATACAAATAGAGAATTATTGGCACAAGGTATTGGAAATGGAATATCTGGATTAATTGGGGGTTTGCCTATTACCAGTGTAATTGTACGCAGCAGTGCAAACGTAAATGCAGAAGCGAAGTCAAAATTATCCACCATTTTTCATGGTATATTGTTATTGGGTTGTATAATAGCTATTCCCGGTTTGCTCAATAAAATTCCGCTCTCTGCATTAGCTGCTATTTTATTATTAACGGGTTATAAATTATGTAAACTATCCGTTTTTAAACAAATGATCAGGAACGGCAAATACCAGTTCATTCCGTTTATGGTTACCGTTTTTTCCATTATCGCCATTGACTTATTAGTGGTGTACAAACCCATTAAAGGTTATGGTTTGTTAATAGGCGTAGTGATAGGCTTAGTATCTGCCTTTGGCGCAATATTACATGGAAATTTAAAAAACTCCTATTTCTTTCATAAGGAAGAACATCAGGAAGGTGAAACTATCAACATAAGCCTCGCCGAAGAAGTATCTTTTTTAAACAAAGCAAGTATTAGAGAAACCCTTGACCATATTCCTGAAAATGCAACAGTAATAATTGATGCATCTAAAACACAGTATATTGAATTTGATGTGTTGGGGTTGATAAAAGAGTTTAGAGATATAAAGGCACCCCTTAAAAATATAACCTGTAAAACAATTGGGTTTAAAGAAGTGTATAAAATTTCAAACACAGAAAACGTAACATCTATTTCTTAAAAATTTTAATTAAATAAAAAATGAGAACACATAATAAAGAATCACAATCAACTATTACTCCACAAATTGCATTGGATATTTTGAAAGATGGGAATAAAAGATTTGTCAGTAATTTAAAATTTAACCGTAACCTGTTGCAACAGGTAAATGATACACGGGATGGTCAATGGCCTTTTGCTGTAGTACTTAGCTGTATTGACAGCCGTACCTCTGTAGAATTAATTTTTGACCAGGGGCTTGGCGATGTTTTCAGTGTAAGGATTGCCGGCAATATTGTGAATGAAGATATACTCGGTAGCATGGAGTTTGCCTGCAAGGTAGCCGGGTCAAAATTAATTGTAATACTGGGACACTCCAAATGCGGAGCGGTTAAAGGAGCCTGTGACCATGTGGAGATGGGTAATCTTACTGCCTTGCTTTCAAAAATACGTCCGGCTGTGGATGATGAAACGGTTACTAAGGTAGAACGTAACTCAAAGAACGGCGAATTTGTAGAGAATGTTGCTACCATTAATGTAAGAAGAACAGTAAATGCCGTATTGGAAAGAAGCCACATACTGCATGAAATGATTGAGAATGGCGAGATAGGAATTTGTGGCGCTATGTATAATGTAGAAAGCGGTGTTGTTGATTTTTATGAAGATACGGTTAGCATTAAAAGTGAAAAGCTGGTTGCAAATAATGAAACCCTCGTTTAATAAAGGGTTATTTTAGAAATAAACCGCCCCGTTTTTACGGGGCGGTTCTTTTATTTATTATGAAAAAAAATATTTTTATCCTTTTTATATTGATTAGCCTGCAAGGCAATACACAGAACGACCGGGTGAATGATTTTAACAATACCAACTGGCTGCAAACTTTTAATACTTTTAAACTTGATAAGAAATGGAGCCTGCACCTGGAATACCAGTGGCGCAGAACGAATGGGTTAAAATACTGGCAACAAAGTTTATTACGAATTGGGGCTAATTATAAACTGAACGAAAATGTAACTGCTCATGCAGGGTATAGTTGGATTGAAACATTTCAATACGGTGACTTTCCTATAGCTTCTGCCGGTACATTTCCTGAGCATCGGCTGTACGAACAGATAACATTCCGGCAACCTGTAAACAAATGGACATTCAGTCACCGCTTTCGCATAGAACAGCGGTGGCTCGGAAAAGTAAAAGCAGGCACAGGCTCAGACAGAGAAATAGAAAGCTGGACTTTTCTTCACCGGTTTCGTTACCAGTTCAGGGCACAACATTCCTTGTGGACAAAAAAGGATAAGCAACTATATGGGGTGGCTGCGGATGAACTATTTATTGGGGCGGGAAAGAATCTTGGCATCAATATTTTTGACCAGAATCGACTTTTTTTATTATTAGGATTTAAGGTCAATAAAAATTTATCTTTAGAAGGCGGCTATTTCAATCAAACCCTTCAGCAGGGCCGTAGACTTAATAATAATAGTATTATTCAACGAAATAATGGTGTGGTGTTAAGCTCTCATCTTACTCTTTAAAAAAATAATATGAGCTATGAAATTATTATTGCCCTTGTTACACTGATAGCATTGGAAGTGGTATTGGGAATTGATAATATTATTTTTATTTCCATACTGGCAGCAAAACTTCCTGAGCATCAGCAGAAGAAAGCAAGAAGACTCGGATTGTTACTGGCAGGAGGGATGCGCCTGGGATTGCTGGCTTTAGTTGCCATTATTATGAAACTGGATAATGATTTGTTTACGCTTTTCAACATTGGTTTCTCCGGAAAAGAACTGATATTAATTGCAGGTGGTTTGTTTTTGCTCTACAAAAGTGCAAAGGAAATTTATCATAAGATGGAAGGTGTTGAGGGAGATGTAACAGTTAAAATGAAAGGGGCTTCGTTTGGAGCGGTGATTGGTCAGATATTAATAATGGATTTGATTTTTTCTGTTGACTCCATTATAACTGCTGTAGGAATGGTACAGCAAATTTGGGTTATGTATACTGCCGTTATTATCACTGTTATTGTCATGCTGTTTGCAGCAGAGCCTATCAGCGGTTTTGTAAATAAGCATCCGGCATTCAAAATGTTGGCATTGAGTTTTTTGATGCTAATTGGTATGTCTTTACTTGCAGAGGGGTTTGGTGTAAAAATTCCTAAAGGCTATATTTATTTTTCTATGGCTTTTGCCTTGTTGGTGGATATAATCCAGATGCGGATGCAACGAAAAAAAACACCTCCTGTCCAATTGCATGAACATTATACGGAGAAGGAAAGCAAACTTGATAAAGATATTGTCTGATTAACCATTATTAAGCCCGCAATCCATCGAAGGATATTTTGGTGTTTTAAACATTATATTCTTTCAACTCCTGTATTTTTTAACAGGCTTCCATTGTTTTGTACCCCGTTAATAAGAAACAACGAAACTCTTCCGGCCCGAAATACTATCGCTCCGCCCTGTTGAAATGGCATGTAGTCTTTTTCAGGCTATTTCAACAGGGACAAATTCCTTTCATAAATACTAAGTTTAAAAAAGTAATTAATCAAAAATCAAATAAGTTGCCTAAAAAACCACCTTTTCCTCTTTCAGAGTTGTCATTATTATCATTGCGTCTTTTGCGGTTGAAGAATCCTTCATCATCATCGTCGTCGTCGTCATCATCTTGCTGCCTTCTTTTTTCACCTTGATTTTTGAGGTTTTGTGATGTTTCGGCAGTTGTTGACTTTTCAATGATTTTATCCAACTCACCTTTGTCTAACCAGACACCACGGCATTTTGGACAATAATCAATTTCCACTCCTTGTCTTTCTGTCATTACCAGTGTTTCTTCACAATTTGGACATTTCATAACTTTCGTTTTTAGTTTTAAAAATATTTAGTTTATCAACAAACCAGCAGCCCATTGAAGGGCGTTTTGGGTTTTAAAATATTTTGCTTTCAGCTCCTGTAATTTTTGCAAGGCTTCCAGTGTTTTGTTTTCTCTTGCATTAATAAGAAACAAGGAGCTTTCCCCGGCCTGAAACCGTATCTCTTCTCCCCGTTGTAAGGCCAGAAAATTGCTATATGCTTTTTCCTGAAGACTTACCTGGCTTTTCAGTGTAACCAATTCATTGAAATAACTTTTTACTTTATTTTCCACCTGCAACTGCTTTTGTGATTGTTGCAATTGCGTTTCTGTAATTGTTAGTTTGGCTTTTCGGTATTCACCACGGCCTGCCGACAGGCGAAGCGGTATGCCCATAGAAATACCATATTGAAAATTATTTTCAAACAAGGGGGCGGTGGCCGTTTTCAATACATTATAACCTCTGCCCAGTTGATTATATCTAAAATCAATTTTAGGTAATAGCTCCTGAAACTTCAGCTTCTTTTCCACATCCAGCACATCTAATTTGTAATTGTAAATAAGTAACTCCGGATGGTTTTTAAGGGCTGCATCCAACAGGCTGTTCAGCTCCGGTAGTACAACGTTGTTTAAATTAATTGTTTGCAGGTTATCTGCCGGGCTAATTGTTTCAGGTAAATAATAAGGATTGGTTTGTGCTGTCCATAAATACAGCGATAAGTCTAACCCGGCATTTTGAAAATCAAGCCAGGCCTGGCTTTTCATCAATTCAAAACTTTGTAACTGCGTTAAGGCTTCTGTGGTGTCAATAGCAGGCCTATCCCCGAGTTGGAAAGTAGTTTTTACTAGCTGCACCCTTTTTTCATTTACGATTACTGCATTACTGAGTATTTGAAAAACCTGGTACTGCTGCGCCCAGTTCCAGTAACTTTTTATGGCATCAAGCAACAGGTTATTTAATATATTTCTTTTCTCCACTTCCGAAGCATCCCGGAAAATCTTTGCCGTTTGCAAGGCGGCCCTTCTTTTATCCATCAACAGATTTTTTGCCAGTGGCACATTCATTCCTAAGTAACTGGTTTCTCCTCTTGTGTCCATAGGGTCTGTTCGGCTTCCGGATAGATACTCAGTACCGGCTCTTACTTCTACACCAAACCAGGTGGGAATATTTAATTCTGGACGGTTGTAATAAAAGTAGTCCGTGCCATCAAAAGTTTTTTTAGCCAATTCATTTTGCAGCATTGGGTCAAATCCGCCTTTGGCTATAGTTACATCCGCTTTGGCTTTTTCAATAAAAATATCTGCTTGTTTGGCTACCGGATGAAAACGTTGCACAATTTCCATTACCTGTTGCGCTGAAAGTATTTTTTCCGGTTGTTGGGAAAACCCCATAACGGTCATACAAAGAAGGGTTGTTAGTAGGATACACTGCTTCATATTCTTATTTTCTTCAAAGATGCCGTTATGAGGTTTAAATCAGTAAAAAATTATTTACTAACCGGACTAAACGGTAATGCTGACTTATGTACAATAAGCCGCAGTTTATCATCAGCCCCTTTTTTGAAAACAAAGGTTTTATCTACCATCACTTCTTTACCACTTTTGTCTGTTACCCACACATTACCCATAGTGATGGCTACAGAACCATAAATTTGGATACCCTGATTGTCCTTACCCAGGTTGTCATACCTGGCTTTTACCCAGGGTGCAAGAGCAAACCCTTTATCGTTTGGATACTCAGGATCTCCGCCAATAAAATAAGCCAATGCCCCTTTTTTGGTTGGCCTGAAAGTTTGTTCGCCATAGGCCAGAGTAGGCTTAAAGAATACTTTTCCGTAATCATAATTATAGGCATCGCTGAGTACTTTTTCGGCAAATGCTTTATAGTCGCCACCATCTTTATGCAGTTGCCCGATTTTTACCAAAGCATCACACCATGCTTGTTGTGCTGCATTTACTTCATCGTACGTAACAATGTTTTGTGCACCTTCTTCTACATACACCAGGCCAAGGTCTTTAATAGTTTGTTCCACTTTTGGATTTGTGGTTGTTTCATTTTTTGCAGCATTATCTGTTTTTGTACCTGCTGATGTGGTTTCTTTGTCCTTGTTGGTATTACAACTTTGCCATGTTAATGTACCTGCAACCATCCCGGTTGCCAGTACCATCATTCTGATCTTTTTTTTCATTTTCTGATGTTTTGTTTTTATTTATGTTAGTTGTTTAATTACAACCATCCTGGTATTGCTTAATTATTTACTTCCGTAATCTTTTACATTTTTTTCCGGCATGTAATAGTCTGGTGGAAATCCATTGATGTTCCGCCACAGTTCATACCATACCGCTACATCTTTTAATAAAGTGATTCCTTGTGCACCGGTTCCCATTTTTAGTTCTTTGGGCCATGGTTTGTCAGTTGCATCTTCTTTTACCAACACCCTGAATTTTCCATTTACACTGACATTGCTTTCAACTGCTACTATCTCACCACCAAATGTGCCGGATGATGCTTTGGGCCACCCACTGAAAACAATAGCCGGAAAACCATCAAAGAGGAACCGTACTTTTTGTCCCGTTGCTAGTAAAGGCAGATCAAATGGCTGAACAAACATCTCAACTGCATATTGAATTTTATCAGGAACAATTTCTGCAATCATATCGCCGTCCTTTACAAATTCTCCAATACCGGCTTTCTGTGCTTTTACAATCTGTCCGCTTTGCGAAGCCAATACATAATACATACCATTACGGATAGTATAACTGGCATACTGGTTTTCCAGTTTGGCAACATCTGCCTGCCCACTGGCTATTTGGGTAAGCGATTGAAATTGTTCTCCCTGTGCTTTGGATACTTTTTCCAGGTTTTCTTGTTGTAAGGCACTCATTTCAATCCGGTTAATGGTTAAGTCCTGTTTACTATTGGCCAGTTTATTTTCCGCACTTATCTTTTTTGCCACTGCATTCTGAAATTGCTGGTTACGGGATTCTAATTGGGTTAATGAAACCAGTCCACTATCATACATGGCTTTTTGCCGATTAAATTGTTTGGTACCAATGATAAAATCATTGTTTGCCGCTACTGCTTCTGCACTATCAGCCTGCACTTTTAATTGTAGCTGATTTAGCTTATTTAATAGCTGGTTCAGTTTCAACTGCAGGCCGCTATTAATTGCTCCGATCTGTTGGTCGGTTACACCAACTTTACTTTTGTAGTATTCTACCGATAATTGTTTTCCTGCCAGTTGTTCCTGCGTTCGTTGCAAAAGATTAGGATCGAGGTAATCTGTTTTTACTTCCGTCAGTTGCACCAATGTATCACCTGCTTTTACATAATCGCCTTCTTTGATATGCCATTTCATTACCCGGCCGCCAATAATGGTATTTACCTGCTGGGGTCGTTGGTCCTGAAATAGTGTTGTTACAGTGCCTGTGGCTCTTACATTTTGCGTCCAGGGCAGAAATAAAAAAATCACAAATACCAGCACGCAGATAAAGAACCAAATTTTTACCCGGCTGTTTTTGTTGTGCTTGTAAATATGTATGTATGAATTTATGCTGTACATTTTTACTGTTTTGTTGGTTACATAATAACATTGCCCTCTTCAATGCGAATTACTTTATCACATTGCCTGATAAATTCCTCATCATTACTTACAACGATTAGTGTTGTATTATCAATCTCGCCGAGTAATTGAATGATTTGGCGGCGGTGAATATCCTGAAAATTCATCCAGGGTTCTTCCAGTAATAAGAGGCGGGGTTTACCCGCCAGAGCTCTTACTAATAAAATTTTATGAATAACATTCCGGGGTAATCGGTTGCCGGTTGGGTCAAGAATGGTATCATACCCTATTTTGAGTTTGGCAATAAAATCATTCAGTCCAACTTTTCCGGCAATATTAATTATTGTTTCCATAGAGATTTGCTCATTTCCCAATGCAATGTTTTCCTTTAAAGTGCCATGAAAAATGTCTTGTTGACTCATCAGCACACCCAACTGTGACCGGACAGTGTCTAAATCATAATTGCCCACCGGTACATCATCCAGCAAAAAGGTACCTTTAAAATCTGTATAAGCACATGCCATTAAACGCAGTAAAGTGGACTTGCCAGAACTGTCTTTTCCAGTTATACATACTTTTTCTCCGGGGTTTATTTGCAATGAAATATTATTCAGTATTTCGTTTTCGTCATTATAACTGAAACTCAGGTTTTTCATTTCTACTTTTAGTCCCTTGCTGATAGCTGATAAATGAACAGTGCCATTCTCTTCAACAGGCTTATCGGTTAGATTGGATAATTTTTCAACAGCTGTCAGCACATCATATACATTACCCAGTGTCATAATCAGTTTTTCCACTGAATTCAGCACAAGGAGTATGATAATTTCTGCTGCAATAAACTGGCCGATATTCAATTGCTGATTTACTAATAATAATGTACCTACAATGAGCATAGCAGCAGTGATAATTGTTTTAAAGAGCACCAATACATTGTACTGGAACAGCAGTATTCTAAAATGGCTGTTTCGGGCATCCAGGTAGTTGGTAACCTGTTCATCTGTTTTTTGCAGGTGCAGGTCATTATTTTTTGCCAGTTTAATGGATTTGATAACCCTTGCCGTTTCTTCCAGCCATTCTGCCGTTGTATATTTGTAAGTACTTTCATCAATGCTGGTTTGCAGACCCCGGTTACCAGTAAAGCGTAGTATAAGCCACAACAGGGTGATTAGCACAAAGCTAAAAAGTATAAATGCGGGATGATAAAACGATAGCAACATCAATCCGAATATAATCTGGATACTTGCAGTGGGTATATCTAATAAAACTTTGGATAAACTTTTTTGCAATACCGGGATGTCAAAAAACCGATTGATCAGCTCCGGCAAATAAATAGTATCTATTTTCTTTAAATCTAACCGTGGAATATGCTTTGCAAATGCAAATGAATAACGGACAAATATTTTCTGTTGAATTTTTTCAATAATCTTCATCTGGTTTACCTGCATAATTCCGGCAGCCAATACCCCGGTTACTATCAATATTATCAGTACAATCAGCGAAGCCCTCATGGAAGCACCGATTACAAAACCGATGATGGCCTGTACACCTATGGGCAAGGATAGTTGTATAAGGCCATTTAATATCGCATAGAAATAAACAGCAGTAATTTCTTTACGCTCCAGTTTTACAAGGTTTAATATCCTTGAAACCGGGCTTGCGGGTGTTGGCATGAAATAAAATATTTGTTAGTAAGTTAAAGAAAAATACAGACATGCTGAAGCATACCTGAAATCAAAACAGGGAAATTTGATTAACAAAAATTGGGCGGGGGAGTTGGCTTATCGAGTCTGGGGAATGGGTGAATTTTTTCAGCAACATGAAAAGCAGTACTTATTTTATAAGAAAATTCTTCCTCTTGACATGAAAGGGAGGGGTATTCTTTCTTATCTTTCTTTTCTAAGGTATCTGCTTGTTCTGCCCCTTTTTCTTCATCTACGATAAATACGGTAGTGGTATCAGAAAATAATGAATAAATAGCCGGGCCTGCCTGTACCAGTGTGAATAAAAACAAAAATATGGTTGCTATTTTTTTCATGTTTGAAGTGCAAAGATATATGTCAGTATTACAAAACAATGCCTGAATTGTTTGTAGATTGTCAAATTTTTTGCAGATTGATTTATAGTTCTTCAGACTTTTGCGGTAGCCTGTCATACTCTCCCCGGAAAGCATACCAGCCAAATATAACCAGCCCGATAGCAATGGGTGTAAAGATGGTAATAATGATAATCCAGATAACAGGGTTATTAATATCTTTCTTACCGGCTGTATCAATATTGGCAATAGCACCCGCCACTAATTCATAAATAAAAAGAGGGCCAATTATTAAGAGCAGTAATCCGAAATATCTTTTAAAGGCATTCATAAATTTTGAGTTTAACAAGAGTTTATAAATAAGTCAGGGCTGTGCTCAGATGATCCCGCCAATATGCGGGATTGGGCGGCGGCCTTTAGTCTTTAATATTTCTATCAATTTTATTTGTCAGGTACATTGTGCCAATGAATAAACACAATGCCGCTACACCAATCGGATACCAAAGCCCTACCAATGGGTCTGCAGGATAAGTTGTTGTTAAAAGCAAGCCGATAAAAGGAACTAATCCTCCAAATACACCATTTCCAATATGGTAGGGAAGGCTCATAGAAGTGTAACGGATTTTTGTCGGGAACAATTCTACTAAGAAGGCGGCGATAGGGCCATAGACCATCGTTACATATAGAATTAATAAGAAAACAAGTCCAATGAATTTCCAGTAGAGATTTGAAGGAAGGTGCTTATTAGAAAATACTACTGAGTCAATTTGTTCTGCCGAAATTTCATCTATATTTTTCTTGTAAGTTATTGCTGCTATTGTTGATCCTCCTTTAGGAAACGAATGTTTTGCGGTAGTAATACGGGTGTTACTATCAATATTCTTTATTTCAGGGTTTAATGGTTTTTCATAAAAAGCAAATTCTTCTTGCTTACTATTTTCAGGTATCCAATTTTCAGGATTACTATCCTTCAAAAAAGTATTAAATATCGGCCTATAAGTAAATATTGCTAAAGCCATCCCCACCATCATTATCCATTTCCTCCCAATCTTATCGCTTAACCAACCCCAGAGAATAAAGAAAGGTGTAGCCAAAGCAATTGCCCATAGCATAATCGTCCTGCTTTGTTCAAATCCAATAAAGCATTTTGTTTCTAAGAAATTCTGTGCATAGAACTGCCCGGTGTACCAAACCACTCCCTGCCCCATCACCGCACCAAACAAAGCCAGCAACACCATTTTAAAATTTGCTTTTCGACGGAAACTTTCTTTCAATGGGTGGGCAGATGTTTTTCCTTCTGCTTTCAGTTTAGAGAACATCGGAGATTCTTTCATCTTCAGTCGTATGTAAATGGAAACTCCCACCAACAAAATAGAAATCCAGAATGGATACCGCCAGCCACCCCATTCAGCTGTAAAAGAAGCATCAGGCATATTTGATTTTACCAGCAGAATAACACCCAATGCTAAAAAAAGACCCAGCGTTGCTGTTGTTTGTATCCAACTGGTGTAATAACCTCTTTTGCCGACGGGGGAATATTCTGCAACATAAGTGGCAGCACCTCCATATTCACCACCAAGGGCAAGCCCCTGCAATAATCTTAACAATAAAACTATTATCGGGGCCGCAACACCAATACTATCATAGTTAGGTACACAACCGATAAGAAAAGTAGAGCCACCCATCAGTATCAGTGTAAGCAGGAAAGTATATTTTCTTCCAATCAAATCACCCAAACGGCCAAAAAACAATGCCCCAAATGGCCGGACGATAAAACCCGCCGCAAAAATGGCTACTGTGCTGAGCAAGGCAGCTGTAGGATTCGTTTTTGGAAAAAACTGGGTGGAAATGGTGGTGGAAAGCATCCCGAAAATGTAGAAATCGTACCATTCTATCATAGTACCTACAGAAGATGCTGCAATTACTTTCGTAATACCTGCCTGTCCGGTAGGCAGGCTGCTGGTTTTGTTCATGCAATTAAAATACGAATTGATTTTCGTACGTAATAATTTTTTTCTATTCGTACATTTAAGGCACAAAAGATTGACTATGTCATACCCCTTTCAGATAACATCGCTGGAACAATATTATAAAGACTATAAAAAAAGTGTAGATGAGCCGGAACTATTCTGGGGAAACGTCGCTGAAAATTTTCAGTGGAGAAAGAAATGGGACAAAGTGCTGGAGTGGAATTTTAAAGAACCAAAAATAGAATGGTTCAAAGGCGGCAAACTCAACATCACAGAAAATTGTATTGACCGCCACCTTAAAACAATGGGTGACAAGCCTGCCATTATCTGGGAACCTAATAACCCGGAAGAAAGAACAAGAATAGTTACGTATAACAGATTACATAAAAGAGTTTGCCAGTTTGCCCAGGTATTAAAAAATAATGGCGTAAAAAAAGGTGACCGGGTTTGCATCTATATGGGCATGGTACCCGAATTGGCTTATGCAGTATTAGGCTGCGCAAGAATCGGTGCTATTCATTCTGTAATCTTCGGAGGTTTCTCAGCACAAAGCATTGCCGACAGATTAGATGATGCAAAAGCAGAATACATTGTAACCTGTGATGGGGCCTACCGTGGTGGAAAGGATATTCCGTTAAAAAGTGTAATTGATGATGCATTGATTGGAAATAAAACGGTGAAAAGAGTAATTGTTTATACCCGTACCAGAACTCCTGTTTCCATGATAAAAGGAAGAGATGTTTGGTGGGAAGATGAAATGGAGCATGCAGAATCACAGGTAGAGAAAGATGGAGTGGTATCTTTTCCTGCGGAAGAGATGGATGCAGAAGACCCGTTATTTATATTATATACATCTGGCAGTACGGGAAAACCAAAAGGCGTAGTGCATAGTATTGCCGGCTATATGGTATGGACTACTTACACTTTTGTAAACGTATTTCAATACCAGTCCGGTGATATTCATTTTTGTACAGCCGATATTGGATGGATAACTGGACATAGTTATATCGTTTACGGTCCACTGAGTGCCGGAGCTACATCACTAATATTTGAAGGCATACCCACCTGGCCCGATGCAGGAAGGTTCTGGGATATTGTTGACAAGCATAAAGTAAATATCCTTTATACGGCTCCAACAGCAATCCGTAGTTTAATAGGTTTTGGGCTGGAACCATTAGCCGGAAAAAATCTTTCATCCTTAAAAAAATTAGGAACCGTTGGTGAGCCAATCAATGAAGAAGCCTGGCATTGGTATGATGAACATGTTGGAAAAAAACATTGCCCTGTTGTGGATACCTGGTGGCAAACAGAAACGGGTGGTACTCTAATTTCTAATCTTGCGGGAGTAACACCAAGTAAGCCAAGCTGGGCTACATTGCCGATGCCGGGTGTACAGCCGTTGTTAGTGGATGAAAGCGGAAAAGAAGTAACGGAGAAGGATGAGCATGGATTATTGAAAGGAAATCTATGCATCAAAGCACCGTGGCCGGGTATATTAAGAACAACGTATGGCGACCATGAACGTTGCCGCACCAATTATTTTGCGGCATACGAGAATTTATATTTTACCGGTGATGGTGCATTGAAGGATGAACATGGTAACTATAGAATTACCGGCCGGGTGGATGATGTATTAAATGTAAGTGGTCATCGTATAGGAACAGCAGAAGTGGAAAATGCAATCAATATGCATGCAGGTGTAGTGGAGAGTGCTGTGGTTGGCTATCCGCATGATATAAAAGGGCAGGGGATTTATGCTTATGTAATTTATAACGGCCATCATGGTGATGAAAATTCAAGAAGACAGGATATTTTGCAAACTGTTACAAGAGTAATCGGGGCTATTGCCAAGCCGGATAAAATACAATTTGTAACGGGACTGCCCAAAACAAGAAGCGGAAAAATTATGCGGCGCATTTTAAGAAAAATTGCGGAAGGAGAAATTGCCAATCTTGGTGATACTTCTACACTGCTTGACCCAGGAGTGGTGGAAGAGATAAAAAATGGGAAACTTTAAAAAGCCTTTGTTTTAAATACCATTTGAAGGGTATAGGCGTTAGTTGTACAAGTGCCTATCTTGTACTAAACGCTTTTATGTACCATCTCTTACTTTTTCCTTTATTGCTTCTTTTTAATTTTTGTGAAGCACAAAAATTAAAAAGACTTGATTTAGGCCTTACTACACCAACACAACAATATTGTACCTCCGTCAAAGACCAGTACATATCTTCCACCTGCTGGAGTTTTTCCAGCATCTCTTTATTGGAAAGTGAGTTGCTGAAAAAAGGAAAAGGCGAAGTTGATTTAAGCGAAATGTTTATTGCCCGTTATTCGATGAAAAGAAAAATACACCGGCACCTGAAACTAAAAGGGGGTAATTTTTTTACACCCGGAGGTCAATTTCATGATGCTGTATGGGTAATCAAAAATTTCGGGATCATGCCGGAAGAAGCTTATTCCGGAAAAGGGCAGGGGGAACTGAATCATAATCATGCTGATTTGGATACCGTTTTCAGTTGGTTTGTAAAAGATTGTGTAGATAAAGGAATTACAGAACTGGATGAAAAGCAAAACACTTTCGTAGATAGTGTGCTGGATTATTATTTAGGAACAGTGCCCGCAACGTTTAATTATAAAGGTTATACCTACACTCCACATTCATTTACAGAGCAGTTTCTTGAGTTGAATCCTGATGAGTACATTGAAATAACATCTTACAAGCATCACCCGTTTTATACAAAATTTATATTGGAAGATAAATACAACTGGACAGGTGATGAATACTGGAATGTGCCGCTCAGCGATTTTTCCCTGATTACTGATGCAGCGTTGGATAATGGCTATACGGTTGGCTGGGATGGCGATGCACAAGATGATTATTTTAATTATACCGAAGGACTGGCCTACCTGCCGGAAATTATTAAAGATTATTCAACACAGCGGCAAATTGCTTTTGAAAAGCAAACCACTATGCTTGACCACATGATGCACATTACAGGACGGACAACAGATAAGGATGGTAAGACCTGGTATTATATCAAAAATTCCTGGGGGCAGGCTACAAATGCCCTGGGCGGTTTTATGTTTATGCGGGAAGACTATTTTAAAATAAGAACAGTGGCGATTATTGTAAATAAAAATATTATACCGGCAGAAATCAGGAAAAAGCTGGGCATATAAAATCAGAACGGTATTTCCAAACTATTCAGGGTAAAATGTAAAGGGTGAGTAAAGAAGCATACATAAAACGGATTTTAAAAAATAACCAGACATATATAAAAATTTCCACCCATTTAGTCGTTGTTATGCCGTGTAAAAATTACTTTTGGCCGCTAACGTTTAAACGACTGGTTTATATTTCATGGAAAAAGGCAAATTCAGGTTCAAAATACCTTCTTTTCTACGCTGGATAGGGTGGGTGCTGATAGTACAGTTCATTCTGATTAACATCAGTGCCGCCTTGTATGCTTACAAGCTTACTCATGTATATAATGATCCTGCACTTAGAAATTCCAAACCGTCTAAGAATATACTGGTAAAAACATGGAGGCTGTTTACCGGTCCCCGGCAGGCAAAATCGGTTAATACTGAAACCCCCACTTTTTTGGTTGATACGGTAACATTAAAAACAGGAAAGGGAATCGTTATTGATGCCTGGTATGGCAAAACAGATTCGGTGTCAAAAGGAACAGTTATTCTTTTTCATGGCATTACTGCCAACAAAGGCATGATAATAAATGAAGCGGCTGAATTTCGTTACCAGGGTTATAATGTAATGCTGGTTGACTATCGGGCACATGGCAACAGTGGCGGGCAAACAACTACTATCGGTATCAGGGAATCGGAAGAAGTAAAACTGGCTTATGACTATATAGCTGGCAAAGGAGAAAAAAACATTTTTCTTTGGGGCAACTCGATGGGAGCCGTAGTGGTGACCAAAGCTATAGCGGATTATGATCTGAAACCAGCCGGTGTAATTCTGGAAATGCCATTTGGTTCCCTACAGGCACATTTGAGGGCCAGGGCCAGGGCTTTAGGTTTTCAGGGACTGCCCGAAAAGCCATTTGGCTTTCTTGTTACCTGGTGGATGGGGGTAGAAAGAGGTTTTAATGGTTTCAAACATCAAACGGCCTCGTATGCAAAAAAAGTAAATTGCCCGGTGCTCATGCAATGGGGAGCAGGGGATAATTATGTAAGGCAAGATGAAACGGATAAAGTCTTTAATGCTATCGCATCAACCAATAAGAAACTAATAGTGTACGACCGTGCCAGGCATGAGTCATTAGTACAAAACGACCCGGTAAAGTGGAGAATCGAAACAGAAAGATTTTTGATGGCGAACACTAAATAAGCCTACTTCTTAATCTTTACCTTCGTTCCTGCATTAGTGAATCCGTAAATTTCTTTTACATCCTCGTTCTTCATAGAGATGCAGCCTAGGGTCCAGTTTTTGTAACGGTCAACCACAAAATCTTCATGCGGCCAAACGCCGTGTATGCCGATGCTGCCACCAATGCTGGCATTAGCAGGTATCTCACCTTTTTCTTTTCGTTTGTTAAATTTTTCCCGGTCATCCGCCGTGGGGTAGTCGATCGCCAAAAAGCGGCACCATTTATTATGCACCCTTTTAGTGGTAATATGGAACTCTCCTTCCGGGGTGTTTTTGTCACCTTCATATTTTTTATCGGCCAGTGTGTTATTGCCAAACACTACCGGGTAGGTGGCATACCAGCCTTTATCATCATACACATGCAGCTCATAGTCCGACTTGTCAATGGTAATTGAAATTTTACCTATGGGCCCGGCGGCATTCCAGTCAAACCTTTTTTTGCCGTTGCTTCTTTTGTAAACGGAAACATCGGAAGCCAGCAGGCTGCTTCCTAAAAAAACGGTAGCAAGAATAATAATGTTTTTCATCAGGTATTTAAGTTTTCATAACCGCCACTTGTAACTGTCCCCCAAAAAATCTTAAGGGTAGTTTATCGCCAAAAATAAGTAACTGTCCAATTGTTCAAACGTTGTGCCATGAAATATTATTTTACCAATGTGGATAAGCATATTGCCCAGCAGACATGATTTAACGGGATGTTTAGAAAAGATACTTGTTAGCCAAAAGTAATATTGCGTTGGGTCAATAAAAAAGCCGTGAGTAAAACCCACGCTCTCTAAGAATAACGAAATTATTTTTACCAGTTACTAAACCGGAATCCAAAGTTATACGGAGTCATATCCAATCCCTTTTCCCACATATTTTTCATGGCATAGCTTCCATAAAGACGCACAGGGCCCAGTGATAATTCACCGATATAGGATAACTTAAAACTTTCGAGATCAAAATTACTTTTCACTTTACTTACATCATCATCCGTTTTGCTTTTGTACCGGGATGAATATAAATAGCCGGCACTGATACCACCGCTGATGCCAAACCCATTTTTACGGTTAGGAGTAAAATTGAAATTGAGCATAATAGGTACAGTAAGATAGTCGGCTGCCAGTTTTACTTTTTTGAAATCCGTAGTGCCTTCAGATATTATGGTAGGGTTTTTTGCAAAAGCTAATTTTGTATTGTCAAAGCTGTAATTGTTAAGCTCCAGCCCCAGGCCATATTTCAGGTTCACCACATGCTTGACAATATTCAGTTTTTGCATAAAGAACCAAATATTGACGTTTCTTGACTTGCCTCCTTTCAATTGCAGATCATCTTCGTTGATACCGGGAGCTACAAAACCAGTTAAAGCTGCATTAACGTAATTTGATTCGTCATTATAGTTTGAAAAGCCCAGGTCCAATATCCACCAGTTAGTAGTAAGATTGGAAGGCTTATCGCTACGGCGGTTCCGCATTTTATATTCTTTATCCCGCACTATCTCTTTGTCTTTACTGCCGGCTTTGCGGATGATGATCATTCCACCAATGCGGATGGTGTCATCAACAGGTGGTTTGTTTTGTGTGCCGGTGGTATCTGTTTGCGCAAACCCGGTAATGATGGTGCATAATGCAATAGATAGGGTATAAATCCTTTTCATGTTCTTCATTTTTAAGTTAATTAATTTTTGTCACCCTGAATACTGAGCTTTTCGAAGTATTGAAGGGTTATTTCAGTTTGATGGCCAGTCCTGCTACCAATAATTTATTATCATCAGTAGGGTCAATATCAGTTCTTTTTTCAAATGTCCGTGTCAACTTCCGGAAGAAACCACGGTTTTTGTTTTTCTTGCTATCAGGCTGGTCAAAGTCTGCATCAGTATTTGATGCGTACACTATATCTGACGAAGAAGGGTTCTGAGTTGTTACAACAGGATTTGTTAATGAGTTTGGTTGTTTGTTTTCTTTAGAACTATTGTCGCTGGCAATAGCCTTATTGGTTGCATCATTTTTCATGACGTTTGGATTATTCAATGGCACAGGAAGATCATTAGTTGGTTTATTCGTTGTAGCTACAACCGGTTCTTGTTTTACAGTATTAGTAGTAACGATCTTTGACAACTGGTTCTTTACTATATTATTTTTTTCTCTGGCAATGGCATTGTTATTAGCAGCTTGTTTTACAACAGGTGCTATTTCCTGGTTATTGGCTGTTATGCTCTCATTAACCGGGCTGTTTGATTCTTTAAGAATAATAGCCGGGCTTTCAGGAATCGTTTTTTTCTCTGGTGTAGTTCCTTTTACTATTTCTGTATTACCCGCAGTAGATTTTTTATTGACGAGTATTGCAGTAGTAATGCCAACGCCAAGCAGCAGCACAGCGGCAGCGGCCAGTCTCCACCTCCGGTCGCCTACGGTCGCCGAAGGCTTGCCGAAGGTGCTACCGAAAGCTTGCTGAAGGCGCAACCAGCGAACCGGCATGGGACGATCCCGATAGCTACCGGAATTTTCTTCTTTTCTGTATAAAGATTCTTTGTCAGCAAAAATAATTTCTTCTGGTTGTAGTTTGGTACGATGCAGCAAAGCCAATTCTTCTTTTACAGATGGATTAGCTGCAATGAATTGTTCAACCGTGGCTTTTTGTTCAGCATTCAGTTCGTTATCTATATAAAGTACCAGCCATTCTTCGAGGTTGGTAAGGGTAACAGGTGTATTGCCGTTTATACCGATAGCTATCGGGATCATCAATTCTTCTTTGCCGGAAAATGTAATATTGGTATCGGGAACTAATTTGTATTGCTGTAACAGATCCAGTTCTTCTTTCAGATCAGGGTGTTGTTGAATAAACACCTCCACCATGCGGCGTTCATCGCTGCTGAGTTCATTATCCATGTACAGGATAAAATACTCTTCGTAATTATGGCGGTTAATGTTCATTACTATATTACGTTTTCCATTTTCACTAAATATTCTTTCAATTGTACTCTTGCCCTGTGCAGGTAAACTTTTACCTGGCTTGGGTTCAGGTTCATTATTTGTCCTATCTCTTCATAACTGTATCCTTCATAATCTTTCAGCAATACTAAGGACCGTTGTGTTTCACTCAACCGGCCCAATGCTTCTTCCAGCACTTGCTTTAAATTATTAGCTGGTTGATTTTGTATCCTTACTTCATCACTGAACTCTTCTCTCAGTTGTATCCGTTTTACTTTCCGTATGTGGTCAATCATCTGGTGATAGGCCACTGTGAAAAGGTACGATTTGCTTTTTTGCGCATCTACATCTTCCCGATGTCGCCACATTTTTTCAAACGCAGTCTGCACTACATCCCTTGCATCTTCTTCATGGCGAAGATTTTTCAGGATGAAGCGGTACACATTGTCTGCATACGTCTTTACACATTCATTGTATTCTCGTTCAGTCATACTACTTCGCAGTTTGTGGCTAACCGGTGTTTTCTCATTTAGTTTTGGTCAGATTGCTCTGCCATTGCTTCGTAGTACAAGTAAACAGCCGGGGCAGGTAAAGGTAAATTAAGGAGCCTGCTTTGGAAAGTTAAACGAATAAGAGAAGGAAGAAGTTACAGCCCGGTAAAGATTTTTTTCAGGATTAGCCCTTGAAAATCAATAAAAAGAAGCCGGAAGGGAAATAAATTGATGCGAAAGATTTTCCAGGCTTGTTTCTGCAGGGGGTTCACATTTTATCTCCACCGGGGAACATTCTTTTACAGCTTTTTTACAGCAGGTGGTGTTTGCCTTTGGCGGGGCCGGAGTGTTGAGCACCAACAGGCTGGTTATCAATACAGCAGCGAGGAAGCCAAAGCTGATCAGGTATTTTTTCTGCATGGTAGTGGTTTTGGGATGGGACGAAAATAGGTTACCAAATGTTACAGCTAACTTAAAAATTGTTTCCTTATCAAACAAACAAATAATGTCAAAGGGCTTTGTTTGCCCGATAAAATGCAGGAATGAAGGATTAAAGCGAAAGGGGGAGCTATCGGGTCAGCGTTCTCTGCGGGAAAACCCCTGCAAAATCCTCTCAAACCGTGTTACTATATTTGCTCACAAACCATGCTATATGAATGAAAACCTGGTGCATCGAATTGCCAAAGAAGTAGAAGAGATAAGAACTGCCGGTCTTTATAAAAAAGAAAGGATTATTACCAGCCAGCAAGGAGCGGAGATAACAGTAGGTGGAAAAACGGTACTGAATTTTTGTGCCAATAACTATCTCGGCTTGTCAAGCCACCCGAAAGTAATTGAAGCAGCACATAAAGCCATTGAAGAACGGGGCTATGGCATGAGCAGTGTCCGCTTTATCTGCGGCACGCAGGATATTCATAAAGAGCTGGAAGAAAAAATTTCGAAATTCCTCGGCACAGAAGACACTATTTTATATGCGGCTGCTTTTGATGCCAATGGGGGAGTGTTTGAACCATTGTTTAATGAACAGGATGCCATTATCTCTGATGCACTGAACCATGCCAGCATTATTGATGGTGTTCGTTTATGCAAAGCACAGCGGTTCCGTTATGAGCATAATAATATGGAAGACCTGGAAACAAAACTGAAAGAGTCAGCGAATCTCCGCAGCCGCATTATTGTTACCGATGGCTCGTTCAGTATGGATGGAACGATTGCCCAATTGGATAAGATATGCGACCTTGCCTCCACCTATGATGCGATAGTGATGATAGATGAATGTCACTCTTCCGGGTTTTTAGGAAAAACGGGAAGAGGAACCCATGAGTATCGTGGGGTGATGGGAAAGATTGATATCATCACTGGTACATTAGGAAAAGCATTGGGTGGTGCCTCAGGTGGTTTTACAAGTGGCCGGAAAGAAATTATAGAAATACTCAGGCAGAAATCAAGACCTTATCTGTTCAGCAATACTGTTGCTCCATCTATTGTCGGTGCATCTATTGCCGTATTGGATATGCTAACTTCAACAACAGAATTGCGGGATAAGTTAGAATACAATACAAAGTATTTTCGCAGCAAAATGACAGAGGCCGGTTTCGACATTAAACCCGGCGACCATCCCATCGTTCCTATTATGTTGTATGATGCAGTGCTGGCGCAAAACTTTGCTGCTAAATTATTGGAAGAAGGTATTTATGTAATTGGCTTTTTCTTTCCGGTGGTGGCGAAGGGACAGGCAAGAATACGAGTGCAGCTAAGTGCGGCTCATGAGCAAGAACATTTGGATAAAGCTATTACTGCGTTTAGTAAAATTGGGACGGAGTTGGGGGTGTTGAAGTGAGATTGAAATAGGCAATATCTGCTCAGATCTTTATTGCGAAGAGTTCTATAGGTAGTTCCTTCCCTTTCAAATCAATAATACCCAGGCTTTCAATTTGCCAGTCTTTTAGACCAACACTGTTTACGAAATCCGCAGAGCCAATAAATTTCTCGTTCAGCTCACCAGTCATCGTTCTTATTCTTGCAGTTGTATTCATTGCGTCTCCGCTCATGGTAAGGTCTTTTTTCACAATGCCTATTTCGCCAACAGTTACAAATCCTAAATGCACCCCTATTCTGTATTCTGGTACAAGACCGTATTCTCTCCTGTAATAATCACTTTCTTTTTGAATTATTCGCCGGGCCCTTACTACTGATTGAATACATTTATGTTTATTGCTTTCAGTAGATAACCAGGAAACAACAACTTCATCACCTACATATTGATATATCAGGCCATCGTACTCTAACAACGCCAGTGAGATATGATGTATAAAGTCACGGATGAAAAAGAAATATTTTTTATGCCCTAACTTCTCAGCAATGGGAGTAGAATTTTTTAAATCAATAAAAAGAATTATTCTTTTTTCTTCTTTTGGGTTTAAATATTTGCCGATAAAAATGTCTGTAAATACCCCGGGAGAATATTTTTCATTTATTTCCAGGATTAATAAAGTAATAACGTAAAGAAGTAATCTTGCTTCAACATAATTAAGGAGCCATGTTGTTTGAAATCCGTAATAATAAAGAGATCGGGAAGCACTAATTGGATTTTTGCCATAAACAAAAATATATATTATATAGAAAGTGATAACAGCATATAACGCAGTGGCAAGGCAAAGAATCAACGTCTTTAGTAAAAAATTAAGCCATAAAGGATATTTTCTAAGCCTGTTCTTTAAAGGGAAAATTAACATATAGGCCATTGCAGAATAACCAATCAGGCCAAGTATAAGCCGGAGTATATAGATGCTATCTTCCGACTGTGCAAAAGGATATTGCTCTGTTTTTTCTGTAAAAGTGAGGGTAAGAAACCTGGTATAATCAAAAAAAGTCCAAACAATACCAATTACAAAGAGTGTTTTGAAATAATATCTTTTAAGTATGGAGTTCTTGTTGAAAATATCCGTCAATGTCATGAAAGTGGGAGATTTGAGTTTTCGGACAATTGAATATCGATCTTTTTTAGTCATTTTGTATATAAAAATTAAATCCAGATAAAGTTCGTTTCAGGCAAAATGCTTTATTTAAGGTTAAGTTTCATAGCAACATTCTTCAACGCATCAATTCCCACATTATCCCCTCTTAATGTAACAAGGAAACGGTTGCCACTGAAAAAAGCAAGGGTACACCTGTTGCGATTCTTCCTACAGTTTTCCATAGCTCTTCCTCCATTAAAATCAATCGTTTTTACATACTCCACTTCGTCATCAGAATTTACATTTATCATGTTCAGGTATTGCAGGCTAAACACTCCGGCTCCACCGGGTCCTGCACAATCAACGATTTCAAGCTTCAGGCTGGTGCTGTCATTTATTTTATAATCGGCATTAGCCACAGTGGCACCCATTGCAGCGTTTACATCCACATCTGAGACGGCAGCATCCATCAATTGTTCGGGCAGTTTTGCCTTAAGCTCATCTGTAGTCAGTGGTGTTAGTTTAGTCAGGTCTTCTTTTAATTGTTGCATATCCTGTATTACATCCTCTACCTTGTTGGGGTCAACGATTACTTGCTCTTTACCATCTTTACTACTATCTGTAATGCTGTCTTTTTGTTTTTCATTATTACAGGCAATAAAAATCAAGGATGATACAAGTAACGGGGCGAGAATGGTTTTCATATTTGGTTGATTGTTTTGAATGGTAAAATTACTTTTTATTAGTATTTTTACGATAAAAGATTTTGTCTAAGGGATTTTTCCTGAAAAAAATAGAAAAAAAACGATAAGAAGTTATGAGAAACAACTTACCAGTATTATTTTTGTTGCCTGCATGATGATAAAAAACTCTACCCACCAATTCCTTTGATTTTCCCTTAATTAATTTGTTCACCTAACTTTTTAAACAAGAGTATGAAAAAATTATTGCTTTCTTTAGCCATCGTCGCCGTAGTAATCTTTGTATTTAGTTCCTGCGCCGCCACTAAAAGGGATTGTCAGGGAAATAAACACTATCGCCTGAAAAACGGTATTTACCTGTAACAGTTGTACAACGGAAAGAAATTTACACCTGTCTTGCCAAAGCAAGACAGGTTTTTTTGTTATAAAAATTGTGTCCAGTTATCAAAAAGCCATCTTACAGCGAACAAAATGAGGCTACCTTTGCCCAAATTTTTGATACAAGATGAAATCTTTTGTTTACTGCCTGGTACTAGTTGCCTTCCTTCAATCCTGTTCTCAAAACAATGTGAAGCAGGATAAAAATCTGAAAAAATATTTCGAAGAAAATAAAGTAGAAGGCTGTTTTGCCCTGATGGATAATGGTACCGGAAAGTTTACGGTACATAATTTGGCCCGCTATCGTGACAGCAGCTATCTGCCTGCTTCTACTTTTAAAATTGTCAACTCATTGATTGGTTTGCAAACCGGAAAAATCAGCGGGGACAGTATGGTAATAAAATGGGATGGTGTAAAACGCCGGGTCGAGGAATGGAACCAGGATTTGAATATGTATAATGCGTTCCGGGTGTCGGCCGTTCCTTATTACCAGGAAGTAGCAAGAAGGATTGGAAAGGATACTATGCAGTTATGGTTGGATAGCTTGCAATATGGTACTCGAAAAATAAAGTCAGCAATTGACACTTTCTGGTTGGACAATTCACTCAAAATTAAACCAGACGAAGAGTTGGGATTGGTAAAGAAATTATATTTTAACCAATTACCTTTTTTTAAAACTTATCAGGAAACAGTTAAAAGGGCTATGCTCTTTGAGAATAATGCTAATTACCGGCTGGCTTATAAAACAGGCTGGGATTTTACGGAAAAAGGCCATGCCCTTGGCTGGGTAGTTGGTTGGATAGAAGAGAATGGCCATCCCTACTTTTTTGTATTAAATATTGAATCACCGGATAAGAATTTTGATATGAAACCTGTTCGGATAAAGATGCTGAAGGATATACTGAAGTACCTGGGTTTTTTTGACGGGGAAATGTAGTATACTCAGCTAATTGGCTGATATGCTGATTTGTTAATGACAGCAGCTTCTTTTGGTTCAAAAATTGCAACTGATTTATGAACGACCTTATTGGCTAATCAGCAAATTATCACATTATCAGATTGGGATTTCAGTTTCAACATAAAGAGTTTATTTTCCTTTTCGCAGGCATTGCTATTCTTGCTTTATTTTTTATTGCCCTGTTGCAGTGGAAGAAAACAGTAACAAAACGCATTGGCGATAAGAACCTGATAAAGGCATTAATCACCAACTATTCTTCCCAACTATTTACTTCGAAATTCATTGTTGTTTCGGCAGCCTTTGCATTGGGTGTTATTGCCGTGATGAACCTAAGAAAACCGGGTGAACCGGAAGCAGTAAATAAAAAAGGAATTGATATTGCCATTGCATTAGATGTAAGCAAAAGTATGCTGGCGGCTGACCTGGCTCCCAACAGACTGGAAAGAGCAAAACAATTCGTTACCAAGCTTCTGCATGAAATGCCCAATGACAGAATTGCATTAATACTTTTTGCCGGGAAAGCTTATTTGCAAATGCCGTTAACAACCGATCATGGGGCAGCAAAACTATTTGTATCGTCTGCCAGCACGGATGCAGTGCCGCAACAGGGAACCGTCATCAGCGATGCGTTGGAAATGAGTGCTAATGCTTTTAATTCCACAGATAAAAAATTTAAAACAGTACTGCTTATTTCAGATGGTGAAGATCATGATGAAGATGCAGTAGCAACAGCAAAAAAATTATCAGAGCAGGGTGTAATGATTAACGCTATAGGCATTGGCTCACCGGAAGGGGCAACGATACCCGACCCTGCAACAGGAGATGTAAAAAAAGATGAAGCTGGTAATACGGTAGTGTCCAAACTAAATGAAGAAGCACTCAAACAAATAGCAACAGAAACAAACGGTATTTATATCCGCTTGCAAAGCAGCGATGAGGCGGTGACTTTGTTAACAAAACAATTATCTCAAATAGATAAAAAATCCTTTTCTGATATTTCGCAGGTAAATTTCAAATCTTTTTTTATTTGGTTTGCAGCTGCTATGTTTATTTTATTGCTGGTAGAAAATTTTATTCCCGAACGTAAGAAAATAGTTGCAGCATGAAGATGAGGCTGACGATACTATTCATTTTTATGTCGCTTTTTTCGTTTTCTCAATCAACACCGGTGGAGAAGACAATACAGGCAGGTAATGATTATTATAAGCAACAACAGTTTGCAAAAGCTGCAGAAGAATACAGAAAAGCTATAGAGGCCGATCCTTTTAATCAAACTGCAAAATTTAACCAGGCCAATGCACTGTATAAACAGGACAAAAAAGTAGATGCGGCGAGAATATTTGCAGAAGTAGCTAATAATATTACCGATAAAGAAATACGTTCCAAAGCCTTTTATAATAAAGGAGTGATATTGACCCAGCAAAAAAATCTGGAAGAAAGTATTGAAGCCTATAAAAATGCCATCCGAAACAATGCTGACGATAAAGAGGCCAGGGAAAACCTTCAAAAAGCCCTGCTGGAATTAAAAAAGAAAAATGCTGATAAGAAAAAAGATAATGACCAGCCAAAGAAAAAGAAAGAGGATCAAAAAAAACAGCCCCAGTCTAAAATGAACCCGAAAGAAGCGGAACAGCGGCTTAAATTACTACAGCAAAAAGAAAAGGAAGTGCAGCAGCGGGTACAAAAGGAAAAGACCAAAACCGGCGGATCGCAAGCCAAAGATTGGTAAACATACCTGCCCGTTCTTTGTTAGTTTTGCAGCTATGCAATTGTACTGCGAATCTCTTACAGCATATAAACGTCTTAGAACCAAAGAAGTTAAAATTGGTGACCTGCTACTTGGTAATTTTAATCCTATCCGGGTGCAAACGATGACGACTACTAACACCATGGATACTATTGCCACCGTTGAGCAAAGCATCCGTTGCATTGAAGCAGGGTCTGAATTGATCCGCATTACAGCGCCTTCTAAAAATGAAGCAGAAAATTTACTGAATATAAAAAAGGAGCTTCGCAAAAGAGGCTACACTACACCCATCGTAGCCGATATTCATTTTACCCCCAATGCGGCAGAGATAGCAGCGAGGATTATTGAAAAAGTGAGAGTGAACCCTGGTAATTATGTTGACAAAAAAAAATTTGAACAAATTGAATACACCAATTCAGCGTATGCAGAAGAAATTGACAGAATACGGGAACGGTTTACTCCGTTGGTAAAAATCTGTAAAGAATATGGTACCGCCATGCGGATCGGTACCAATCATGGGTCTTTAAGTGATAGAATTATGAGCCGCTATGGGGATACACCAATTGGTATGGTAGAAAGTGCTATGGAATTTCTGCGGATTGCCCGGGGTGAAACTTATCACAACATAGTGCTGAGTATGAAAAGCAGCAACCCGCAGGTGATGGTGCAGGCATACCGCTTATTAATTAAAACAATGTTTGATGAGTTCGGCGAAATTTATCCTTTGCATTTGGGTGTAACAGAGGCCGGTGATGGAGAAGACGGAAGAATAAAATCGGCTGTTGGTATAGGAACATTATTGGAAGATGGAATTGGTGATACGATCCGTGTGTCATTAACAGAAGATCCGGAGTTTGAAATACCGGTGTGTAAGGATTTGGTGAAAAGATATGCGAGCCGGGAGTCTTTAGTCGGGAGTCAGGAGTCAGTACCGGCAATTGGGACGATCCCTTACTCTCCGTTTGAGTATAAGAGAAGAGAAACATTTGCAGTTGATAATATTGGTGGTAAACAAGTGCCGGTTGTTATTGCTGATTTGAGTAAGATAGAAAAGATAACACCAACTCATTTGCAAAGCATTGGTTATACTTATGATGAGGCAACAGACAAATGGACGATTGGTGATGCAGCGGCTGATTATATTTTTACAGGACATCAGTTATTGGATTTTGCATTGCCGGGAACACTGAAAGTGATTGTGTATCCAGGTGCATGGACGGAGTCTGCCAAAACTCCCTCTCCGAAAGGAGAGGGTTGGGGTGAGGCTTATTTTCCGATCTATAGTGATAGCGGTTATGCAGAAGCAACTGCCAAAAGTGACAGGTTGAATTTTGTAATGATTGATTGCTACAACGATACTACGGTTGTAAACAATTATTCTTACCTGGATGAACTAGCTAATGATTCATCGGTGGTTATTTGTCTTAGCTCAACGAATACTAATGCGATGCAATCAGTTCGTCGCATGTTTGCGGAGTTAATGAGTAGAAGTATTAAAAACCCGGTTGTATTAATTACAGACAGCAACTGGCAAACACCTGATGAACATCTTATTCATTTTGCTACGGAGACCGGTGCTTTGTTTCTGGAAGGAATGGGTGATGGTATTTGTTTGGGATACAGTGGTGCATCACAAATGGAAAATAGTAAAGCAACCGGCAAAACTTATCTAGAAGTAAAAGATAGCTACCAGTTTACCAATAATACTGCGTTCAGTATTTTACAAGCTACCCGAACAAGAATTTCAAAAACAGAATATATAAGTTGCCCAAGTTGCGGCCGCACCTTATTTGATTTGCAGGAAACAACGGCAAAAATCCGGGCTGTTACCAATCACCTGAAAGGCGTAAAGATTGCCATCATGGGTTGTATCGTTAATGGCCCCGGCGAAATGGCTGATGCAGATTTTGGCTATGTGGGAAGTGGGCCTGGAAAAATTACACTGTACAAAGGCAAAGAAGTAATGAAGCGGAATGTAAACAGTGAAGTGGCGGTAAAAGAATTGATTAAGTTAATAAAGGAAAGTGATGCGTGGGTGGAGGTAGGATAAAGTTCTGAAATACAGCATTTATAGTATTCCTAATTATTCCAAATTTTTGGAAAATTTGGAATAACAGTTAAAGTGGCTTTTTTTAGGAATGAATAGTTGAAAGAAGAAAATCAACAAATGAAACAAAAACACTGGATACTTCTTTTTGCTGTTATTCTTATTGGGGATCTCATTGGTATTCAGCTAAACAATAACCCTGTTCAATCCTTTTTGAAGCCATTGATTATTACTACTCTCATTGGTTATTTTGATTCGCAATTTAATAGTATAACAAAAGGATTGGCAAAGTGGGTCTTGTTTGCCCTGCTATTTTCTTTGCTTGGTGATGTACTACTGATGTTCCAGGAAAAGAACTCTATCTTCTTTTTATTGGGCTTGTCTGCATTTTTAATAGCTCATATTTTCTACATTATCTTTTTTCATAATGTTCGGGTAAAAGAAAATGTAAAAGGTAAACCCTGGCTGCTGGTAGTGGCGGTAATTTATTATGCCGCACTTATCAACCTGCTTTCTCCTTACCTCGCAGACATGAAAATTCCAGTGCTTATTTATGGAGTCGTTATTAGTTTTATGTTTATGCTGGCCATGCACATGTTGTTCATAAAGAATAAACCGGCTGGTCAATGGATGATGGTGGGTGCTTTACTTTTTGTACTATCTGATTCAATACTGGCCATCAACAAATTTTATCAACCTTTTGAAGCAGCCGGTGTTTTAATCATGCTAACATACGGATTGGCACAACTGTTCATCGTTGAAGGTGCAATAAGGTATCTTCGTAGCTAATAAAGTAGTTATATATTTTAAAACTAAAATTCTCCGCCGGGTGGCGGAATTTGGGCATATGCAACAAACAGATTTTTTAGTAATAGGCTCAGGCATTGCAGGATTAACTTATGCCCTGAAAGTGGCCAACCAGTTTCCTGATAAAAAAGTATTGGTGATGACGAAGGCTGCTGCCGATGAAACCAATACCAAGTATGCACAGGGCGGAATAGCCGTAGTAAACGACCCGAAGAACGACAGTTTCCAAAAACATATTAATGATACATTGATAGCCGGGGATGGTTTGTGTAATGAAAATGTAGTGGAGATTGTGGTAAAAGAAGGACCGGAAAGGGTGCAGGAAATAATTGACTGGGGTGCCAAATTTGACAAAGAAAAAGATGGTGATTATAAAAGAGGTAAAGAAGGCGGTCATTCCGAGTTCCGTATCCTGCATCATAAAGATGTAACGGGTAAGGAAATGGAAAGGGCTTTGATTGATGCGGTGGCTAAGCAAAAGAACATTGAGTTCATCAAACATTGTTTTGTAGTTGACATCATTACACAGCACCATTTGGGTTATCTCGTTAATAAGGCAACACCTGATGTAGAATGTTATGGTGTGTATGTCTTAAATCTTGAAACGAATAAGATAGAAAAGATATTGGCGAAAATTACGTTGCTGGCCACCGGTGGAAACGGGCAAGTGTACAGAACAACAACTAATCCTTCTATTGCAACAGGTGATGGTGTGGCAATGGTGTATCGGGCCAAAGGCAGAATTGAGAATATGGAGTTCATCCAGTTTCATCCTACTGCATTGTATGAACCTGGAGTAAGAGGCCAGGCATTTTTAATTACCGAAGCTGTTCGTGGTGATGGTGGTATTTTGAGAAACAAGAGTGGCGAAGCCTTTATGGAGAAGTATGACGAAAGAAAAGATTTGGCGCCCAGAGATATTGTAGCAAGAGCAATAGATAGTGAAATGAAACGAACCGGTACAGAACATGTTTGGTTAGATTGCCGGCATTTTACGAAAGAAAAATTTACGGAGCATTTTCCCAATATTTATGCAAAATGTTTATCCATTGGAATTGATATTACGCAACACATGATACCGGTAGCACCTGCTGCTCATTATAGTTGCGGAGGAATTAAAACAGATGAATGGGGCAGAAGCTCTATTCATAACCTTTATGCCTGCGGCGAATGTGCATCAACAGGTTTGCATGGCGCCAATCGTTTAGCAAGCAACTCCTTGTTGGAAGCAATGGTTTATGCGCATAGATGTTTTATGGATAGTGTAGCCAAAATTTCGGAGTCTTCGAACTCCCCTCTTCATAAATGGAGAGGGGTTGGGGGTGAGGTTCCTGACTGGAATGCAAAAGGTACAACAGAGCCCAAAGAAATGATTTTGATTACCCAGAGCTTAAAAGAATTGCAATTGGTGATGAGTGATTATGTCGGCATTGTTCGCAACGATGTTCGTTTGCAAAGAGCTATTCGCCGGCTTGACCTGTTGTGGGAAGAAACAGAACAACTGTACGAAAGCAGTTCCGTATCACCTCAATTGCTGGAACTCCGTAACATGATAACAGTTGGTTATCTCATAGTAAAAGGTGCCAGCTTCCGTAAAGAAAGCCGTGGCCTGCATTATAACACCGACTACCCCGGTAAGAGCAACCTTGTCCAAAACATTGTTTTGTAGTTTCTATCTTTGCACACCATGTATTATGTTGTTTACGGTTTTTTGTGGCTTATCTCTTTACTACCGCTGAGAGTATTATATTTTTTGGGTGATTGTATTTACGGATTGGTTTTTTATGTCGTTAAATACAGGAAAGAGGTGGTGATGAATAATCTCAGCATTGCTTTTCCTGAAAAAAGTGAAAAAGAAAGAAGGCGGATTGCAAAAAAATTCTACCATAATTTAATTGATGCATTTGTCGAATCAATAAAATTCATTACTATATCAAAAAAGCAAATTCTGAAAAGGAGTACCGAAGATTTTCAACTTATCAATGATCTTTCGGCCAAAGGATATGATGTTCACATAATGGCCGGTCACCAGTTTAATTGGGAATTTGGCAACGCAATAGCTGCCATAACATTGACGGCCCCCTTTGTTGGTATTTATATGCCCATCAGCAATAAAGCACTGGATAAGATCTTTTATAATTTCAGGAAACGATATGGAACCATATTGATATCTGCTACGGAGTATAAAAAAAATGCCAATCACCCTGCCTTTTCTAAACAATACACATTTGGCCTGGCGGCAGATCAAAATCCGGGTGAGCCGTCCAATGCTTATTGGATGAATTTTTTTGGCAGGCCTGCACCTTTTGTTACAGGTCCGGCAAAAGGGGCGGTAAGAAATAATACAGCCGTTGTGATAGCTGGATTTCACAAAATAAAAAGAGGATACTATCATTTTTCAACCAAATTGTTGGCAGAAAATGGTTCCTCCTTTTCTCCGGAAGCACTTACAGCAATCTATAAGAATGCACTGGAAGAAATAATCAGGAAAGACCCATCTAATTATCTGTGGAGCCATCGCCGGTGGAAATACGAATGGAAACCGGAGTATGGAAATATTATTGAATAAAATAAAACGCCTGCTGCATGCAGCAGGCCTTTTAGACTTTTTTCTAAGGAGCTTACATTTTTTTATTTATATGGAAGGTGGCAATTACCTGACGAATAGTGAAAAAAAAGGGCTTGTTAACTTTTTATAGTGAAATGAAGAAATGTTTATCATTTTTTGCACAGTAAATAATTATTTAATATTTCATACTTTAGTGTCGGATGAATTTTCTTCAAATATTAATCAACTACAAATATGTCAGCAACCCCCGCCATATTCTGGCCACATAGCGAACACTGGTCCGTAAAAATCCCATTGCAATCCCCACACTACCGCATGGCAAGCATGGGAGAGAAAGGATATGTTGTTCTTAAAACATTGGATATAGATCATATTCCATCGGCTGAGTGGGAGAACCTGGTTTATATGGACTGGAAAAGTGGTGGCGATACCAATTTTGCCCCATTAGCCTCCTGCGATGGTACCAACGAGTGTAAAGGTTTTTGGGAAAATGGTAAGACGGATAAGGATGCCATCTTTACACCTAATGCGGAGTTATGCCCCACGTTGATGGCATATATTAAATCTATACCGGCCAACTTTGGCCGGGTAAGAATAATACGATTAGAACCTCAAACACATGACCAGGCCATCCGTTCTGTTCACCGGGATGATAATAACCGCCTGAACCCGGAAGATGAAGGCTGGGTGGTAAGAATGTGGATTGAGTTGACTGATAACCCGGATAGCTATATGCTGTTGTATGACAGTGATGAAAATAATTTGCCGATCAAAGAATCTGAAGCAAGAGTACCGATGCAAAAAGGTTCTCACTTTATTGTGGACTCTCAAAGACTATGGCATGTAGGGGTACATAATGGAACAAAATCAAGATATGCAGCAATTATAAGTGTGGAAAGCAGCCCGGAACTGGAGAAATGGGTGCAGTCAAAAATGTGATTACTGACCCGATAGCTATCGGGTTAGTTGACTAAAATGATTGAATACTATTAGCTGTCTTTTTAGGCAGCTATTTTTTTGTTTGGCCACAGACGCCGTCGGCCATAGCCTATGGCGGCGGACGATGAACACAAATAAACACAGATGAATACAATTTGCAAGCATTTTATAAATGCGCAGAGTCATACATTTAAATGACTCTGAAAAACTCGTAATCCGAAACTAATAACTCAAAACTAGTTTAACACACTGGTCTCTTTCACTATCTCAGCTTTTTCCTGTTCTTTAATTTTGCCCCAACCACCTACTACGTTTCTGAGATTGTGAATGCCTTGTCTTTTTAATAAGGAAGAAGCAATAATGCTGCGATAACCACCGGCGCAGTGTACATAAAGATTCTGTTCTTCTTCCAGGTTAGCCATCATGGCAGGGTCCACCATATCATTCAACGGAAGATTCAACGCATTTTTCAGGTGACCATCAGCAAATTCTGTGGGGCGGCGAACATCCACCACCACTAAATTTTTATCATGAGGAATATCCATCATCATCTCGTCTGCTTCCACATCTATTATCATATCAACATCCTCACCCGCCGTAGCCCAGGCAGCATAACCACCTTCGAGATAGCCTTTTACTTTATCAAAACCAACTCTCGCCATGCGGATAATGGTTTCTTTTTCTTTTCCCGGTTCTGTTATCAGCACCATTGGTTCATCAAAAGGCAACAAGCTGCCGGCCCATTCAGCAAACCGGCCTTCTAAACCAATAAAAATAGAACCGGGTATAAAACCTTGTGTAAAGTCATTGGCATGACGGGTATCAAGAATAATAATATCATCTTTCATCAACTGCTTAAACTCATCTATTGATAATGCTTTCATTCCCTGCACCAGCACATCATCTAAGCTATCATAACCTTCCTTATTTATTTTGGCATTGATAGGGAAGTAAGAAGGTGGTGCAAGGATGCCGTCAGTCACTTCCTTTATAAAATCTTCTTTGGTAGCAGCCTTCAGGGCATAGTTGGTTTGCTTCTCTTCCCCAATAGTGCTATGGGTATTAGGGCCGAGGTTTTTTCCGCAACTGCTGCCGGGGCCATGCGCCGGGTAAACAATCACATCATCTTCTAATGGAATTATTTTTGAATGCAGGCTGTCATACATCATGCCTGCTAGGTCATTCATCGTTATCTCCTCACCTTTTTGCGCCAGGTCGGGGCGGCCAACATCGCCTACAAATAAAGTGTCGCCGGTAAATACACAGTAATTTTTTCCGGCAGCATCTTTTAATAAATAACAGGTTGACTCCAGTGTATGTCCCGGTGTGTGCAATACTTCGATTGTAAGATCACCGATTTTAAAGGTCTCTCCATCGGTTGCCACATGTACCGGAAATTGAGTGGTGGTGCCGGGACCGTAAATTATCGGAGCATTCGTGGCTTTTCCTAAATCAAGATGACCACTTACAAAGTCGGCATGAAAATGTGTTTCAAAAATATATTTGATACGGGTTTTTCTTTCATTCGCAATTTCTAAGTAGGCATCAATATCCCGCAACGGATCTATTACCGCTGACTCGCCATTGCTTTCAATATAATAAGCTGCTTCACTAAGACAGCCAGTATATAATTGTTTAATGTACATAATCTTCTTTTAAAAATTCTCTTCCAAAATGAAGGCACAAAAATACTTTATTATAAACAAAAACGCCTCACCTTGATCCGGTGGGGCGTTTTTCAAAAAGTTAATGACAATTAATTAAGCAACTGTTCAACAAATTTATTGAGGTCTTGCATACGGGCCATATTTACTGAGTAATAGATGAATTTACCATCCCGGATTGTCTTTACAAAACCTGCCTTGCGCAAAATGGCCAAATGCTGGGAAGCTACTGACTGCTCCAGCCGCAACTTTACATAAAGCTCCGTTACGGTTACCTTTCCAAGCTCATCAATCAGTTTAAGAATTTCTTGCCGGAGTTTATGATTGACAGCTCTGAGTATCAACGCTGCTTTTTTCACCTGTAGCAGATCCACCTTCAGGATTGTACCGTTTTCCGATGCAGCATTCAGCATTAGAGAATAATTATTCATAGACTAACTGATTAAAGTAGGGGCAAAATTACCACTGCAAAATTTTTTTTTGCGGTATTAATTGTTAATAAGACGGATTTTTTACTCAGGTCTTTCGGACAGGAGAATAAAATTCTTTAATATATAATGGCTCTGTGTAAGCAAGGTCTGCAAATTCTTTTTTTAAAAAACAATTCTGTGACAATGGGGAAAGGTGGGAGGCATTGCTAACGTTATCACTGAAAGAGGCATTGGTATTTGAAATTAATGATTGCAGTTTTTTGCTGCCGTTTCCGCAAAAAAGTATTGAAGAAGTGAGCATATCTGCAAAACTTTTTTCATCAATAACCAGGGCATGTGCCGGCATTTTTTCCTGCAATTCTTTATCATACACCGCTGTAAAAACCTCCATTCTGCGGGCATCAATCATTGGGCAGATCAGCGAATCAGCTTCGTCCTTTGCTGCAAAAGCTATCATTTTGAGAGTACTTACTGCAATCAATGGAATATTTAAAGCATAACACAAACCTTTTGCCGCAGAAAGACCAACCCTGAGGCCGGTATAAGAACCGGGACCAATACTTACGGCAACAGCATCTAATTGATTGGGTCTTAAATTATTTTTTTTCAGCAGTTCATTTATCACTTGGTGCAGCCATCCGCTTTGTTTTTTTTGATTTTCATTGATGGCCAATGCAAGTATCTCTTCATTCTGTGCAAGGCAAACAGATGCTGTATCCAGTGCGGTATCAATATTTAAGATGAAACTCATTTATGCCGAAGCCTCTTTTTGTAACAAGGAAGAAGGTGTGTACCGGGAATTGGTTTTCGACATCATTGTCAATAGCTCATACACATTTTTCAAACCTATTGTTGCACCCCATTCAAAAGGGCCATAAGGATAATTAGTACCCAGTTTCATAGCGGTATCAATTTCCTTTTTGGTGCTTACTTTTTCATCGAGCGTAAAATAGGCTTCATTGATAATCATACTTATTACCCGTGGTGTAATAAACCCCGGTATATCAGGCACCCATTCTGTTAATTTATTAAAACAGGAAAAAATTTTTTCTGCCGCCTTTTTATTTCCATCAGTCCCGGCTGCTTCTACCAAATTTCTTTTTAAAAAACTATTCCATCCATTAATACGGATAAAACCAGCAGGCAGTTCATTGAATGTAGCTGTAACAGCATTAACAATGATTGTTGCTGGTTGAAAGCTTTTTAATTTGTCTATTCTTTCGGAAGAATGATTGAACAAAAGATCAATATATGCATCAGTACCCTGAACCGGGGTGATTTCGTCTTGCCATTCAACCACCACATTATCTACTGCTTGCTGTGCGAGCAATTCACCCTTTAAAACCTCATTTGCTATTACAACGATTTTCATCAAAAGGTAATTTTTATTGTCGTCTGGTCTTAATCCTTTTTTGCAAAGAAAACGTATAAAGCTAAATTCGTTCTATTAAATTTTTAAAAGCTTATTATGAGTAAAACTGTCATTTTCACCGGCAACGCCCCGGCTCCCATTGGCCCCTATAGCCAGGCAATATTAACCGGCAATACATTATTTATTTCAGGGCAAATTTGTATAGACCCTGCCACCGGAGAATTAAAGAATAAAGATATACAGGAGGAGACCCACCAGGCCATGCATAATCTGAAAACTATTTTGCAAGAGGCGGGTATGGATTTCAGTAATGTGGTGAAAACTACCATTTTTATTACAGACATGCACCAGTTTGGGGAGGTTAATGCAGTGTATGGCAGGTATTTCGAAAATGACCTGCCTGCCGGAAAGGCAGGCTTTCCCGCCAGAGAAACGGTGCAGGTTTCGGCTCTTCCCAAGTTTGTGAATGTGGAAATCAGCATGATTGCAGTTGTTTCTTGAAAACATAGAATTAATTCTATCCTCGCATTTTCAAAAGGGTGTTATTGTTGCAGTGTGTTGGCAGGTTTGGGTATTATTTCCCTTTTAATTACTTTGCATATCTTTCTTTTTGCATTACCCAATATTTGACAGATTATTCTCAGGATTCAGTGTTTACAGGTTTAATAATCAAATGATTTTAGTATGAAGAGAGTTCTATCCCTTATTTTTTCGATCCTTTTGTTTGTAGCATCATGGGCACAAAACGACAACCAGTATAACAAGGCCGCAGCCTTGCAATTGGTAAAAGAGAATAAAGAGGCTATCGGTTTTTCTGATAATGATATACTCAACACTACCGTATCAAGCAGCTATACTGTTACTGGTACCGGAATGACCATGATATATCTGCAGCAAACCTACCTGGGCATACCTGTATTGAACAAGATGAAAGTGCTTGCTTTTGTGCAGGGAAAATTAGTGTCGAATGCAGGTACACTGGTAGAGGATATGGGAAAAGCCTCTGCCGGATATTCTCCTGCTCCTTCTGTAAGTTCTAATGAAGCAGTAAGGCTGGCATTTGCAGAACAAAAATTACCACCACCTGCTATTACTACAGCAGCTATTTCGCAAAACGGTAGGCTGATGAATTATGGTAAACCGGCGGGCATCTCGGAAGATATAATAGCGGAACTGATGTGGTTTCCGGTAGAAAAAGATAACCTGGTAACAGTAAAGTTAGGATGGCAGGTGCAGGTGGCTACCTTCGGAAAAGATGATGTGTGGCATATAAGAATTGATGCAGTAAACGGCAAGCTGATTGAAAAAGTGAATATCGTTATCTACGAAAATTTTGATTCACATCATAAAAATGAAAAGGCCGGAAAGATTGAAACAGGGTCAGGCATTCAAAAATATACCGATATCCAGCGTAAGAATATAGGAGTAGCAGAAAGGCTCCAAAGCCCCAATGCAATTGCCAATGCCAATTACCTTGTTATTCCTTACCCTATCGAAGCTCCAACTTTTGGAGCAGCAGCTGTACGCAGCAATCCGTGGACAGCCGCACCCGGAAATGCCACTACACTTGGATGGCATAGCAATGGAACAACAGATTATATTATCTCACGGGGCAATAATGTGTGGGCTACCGAAGATACCATTGCCACCAACCAGAATGCCGGAACAGCTGCCAGTTCTTCTACCTTCCCTGACCCGTTAAATTTTACTAACCCGCCTAATTACAATGTGGAGCCAAGTAAGGACATTGTTATGCAGCAATTTGCCATTACCAATCTTTTTTATTGGAACAATATCATACACGACATTACCTATCAGTATGGATTTGATGAAGCAGGCGGCAATTATCAGGAAAATAACCAGGGCAGAGGCGGTGTTGGAAATGATCATGTGATGGCTTTGGCACAAAGTGGTGCATCAGGACATATTGGAAACAATGCCAACTTTTTACCAACCGTAGATGGTGTTAGAGGAAGAATGAGGATGTATCTTTTTAATAACGGGTCTCCTGCTTCTGTAGTAGTAAATACTCCGGGATCAATTGCAGGGAATTACCTGGCAACAGAAAGTGGATTTAGTATCAACAATAAATTAGAAACCCTGGGGCCAAGAACTGGTCAGGTAGTATATTTTAATGATAATGCTGCGGGTACTACCCATGAAGCATGTGTGCCACCGGCCAATATACTTACAGGAAAGATTGTAATGATTGACAGGGGAAATTGTCCTTTTGTTGATAAAGTAATGGCTGCTCAAACTGCCGGGGCAATTGCAGTGATTATGGTGAATAATGTAGCTGGGTACATTACAATGGCTGGTGATAATAATGCTATCACTATTCCGGCCGTATTGATTTCACAGGTAGATGGAGCTATTTTAGCTGGACAGCTGGCTAATAATCTTAATGTAACATTACGCTATAACCCACCGTTAGACGGAGACCTTGACAATGGAGTAGTAGTGCATGAATATGCACATGGAATATCTAACCGCATAACCGGTGGCCCTGCCACAGCAAGTTGTTTGCAAAATGCTGAACGGGGAGGTGAAGGATGGAGTGATTATTTTGCCTTGATGCTGACTACCAACTGGCTAACCACTAACCTAACAGACGGAAGTATTTCAAGAACAGTAGCTACGTATGCAAATGCTGAGTCTCCCAATGGGGCTGGTTTCCGCAATTATCCTTACAGTACTAACATGAACACCAATCCTTTGACCTATGCCCACCTGGGAGTAATAGGATCCCCATGGGTATTTAATGATGGACTTCAAGTGCATAATATTGGAGAAGTATGGTGCAATGTACTTTGGGAAATGACATGGGGAATTATTCAGCAGGAAAACAGCATCAATACCAATCTTTATAATTTTTCATTAACGAATAACGGGGGCAACAGTATTGCTTTTAAATTAGTAATGGAAGGAATGCGGTTACAACCATGCAGCCCCGGCTATATAGATGCAAGAAATGCTATTCTTACTGCCGACATGAACCTGTATGGCGGCAGTCATCAATGTGCTATATGGACAGCTTTTGCAAAAAGAGGAATGGGCTATACCGCATTGCAGGGTAGTTCTGCCAGCTTAACAGATCAGACAGCAGCATTCGATCTTCCACCTGCGGCCTCTGTTACTACACAACCTGTTGACCTTACTGTTAATCCCGGTAATAATGCAGTCTTTACGGTAGCAGCTACTCCACCAATTAATGGTGCTTATTTAGTTTATACCTGGCAGAGAAGCATAGATGGCGGAGCAAGCTGGAACGATATTGCCCCGGCTATTACTACACCCACACTTACACTTACTGCAGTTACTGCATTAATGAATGGATTTAAATACCGTTGTGTCATTATGCAGGGATGTGCTTCCACTACTTCATCAGTAGCTACATTAACGGTATTCGTACCAAGCGGCTTTACCTTTACTACACCTGCAGCAGCAACTGCTGCTTGTCCTGCACCAACTACAATGGATATTGTATTAGGAACAACTGTTATCGGTGGATTTGCAAATCCAATTACTGTTTCATCAAACACACCACCTGCCGGAACTACAGTTAGTTTTGTTCCTTCCAATAGTGTAACACCGGGCAATAATGTTACAGTAAGACTTACCGGAACTAATACTTTAGTACCCGGCACCTATACACTAACAATAACAGGAACAGCTACCGGCGCAACAACACAAACAAGAGATATAACATATACTATTACTGCAGGCACAGCTCCTGCTATTACTGCCCAGCCGGTCAATCAAACAATATGTGCCGGTAGTAATACTTCATTCAGCATTACTTCCAATACCGCTACTTCTTTCCAATGGCAGATAAGCACAGATGGAGGTGCTAGCTGGACTAATATAAGCAATGGAGGTATTTATTCGGGAACAACAACTGTTACATTAAATATTACTGGTGCTACTGCTGCTCTTAATAATAACCGCTACCGTTGTATTGCTTCTACTGTATGCGGAAGTGCAACTTCCAATGCAGGCATATTGACAGTAAATACGGCGCCAGCTATTACGTCTCAACCAACAAGTGCTTCTGCATGTGCAGGTACTAACCAAACATTTACTGTAGCAGCTACCGGCAGTTCAATTACTTACCAGTGGTACATGAGTACAGATGGCGGAGCTACTTTTAACATACTGGCTAACGGAGGTGTTTATTCTGGTGCTACGACGGCCAGCTTAACTATTACCGGTCTTACGGCTGGTTTAAATAACAACCAGTACCGTTGTGTTGTTACTGGTGTTTGCCCTGTGTCACCACTTACTTCTAATGCAGCAACACTTACTGTGCCTGCTTCATTAACGATAACCAGCCAACCAGCAAGTGCAACAATCTGTGCAGGAAATAATACAAGCTTTACCGTAGCCGGTACAGGTATTGACACTTATCAATGGCAGATAAGTACAGATGGAGGTACTACCTGGACTATTGTAAGCAACGGTGGTGTTTATTCAGGAGCCACCACTGCTACCTTAACTATTACCGGCGCAACAGGAGCATTAAATAATAACCGTTATCGTTGTAATGTATCTTCTGCTGCATGCGGAACATTATCATCTGCTGGTGCAATATTGACAGTAAATACAGCACCAACTATTACCACACAACCAACTAATGCTTCTGTGTGTACCGGTGCCAATCACACCTTTACAGTAGCTACTACGGGTACTTCACTCACTTACCAGTGGTACATGAGTATTGATGGAGGAGCTACGTTTAATATACTTTCAAATGGTGGTGTTTATTCAGGTGCAACATCCGCCAGTTTAACTATTACAGGCGTTACAGCAGTATTAAATAATAACCAGTATCGTTGTGTTGTCACCGGTGTTTGCCCTGTATCACCGCTTACATCCAATGCTGTAACAATTTCTGTTGCAAGTGCATTGAGTATAACAGGTCAGCCATCGGCTGCAATTATTTGTGCTGGTACAAACACCAGCTTTACTGTAACTGCAGTTGGTGCCGGTAACTATCAATGGCAGGTAAGCACAGATGGCGGTGCTACTTACACCGATGTAGCCAACGGTGGTGTTTATTCAGGAGCCACTGCATTTGCTTTAAACCTCACTGCTGTTCCGGTAACATTTAACGGCAACAGGTATCGCTGCAATCTCAGCAGCAGTTGTGGTAGTGCTACTTCCAATTCAGTATTGCTTACAGTAAATGCTTTGCCAACTATTACTACACAGCCAATCAGTGCTACGCTTTGTGCAGGTTCAAACAATACATTCAGTGTTACTGCAACTGGTGGAGGTTTAACTTATCAATGGCAGGTAAGCTTCAATGGTTGTGCCGGTCCGTGGGTTGATATACCTGCGGCCACCACATCAGGCTATACATTAACCGGCATCGTTGCTGGTCTTAATAATACAGCTTATCGTTGTGTAGTATCCGATGCCTGCACACCGGCTGCCACATCTACCTGTGCATTGTTAACGGTTGTAACACCTGCTACCATTAGCACTTCGCCAACCAATCAAACAATATGTGAAGGCAGCAATACCAGCTTTGCCATAACAGGCAGTGGAGCAGGCATTATCTATCAATGGCAGGTAAGCACAGATGGCGGAATTACTTATACCAATGTATCAAACGGTGGCGTTTATTCAGGAGCAACAAGTGCTACGCTGAACATTACAGCAGCTACTTTCTCATTAAACAATAACAGGTATCGCTGCCAGGTATCTAACGCTACCTGTACTACCCCTGCTATTTCTAATGCAGCGATATTAACAGTAAATACTTTGCCAACGATATCTGCACAACCACAGAATGCTGTGATTTGTACAGGTGGTAATAATACATTTAGTGTAACTACAGCAGGAACGGGAATAACATATCAATGGCAGGTAAGTATAACAGGTTGTGCAGGAACATGGGCCAATGTTCTTAATGGTGGTGTGTACAGCGGCGCAACAACTGCTGCACTTACTATTACAGGTGCACCAATTACGATGAACGGATATACATATAAGTGTATCGTAACTGGTACTTGTACTCCAGCTGCAACATCAAACTGTGTTTCACTTTCTGTTGGTTCAGCGGTAGTAATAACTGCTCAACCAACAGACCAAACGATTTGCTCAGGTAGTAACCCAAGCTTTACAGTGGCAGGCAGCAGTACCGGAGTCGTTTATCAATGGCAGATAAGCATAGATGGTGGCACCAGCTGGACAAGTATTCCAGGGGCAACTTTTGCAACATATACAATAACCGCCGCAACAGTTACGGCCAACAATAGCAGGTATCGTTGCCTGTTATCAAATGCAACCTGTACTGTTCCTGCTACTTCTGCTACGGCTCTGTTAACTGTTCGTAAATTGCCAACGGTTAGTTTAGCAGCCGTGCCGATATCAGCTCTGTTACCCGGTAATACAACAACTCTTCTAGCTACACCTAGTGCATCAGCCGGGGGCACATTAACAAGAACCTGGTTAAAGGATGGAATTGCATTTGCCAACACAAACAATACTTATTTAGCCAATATTAGCCGGTTAGGTACCTACCAGGTAAGAATACAGGAAACATTTGCCGGCGGCCTTACCTGTTCTAACCAATCAGCTTTAGTTACTATTTCGGCAGCTATAAGTAACAGGGTATTCATTTTCCCAAGCCCGAATGACGGTCAGTTTACCGTTTCCTATTATAACCTTGGCGGTGTTAGCACCACAAGAACAGTAACGGTGTATGACTCAAAAGGGGCAAGTATTTATAATGCAAAATTCCCTGTTACGGGATTTTATACTTTATTACCTGTTGACATTCGCCCTGCACAACGAGGAATATATTATGTAGTAATAGGTGATGATGCAGGTAAGAGAATGGCCGATGGAAAAGTGATGGTGAACTGGTAATACATTACGCTGAAGAAATATTAATCCCATCCCATAGCGGGGTGGGATTTTTTTTTACCCGCCGTGGCTTTAGCGAAGGTGGGTTTGTTATCCGGTTTTTTAACTGCTGAAATCCAAAACAGTTTCTTTAACCTTGTGTAAGAAAAAATGGGAAGGTTTCGTACCATATTATCAAAACCAGTGCTATGGGCAGCGGCTAAGTTTTCTTCCAAACCAAACCGGGAAAGAATTTTTGAAGCCCTGACAAGACTATCTGCCTCCATAATGGAGCATCCGGGTAAAAAGGGATTGGTAATTCCTTTTGAACATCAAGCCGGTAAATTCATCATCTTCTCCGATCAGCATAAAGGTAACCGCAATGGTGCCGATGATTTTAAACAGGCAGAAACAAATTACCTGGACGCATTAAATTATTACAGCAGCAACGATTTTTGTTTTATCAACCTTGGCGATAGCGAAGAACTGTGGGAAAACAGTATCTGGAAAGTAAAGAAAAATAATAAAGCTACTTTTGAAGCAGAGAAAAAATTTCTGGCGCATAACAATTATGTAAAAATATTCGGCAACCATGATTTGTATTGGGACACCGGCCTCTGGGCCTACTGGCACCTGAAAAGTATGTTTGGTGAAAAAGTAAAAGTGTATGAAGGAGTTATTTTAAAGACATTAGTCAGGAGGCAGAACCCGATAGCTATCGGGTCGGGAGTAGATTCACTGGATTCTGAACTCACCATTTTCCTCACCCACGGCCACCAGGGTGATGCACAAAGCGATGGGAACTGGTTCAGCAAATTTTTTGTGACGTATATCTGGGCACCCTTGCAATCCTTGTTGCGCATCAATCCCAATACACCGGCCTACAATAATGAAAAGAAAACATTGCATAATCATATCATGTATGAATGGGCGGCTGAACAAAAAGATGTGCTGCTGATAACCGGCCACACCCATCAACCGGTATTTGCATCGCTTACACACCTGGAGAGACTGTATAAACAACTGCAGTTTGCCCAGCAGGATAAAGATGAAGCAGCTGTTAAAGATGTGAGGACTGAGATTTTGAAAAGGGAAAGAAAATTTACCGCTGTGTCGGTTGACTATATGAATATGAAGCCTTCTTATTTTAATACCGGTTGCTGTTGCTTTCGTGATGGTGATATTACAGGGATTGAAATTGCAGATGGTTGTATAAGACTTATTAAATGGTCGGAGGAGAAGGGGAGGGAGATGCTGGAGGAGAGGGAGTTGGGGGAATTGCAGATGGAACTTGCCTGAGTATCCTCTGCAAAGTGTGACAATAGAAAGGGTTAAAAAAACCGCTGTTTATTTTTCAAATGTTAATGCCTGTGGAAGCATCGAAAGAAAAGGTAAACACTTTTCATAATTCAATTCATTGTAAAATAAGCCAACCCGTTCCAGGTTTTTATAATAGGCCTTTAGATTCTTGTAATAGTAATATTCACTGCTGATATACCATGCTTTTTCTCCAAGCAGGGAGGTTAAAAACCATTTCTCCAGCAATCTTCCTGTTCTGCCATTGCCATCATCAAAAGGATGAATTTTTACAAATACTAAATGAATAAGCGAGGCAAAGTAGAAAACTTCTTCTGTGCTGAGTGGCGACTGCACCAGGGCATCAAGCTCTTTCCAGAATTTTGTAAACTCAGCTTTTACTATAGAAGGAGATGCTGCTTCATATTGGATACGATTGGTAAGCTGGTCCATTATCAGCATATTGCCGGTTCTTATAACACCTCTTTGTTTTTCGGGAAGCAGATGCCTGGTGGCAATAGTATGTGCTTTGTAAAAACTGGGAAGGGTCAATTTATTATCACGGGCAAATTCGTATGCCTCAAATAAGTCGTTGGGTTTTTCGGTAAGGTTAGGCAGGTACTCTATGTTTTGGATTTTGTGTTTCAGGTAACTGTCGATCTCAAGGGTTTCTCCTTCTATTTTAGATGACGACATTACAGAAACAGCAGTAAAGAACCTGAAATTTTCCGGTGTCCATTCTCTTTCTCTCACATTTATTAACCCCTCCGCTGGCTTTATATCCAGCAGGGAAAGATAAGTGTCAAAATATTTAGTGGTTAATAGTTTTTCCATTGAGTTTGTCAGCATATAAATCAGACCTGCCCGGTTTTTACGCCATTGTTAGTGTTTATTTTTCGGATTCTTTCTGGTTTAGTTCATCGCACCAGCAATACGAATTTATGAAAACTTCCTGTGCTTATGTTTTTGGTGTGGAGTTTTGTGATTGAAGGTTTCTATAATTTAAACACCAACGGCTTAAAAATTTATCACAATGTGTTTATATTTGATAGAATATAAGATTTATTAATAGTGCCTTTATATTGAACTTACCCTACTTTTCCCCAGTTCCAAAGAACTATACACCATTCAGTATTATCTGATGAAAAATACCGGTAGATTTCTGTAAAGCCTATCCTTTTATGTGCATTTAACGAACGCAAATTATTTGCATCAATTTCTGTTATTGCAAAATCATATTTTCCTTTAAAGTGATTTTTATAGGCAGTATAACAGTTGTCCAAAATTCCCTGACCTCTGTATTGTTTGGCAACACAAACCTGACCCACAACAATATAATTATAGCTTGCAATTATTTTACCTTTAAATAAGATGCTGTTAAACGTATCAAACATTGGAATAAGAACAGGTAATTCTGATTTTGATTGCTCAGTCATTGCAAGCAGGTATGCAATAATTTTGTTTTTATCTTTTGCAATTATAAATTTTTCAATATCATTAAGCTTTTTAAGCTGGTCATAATTGTGAACGACCGTTACAAAACCCTGGCTTTTTATTTCTTCTTTAGTTAAAGATTCCGACAGATTAATTTTTTGTAAGGCTAAAATTCCTGATAAATCTTCTTTAGTTTCTGATGTAACATAGTCTATCATCGAAAGATATTTTAATGTTGCTCACCGGCGATGCAGGTAGTATGTTTGTTTTCAAAGCGACTTATTTCAAATTTAATTGATTATTACTAGAAGTCTATAAATCAAAAAACCCCTCGATTTCACGAAGGGCCTCTTAATTAAAATCCTTTTTTCTTCCAGGTATTATTATCCCGGTTCCATTCGGGTAGTTTTTTATCGGGGTCCAGTTTCACTTCTTTTATTTCGCTGGTAGTAGGTACGCCAAACGTCCATTCGGCACCACGTTGCCATACTTCTACCGGCAGATTAATTCTGTGTTCTTTACCATTGACTTCTTTTATTAACACCGTAACAGGCATTACCATTTTTTCTAAATTCTCAATAGTTATTTCAGCACCACTGGCTGGTTTTTCAGCCACATACTTTACTTCTTTTACAGTTTGATCAAGCTTCCAGGTGTTGAGTACCCATGCCCGCCAAAACCAACTAAGATCTTCGCCGGAAACATTTTCCATTGTATGAAAGAAATCCCACGGTGTAGGGTGTTTGAAAGCCCAACGGCTTACATATTCCCGGAAGGCAGCATCAAAACGGTCTTTGCCCAGCACTACATTGCGAAGAGCATCCAGCATCATTGCAGGTTTCATATAAGCGGCTACGCCAAGATTATCCTGCTGTATTACTTCAGGAACGTTATACAGGCCATCCATTTTTTCTCCAAACGTATATTTCACCATGAAGGATGAATTAGGATCGCCAAAGAAACTGGCTTCTTTAAATTCACCTTTATTAAAGGCTTCGGTAGAAAGGCCATTGATAAAAGTATTGAAGCCTTCATCCATCCAGGCATATTTTCTTTCATTACTGCCAACAATCATCGGGAACCAGGTGTGGCCAAATTCATGATCTGTTACTCCCCACAAACCGGCACCTGAATCGCCATGACTACAGAAAACTATACCGGGATATTCCATGCCACCCACAATACCTGCTACATTGGTAGCAGCAGGATAAGGGTACTCAAACCATTTGTTGGAATAATGTTCGATAGAACCTTTTACCATTTCAGTAGATCGCTGCCAACCATCTTTTGTAATACTCTCAACAGGATACACACTGATAGCTATTGATTTTTTACCACTTGGTAAATTGATTTTTGCTGCATCCTGTACAAATGCTTTGCTCGCCGCCCAGGCCACATCTCTTGTATTGGTAATTTTAAATTTCCAGGTGCAGTTGGGTTGTTTGGGTCTTGAGTTAGGGTCTGTTACTTCCTTATCGCTGCGAATGATTACTGTTTTATCACTGTTCTTTGCAGCAGTCCAACGGGTCATTTGTTCGGTGGTGTAACATTCCTGCGGATTCGTTAATTCACCCGAGCCAACAACAATTAAATTAGAAGGGGCGGTAACAGTAAAATCAATATCGCCATATTCAAGATAAAACTCTCCTGCACCGAGGTAAGGTAAAGTATTCCATCCCTGTATATCATCATACACTGCCAGGCGGGGAAACCATTGTGCTACTTCATACACCTGTCCATTTTTTGTTTTTAATCTTCCCATACGGTCGGTGCCATATTCAGGAACAGTAAATTCGAATTTGATGGTCAGTTTTATTTTTCCCCCGGCAGATTTTAATGCATCCTGCAACCACACCTGCATTCTTGTATCCGATACATTGAATTTGGGTGTAAATGTTTTACCATTGTAATCAACAAATATGGATTTGATAATATCACCTTCGGTAAATTTTGCATTGGCCCATCTTCCACCGGCTTCTGTGGTGGTGGCCGAGGCACGGGAATCTTTTTTATAAATATTCTGGTCTAATTGCAGCCAGAGAAATTTTAAATTATCCGGGCTATTGTTAGTGTAATTAATTTCTACATCGCCGCTTACACTGTTTTTTGCTGTATCAAGGGTGCAATTGATTTTATAATCTGACCGGTTTTGCCAATACTTTGGTCCGGGTTCGCCACTTGCACTGCGATATTCATTACCGGGGTAAGGATAAAATTGTGGATTAAAGGCTTCTTTGTTATCATAGTTGGATTGTGCAAACAAACTGATGAACATAAATAAACCTGCAATGCTGAGAACTGATTTCTTCATAAAGTATGTGTGTTTGAGGCTTGAAAGATAATGTAAATGGCCACAAACCGGCTACCGTTGAAAGGGTATTTGCAATACTTTATAAGAAAGGGTGCCACGGTTTTAAACCGTGGCACCCTTTCTTATAGAAAAAGCGATTCGGCTACAGCAACTGATTCCGGGTTGCCTACATCCACCCACTTATCACCGGTATGGTTATAACCCATGATGCGGTGCTCAGCAGCCAATTTGAGATAAACATCTATTAATGAAAACTTGCCGGTAAAATTATTTTCTTCCATCAACCTGAAAATATCGTACTCAAAAACAACAACACAGCTGTACGCCTTTTCAAACCTCACCCCTAACCCCTCTACCGTAAGGGAGAGGGGAATGGAAATTTTTTCTTCCCCTGTTTTCGTATTTCTCCAACCACAAAGACGGCTACTTTCATCAAACAAAAGATACCGGGATGTTTTGCGGTCGGTAACACCAAAAGAAATTAAGGCTTTATTTTTTTCATGAAAAGCCAGCAATTTGCTGATGTCAAGGTTGGTAAGAATATCTACGTTGCAGGTAATAAATCTTTCACCGGGATTAAACAGGTCTTTTGCTTTTAATAAACCGCCACCTGTATCGAGTAGCTCATCTCTTTCGTCGCTTACTAAAAGATCACTGCCCCAACCATCATTTTCTACAATCGCATCTTCTACTTGTTCAGCAAAATGATGAACATTTACAATAACGTCCTTTATTCCGTATTGCTGCAGGTATTCAATATTCCGTTGCAATAATGATTTGCCATTGACAATACCTAATGCCTTAGGATGTTTATCTGTCCAAGGTTTAAATCTTGTGCCGAGTCCGGCACTGAATATCATTGTTTGCATATTTTATTGAACCACAGAGACAGGGAGGCAGGGAGTTTCAAGGAGTATCCTTTGTGTTACTCTGTGCCTTTGTGCCACCGTGGTTTATTTTTTTTCCGGTAGCGGATTTAACCAGTTCCTTTCATCTTGCACAAAATGTTTCAATTCAATCTTCACTTTGAATTTATTTTTCAAATGCCTTGCCATTGCATCAGCAGCATATACACTGCGGTGCTGACCACCGGTGCAGCCAAAACTTACCATCAGGCTTTCAAATCCTCTTTTAATATATTCTTCAACTGATATATCAACAATATCAAAAATACTATTGAGAAATTCAGGCATTTTGGTTTGCTGCTCCAGAAAATCTTTTACTTCTTTATCCCTGCCTGTTTGTGTTTTCATACTGTCTATACGGCCGGGATTTAAAATGCCACGGCAATCGAAAACAAACCCGCCGCCATTACCACTATTATCGTCTGGTAATTGTTTGCGATAGGAGAAGCTGCATATTTTAATTTCTAAAGGTGTTTGTTCGGTAGCCTGTGTAGGGGTGAATTGCTGAATTATTTCATCCGCTACACACATATCAAGTACCTTTTTAAATTCAGGAACAGAAATGCCCAGTCTTTGATTTTGAAAAAAATCCCGGAGATTTCTTAATGCCAGTGGGATGCTGGTAAGAAACTGGGCTTTACGTTCAAACAAACCCCGGAAGCCGTACGCACCTAATACCTGTAATATACGCAGCAGTACATAGCCATTGTACTGGCTTTGAAAAATTTTTCTGTCAATAGTATGTCCCAATAGGTTTTCGAGGGCATTCATATAGTCTTCGAGTAAACTATATTTCCACTCATCTGGTAAGCCAGCCCTGGCCTGCCATAGTATTGAGGCCACATCATATTGCGGAGCACCCTTCATGCCACCCTGATAATCTATAAAATGAACGGCCTCCCCAAGCTCCTCCGAAGGAGGGGTTACCATTATGTTACGACTTTGAAAATCACGGAACATAAAATATTTATATTCCGTATGTGTAAGATAATTGCTCAGTGCTTCAAAATCATCAATCAGTTTTTGCTTATCGTATGGCTTGCGCAGGGCATCCAGAAAATAATATTTGAAGTATAGCAAGTCGGCCATAATGGCCTGCTTACCAAATTCTGTACTGGTGAGGCAATAGGTTTTATAGTCAAGCCCTTCATCACCGTTTACCTGCAAAGTGACTAATGCTTCCAGGCTTTTTTTGAACAAACCATATACATTATCCGTAAAACCATCTTTTTCCAAATGGTTTAATAAAGAAACGTTTCCAAAATCTTCCTGCAGGTAAAACATTTTATCCTCGCTGATGGCCAGGATTTTCGGTACGGCAAGATTTTTTTCCTTGAATTGCCTGGAGAAATAAATAAACGTTTCGTTCTCGGGTATATTAGCACCATAAGTGCCGATTACTGAGACATCTTTGCCGTGAAGCCTGAAATAACGACGTTCACTACCACTTTGCGGCAGCAAATCCACCAATGTCGGCTCAATACCTTTCCATTGTTTATATAAAGAAGTGATAGATGCTACAAGGTGCTGCATTTGGCAAATGTAGTTAACCGGCTGCAATCCAAAGAACTGACCGGTTAACGGGCATTAGTTTTTTAAGCTAAATTTGTGCTATTCTTTACTATATGAGTTACACCCCCTCCAACAAAGTCAGAATTGTTACTGCGGCCAGCCTTTTTGATGGACATGATGCTGCTATTAATATTATGCGCCGCATTATGCAAAGCAAAGGCGCAGAAATTATCCATTTGGGCCACAATCGTTCTGTAAGAGAAATTGTAGAAACCGCTATTGAAGAAGATGTACAAGGTATAGCCATAACCAGTTACCAGGGCGGCCATGTGGAATTTTTTAAATACATGAAAGACTTATTGGAAGAAAATGGTTGCGGCCATATTAAAATATTTGGCGGCGGTGGCGGTACAATTCTTCCAGATGAAGTGGATGAACTGCATAAATATGGCATTACCCGGATTTATTCACCGGATGATGGCCGGCACATGGGGCTTGAAGGAATGATTGAGGATGTGATAAAGCAATGTGATATTTCATTGAACGGGGCAGGTGATTATAAAGCCCCAATGACACTTGGCGAAGTAAAAGATGTACGAAAAATAGCAAGACAGATTACGAATGCAGAGAACGGTGTGTTGGATACTTATAAATTGTCTGACGCATTAACAATACCTGTATTGGGAATTACGGGCACAGGTGGTGCAGGTAAATCTTCCGTGACAGATGAAATAGTAAGACGGTATCTTACCAATTTCACCGTTAAAACAATTGCTGTTATTTCTGTTGACCCATCAAAGAAAAAAACAGGCGGTGCATTATTAGGCGACAGGATAAGAATGAATGCCATCTCTCATCCAAGGGCTTATATGAGAAGTTTGGCGACAAGGGATGATAACACAGCCCTAAGCAGTGCCATGCAGGAGGCGATTGATATTTGTAAAGCAGCTGGTTTTGATTTTATCATTCTTGAATCAGCAGGTGTTGGGCAAAGCGATGCTTCTATATTGGATTATTGCGACGTTAGTATGTATGTGATGACACCGGAATATGGAGCAGCTTCGCAATTAGAAAAAATCAATATGCTTGATTTTGCAGACCTTGTTTGCATCAATAAGTTTGATAAAGCCGGAGCATTGGATGCTTTGGCCGATGTAAAAAAGCAATACAAAAGAAACCACCAACTCTTTACCGCAAAGGATGAAGACCTGCCCATCGTTGGAACGATGGCGAGTAAATTCAATGATGATGGAGTGAACCGTTTGTTTGAACTGTTGCTGAAAAAAATTGAAACAAAAACAAAAACCACCTTCGGACAATATCATTTTTCAGAAACAGCTAAAGTTTCACAAGCTGTTATTCCGGCCAACCGGGTTCGTTACCTGTCAGAAATTTCTGAGAATAACCGTGGCTATGACCAGTTGGTAAAAGAACAAGCGGCTATTGCTACAAAATTATATCAACTGCATGGCGTAAAAGAAACACTGACAACGTCTAAAGCTCCATCAGTCGTTGTCGAAGAGATAGAAAAACAAATTACTTTTTATACCGACCAGCTTACTCCCGTCAGCCGCAAACTAATTAACAACTGGCCGGAGAAAATAAAACAATACCAAAAAGAATTTTATGAATACACGGTGAGGGATAAAGTGATTAGGCAACCGATGGTAACAAAAAGCCTCAGCGGAACAAATATTCCGAAAGTAGTTTTGCCTAAGTATAAAGACTGGGGCGATATTTTACAATGGGAGGCACAGGAAAATGTGCCGGGTAGCTTTCCTTTTACAGCTGGTGTGTTCCCATTAAAAAGAGAAGGCGAAGATCCGACAAGGATGTTTGCCGGAGAAGGTGGACCAGAGAGGACTAACAGAAGGTTTCATTATGTAAGTGTGGAGCAACCAGCTAAACGATTATCAACGGCGTTTGACAGTGTAACATTATATGGCGAAGACCCCGATCCTCGTCCGGATATTTATGGAAAGGTGGGCAACAGTGGTGTAAGTATTGCAACAGTAGATGATGCGAAAAAATTATACAGTGGTTTTGATCTGTGCGACCCGAAGACTTCTGTCTCTATGACTATCAATGGTCCGGCACCGATGATATTGGCTTTCTTTATGAATGCGGCCATTGATCAGCAATGCGAAAAATATATTCTTGCTAATAATTTAAAAGACGAAGTAAATAAGATCATTGAATCGAAATTTAGCATTGATGATCTGCCAAGATATATTGGTACAGATAACAAGCCAATACACCCGAAAGATCTTCCAAATCTTTCGGGGGCCAAGAACCCCCCAGTGGGGGGCAGGGGGGCTTTGCCTCTCGGTAATGATGGTTTAGGTTTACGGTTACTTGGTTTGTCTGGCGCAGACGTTTTACCAAAAAAAGTGTACGAAAAAATAAAAGCAGAAGCATTAACACAGGTTAGAGGAACAGTACAGGCCGATATTTTAAAAGAAGACCAGGCGCAAAATACTTGTATTTTCTCTACAGAGTTTGCATTGAAGTTGATGGGCGATGTGCAGGAATATTTTATAAAAGAGAAAGTAAGGAATTTTTATTCTGTATCTATCAGTGGCTATCATATTGCAGAAGCAGGAGCTAACCCAATTACTCAATTAGCATTTACCTTATCCAATGGCTTTACTTACGTAGAGTATTATTTAAGCCGTGGAATGAATGTTGATGATTTTGCTCCCAATCTTTCTTTCTTCTTCAGTAACGGTATGGATCCGGAGTACAGTGTAATAGGCCGTGTGGCAAGACGCATTTGGGCAAAGGCCATGAAGTATAAATACAAAGCCAACAAACGCAGTCAGATGCTGAAGTATCATATTCAGACATCTGGAAGAAGTTTGCATGCACAGGAAATTGATTTCAATGATATCAGAACTACGTTGCAGGCATTGTATGCTATTTATGACAACTGTAATTCCCTGCACACTAATGCGTATGATGAGGCGATAACAACACCAACTGAAGAAAGTGTGAGACGGGCAATGGCGATACAACTAATTATCAACCGGGAGTTGGGTACCGCTAAAAATGAAAATCCTAACCAGGGGTCTTTTCTGATTGAAGAACTGACTGATTTGGTGGAAGAAGCGGTGCTGACAGAGTTTGACCGGCTTACGGAGAGAGGTGGTGTGCTCGGTGCAATGGAAAGAATGTATCAGCGAAATAAAATACAGGAGGAAAGTTTATACTATGAACACCAAAAGCATTCCGGTGAATTGCCATTGATTGGTGTAAATACTTTTCTCAATAAAAAAGGAAGTCCTACCATTTTACCAACGGAAGTTATCCGCAGTACCACCGAAGAAAAACAACAACAGATACAAACCCTGCAGGCTTTCTGGAAGCGAAATGAAAATAAATCTGGTGAGATGCTGCAAAAGTTAAAAACTGTTGCTATTAACAATGGAAACCTTTTTGCTGAATTGATGGAAACAGTAAAGTATTGTTCGCTGGGCCAAATTACTCATGCTTTATATGAAGTGGGCGGGCAGTATCGCAGAAATATGTAATATCTTCCGCAAGTGTTGTAAAACTGTTAATGGCTTTGTTTCAGGTTCATTATGCCTTAATTTGCAACCTTTGATTATTCAGATAATAATTAACTGTATGACCCCCAAAAGGCTTCTTGTTTTTTTTATTCTTTTCTTCCTTGGTGTTTCTGGCACAGCACAAAATATTGATTCAACAATAGCCCGGTATGCTGCTGAATATGGCCAGGAACGTACCTATATTCAATACGATAAATCTGCCTATGCCCCCGGAGAAACAGTTTGGTATAAAGCTTACCTGATGGTGGGTGTTGCCCTGGCTGATGATAGCAAAACATTATATACTGATTGGACAGATAATAAGGGTAATCTTCTTTTACATAATGCAGGCCCTGTTGTGGATGCGACCAGTAACGGACAGTTTGATATTCCTGCTGGTTATACAGGGCAGTTCATCCATGTAAAAGCATATACAAAATGGATGCTCAATTTTGATTCTACTTTTTTATATGAAAAAGATATTCGCATACTTACAAAAAATATGAATGTGCCTGCTGCTAAGATTTCGGTTGTACCAACGCTGCAATTTTTTCCTGAAGGGGGTGATGCAATAGCAGGTATCGCAGGCAAAATTGCTTTTAAAGCAACCGATCAGTGGGGCAAGCCGGTTAAAATAAAAGGTGTTGTACAAAGCAGTAAAGGCGAAAAGATAGACAGCCTGCGAATTATACATGACGGGATGGGTTATTTTTTTCTTTTACCCCAACCCGGTGAAACTTATACGGCTAAATGGAAAGACGAAAAAGGCGCTGACCATACAACAGCATTGCCTGCCATTAAATCAACAGGAGTTTCATTGCAGGTAACATTATCGGGCAATAAAAGAATTTTTATTGTTACTGCTGAACCGAATCTGGCAAAAAGACTGGGTGCCTTGCAAATACTTGGTACTATTAATCAGTACCAGGCATTTAAAGTAACAAAAGATATTTCATCCGGTTCTGCCAAAGGCGTAATTCCTGTTGGAGATCTTCCTTCTGGTATATTGACCATTACAGTGTTTGACGGGCAATGGAAGCCACTGGCAGAACGCATTACTTACATTAATAATGATGAATATCGTTTTAATGCAGAGATGACAGTGGAACACTGGGGATTGAATAAAAGAGCCAGAAATGAAATTATGATTACGGTACCCGATAGTCTGTATGCCAGTTTTGCTGTATCAGTAACAGATGCCGGTATTGAGGCGGATAGCAGTGATAATATTGTTTCTCATCTTTTATTAACGGGTGATATAAAAGGACTGGTGTTTAATCCTGCTTATTATTTTTCTGCTAATAACGATACGATAGCACAGCGGCTTGACCTCGTAATGCTTACACATGGCTGGCGGCGTTTTATATGGGAGGATGTAGTAAAAGGCAAATTGCCCAAAATTGTTTACCCTAAAGACACTGCTTATCTATACCTTTCCGGAAAGGTGTATGGAGCTACACCTTCACAGTTAAGAGATGCTGCCCATATTATTCTTATCATCGGCAAAAAAAAATCCGAAGGAGAAAATAAAATGGTGATGCTGCCTGTAATGCCAAATGGCACTTTCAATGACCCTTCACTTTTTCTTTTTGATACAGTGCATATTTTTTACAGACTTTCCAAAGGATTAAATGATGCATCTGTAACGTTTATGGAAAACCGGTTGCCCGCCATTCGCTACCGCATTCCAGCTATTGGTATTTTTTACAACAAATTGGGTGATACCACAGGCTATAGCCGTCATTTCCAGTTGTCTGATGAAACACTAAGTTTATTGAAGGAGTTGGAAGGTAAGACGCTGGAGAATGTAATTGTAAGAGCTAAAACAAAATCGCCGCTGGAAATACTGGATCAAAAATATTCTTCTGGTTTATTTTCAGGAGGCGATGGGTACCAGTTTGATTTAGTGAATGATCAATTAAGTTTTGCTTCCCGTAATGTTTTCGAATACCTGCAATCCAAAGTAGCCGGATTGCAGGTCAATACAAGCACAAACCCGCCAACAATGACATGGCGGGGAGGTTCGCCGCAACTATTTTTAGATGAAGTGCCGATGGATGCTGATTTTGTAACTTCTATTTCTGTTTCACAAATAGCTTATATAAAAGTTTTTCGTCCCCCATTTTTTGGAGGCTCCGGAAATAGCTCCAATGGTGCCATTTCCATTTATACCCGTCGTGGTGATGATGTAAAGGCCGACCCTGGTAAAGGATTGTCCAATAACATGGTAAGCGGCTATAGCCCCATTCGTCAGTTTTATTCACCCAACTACAGCAGCTTTAATGCAGCCAATGAAAAAAGAGATTTACGTACTACTTTATACTGGAATCCACAGGTGGCAACAACCCCGTTAAAAAATAAAGTGAAACTTAGTTTTTATAATAACGACGTAAGTAAATCTTTCCGGGTAGTAATAGAAGGGATAACCAAAGACGGACAACTGGTACACCTGGAGCAGATTATGGATTAATTATTTTTGCTTTCTCAATAATGAAAATCTATTACCGTGTTATACCTGTAAGAAATATGTGGCTGAATTGAAACACCTATTTTTTTATAATCGCCGAGGCATATTTTCCGGTGGCCTAATGACTCCACACTTTCATCAATCAATAATGACATGATAATATCAAGCGGTTTGTTATGGCCGTAATCGCAGCACTCACCAGTATAATACCATTTTTTCCTGCATTCATCCGTACTTCGGTAGTGACCAACATAACCTTCTTTTCCGGAATTGACTGCATGACATTTTGCTCCAGCAAAGCAAAGCGAATCAGGGTATAGTAGTTTTGCGGGTTTCAGCTTCAGCATTGTATTGAGTAGCGATGTATAGTAAGTGGTATGACGGGCAGGATATTTTTTCAGTACCGTATTAGCAAACAACACCGGGTTCAATCTTGCCAGGTTCAACACATATATCACTTCTTTTTCAGCAGCCGTCATGTAATTAGCCAGGGTAGCGGTATTGCATTTCAGGTATTTGGCATCATTCCATGCGGTGGAATAGCTGGCTAAAGGTGAAGGAGTAGTAGTAGAAAGCCTGATTTTCTTTGCTGGTATAAAAGAAGCAAATACTAAAAGGCAGACACACAAGCTTGGAAGGGGAAGAAATTTCATTGTTTTGAGGTGTTCCTTTATACGGCATATGCAAAATATTATTGTATAAGGAACTCAAAAAAATATGTAAAATCTAGCAGAGTTGTCTTACCGTGGAGTGGTTATATGTTAGCCGCAGCTTCTTCATCAAGCATCCAGCAGATAGTTCCTTTTTCAGGCTTTACTAATTGAGAAGGGAAGGCTGGTTTTATTTTTTTATGATTGATAACATCGGCAACTATGGCTGCTTTTTCTTTTCCGGCCACTAAAAAAATAATTTGTGCTGCCCTGTTAATCAGCGGAAGGGTAAAGCTGATGCGCCAGGTTTTCTTTTCTTCTGCCCAAACCTCTTTTACTAATTTCTTTTTTTCTTTTACAATAGTAGTACCCGGAAACAGGGAAGCAGTATGCCCGTCATTGCCAAGGCCAAGCAGTACACAATCGAAAACAATCTTGTTACCGAAAAATGTATGAATGGTTTGTTCATATTCCTTTGCACAATCTTTCGCCGTACCGTTCACTGGGGTAGCAAAAATATTTTTTTCAGGTATTGAAATATAGTTCAGTAAATTCTCTTTCACCATTCTGTAATTACTGTCCGCATCTGTATGCAGAACAAACCGTTCATCACTCCAAAATAAAAAAACTCTGTCCCAGGGAATGTTGCGATTGAAATCCGGACTTGCAAGTAATTGATATAACCGTTTAGGTGTGTTACCGCCGGAAAGAGCTACGACAAACTTTCCTTTTTTCGCAATGCAACGATGGCATTCTGCCACAAAAAAATGTGCAGCCGCAATACTTAGAGCTTCTGCATCTTTCCAAACGGCAATGCCAGTGTTCTTCATGTTATCTTTTTTTCAATTTTATTTTATGTATTGCATTTTCTGGCAATAGTGTCCATTCACAACCTTGTTCTTTTATCAATTCTCCGGCGGCTTTTGGTCCCCAGCTTCCTGGTTCATAATTAGGAAACCGTGGTGCCGTTCCTTTTTTCCATGCTTCCATAATAGGAGTTACCACTTTCCATGCTGCTTCTACCTGGTCGGCCCGCATAAATAAAGTAGCATCGCCTTCGAGTACATCCAATAATAATGTTTCATAAGCTTCTGGCACGGGGGTATCATAGCTTTCTTTATAAGTAAAGTCCATTTCCACCGGCTTTATTTTCATTTGCACACCGGGTTCTTTTGCATGAAACAATAATGTAGTTTCCATTTCCGGTTGAATGCTAATGATAAGCTGGTTGGGCCTGGTATCAGTAACTATTTTTTCGCCAAACAAATTATGAGGTACTGGTTTAAATTGAATAACAATCAGCGAAGTAGCTTTTGCCATTGCTTTGCCGGTACGCAGATAAAAAGGAACATTTTTCCATCGCCAGTTATCTACGAATAATTTTAGGGCTACAAATGTTTCTGTAGTTGATTTTGGATTGACATTTTTTTCTTTCCTGTATGCTGCTTGTTTTTTTCCGTCCAGTTTTCCTTCACTGTATTGCCCTCTTACAATGTTCTTTGCCACATCTATTTTTGTGAATGGTCGCAAGGCTTTCAGCACATCCACTTTTTTATTACGTACATCTTCTGCTTCAAACGAAACAGGTGGCTCCATTGCTACCACACAAAGCAATTGCAGCAAATGATTTTGTATCATATCCTTCAATGCACCTGCCTGCTCATAGTAACCGCCACGACCACCTACACCGATATGCTCCGCTACAGTTATCTGTACATGCTCTATATAATTATTGTTCCAGATAGATTCAAATACAATATTGGCAAAGCGAAAAGCCATCAGGTTCTGCACTGTCTCTTTGCCGAGGTAATGGTCAATCCGGTAAATTTGTTTTTCCCTGAATTGTTTGGTAAGCAATTGATTTAATTCTTTCGCTGTTTGCAAATCGCTGCCAAAAGGTTTTTCTACCACTATCCTGTCCATATTCACATCACTGGCCAAATGATGCTGAGCCAGCTGCAAGGAAATTGGCTCTATAAAGCGGGGAGCTACCGAATAATAAAATATACGAACTGATCTGCCGCCCCAGCTTTTATCATTTTGATTTAATAAAAAGGACAGCCGCCGGTAAGTATCTTCTGTGGTAAAATCTCCTTCAAAAAAGAACAGGTGTGCAGCAAATTTTTTCCATTGCTTGTTGGTGGCTTTACCGTTCCGGGAAAAAGTGTTTACCCCTTCCAGCATATAAGCTTCATAAGCTTTCTCGGGCATTTTTTCATAATGCACTCCATAGATGGAAAATTGTTTGGGTAAAAATCCACTGGTATAAAGATTAAAAAATGCCGGGATTAACTTTCTCCAGGCTAGATCACCTTTACCACCAAAGATGACAATATTTGCCGACGCAGGTTGTTTGTGATTCATAAGTATTTTTTATTAATTCCATTCCGTGTGAAAGCTTCCCGGTTTATCAATACGTTCATAAGTGTGTGCACCAAAAAAATCCCTTTGCCCTTGTATCAGATTGGCGGGTAACTGTGCAGCGCTGTACGCTGTAAAATATTGTAACGAAGCAGATAAAGCAGCAACAGGCTGACTGTTTGTTATTGCTAAAGCGATTAATGCAGCAGTTTCGTTTCTTAATGTTTTCAGAATTGGTATAAAAACAGGTGATTGAATAATATTGGTTAACGCCGCATCTTCTTTATAAGCTTTTTGCAAATCATTCAGTAACAAAGACCGGATAATGCAGCCGCCTTTCCATATACTAATCACTTCTGCTATATTAATTGCATACTTGTAAGTAGTGGATGCTACACTCAGCAATTGCAAACCCTGTGCATACGATAAAAGTAAACCGAAATGCAACGCATTTTTGCAAAGGGAGATGAGTTGTTGTTTGTCAGTCGCCGTATTACTTTGTTGTGCCGGATATTTTGCAGCAGCACTTACCCTATCGTCTTTCATGGCAGAGAGGTACCGCATACTGACAGCCACATCAATAGTTGGCAACGGCACATTCAGGTCCATGGCACTTTGCGATGTCCACATGCCGGTACCTTTTTGTTTAGCCTTGTCTAATATTACATCTATTAATGGCTGACCTGTTTCTGTATCTTCTTTTTTGAAAACTTCCGCTGTTATTTCTATCAGGAAGGATTGTAGTTCGGTTGTATTCCAATCAGTAAATACTTGTTGGAGTTCTGCATTGGATAAGCCGCCAATTTTTTTTAAAATGCCATATACTTCACTGATGAGCTGCATCATCGCATATTCAATTCCATTATGCACCATCTTGGTATAATGACCGGCAGAACCATTACCGATAAATATAACACAAGGGCCATCTTCAGTTTTCGCTGCAATCTTTTCCAGTATGTTTTTTAATTCAGCATAACCTTCCGCACTGCCACCGGGCATCATGCTGGGGCCGAGCCTGGCACCATCTTCACCACCACTTACACCCATGCCGGTAAAATGAATACCGGTTGGTTTCAACCGTTCAATCCTTTTATCTGTATCCGTAAAATGAGAATTACCGCCATCAATTAGAATATCGCCGGGTTGCAATAATGGGCTTACTTCATCTATCACTGCGTCCACTATTTTTCCGGCAGGCACCAATAGCATTATTCGTCTTGGTGTTTCCAGGCTGTTTACTAATTCCTGCATGTTGGTGGCCACTTGCACCGGTTTGCCAGCACCTTCTTCGGCTAATCTTTTTTGCTGGTCAATGTTTCTGTCGTAGCCGCATACAGTAACACCTTTATCAGCCATGTTCAGAACCAGGTTGCGGCCCATTGTACCTAAGCCTATCATTCCAAATTGTGCGGGCATAGAAAATTTTTGTGAAGATACGATGGGGGTAATATAGAAACTGAATAGTCTTTTGTCATAATTACTATTTGACCAACAATTAAATTTTTACAAATTGTTTGTCACTCTATTATAAAAAATGAATATTGCTTAGGTAATTTTAAAATGTTCAATAACGAACGTACCTTTCCGGGAGGCAGGCAGGTAATACCAATGCCGCTGGTTACCACACCTGTATTTTCAGTATCTTCACCTATTCAAAAAATTACAGGCAAACCTGTGTCATCCGATTTAACACCATTTCATTTTGCGTTTTACAGAGTTCAATTTTCATTCTAACCTCTTGGAAGGTATCGAGGCATCTAATTACGAAAACGCCACACCGGTGCAGGAACAGGTGATACCGCCGATAATGGCGGGTAAAGATGTGATAGCTTCGGCACAAACCGGTACAGGAAAAACAGCGGCTTTTTTATTGCCGGTAATGAACGGTCTTCTTACTAATCATGTAGATGGAAAAGTGGGTGCATTGATCATTGTTCCTACAAGAGAGTTGGCTATCCAGATTTCGCAACACATGGAAGGGCTGTCATATTTTTCACACCTTAGTTCTATTGCAATATATGGTGGTACTGATGCACAGAGTTTTGTGGCCGAAAAAAAAGCATTGCAGATGGGTGCTGATATTATTGTTTGTACTCCCGGCCGTATGATTGCCCACCTGAACATGGGCTATGTAAACATGAAAGGGTTGCAATATTTAGTACTGGATGAAGCAGATCGGATGCTGGACATGGGTTTCCAGGATGATATAAATAAAATATTGCAGGCATTACCGGCCAAGCGGCAAAATTTATTGTTCTCTGCAACGATGCCGCCAAAAATAAGGCAACTCGCAAAAAAGATTTTGCATGAGCCGGTGGAAATCAATATTGCTATTTCCAAACCACCGGAGAAGATTATACAGAAAGCTTATGTGGTATATGAGCCGCAGAAGCTTCCATTGATAAAAAAACTATTGAAAGAAACACCGTATAAAAATGCACTTATTTTTTGCAGCCGTAAACAAACGGTAAAGCAATTGACAAAGGAATTGAAACATGGCGGTTTTAATATTGCAGAAATTCATAGCGACCTGGAGCAGAACGAAAGAGAAAGTGTATTGAGTGCATTTACTGCTGGACGTATTCCGGTACTGGTGGCAACTGATATATTAAGTCGTGGTATTGATATTGATACGATTGATGTAGTCATTAATTATGATGTGCCGGGAGATGGGGAGGATTATGTGCATCGTATTGGCCGTACGGCAAGAGCCGAGGCAGACGGTGCTGCGTTTACCCTGATTGGCGAAAAAGAACAGAATAAATTTGCTGCAATAGAACAATTATTGGAAAAAGAAGTAGAGAAAGCTACTGTGCCTCAGGAGTTAGGGGCCACACCTTCATATACTCCACGTTTGAGGCATGGCGGCGCAGGTAGCAAACCAAAACGCAACATTTACCGTCATCAGAGTAGTAGAAAAAAAAATTAATTGCGTAAATTGTAAGATGTTTTTGAAACAGAAAAATATATCAGGACAAGTGATACTTAGTATCCTCCTGCTGTTGCTAAGTGCCAGCAGTGAGGGTAATGTTGTAATGAATGTAAAATCGTTAGAACCAACAAATACAAGAGCCATCATTATTAAAACAACAGTAGCTGTAAAAGATACTTTGTTATTACCGGCTAAAAAGGATACATCTGATAAAGGGCAGGCTGGAAATGATTCATTAACTATTACGGAAATAACTGTATCCGCAGGTAAGTATGACAGGGCTAACCGGCTTCATTATGCTATGATTGATTCAATGGCAAAAGTGATTATGGAATTTCCATTGCGGGATTCTGCCGGGCTTCGGTATGCCCCCGAGTGGGTAGGCACATCCAATATGGGGTTGCGCCGTCCCAACTATGTTATCATTCATCATACTGCTACAAATAATTGCAACAATGTGATACAGGAGTTTACCACACCAGGTGTAAGGGAGGCCAGTGCCCACTATCTTATTTGTAACGATGGAACTGTGTACCACATGCTGAACGATTTGCTGCGTTCGCATCATGCAGGTGATAGTAAATGGGGGAATACTACGGATTTAAACTCCAGTAGCATTGGTATTGAATTAGACAATAATGGCTATCAACCTTTTTCGGAAGAACAAATGGCCAGCTTAACTATATTACTTGGCCGGTTGAAGAATGCCTATAAAATACCAGACGCAAATTTTATCGGTCATGGCGACATTGCGCCTGCAAGAAAGATGGATCCAAACTATCGGTTTCCCTGGAAAGAGCTGAGTGAAAAAGGCTTTGGCCTATGGTGGGACGATACAACAGATGTGCGGGTGCCAGACAACTTTGATTACCTGATGGGGCTTAGAATTATAGGATATGATATTTCAGCACCGGATTCGGCAGTAGCGGCATTTAAAAGACATTTTATGAAAGATAATTCTGGCGGTAATATGAATGGCATGGTGCGAAAAATTATTTATATGCTTTACCGGAGGTATCAGTAACAACTTTCTTTTCAGCATCATTAAACACGGTTACATGAAGAAGGGGTTTATTCTTTTAGCCATTATCGTTATCACTTACAGTTGCTCTCAAAGTAAGTATGCGGAAAGTAATAAGATATATAAGAAAAAGGCCAAAGAGTATGCAAAGCTATTGGCAGAATACCCGTTGAAAGATTCTGCAGGGTTGCCCTATGCTGCTCATTGGGTGGGTACCACCAATCTGTCCATGCGTCGTCCCAATTATGTTATCATTCACCACACAGCACAAAATAGTTGCGAGCAAACATTAAAAACATTTACCGTAGCCGGCTCAAGAGAAGTAAGTGCCCATTATGTTATTTGTAAAGACGGCACAGTACACCATATGCTGAATGATTTGCTAAGAGCACATCATGCAGGAATTAGTAAGTGGGGAAATACTACCGATTTAAATTCATCCAGTATTGGAATTGAATTAGACAATAACGGGTTTGAACCTTTTGCGGAAGCACAAATGAGTAGTTTAGTGCTGCTGCTTGACCGGTTGAAAAAAGCATATAGTATTCCCATGTCAAATTTTATAGGGCATGGTGATATAGCACCAACCAGAAAAAATGACCCTAACTGGCGGTTTCCCTGGAAGCAGTTGTCAGAGAAAGGTTTTGGAAACTGGTATGATGCTGCAATGAATGTTGTGTTGCCGGCAAACTTCAATCATTTGCAAGCCTTACGGATTGTAGGCTTTGATACAAAAGATACCAATGCGGCCATCATTGGATTTAAAAGACATTGGTTGCAGGATACTACGAAAGGATTAAATACTGAACAATTGAAAGTATTGTATCAATTGAGTAAAACATATTAAGGGGATCTCTAAAAACTCTTCAGGAGTTAACCAAAAGAAACTCTTTTTGAGTGGAGAACTTCTGGAGGGATTAGTTTTAGAGATGTCCTCAATAATTATTATCTGCTGTTAATTCGGCTGTATTTTTTAACTTCATTACTCTAACGATTCATAGCTTGCTAGTTACGACGATAAATAAAAAAGATGACAGCAGAACATCAACGACTGGCAGTTAATGCAACAAAAGAAATTCCACTGGCGCAATGGGGCCCTTATTTAAGTGAACGGCAATGGGGCACTGTAAGGGAAGACTATGGCCCCTGGGGTGATGCCTGGAATTATTTTCCTTTTGATCATGCACATAGCCGTAGTTACTTGTGGGGTGAGGATGGGCTGGCCGGCATCAGCGATTTTTTTGGCAGCCTTTGTTTTGGTATTGCATTGTGGAATGGGAAAGACTCCATCCTGAAAGAACGGTTATTTGGGTTAAGCAATCCTGAAGGTAATCATGGCGAAGATGTAAAGGAGTTATATTATTACCTTGATAATTTACCTACTCACTATTACATGGAATACCTGTACAAGTACCCGCAACAGGAATTTCCTTATGAAAAACTGCGGACAGAAAATAAAAGAAGAAATCGCCTGGAATCGGAATATGAAATATTGGATACCGGTGTGTTTGATGATAACCAGTATTTTGATGTGCTGGTAACCTATGCCAAGCAAAGTGCCCAGGATATTTTTATTAAAATTGATATTACCAACCGTTACAGTAAAGCGGCTGAAATAACCGTGTTGCCAACGCTATGGTTTTATAACAGGGAAAGCTATAAGGGATACAAGAAAATGCCAGCCATTGAACAGATAGATAAAAACATAGTGAGGGCAGAGCATGAAAAAATGGGGGATTACTTTTTTTATTTTCAACCGGCAGATGATTGTTGGTATACCGATAATAAAACTAATCGGGAGAAATTATTCGGCCAGCCCAACGCAGATATTTTTGTAAAAGATGCTTTTCATGATGCAGTTATTAATAAGAAGAATGTAAAAGAACTGTCTATGAGAAAGGCAGGCACCAAATTTTCTCCGGTGTATAACATGAATATAAATGGCGGTGCTACTAAAACCATTTATTGCCGGTTGAGCAAAGACCTGGTGGATATACCTTTTTCTCCTTCGTTGAAAAAAGTTTTTGATATCCGAAAAGAGGAGGCAGATGATTTTTATGCAGCCATTATACCTAAGGGAATGAGTGATGATATGGCCCGCATACAACGACAGGCATTAGCCGGTGTGCTATGGAGCAAACAGTTTTATCATTTTGATGTGGAGCGATGGTTGAGTAAAGGTGACGGCATTACACCTGCCAATGATGGCAAAAGAAATGGCCGCAATCATGACTGGAAGCATTTAAAGAATCAGGACATCATAATGATGCCGGATAAATGGGAATACCCCTGGTATGCGGCATGGGACCTGGCTTTTCAATGTATCTCTATGGCGGTGGTAGATCCTACGTTTGCCAAGCACCAGTTATTATTAATGATGCGGGAATGGTACATGAAACCTGATGGACAGTTGCCTTCGTATGAATGGAACTTCAGCGATGTAAATCCACCGGTGCAGGCATGGGCAGCAATGCAGGTATATAATATTGAAAAGCGAAGAACAGGAGAAGGGGATATAAAATTTTTGAAAAAAATATTTCAAAAACTGCTTATAAATTTTACCTGGTGGATAAACAGGAAGGATGTAGATGGTAATAACATTTTTGAAGGCGGGTTTCTTGGTCTTGATAATATTGGTGTGTTTAACAGAAGCCAGCATTTTACTGGTGAAATACAATTGGAACAAGCCGATGGAACAAGCTGGATGGGGGCTTATGCATTAGAAATGATGGATATAGCGGTAGAGATTGCTATGCATGATGACGCATTTGAAGATACCGCTACCAAGTTTTTTGAACACTTTGTATTGATAGCTGAATCATTGAACGAACATGGCCTCTGGAATGAAGAAGATAAGTTTTTCTACGATGTGTTGTGTGTAAGCGGAGCCGCACCTATTCCATTGCGTATTCAATCTATAGTTGGTATTACACCATTATTTGCAGTTTCTGCTATCTCCAGAAAAAAAATGGATCATCTTATAGATTTTAAGAAGCGGATAACCTGGTTTGAGAACTACCGGATAAAGAATAATAAATTCTGGCCGAATGAGGAGAGAAGTAAAGATGGCGAAGTATTATTATCATTAGTACAAAAAGACAGGTTAGTTTCATTATTAGAAAGACTATTGGATGAGGAAGAATTTTTATCTGAAGGCGGTATCAGGGCATTGTCCAAGTACCATGAGAAAAACCCTTACTCAGTAAAAATGGATGGAGAAACTTACACCATTCAGTATGACCCGGGAGATTCTACATCAGATTTATTCGGAGGCAACTCTAACTGGAGAGGCCCGGTGTGGATGCCGATTAATTTTTTGATTATTCAATCTATTCGCAGTTATGGAGAATTTTATGGTGACTCTTTGCAAATAGAATACCCTACCGGTTCGGGAAATAAAATCAATTTGACACAGGCAGCTATAGAACTAACTAAAAGAGTAATCAGTTTATTTGAAAGAGATGAAAATGGTAACAGGAGATTTAACGGGGAATATAGTTGGTTTTATAATCAACCCGGCAATGAACATCTTGTTTTATTCTACGAATATTTTAATGGAGATACGGGTAAAGGCATTGGTGCCAGTCACCAAACAGGATGGACGGCGTTGGTAGCAGAACTTATCAGTGAATATGGAGACAGGGAAAAAAAGCCAGTAGAATAGCAGACGGCCATTTCAATAAAGAAGATAAGGCTGAATTTTTTCTTTCCAATCATCAGGCTGAAGTTTGGAAGAGAGTAATTCTCCTTTCTGTATTTTTTCAAATGCATGGTGTACACCGGAAAGCTTATCTAAATGTCCTTCGCCCGATGGATTTGCCACAGTTGGATATAGTCTCTCTTTAGCTTTTGCAGGATATAGTGATGCAATAAGATGTAACAATCGTAACCCCGTTTCCACCGGACGAAAATTATTGCTATCTGTTAATGAAAATTGTAAACCAGTACAATTTTCATTTGCATACATTCCCCAGGCAGGTACATAGTTGATTACATCACTTCTTATTCCCGGCAATTGTAAATCAATAAAGGCTTCATTAAGTTGCTGCGCATCAATCCACGGCGTACCAATTATTTTAAAAGATGAATCAGTACCCCGGCCTTCATTTACAGTAATGCCTTCAAATAAACCCAAACCCGGATAAAGTAATGCTGTTTCAACATCCGGAATAGCTGGTGATGTGGGAACAAAATACCAGCCAGCTTCGGAGGCAGTTTGTTTTCTGTTCCAATGTTGTACTTTAATTACGTCAAGGTGCAGGTCTTTAACTCTTGTTGCAACAAAGTAAGTAGCCAGTTCACCCAGTGTACAGCTATGACGAACAGGAATATTCCACCTGCCAATAAATGCAGAACAATTTATTTCATCCAGCATCGGCCCTTCTGCTTTATTAATATCTCCGCCAATAGGATTGGGCCGATCGAGAATTACTAATGGTTTATTATGTAATGCACAAGCTTCCATTACATAGGTCATCGTCCAGAGGTAAGTATAGAAACGACAACCCGCATCTGGTATATCAAAAAATACTATATCAATATCCGCCAAATCTTCCTCAGTTGGCATTAGGTGGTCGCCATATAAGCTGATGATAGGTAATTGTGTCAATGAATCAATACTGTTGCTTTGGTAAGCACCGTCCTCACCTTTTGCAGTAAGGCCATGTTCAGGAGAAAATAATTTGACAATGGGAAAACCAGCTTTTAATAAAGCTACTCTTGAAGACTCGCCGTTGGAAGTAGTGGCTGCATTGTTTGTCAGCAATGCGAGCCGTAAGTGTTGAAACTTATTTTTCTGTAGCAGCAAATAGTCAATACCAAACAACACTTTTCCCATTTTAAATGCTAATTAAGTTCTCCGGCTTTTTCATGGTCATCATATTGGTTGCGCAGTTTTAATAATTCATTTTTCATTTGCGCCATTATTTTTTGATGTGCTGCTGATTTAATCAGGTTTTTTTGTTCCTGCGGATCTGTTTTTAAATCATATAGCTCCCATTCATTTACAGGATAAAAATAAATCAATTTGTATCGTTCGCCTCTTACACCAAGATGTTGCAAAACGGTATGGTCTGCACCATATTCATAAAAGTGGTAGTAAAGGTTATGTCGGGGGATAACTTTTTGTTTACCAGTTATGCTGGGTACTAAACTTAGTCCCTGCATAAAATCAGGAACTTTTATTCCTGCTGCATCCAGCATAGTAGGGGCATAATCTATTGTCTGTGTCATATTGGTATTAACAGAACCGGGTTTAATTTTTCCCGGCCATCTCATCAGCATTGGTGCCTGCATGGATACATCGTACATCCATCGTTTATCAAACCAACCATTTTCGCCGAGGTACATTCCCTGGTCGCCGGTATAGATTACTAATGTGTTATTGGTGAGTTTATTTTTATCCGTATAGTCTAAAACTCTTCCTACATTCTCATCTACCGAAGCCACACAGGCAAGGTAATCCTGCATGTACCATTGATATTTATATTTCAGTAACTCTTTTCCTTTGGGCTTTAGTTGCTGTAACAGCTTTCCTCTTTCTTCATATATTTTTTTAATAGCACTTCTGTCAGGTTCAGGTATCCGGTTAAAGATGGAGTTGTAATAAACAATGTCAATAGAATCAGGTTTCAGTTCCGGTATATCCTTCAAATACGAGGGATCAACTTTTAAATCACTGCACAGTTTCATATTGTGAAGTATGCTCATCGTTTGCAGATTCCAGGCGGTTCCGTGCCCTGCTGTATCAAGATAAAGAGTTGAAGGTTCAGGAAATGTTTTATTATGAAACTCCTGTATATATTTCAGTGGGGCTAAAAAATAACGGTGCGGTGCTTTATGATGAATATGCAGCACAAATGGCTTTGTCATATCCCGGTTATCTAACCATTTAATGGCTTCATCAGTTATTACATCTGTAGCATAACCATGATAGGTAGAAGTATCGCCTTGCATTGAAATGATTCTTGGTTCAACGTATAAGCCTTGTCCCGGTAATATTTTCCAGTAGTCAAAACCCGTAGGATATGAATGTAAATGCCATTTTCCAACAATGGCGGTTTGATAACCATTTTGCTGAAATATTTTCGGCATGGTGAGTTTGGAAGAATCAAATCTTGTGCGGTTATCCTTCATCCCATTTTTATGGGAATGCTGGCCGGTTATCAGCGTTGCCCTTACTGGCCCGCAAATGGAATTACTTACAAAATTCCTGCTGAACAAGCTGCCTTCTTTAGCGAGGCGGTCAATGTTGGGTGTTTTAATAAATTTTTTATTATAGGCACTGATGGCATCTGCATCATGATCGTCACTCATTATGTAGATAATATTAGGCCGTTGCTGGGCAAAGCAAGATGAAGTGATTAGTAAAAAGGCAATAAGCAGTCGCATGAATAATTATTTAGTGAACCTAAGATACAATATTTGATTTCATGTAGATTTGAATACAAAAGATAGCTCATGGAATTTGGCCGTTTACAAGAAGATGAGCTGAATAATATTGATTTTAGCCTTCCCGCTGAGCCTGTTCTTAATAATCAGATACTAATGGGAAAGCCAGCAGCAAACCCTAAAGTGTACGTCGGTAGTGCTAAGTAGGGAAGAATAGAATGGATGGGGAAAATATATCCTCTCAAAGCAAATGATAAGGATTTTCTACGGCACTATACGGTTGATAACAATACCAAAGCTGAAACAAAAGACTTGTTCGATTAACTCACTTCATATAACTCATCCCATCTTGTAGTGTAGCGGTCGCTGATAAAATTCTGTTGCATCTTCCAGTTACGGTCTGTACCGGATGCGGCAAACTTTAACACATCATCCCGCTGACTGAAATTTACGTTGTCAATCATCTCCATCAGCTTCCGTTCACAGTTTTTTGTTTCAGAAAAAAATAAGTTGGCCTGTATAGAATTATCAGGAACGATGCCGCTGAGCATAACACCTGCTTTTTTGTATTGCGTTCCTTTTTTAAATAATTTTTCCACAATGGCTACTGCCGGTTTTATCAGTTCGTTGGTAAAAGAAGTGGCAGCAGGTAATGTAACAGAATCACCATAGGTAGCTCCCCGAAAATCCACATTAGGATTTTCGCCTTTTGCTACCACAAACACACTGATAGTTCTGGCAGCACTATGTTGTCGCCTTAGTTTTTCTGCCGCTCTTGATGTATAAGTGGCAACAGCTTCTTTTATAGATGCAATATCTCCAACCGGGCTGCCAAACATTCTTGTTGTCGCAATCATCTTTTTATTCACCAGTTCTTCTTCCATATCTTTTGCTGGTTCACCTTTTAACTCTTTAATAAGCCGGATACCGGTAACCCCGCCAAGATGCATTTTTCCAAATTCTTCACTCATGCGGCTTAATTGCAAGGCATCGTAAATACAAAAATGTTGTTTTAACTTTTCCGCATATTGCCGGCCCACTCCCCATATATCACCCACCGGTGTTTTTTGCAATGCTTCCATTATTTTTTCATCTGTATCCAGCACCACTACACAATTCGTTTTCTTTTTGTCTTTTTTAGATAAACGATTCGCCAGCTTGGCCAATACTTTTGTTGGTGCTACACCTACTGATACTTTAATGCCTGTCCATGTTTCAACTGTTTCTCTTATTTGTCTGGCAATGGCTTGCAAATCTTCCGGTGGAAAAATACTTAAGTCAATAAACGCTTCATCTACAGAATATACTTCTATTTTTTTCTTGCCCAGCATTATCCTCAATGTTTCCATCACCCGCCAGCTCAGGTCTCCATATAAATTATAATTGGAAGAAAATACGGCCACATCATGTTTTTCTATCAATGGCTTGGCCATAAAATAAGGACCGGCCATTTCTACCCCCAGCTTTTTAGCTTCATCGCTCCGGGAAACGATACAGCCGTCATTGTTGCTTAGCACAACAACTGGTTTATTATCCAGCTGCGGTTTGAATAACCGTTCACAGGAGCAATAGAAATTATTACAGTCAACAATCGCTTTCATCAGGTCATATTTATTTTAAATTGGTCTGATGGAATTTTATTTCATACGGGATGAATAACATAAGTAACTACTCCCCATACAGAGAAATTAGTGAACTCTGCCAGGTTAATATTTTTATACCGGCTGTTCTCTGGTATTAAAAAGGCTGAGGTAAAGTTTTTATGAAACCGTCTCACCAATAATTCTCCGTTCAGGATAGCAATAATTATTTTCCCATTTACCAACTTTAATGAACGGTCAACAATCAATATGTCGTTGTCGAATATCCCCGCATCCTTCATCGCATCGCCTTTCATTCTAAAAAAGAAGGTAGCCGGTTTGTTTCTTATCAATTGTTCGTTCAGGTCAATGCCCCGTTCCATATAATCATCTGCCGCAGCACCAAAGCCGGTGGCGTTGGCTGTCTTTACTTCCTGCTGGTTAAATTGTTTCGAACCTTTATAGGCTGCCCCGTAAAACTCTTCCCCTTCCATAAAATTAATTTTTGGTAAAGCTAAATAATTTAGTAAATTAGTGCTAAGAAAATAGGTAAGTATTTTCTAAAAATTTTAAATGGAGGGTTATGAGAACTATTATTGACACTATTCCCGGCTACCGGGTGTATCAGTATTCATTGCTGCTGAGTCCGCATGAAGAACTGTGGAACCGCATTATGAAGGTGAAAGAAGAATTCTCAACGGAGTATAAATCTGACCATGCCAGGTGGGGCAAACCGCAGATCACCTTAGTAAATTTTGTGCAATATGGAATGATGGAAGAACGAATCATCAACCGGTTGCGAACGGTGGCAATGGGATATCCACCTTTTAAAGTCGAACTGAAAGATTTCGGCAGCTTTCCATCACATACTATATATATAAACGTAACCAGCAAATTACCTGTTCAGAGATTGATAAAAGTGATCCGTACTGATGGACAACGTTTGATGAAACTAAACGATGATAACAAACCGCATTTCATTATGGAACCGCATTTAACCATTGCAAGGAAATTAAAACCCTGGCAATACGAAAAAGGATGGCTGGAGTACAGCAACAAACATTTTACGGGTCGGTTTATTGCCAGCAGTATGACATTGTTGAAAAGACCGGTTGATGAATCCGATAGCTATCGGATGAAGTATCATATAGCGGCAAAATTTGAATTTCAAAACCTGCCGGTTACCACGAAGCAGGGAGAATTATTCGGATGAGCGATAAAACCACAGAGACACAATGACACAAAGCAGCACAGAGAAAATTCATAAGCCGCTAACCGAAAAAGAGAAATGGCTGGCATCTCAAATAATAGATATAGCAATTACCGTGCATAAATATCTTGGACCAGGTTTGCTCGAAAGTGTTTATGAAAAGTGTTTTTGTTATGAACTGGCGAAAAGAAACATCCCCTTTGTAAAACAAAAGTGTATCGAACTGATTTATGATAGCCATATAATTGATGAAGGATTGCGGATTGATATCCTTGTAGACGATTTAATAATAATAGAATTAAAGGCACAGGAAATGTATCATCCTGTATGGGAAGCTCAGTTGTTAAGTTATTTAAAACTGACACATAAAAGGCTTGGTTATGTTTTAAATTTTCATGTGCCGCTTATGAAAGATGGAATAAAAAGAATGATTCTTTAATCTCTATCTGAATAGCAATACTTCACAGGTAAATCCTGTTCCTGTCTCCGTGTTTCACCGTGTCTCCCTGTCTCTGTGGTAAAATATTTTATATGGATAATAAATTAAAACAAGACCACTTTAAAGTGGAAGCCAAAAAGCAACAAGAAGGTGAGCAATATTTGGCAGGCCGGGGTGCCCAGTTTAATACTAAAAACCGTTTCCTGAAAAATGAAAGTACAAGAGAACACATCGAAGGCATTGATGATTGGGATGAACCCAATGCACCAACCATCTACATGGAACAGGAATCAAAAACTATCGTAAATAAAGTAGAGAGCAAAGATGTAGGAATGGGTTACAGTATGAATCCCTATGCCGGTTGCGAACATGGTTGTATTTATTGCTATGCCCGCAATGTACATGAGTACTGGGGCTACAGTGCCGGTCTTGATTTTGAACGAAAAATCATCATCAAAAAAAATGCACCGCAACTGCTGCGAAAATTTTTGATGCACCCGAAATGGGATGGCACACCCATTATGCTGAGTGGTAATACCGATTGTTATCAACCGGCCGAACAAAAATATCGCTTAACAAGAGGATTACTGGAAGTGTGTAATGAATTTAATCAGCCCGTCGGCATACTCACAAAAAACTCCTGGATATTGAAAGACAAAGATATATTGCAGGAAATGGCGAAGAAAAAATTAGTGTCGGCTATGGTTTCCATTACTTCTTTTAATGAAGACCTGCGGAGAATTATGGAACCAAGAACCACCACCGCCAAACAGAAACTAAAAGTAATAAATGAATTAAGCAGTGCAGGAGTAAGAATGGGCATTATGATGGGGCCGATGATACCGGGATTAAATGAACATGAAATGCAACGCATCATGAAAGCAGCAGCAGATAACGGTGCTACATTCACCGCTTATACTTTTATTCGTTTGAATGGTGCTATCAAGTTTTTATTTCACGACTGGTTATTTAAAAACTTTCCTGACCGGGCCGATAAAGTATGGCACCTGATAGAACAAAGCCATGATGGAAAAGTAAATGATACCCGTTGGGGTGTACGTATGCGGGGCGAAGGAAATATTGCCGATATGGTAGCACAGCAATACAGAAAATATGGAAAATTGTATAACATGAATGCGGAAGAATGGAGTTTAGATACAAGTATTTTCAGGAGGCCGGGGGAACAGGGGAGGTTGTTTTAGGGGGAAATTTAATAATTCTTAATAGAATGTTATTTTCATATTTTGTAGCTTTGTAAACAATGTCAAGAGCAAATTTCCATAAACAACAATTAGGTTCCGGGATTTATACAATTCCAGACATTAGTAAGTTATTGGGTATTCCTCAGGCCAAGGTACGGCGATATTTGAATGAGTACTGGGACGATAGGCTTGGAAAAAAACTTTTTAATCAAACATATTCATGGTCTGTGGACAATAAGATTAAGGCAGTTAATTTTTATACACTTATTGAACTCTATACTTGTTTTCACCTTCAGGAAATGGGTGTTTCCACATATCAGGTTTTGAAGTCAAGAACCGCTATGTCCAAAGAACTTAATAGCCCATATCCTTTTGCGAGTTCCAAATTACTTACTGATGGGAAAAAAATATGGTATGAATTTAAAGATTCAATAGTAAAAGCAGATGGCTCAAGACAAACAGATTTTGTTGAGTTTATTAAAAAATTTGCTAGCAAGATTGATTTTAATTCCCAAAAAATAGCAGAACGTTTTTATCCAGCAACAAAAAATAGTTCAATTGTTGTTGACCCCCATCATCAATTTGGGCAGCCAACTATTGATGGAACTAATATTAATTCTGAAGTCATTTTTTCAATGTATGAAAGTGGAGAGCCAATTAATGCAATAAGTATTCTTTACGACCTTACGGCCAAGCAGGTTAATGATGCAATATCTTTTTATAAAAAACCTGCTGCATGACGGAAGTTTTTCTTGATGAAAATCTATCTGAATATGTTGCTGATGCACTCAATTCTTTAAATAAGGGCTACTTCAATGATGTTATAGTACACTCTACAAAAATAAAGTTTGGCAAAGGTCAGCCTGATGAAGTAATTATCCCTTCAATTGGTAATCAAAGGGGGATACTCATAACAAAAGATTTAAATATTCATAAAAGGAGGTTGCAGTACCAACTTTGTGAGCAATACAAAATTGGTATATTTTTCCTAAAGATGCAGAAGGGGTTAGATAAGCATTGGGAAATTGTAAAGCTCCTTATAAACTCATGGGAAGAAATACTGGAAAAAATGACAAAAGAGAAAAGGCCTTTTGGATATGAAATTCCATTGAGAGGAAAAATGAAAAAACTTTAGACAATTAATCAACACTACTCTTATTCATTTTTAAAGTACGGTAATTACGAATTACTTTTCAATCGGTAATTCCAAACTTGGCCTTTAATCATGGCACAATCAAGCATCGAATGGACCGAAATGACCTGGAACCCGACAACGGGCTGTAATAAAGTATCGGCAGGTTGTAAACATTGCTATGCGGAAGTAATGTCCCGGCGTTTGCAGGCAATGGGAGTAAATAAGTATAAAGATGGTTTTAAATTACGTTTACATGAAGATGCTTTATTGATTCCTTATGGTTGGAAATCTCCTAAGATTGTTTTTGTTAACTCAATGAGCGACATGTTTCATAAAGATGTACCGCTTTCATTTATTCAAAAAGTCTTTAAACAATGAATGAAAATCCACAACATACTTTTCAGGTGTTGACAAAGAGGTCAGATATGTTATTGAAATATGATAAAGAACTTAATTGGACTCATAATATCTGGATGGGAGTATCAGTGGAGGATTCAAGAGTAACGAATCGTATAGATGATTTACGAAAAATAAATGCTAGAACGAAGTTTCTCTCTTGTGAGCCTTTAATTGGCCCTTTGCCAAAAATGAATTTAAGAAAAATTGATTGGGTAATTGTTGGTGGCGAAAGCGGAAGAAAGCCGAGACCGATGAAGGTGGATTGGATATTGGATATACAACAGCAATGTGAAAAGGCGAAAGTTGCTTTCTTCTTTAAGCAGTGGGGAGGTACTAATAAAAAGAAAACCGGAAGAGAACTTAACGGTAGAACGTATGATGAAATGCCGCCAGTTGAACAATTAGAAGAAATTGAATACTAAAACCAATTTTTATGTCAGAAGATTTTTCTCACTTAAGCGAAGAAGAACGGTTGAAAGCCGAAAATGAATTTCTGAAAATGAAACTCATGCTGGAGAAAGGGGCTGAGTTTGGTAAAATGGAAACCGATACCAACTTATCACCACAAATAGAAAATGAATTTTTAAATTACATTGCTGAATTTGAAAAGCAGTCTGAGAATCCAAAATATATTACTGTTTTTGAAAAGATAGAAAGACCGTCACATTTTAAGCCAGTAGTTGAAATCCCGGATAATGAAATTGAAGAAGCATGGGATAAGCTATCAGTTTATTTAAGCAAATACAATATTAGTCTGGATGTGTGCAGCCCTAATATTTCAAAAAAGGAACTTTACCGGTTTACTACAGAAGAATTGTTTCAACATGAAATGAGTGATATGAGTATTCCTGGAATGATGCATGGGTTTATTTATGATGAATTTCATCCTGACCCGGTTTATGATAATGCAAGAACTGCTAAAGAGGATTGTATCAACTATATTCTCGAAAAGGAGCCCATGCAATGGACGCATCATTTCAAAGACGAAAACCTTCGGCTCAATCAACATTATCCATTAACTATAGAGCAGTTCAAAAATTTAGTAAATCAATTTAAGGAAGCTTATGATAACTTGGAAATAATTGAAATAGCTGAATCTACCTGTGTGGTTAAGGAGAAGGAAAGTTGGGTTACAGGCACTTTTCAGGTAAACGCATCGTTAGCAAGGACTTTAATTCCGTTTTCAGGCAAATGGAAAGTCTTTTTTGAATTAGATGAAGAACTGGGTTACTGGTATATTAATGATGTGAATGTTGAAGGCATAGCCTTTTAGTTATTATTCTCCCACAAACTCCAGCAACACAACTTTATCATCATAAAGTAGTAACACTTTATTCTTCATTTCAAAACGATTTATGTTTTTCAATTGCTTGAAAAATGCATCTTCAATTTGCTGCACCCCTTCGCAATACATCTTTGTAGAGAAAATATTTTTAAAACTAATTATCTTGTCGTTGACAGTAATGCTGCTGCCAAACGTATTGCAACTGCCATTGCCACCGGCACTTTTTTTTTCAGGTTGAATTTGATAAAGGCTTTAGTGTTCACTTCTTCCACAGCAGCATCCGTATGAATTTTCTTTAACGACCATTTGGTATCATATAAAGAGGTTGTAGATGTTGTCTTTTCTTTTTTCATTACAAAAGCACATAGTACAATAAAAGCACCGGCATTTATAAAAGTAATTAGTTTAATAATCTCATGTTTTACGAGCTATAAGACGCAAAATTGTTTAGGCTTACACAGGTTATTAATTAGCATGGACGGTAAGAAAAGTTTAAACAAAAGTGCCAACCTTTTTTTGCATAAAAAAAACCTCTGTAGAAACAGAGGTCGTAACCAAAACTAACTGCTTATGAGAAAAATTTAAAAGCTTAAATATTTATGCTGTCGAAACTTTATAATTTAAAATTCCAAAAAAACCACCTTCTTTTTCCTCTTGTTCGGTAATTACAAAGTCTTCTTTATATGTAGAAAAACTGAATCTCTTTATTACCTTTTTATGCTGTTTTATCTTTTTTATTGACTCGTTCAGGAATTTGGTTATTGACTTTTTCATACTAGTTGCGTTTTACTATTCTTCTATTTTCAATTTTCATGCCATTACTGAAACGGGAAATTTCCTCCGGTATAGAAAGCTTTTAAACCTTCTATAAGAGTAGTCTCAAGACAGGGAAAGGAAAATGTGGGGAATAATTGCTACACTTTTACATAAATCTTCTTCTTATCCATCCAGTAACAAATAGCCCACATAAAAGTGATAACGCAGAGGGCATAGGCTAATGATCCATTTTCTTTGGCACCGGGAATATGGATCAGCACTTTTTTGTACAACCAGTTCCAGGGATTTACCCCTTCACCCAATTTAATAAGTGCAAGTCCTTTTGGTAAAAATGCACTGAGTGCAAAAACGAACAAAGCATTCTTGCCAAACACATCAAAGAAACGGGCAAGGCCACCACGGATGTTTTTAATCTCAATCATATATATCAGGGTGGCAATAGTAATAATGGCGAGGCCAGTAGTATAAATAGTGTAAGAACTTGTCCATATTTTTTTGTTGATAGGGAAAACCATGTCCCAGCAAAAACCAGTCACTAATAAAGCAATACCGATTACAAAAAGGCCTGTCAGCATTGGGTACATACCCGTTGAAGGGAAATTGTTTTTTTCAATGCCTGATGATTGCTCCGGCACTTTACTTTTCTTCTGGATATAATCACCAACAAGATAACCGAAGATTACCTGGACAATAGCAGAAAGTGTACTCATCAATCCTTCCGGGTCAAAGGGAATACCTTCTCCTTTGTACATGTGTGATTCGCCAAGTATTGATTTATCAATCGCAGTACCAAACCAACCTTTCAGACTAAAGGGATCAGCAGTATTGCCAGCATAGCAAAGCACCCAATAGACTAATAATAAAACTGCACCAACATAAAATGCTTTCCTTGCCTTAAAATAATAAATGATAACAGATGCAAAAAAATAACAAAGGGCAATTCGTTGCAGAACGCCAAATATCCTGACTCCTTTTATTGTCTCAATAATATTACCAGCTTTGTCTTTTGAATAATCAAGCCAGGTAAAACCTTTGAATATAGTTACTTTGTGAAACTCTGTTGCCCCTTCCGCAAGCCTGTTAACTTCTGTTACAAAAGGCCACCAGTTCAGAAACAAACCAACCAGGAAAATAATCGCTGTTCGCTTGATTACTTTTTTCCAAAAAACAGCATCACCGGCGGCTTCCAATCTTGGCATTACAAAAGACATGGCATTACCCACGGCAAACAAAAAGAAGGGAAAAACTAAATCAGTCGGTGTTAACCCATGCCAGGGGGCATGTTCCAGCGGCGCATAGATGTGACTCCAGCTACCCGGATTATTTACCAGTATCATCAGGCAAACGGTAGCACCACGGAAAACATCAAGAGAGTAAAAGCGTTGGTTCAAAGCAATCGTTTAAGAAACTAAATGTAAGGATTTGCCCTATAAAACTCTTGTAACAAAAAACTATAGTCTGATGCAGGCTGTAGAGATTATAATTAAAATTAATAGAACAGGGTAGACTACTGAAAGCCTCAAACCAATCAACTATAAAAACGCTTAGCATTTACTCTTAAATACTTATCAACTTGTGGGGGTAAATCCTTCAAAATCTGCACATTTTATTCTCTTTCCACTCACATCTTACCATATATTTGCAAGCAAAATTTAGGCTGTATGCTCCATGCCAGTCCTTAAATTCTATAATTCAATGAAAACCAGTCACATAAAGCCTTTTTATGTGATTGAGGTGGCGAAGCCATCTTAAAAAAATACTGAATTGGCTACTAAATGGTTAGCCGTTTACACACGGCCAAGGTGGGAAAAAAAAGTAAACCAGCTTCTTATCGAAAAAGGGCTCGAAAGCTACTGTCCGTTAAACAAAGTAAGGCGGAAATGGAGTGATAGGGTAAAAGTAGTGGAAGAGCCATTATTTAAGTCATATGTATTTGTAAAAGTGAGTGACGAGAACAGAAGCGCAGTACGTATGACAAATGGGGCAATCAATTTTGTGTATTGGGATGGCAAACCTGCCGTTATAAAAGAGAGGGAAATCACTGCCATTAAGCGGTTTCTCGATGAATACGAAAATGTAGAAGCAAGGCCGATAGAATTAAAAGTGAATCAACGGGTACGTATTGCCAATGGCTCATTGATGGATAAGGAGGGTAAAGTGTTGGATATCAGGCACAAAATGGCCAAAATTGCCATTGATAGCCTCGGATATATTTTGGTGGCATATATTGACAGAAGTAAATTAACTTCGCCCCTCCCAAAATGAAAAATGAACCTGATTTTGCAGCCCCGGCCGCATTTATATTAAAGACTTATCAATGAGATTTACCCGGCTCTTATTATTGCTTGCAATTCCCTTTTACTTTGTTTCCTGCAAACCACAGCAAATACTTCCCAACTATTTGGCAAACATGTCCACTTCGACTACTACAGTAGATGCAAAAATTCCTGAACTACGGATTCAGAAGGGCGACTTGTTGTCAATTCAGATTTATAGTCTTGCTACAGATCCAATAGTTGATCAATACTGGAACCTTCCGATGCAGTACACTGGTGTTGGGCAAACCATTGGACAAGGAACTACAACTGGTGGATTTATTGTAGATGGAAGCGGAAATATAGAGCATTTCAGGTTGGGAACGATTCATGCAGAAGGGGTAACAAAACAACAATTGGCAGCAGAAATAAAAAAAAGACTAACCCAGCCAGTTGAATTACTTGCCAATCCAACTGTAACCATCAGGTTTTTAAATTACCAGGTAACGGTAATGGGGGAAGTGGCAAAAACAGGAACTCTTATTGTTCCGGGTGAAAATATTACTATCCTTCAGGCCATTGGCTTGTCGGGAGACATTACTCAATTTGGCAGAAAAGATTCTGTGAAAATAGTAAGAACAATTGACGGTAAAATAGAAACAGGATTTATTGACCTTTCTTCTAAAGAACTTTTTAATTCCCCCTATTATCATTTGTTGCAGAATGATATGGTAATGGTAGATCCGGGAAAGATAAAAGCAAAATCACTTGAACAGGCCGTAGTGGCCCAAAAAGTAACGTTTGCACTTACTATCGCAACTGTTGTTGCTTCAATTGCTAATATTATCATCAATTCATCCAGGAATTAAATTTTATTTATAAAAACTGCAGATGGAAGAACCAGTTGTAAATAGTAAGAATGAGCTTTTTAATTTGAGCTTGAGAGATATTTTTTATAAGTATGTCCGGTTTCTGCCACTTTTTATAC
>Ga0163150_10000375_pt1 | contig 83629 bp, 84 predicted proteins | sample OliLakLV19P2IB_FD_148628 | JGI IMG/M metagenome (GOLD analysis project Ga0163150, IMG submission 148628) | Freshwater microbial mat bacterial communities from Lake Vanda, McMurdo Dry Valleys, Antarctica - Oligotrophic Lake LV.19.P2.IB | ecosystem: Environmental > Aquatic > Freshwater > Lake >... | reverse complement strand
CGCGATGACCCCGCCCCCGAGCCCCGTACCGACGCAGACGCCAGCGCCCACGCCGCCGGGCGAGCCGCAGCCGTATCCGACCGGAGCGAACGGCGCGCGCCTGGCCGAGCTGGTCAACGAGTACCGGGTTGCGCGCGGCAAGGCACCGATTCCGCTGTCACCGGCGCTGATGGCGGTCGCCGGCGCGCACGTCTACGACCTGCTCGCCAACCCCAACATCCTGACAGCAACCTGCAATCTGCATAGCTGGTCGACCTCGAGTTCACTGTGGTCGGGCTGCTGCTACGACGCCAACCACTCGCAGGCATCCTGCATGTGGAGCAAGCCGAGCCAGATCAGCTCGGCGCTGGGCTACACCCGCTACCCCGGCAACGGCTACGAGATCACGTACCGGGGCTGGTTCGCGACGCCCGAGATGGTGATGGAGTTCTTCGAGAACAGCCCGGGCCATCGCGAGGTGATCCTGAACCAGGGCGCGTGGGCATCGTACAGTCCGTTCCCCGCCATGGGAGCGGCGATGCGCGGCGACTTCGCGGTGGTGTGGTTCGGCAACGCACCCGACCCTCAGGACTGATTCACCCTCGCTCCGACGCCCGCACCGGCGTCAGGCGCCATTGCCGCTCTCCCCGCCATCGGTGTGGTCGTCGCCACCCGCCCCGGTGCTGCCACCGGTGTCTCGCCAGAGGTACATGCGTGTCAGATGCGCGACGAAGAGGTCCATCTCCTCGTCGGCGATCGGACCGGCGTGCTCGTCGAGGTCGCTCTCGGCACGAAACCCGGCCCGAACCTCGGTGGCCAGCGCCCCGCCGCGCGTGCACAGGTCGGCGAAGGTGCCGATCCACAGGATCTCGCACCAGCCTTCGAAGGCCGCCGACAGCTCGTCGCGATCGATGCGGGCGAGACTGCCGGCGCGGCGGATCGCACGCGTGAGGCTGGCCGCGATCCGACCAGATTCACCGGAGTCGAAGCGGAGCAGATCGACCTCGACCGTGCACATGAACGCGAGCAGCTCGTCGACGGTCGCGAACCAGAGAAAGGCACCGGGGGCGCCCGTGGCCGGATCACCGGCCAGGTAGCCGAAGCCGCGGCGCCGAGGGTCGCGCTCCGCGGCCGTGCGATACGCGGTCATCGCAGCGGCAAATCTCAAACCAGCTCCGGAAGATCTCGAATTCATTGCCTGAGTCCGTGGCCTCTCTACCGCACGCTCGCGCAAGACGCGACGGGCGCACAATCGTTTTTTGTGTCGATGCCACGACGACTACGACAGTCCACCGACAGCCGCTGTCCCGTCGTCGCGCCAGATCGCCAGCTCGGGTGGTCGACGTCGCGCTTCTTTGCCAGGCGGACAGCGCCCCTTACGGGAGCGGTCCTTTCGCGTTAGATTGCGCCGAGCTCGCAACACGATGGAGGTCGAGATGTCAGAGCCGTCGCAGAAGGCCGCTACCCGTTTCGGCACGCATGGCCGCGTGCTGGTCGTCGATCTCACCACCCGCAGCTCGCGCATCGAGCAAATCGACGAATCGGTCTACAAGAACTTTCTCGGCGGCTACGGGCTCGGCGCCTACCTGATGTGGAAGCACTTTCCCGCCGGCACCGACGCGCTTGCACCGGAAGCGTGCTTCGCGATCGTCTCGGGGCTGCTGACCGGCGCGCGCACGCCGTTCTCGGGACGCATCCAGATCGTCGGCAAGTCGCCGCTCACCAGGACCTGGGCCGACTCCAACTCCGGCGGCAGTGTCGCGAGCCAGCTCCGTCGCGCCGGCTACGACGCACTCCTGGTCACCGGCAAGGCGAGCGAGCCGGTGGTGCTGGTGGTGCGCGACGACGAGGTCCGCTTCGACCCGGCGAGCGAGCTCTGGGGCCAGGAGATCCCGCCCGTGTTCGACGAGCTACGTGCGCGCTACGGCGGCAAGTCCGAGGTCGGCGTCAGCGCAATCGGCCCCGCAGGCGAGCAGCTCGCGCGCATCGCCAGCGTGATGAACGACCGCTACCACGCCTTCGGCCGGCAGGGCTTCGGTGCGATCTACGGCAGCAAGAACTTGAAGGCGATCGTGGTCGCCGGCTCGGGCGAGGTGCCGATCGCGAACCCGACGCGCTTCCGCGAGCTCTGTAACGCGGTCACCGCCGAGTACAAGAGCGCGCTCTCCTGGAAGATGCGCTTCATGGTCTACATGACCAAGCCGAAGACCTGGATGGCGTGGATGTACCGCCTGATGACGCGCTTCGGCTTGAAGGTCGAGGCGCCGCAGCAGGCGATGCGCCAGCTCTGGAGCGACCGCGGCACGACCGGTGCGGTCGCGATCAGCATCGAGAACGGCGATGCACCGATCAAGAACTGGAAGGGTGTGGGCTCGATCGACTTCCCGATGTCGAGCAAGGGCATCAAGATCGATGGCGCGCAGGTCGACAAGTACATCACCAAGAAGCTCTCGTGCGGCGACTGTCCGATGCCGTGCAAGGGCATCGTCGCGGTGAAGAAGCGCGGCCTGTCCGACGTGCGGCGTCCGGACTACGAGACCATCGCTGGCTTCGGCGCCAACATCCTGAACGACGATCTCGAGATCATCACCGCCTGCCACGACGCCTGCAACCGCTACGGCATGGACGCGGTGAGCTCGAGCGCCACCCTGGCCTGGATCTGCGACCTGGTCGACGAGGGCCTCGTCACCAAGGACGACCTCGACGGCATCGACATGCGCTGGGGCAACGGGGAAGGAGCGCTGGCACTGACGATCAAGATCGGCACCGGCGAGGGCTGCGGGAAGTGGCTGCAGAATGGCTCGGCCGCGGCGGCGGCCCATCTCGGTCGCGGCAGCGAGAAGTTCGCGGTGCACGTGCATGGCTCGGAGCCCGCGTACCACGACACCCGCTTCACCTCGCTGATGGGCGTCACCTACATCGCCGACCCCACGCCCGGCCGGCACACCGCCGGCACCGCGTCGTGGAACGAGACCTTCAACTCGAAGTTCCCGATCCCGAACGTCGTCCCCGAGAAGGACGTCACTGTCGCCTGGCACGGCACCGAGGGCAAGGGCGTCGCGCAGGCGCACTTCTCGAACGCGCACCAGGTGATGAACGGCCTCGGCCTCTGCATGTTCACCAACCTGACCGGCGGCCTGCCCTGGCTCGACCTGGTCAACTCGCTGACCGGCTGGGAGATGGCGAACAAGGACCTGCTGCTCGCCGGCGAGCGCATCCAGAACCTGCGCGCAGCGTTCAACCGCCGCGAGGGCGTCAAGCCGGGTGACTTCAAGCCACACCACCGCATGCTCGGCGAAGGCGACGGCAATCTGAAGGCCGGCCCGTTGAAGGGCATCAAGGTCCCGCTCGGCCAGCTCAAGGACGACTACTACACGGCGATGGGCTGGGACCTTCAGACCGGCCATCTGTCGCGAGCGCGTGCCGATGCCCTCGGCATGACGGAGCTGCTCGAGGGCTACGTCCAGGGATGAGCCTGCGCGACAGCGTGCGCCGTCTCTTCGGACGCGCGGACACGGGCGAGCAGATCCGCGTGCGCGTGCTGCTCAAGGGACGCACCGGCACCGGCTGGTACGACGTCGATCAGCAGGTGCCGCTGCCCGCCGGCGCGACGCTCGCGACCTTGCTCGAGGTCGCCGAGCGGCGCGGCATCCAGCTGCGCGAGGCGCTCGAGACCAGCCCGCACCTCAAGCACACCTTGATGCTGAACGGCGAGCGCTGCCCGGTGGATGCGAACCAGGATCGGCCCATGGCGGACGGCGACGAGGTCTACCTGCTGGCACCGCTCGCGGGTGGCTAAGTGGGTCCGACGATTTCAGCTTGACCGACGTCCTGATCACCGCGACGATCCGATCGTCCGTCGGTCGCGTCCGAAAGATCGGCTTCCCCGACCTCGACGCGCGCCACCACTACCTCGCGAAACCTCGCGAACGAGCTCCGCGACGGCACCGGGGACGAGATCGAGCGCTGGGCAAGGAGTTCGACGAAGGGTTGGGATTCGGCTTCGGCAACCCGCGCTGATCGCCGAACCTTGACAGCGATCCGCAGCGTCGTACACTGTCGTACATGAGTACGACACTCACCGTGCGGATCGATCCCGAACAGCAGGACGCGCTCGAACGACGCGCAGCCTCGCGCGGCCTCACCGTCTCGGCGCTGGTGCGAGAGATCCTCGCGACGGGCTTGGCAGAGGGCCCGCTCGGCACCCGCACGGCGGGGCTGCGCGGGCGATTACGCCTGGCGCCGCCCGCCGACGACGTTCGGAAGCAAATCAAAGACCGCAACTGGCGCGCGTGAAGACCTGGCTCGTCGACACCGGCCCGTTGGTGGCCTACCTCGATGGTGGCGACCCCGCGCACGCCGACGTCGCGGCAGCTCTCGACGACTTCACGGGCGAGCTCGCGACCACGAGTGCCGTCGTCACCGAAGCGATGTACTTCTTGAGCGCGGCGCCCGAGGGCCCGTCGCTGCTCGCGGAATTCGCCGTCGCGAGCCGGCTCGTCGTTCGCGACTACACCCAACCCGCTACGCTGCAGCAGGTCGCCGGGCTGATGCGAAAGTACGCCGACACGCCGATGGATTTCGCGGACGCGACGCTGGTGTTCCTGGCGACCGATCTTGACACCCTGGACATCCTCACCCTCGACCGGCGCGGCTTCGCGACTTACCGCACCGCTCGCCGCAAGGCGTTTCACCTCGTCGTGTGAGGTCGTGCCACGAGCGTACGGCGCCCTCGTGCGCCGGCGTTCAGATGGCTTCTTCGCCGCGCGCTTCCGTGTACGCGCGCCAGTGCACCCAGCCGGCGTCGGTGCGAAAGCCCCACTCGCGGCTCTTCGTGCGGTGCAGGAAGAGCGTCGTCGTGGGCTTGCCGGACGGCAGGGTCAGGCGGTGCAGATGCGTCGCGCGGCGGAACAGGATCGAGCCCGGGCCGTACCAGCGCTTGCCGGCGTCGCTCACCTCCCAGTAGCCACCGCGCAGGATCACGGTCGCGTAGTCCCAGGGGTGGTCGTGCAGGTCGCGGTCGTGGTCGCTGCGCAGGATGCGGTGGATGCGCGCCGACAGCCAGCGCGTCTGGAAGATCCAGAAGCGCTCCATGTAGCCATCGAGGTGGAGATACGGCCGGCCCGCGCCGACGCGCTCGAACACCGTCGCGACGCCCGCGCACAGCCGCTCGGCAACTCTGCCCGCCCGCGGCGCTTCCTGCCCCTGCACCGTCGCACCCTCCACCATGCCAGGCTCGATGCCGTCCATCGCGCATCTCTCTAGCAGACCCGCGGCGCCGATAAATGAACAACGTTGTTGACTAGACGATCGGCTTGCTGATAGCTGCGCCGAAATGCGGACCACCAGCCCGCCCGCCGCCGGCCGCGCCCGCGTGCGCGACCCGGAGGCGACGCACGAGACCATCCTCGCCGCCGCGCAGGCGATGATGGCCGAGCAGGGCCCGAACGGGCTCACGGTGAGCGACGTCGCGCGCCGTGCCGGCGTCAACCGCGGCACGGCGTACCAGCACTTCCCGACCCGCGAGCGCCTGGTGGCGGCGGTGCTCGAGCGGCTCGGGCGCGGCACCAAGGCGGTGCTCGACGCGTCCGCACCGGCGGGGCTCGACGAGCGCATCGACGCGACCGTCGAGTACTTCGTCAAGCATCCGGAGCTGGTGCGGCTGTCGCTGTTCCGCATGCTGGGCGGAATCCCACACCCGAGCGCGGACCTCTGGGAGGGCTACGTCGAGCGCGTGCGCCAGTTCGCCGCGAGCCCGGCCGCGCGTGCCGGCGCCGACGGCGACATGCTCGCCGTGATCCTGCTCGGTGCCACCATGCTGTGGTCGCTGCGGGTACAGAGCGGTGGTGCCAGCCCGTCGGCAACGCGGCGCTACCTGCGCGAGCTGAAGCGCCTCATGCTGTACGGGGTGATCCGGCCGGAGGAGACCGCCGACGTCGTCAGCGCCGTCGCGCGGCAGCCGGCGGTGGTCGCGACCGCGACCTCGAGGGCGACGCCGCGACGCGTGCGCCAGGCAGCCCGAACGAACGCGCAGAAGACCGGCCGTCGCGCCGGCTGAGGGAAGAACGCCATGAAGCTCGAGGACCTCGTGCTGGTGAGCGTCGACGACCACGTCGTCGAGCCACCCGACATGTTCGACCGCCACGTCCCGGCCGCCTACCGCGACCAGGCGCCGCGCGTGATCCGCACGCCGAAGGGCGACGACGTCTGGCAGTTCGAAGGACAGCTCCGCCCGAACGTCGGTCTGAACGCCGTTGCGGGCCGTCCGCCCGAGGAGTACGGCTTCGAGCCCACCAGCTTCAAGCAGATGCGCAAGGGCTGCTACGACATCCACGAGCGCATCCGCGACATGAACGTCAACGGGCTGCTGGCGTCGATGTGCTTCGGCTCGTTCCCGTCGTTCTGCGGGCTGCTCTGGGTGCGCACCAAGGACAAGCAGCTGTCGCGCATCATGCAGATGGCCTACAACGACTGGCACATCGACGACTGGTGCACCGCCTACCCCGGACGCTTCATCCCGCTCGCGCAGCTGCCGCTGTGGGACATCGGCCTCATGACCGAGGAGGTCCGCCGCGTCGGCAAGAAGGGCTGCCACGCGGTCGCCTTTCCCGAGAACCCGACCTTGCTCGACCTGCCGAGCATCCACGACCGCGCCTGGGATCCGTTCTGGCAGGCGTGCTGCGAGGAGCAGATCGTGCTCGCGATCCACATCGGCAGCGTCTGGCAGCCGTCGCCGCCGTCGCGCGACTCGGCTCCCGAGACCATGATGGCGGGCGTGCCGGTCGCGAGCCTGCACACGGCGTCGGACTTCGTGTTCTCGGAAGTCTTCCGCCGCTTCCCCGACCTGCGCATCGCGCTCTCCGAGGGCGGCATCGGCTGGATCCCCTACTTCCTCGAGCGCATCGACTATCTGAACGAGCGCCACCACGCATGGACGCGCTGGAACTTCCACGACGAGCGTCCAAGCGACGTGTTCCGCCGTCATTTCCTGACCTGCTTCATCGACGACGCGACCGGCATCCGCGACCGTGCCGCGATCGGCACCGACACGATCTCGTGGGAGTGCGACTATCCGCACTCGGACAGCACCTGGCCGACCGCGCCCGAGCGCCTGATGCGAAGTTTGGCCGGCGTGCCCGACGACGAGATCGAGAAGATCACGCACCGCAACGCGCTGCGCTTCTTCCATTCGGATGCGCTCGAGCGGGCCGGTGGGCGCGCCAACGCTACCGTCGGCGCGCTGCGCGCGCAGGCGGGCGACGTCGATCTGACGCCGATGCGCGCGGGCGGTGGCAAGCCGCCGTCCGACGACGCACGTCCGGTGACCGCGGGCGACATCATGAAGCAGCTCGCGACCGCGCTCGACGGCAACGCCCGGCAAGGCTCGTGAAACCCCGATCCGGAGAGCACCACGTGCGCGAGTTCGACCCGTTCGCCTGGGAGTTCCACGAAGACCCCTACCCAACCTATCGCTGGCTGCGCGACGAGGCGCCGCTCTACCACAACGAGCGCATCGGCTTCTGGGCGCTGTCGCGCTACGACGACGTGCTCGCCGGCTTCAAGGACACCGACCACCTGTCGAGCGCGAAAGGTGTCTCGCTCGAGCAGTCGAGCCATGCCGACCCGAGCGAGACCGCGTCGTTCATCGCCATGGACCCGCCGCGGCACGACATCATGCGCGGGCTGGTGGCGCGCGGCTTCACGCCGAAGCGGACCATGGACCTCGAGCCGCGGATCCGCGCCATCGCGAGCGAGCACGTCGACCGCTTCATCGAGCGCGGCTCGTGCGACTTCATCCAGGAGTTCGCCGGCCTGCTGCCGATGGACGTGATCAGCGAGATGCTCGGCGTCGTCAAGCAGGATCGCGACATGCTGCGCCGCTGGGCCGACACACTCCTGCACCGCGAGGACGGCATCACCGAGATCCCCAAGGAGGGCATCGAGGCGGCGCTCAATCTCATCGTCTACTTCCAGGACCTGGTGAACGAGCGCAAGGAGCGCCGCGCGAGCGACCTGCCGAGCGCGCTGCTCGACGTCAAGGTCGACGGCCAGGGCCTCACCGACAAAGAGGTGATCTCGTTCCTCTTCCTGATGGTGATCGCCGGCAACGAGACCACCACCAAGCTGCTCGGCAACGCGGCCTGGTGGCTGTGGAAGCACCCCGAGCAGCGCGCGCTGGTGCGCGGCGATTCGTCGCTGATCCCATCGTGGGTCGAGGAGACCCTGCGCTACGACGCCTCGACGCAGCTGCTCGCGCGCAGCGTGCGCGGCAACCTCGAGCTGCACGGCGAGAAGCTGCGCGACGGCGAGCGTCTGGTGCTGCTGATCGGAGCCGCCAATCGCGACGAGCGCGTGTTCGCGAATCCAGACGCCTACGACATCCGCCGCGACGCCAGCGCGCACCTCGCCTTCGGCAAGGGCACGCACTTCTGCATGGGCGCGTCGCTGGCGCGCCTCGAGGCGAAGATCGCGCTCGAGGAGGTGCAGCGCCGCCTGCCCGACTTCGCGATCGACGCGGGCGGCCTGGTGCGCGTGCACTCGGTCAACGTGCGCGGCTTCGCCAGGATGCCGATGGAGTTCACGGCCGGATCACGGGAGGGATGACGATGGCCCAGGAGCAGCGCAAGGAACGGCGTGCGCGCAACGAATTCGAGCCCGTCAAGGTCGGCTGGCTCGGCGCCTGCCTCGACGGCGAGGGCGGCGGCTACGACAAGATCCACCGCATGGCCTTCGACGAGGCGCTCGAGGCGGGCGTGCTCACCCGCAAGGTCGAGCACGTGATCCACGTCGAGGACGGCCTGCCGAACGGCTCCGCCAAGAACGCCGTCGACGGCTACAGGTGGCTGGTCGATCAGGGCTGCGTGATCATCGCCGGCGCGTACAGCTCGGACAACGCGATCGCGGTCGGACCGGTCGCGAACGAGCTGAAGGTGCCGATCGTGTCGTGGTGCGGCACCGAGCGCTACTCGGGCGACTACTGCTTCCAGCTCGGCAACGGCGACTGCGGCGGCGACGCCGCACTCATGGCCGGGTGGCTGAAGCGCAAGGGTCACAAGCGCATCGCCGTTCTGAACGAGATCTCGCCGAACGGCGAGGAGTACTTCCGCTTCTTCCGCCAGGAGTGCCGGCGCATGGGGCTCAGCGTCGGCGCGGTCGAGACCGTGCCGCAGCAGCCCAGGGACCTGGCCGGGAACCTCGCCAACCTGAAGCAGTCGAACTGCGACGCGCTCGCCTACATGGGCTACGGGATGCTGGTCGCGCAGGGCTTGATGCGGCCCGCGCTCGAGAAGATCGGCTGGGACCCGCCGCGCATCATGACGACGGCCTTCATGTTCTACCTCGTCGGCTTCGAGCACTTCGAGGGCTGGGTCGGCATCGACCAGCTCTGTCCCCAGAACCCGCTGGTCGAGCCGTTCCGGGCGGGCTTCGAGAAGCGGCACGGCGCGAATCCTCCGATGTGGCCGAACGCCATCCCGGTGCTCGCCTACGACACCGCACGCGTCATGGTGGAAGCGCTGCACCGGGCGCCGCTGTTCACCGGGCCCGGCCTGAAGGACGGCCTCGAGCGCATCCGCTTCATGCCGTCGGCGACCGGCGGTCCGCGCACGCACATCGCCTGCAGCCCCGGCGACCACAAGATGTTCAAGGGCGACTGGCTGCTCTACGGCCGGGTCGCGGGCGGCAAGCTCGAGTTCGAGGGCCTGTTCGAGCCCGCGCCTGGCACGCACTGACGGGTGCCGCTAGAACTGCCCGCCATGCACGATCACCCGCTCAACCCCGCGGTGCGCCTGACCGACGGCGCCTTCTACGGCGACGACCCGCACGAGAACCTCAAGTGGATGCGCGAGAACGCGCCGGTCTACTGGGACGAAGCGGGTCAGGTCTGGGGCATCACGCTCTACGAGGACGTGTTCGCGCTCTCGAAGGACAACCAGACCTGGCGCAACAGCGGCGGCATCCGGCCCGACAATCCGGCGATGCCGTACATGATCGACATGGACGACCCCGACCACCGCAAGCGCCGCGCGCTGGTGAGCAAGGGCTTCACCCCGCGCCGCACCAGCGACCGCGAGGCGCGCGTGCGCGAGATCAGCGTCGACCTGATCCAGCGCGCGGCGCTGCGCGGCAAGTTCGACTTCGTCAAGGACATCGCCGCGTGGCTGCCGCTGATCGTGATCGGCGACATGCTCGGCGTCGACCCCGACGACTACCCGCGCCTGCTCGAGTGGTCAGAGGCGATGATCCTCGGCACCGGCGCGACATCGGTCGAACGCATGATGGACGCGGCGCGCGCCTTCGACGAGTACACCACGTACCAGCGCCGCGTGCTCGCGGATCGGCGCCGCAACCCGCGCGAGGACCTGGTCAGCATCCTCGTCCACGCCGAGGTCGACGGCGAGCGCATGAGCGACGACGAGCTGCTCATGGAGACGCTGCTCATCCTGATCGGCGGCGACGAGACCACGCGCCACGTGCTGAGCGGCGGCATGTACCAGCTCCTGCTGAATCCGGAGCAACGCACCGCGCTCGCCGCCGATCCGGCGAAGATCCCGGCGGCCGTCGAGGAGATGCTGCGCTGGGTGAGCCCGATCCAGAACATGGCGCGCACCGCGTCGCGCGACGTCGAGCTGCGCGGACAGAGGATCCGCGAGGGCCAGAAGATCGTCCTGCTCTATCCGTCCGCGAACCGCGACGCGAAGGTGTTCCCCGAGCCGTTCCGCTTCGACGCCGCGCGCAAGCCCAACGACCACCTCGCGTTCGGCCTCGGCGGACACTTCTGCCTGGGCGCGAACCTCGCGCGCCTCGAGCTGCGCGTGTTCTTCGAGGAGGCGCTGCGCCGCCTGCCCGCCCTCTCGCTCGCCAGCGACGCACCGCCGCCGCTGCGCGCCTCGAACTTCATCAGCGGCATCGAGAGCCTGCCGGTGCTCTTGCCCGGCTGAAGTCCCGGCGCGAACCGGCCGATCCATACGGACGATGCCGGAACGAGCGCGATGGATCCTCTCGACCGCGAGCGCTGCAGCGTTCGCGTGGGTGCTCGCACAGCCGCCGCTGCTACCGGGCGGTGTCATCGGCTCCGGCACGCCGATCGAGGACTGGACGGTGCTCGGCAGCTTCGACACCCGCGAGGCCTGCGAGAAGCAGCGCACGAGCGCCAATTCCGGCGTGTTCACCACCATGGCGGAGTACGCGCCCTCGGCGTCGCAGGCGCAGACGACCATGCTGGCCGCGGCCTCGCGCTGCATCGAGAAGCCGCCCGCTGGCGACCCCGCATCGCCCTGAGCTGCCGTTCACACCGCGAAAGGAACGATCGATGGCGACCAGCACGGCGAGAAGGCGGCTCGTGCCGCGGCCACCGCCTCGCGCATCTCCTCGACCGTGCCCTCGTCGCTGACGGTGACGATGCTGCGGGTGTCGGCGGGATCCTCGCGCTCGCAGGTGCCGCCGCGCGACGAAGATCGCGTCTCGCCGGCGATGTGCAGGTGGACGCGATAGGGCCCCGGCATGCCGATGCGCCAGGCGGGGCCGCACGTTGCCGCCGCGGCCGACGTGTTCGAATTCTACGCCGGCTATGTGGGCAAGGCGTACGGCGAGACCATGCAGCTGCCGAACGGCTCGCTGATCAGCCTGCTGCGCGAGCCGGTCGGAGTGGTCGGCATGATCGTGCCGTGGAACTTCCCGCTCACGCAAGCGGCACGCAAGCTCGCGCCGGCACTCGGGGTCGGCTGCACGGCGGTGGTCAAGCCGTCGCCCTACACGTGTGCCTCGACCTTCGAGCTCATCCGCTACTTGACCGTGGCCGGCGCGCCCCCGGGCGTGGTCAACTTCGTGCCCGGTGCGAAGCCCGAGATCGGCGGCGAGCTCGCATCGAACCCCGACGTCGACAAGCTGTCGTTCACCGGCTCGACGCGGGTCGGCGTCGTGGTCCAGCAGGCGGCCGCGGCCAGCATGAAGCGCGTCAGCCTCGAGCTCGGCGGCAAGAATCCCTTCCTGCTGTTCGCCGACGCCGATCTCGAAGCGGCGGCGAACGGGCTCGTATACGGCATGTTCCGCAACTCCGGACAGGCGTGCGGCGCGGTGTCGCGCCTGCTCGTCCACGAGTCGCTGCACGACGCCTTCGTCGAGCGCATCACCGCCAAGGTACGCGGGCTCGCGATCGGCTCGCCGCGCGATCCCCGGGTCTCGCTCGGGCCGGTGGTGGCTGCAGCCCAGGAGAAGGTGATCCTCGGCTACCTCGAGCGCGCCCGGCAGGCCGGTCAGCACGTGGTGTGCGGTGGCGAGAAGCTCGGTGGTGGCGCGTACCAAGATGAGCGGCACCGGCCGCGAGCTCGGCCCGCACGGCCTGACGGACATGACCGAGATCAAGGAGGTCTACAGCGACGGCACCGGCCTCGTCATGAAGCCGCACTACGCGCAGGTCCTGGATGATTGAAGAAGGGGACGCTGTCCCCCTCTTCCACTCGTGCTCGGCCGCACGCGCTGCGCGCGCGGATCGTCTCAACGCGGCGTAGCGCGCAAGCGTCACCTTATGGCGAACTCCGCGTTGCAACCGCGGTCGACCCAGATGCCGCTCCAGTCGGTGCCCCAGTTGTTGCCCTGGACGCAGCGCGTGTCGCTGATCTGGCGCTTGACGTAGACGCGACGGCCCCAGGTCGACACGTCACAGTGGGTGTAGTCGTAGTTCTTCGAGGTGCAGGTGATCGTCCGGCCCGGCCCCGGACCCGGCTTGCCGCCACGCCGGACGATGAACACGCCGCGGCAGCCATTCTTCACCCAGATGCTGCTGCCGTCGCCCGAACTGCCCCAGGTGTCGTACTCGCGGCAGCGCGTCTTGCTGAGCTGGCGCTCGAGCTCGACGTCGCCGATCGCGTGCGTACGGCAGGACTCGTAGCGGTCCTTGAGCGAGCTGCACTCGAGGCGCACGGTGCCGCTCGGCATTTTGCGCTTCGCGTGCGCGTCGCCGGCAGCCCATGCGACGAGTAGTACGGCCGCCCCCATGACGAGAATCATCAGCTTGGACATCGATCCGGCCTCCGGCTTCCATGTGGTCACGGAACGGTGGTGCGCGGAAGAGCGCGCCCGAGTTGTGTCACCGCGCGCGATCCGGCAACGGAGACCTCGGCGCACGACACGAACGGAGGTAGGCACGTGGACATCGGCTTCGTCGGTCTCGGCAACATGGGCTCGGCCATGGCGCGCTCCTGCTGCGCGCCGGGCACAAGGTCACCGTCTTCAACCGCAGCGCCGCGCCTACCGACGAGCTGGTCGGTGCGGGAGCCCTGCGCGCGCAGAGCTCGCCGGCAACTACCTGCTGGTGTGCGCGATCGAGGCGCTCTCCGAGTCGACCGCGTTCCTCGCCAAGGTCGGCGTCGAGCCGGGAGCGTTCGTCGATCTCATGACCGGCTCGCTGTTCTCGGCACCCGCGTCGCAGACCTACGGCGCGATCATCGTCGAGCACCGCTTCTCGCCCGCCGGCTTCACGGTGCCGCTCGATCTGAAGGACGTGCGCCTGCTGCTGCAGGCCGCGGAGAGCGCCGAGGCGCCGATGCCGTTCGCCAGCGTCGTACGCGACCAGTTCCTGTCCGCGCTGGCGCGCGGCTACGGCGAGCTCGACTGGTCGGCGCTGGCTCTGGTCGCGGAGGAGAAAGCAGGCGTTCGCCCGCGCAAGTGACGGCGCTCGATTCGCCGCTCAGGGCGCGACGTGCTTCGCCTTCAGCTGCCCGTCGTCGTTGCGCGTGATGTCGCCGGCCGAGAACACGCTCTCCAGGCAGACCGCGGACTCCGTATTGACGAGCTGTACCGTCACCGGCCCAGGCACCGCGCCGAGCGCCGGCACGGGCATGGTCACCCCGCCGGCCCTGAACGAGGCCGAGGACTTGCCCGCGGCCCCGACGGTGAGTGCGATCGCCCGCGTGCCGTCGGCGGCGCGCGTCTTGTCCGCGTAGAGAAAGCCCTTGCCGTTCTTCTTCGCCTTCCACGTGGCGGCACCCGGCGGCACCCGGAGCGCGAGCAACGGGGCCGGCGCTCCGGTGTAGACGCACAGGCCGTGCGTACGCGTGGTCAGCTGATTGCCCAGGTCGTTGACGGGCAGCGCGGACCCTTTGGCCCACGTCCAGAGCAGCGTGCTCTTCGCAGGCTTCGCCAGGTCGCGCTTGACCAGCAGCGTGCTCCCGCCGGCGTCGCGGCAGGCGGTGCGCGGAATCGGCGGACAGATCAGGTTGCTTGGTGACGGGTAGAGCACGTCGCGTCCGCCGCGGTCGTCGGCCGTGAGCGCCGTCAGCGTCAGCCCGGCTGGAATCGCGGTCGGGAAGTTGGTCAGCACCGCGTTGCCGTCGATCGGCGTACCGACCAGCAGGCCGCCGAACGGTGCCAGCGGGTCGATCAGCATCGGGCTCAGCGGGTCGGCGTCGGTGTCGCGGTTGCTGGCCGGAGTTTCGTTCGGGTGATCCAGACCGAGCGCGTGCCCGACCTCGTGCATGACGAGCCGCTGCAGCGCGTGCAGCTTGTCCGTGCGGGTCGGGAAGAGCGGTGTGAACGCAGCGATCAGATCGGTCTTGAAGAAGATGTCGACGCCGCCGATCGTGTGGCCCCCGAGGACCGCGCCGTTGGTCAGCAGGCGTGCGCCCTCGTTGACCGGCGCGAAGTACGTGACACCGAAGAGCGCACCCGTTCCGACGAACGCCGGGTCGCTCGACGGAACGACGAACAGGTCGATCTCGCCACCCGTGCTCAGACCACGCACCGCCGGGCCGTCGAAGACGACGACGAACACCAGCACCGGACTCTCCCACGCCGCGAACGCGGCACGGATCGCGTCCTCCGTATAGGTAACGTCCTGTGGCGTGCCGGTGCCGAGCGTCGCCGTCACCAGCGCCGCCGCGAAGCCCGGAGCGACGTTGACGCCGGCATGCGATGAGCCCGATGAGCTTCATGCTCTGCCTCCTCTAGCCGGTCGCCTCGCCCAGGGCCCTACACGATTCGCACGCGCTCGCGTACTCACCGCCCGACCAGCCGCGCGAGGACCTGCGCGAAGTCCTCCGCGACCTTCCGATTGCCGTCCGGGGTCAGGTGGCAGTCGTCGAGGAAGGAGTCCGGCGATACGTCGTGCTGCACGTAGGTGACGCGGCGGCCTCCCGCCGCCAGCTCGGCGGCCACGGCGCGCATCCGCGCGTCGAGGGCATCCCGGTAACGTCGTGTCGTCGCCGCGTCGACCACGCCAGCGGTGACCGACGGCGCGTCGTGCGCCAGCGCGGACGGTGGTGACGACAACAGGATGCTGGTCGTCGCCGGGACGACGTCGGCCATCTCGCGGATCGTCGCAGCGAAGGCGTCGAGGCTGACCACCTCGACACGCCGGCCCGGCGCCGCGCGCTCCAGGCTCCGGCGCAGGTGCGCATCGATGGTCTCGTCGTCCCGCACGGCGAAGCCATGGCTCGTCGATCCTCCCAGGAGGACGACCCGGAACACGCCGGGCGGCTTCGGGATCTCCACCTTGGGACCACGAAAGCCCATGCCGTTCACCCTGGCGACGGTGCCGTTGCGATACTTGACGACGGTGTGCGGACGCAGCCGGGAGCAGTGTGCCCCGAGCAGGTCGAGCTGGGTGGCGTCCGGGTCCCATTGCAGCAGCTTCCACGCGGTCCGCGCCCGCGCTCAGACGGATTGCGTCGAGCAGCTCGTCCGACGGCTGGACCAGCGCGACGCGCGGCCACTCGTCGGCACCGAGCGCGGCGGCGGCAGCAGATCCGAGCCGGAGCCTGGCGTCACGATCGAGACGATGGGCGAGCTGCAGCATGGACAGCGGCGGCAAGTCGGCGACGATCACCACGTCGTCGCGGCCGGCGAGGCGGTTGCCGACGGCGATCAGCTCGCGCAGGCCGTCGGGCTCGGTGTTCCACCAGACCGGCAGCGGACGCGTGCGGGCAACCGTCGCGGCCCCCAGCGCGAGCAGAGCGAGCGCGACCAGCGCGCGCCGGCGCGACGCCGTCGCCGTCACGGCCGCCGTCAAGTAGATCGCGACGATCAGCTCGAGTGCGATCCACGATGGCAACAGGTAGCGGTCGACGGTCGAGCGCCGCCCGCCGAGCAGGACATCCGCGCCCGCCAGGGTCGCGAACGGCAGCGAGCCCGGTCAGCAGACCGCCCTCCCCCGCCGGACGCAGGAAGACGCTCGTCAACACGCCGAGCCAGGCGCGCCCACGAGCGAGCGCCCCCGGGCTCGCGCCCGACCATGCCGTCGTCTGCGACGCAGCGCCACGATTGGCGGCGATGGCCCACGCCCACGGCAGCCACGCGAGCAGAGCGGCACAGGTCGCCGCGGCGAACGGCGCGAAAGCAGCCGCGCGCGCGCCTCGTCCTCGAGACCACCCGGCAGCCGGCGAGTCCGGACCGGGGACGAGCACCAGGATCGCGAACGGGAGGATCAGGAGCAGCGACAGTGGCTGCGTCCACAGGCTCACGGCGAGCAAGGCGGCGAATGCGCTCCACCGACCGATGCCGCCGCGCTCGCTCGCGCGCATCAGGACGAGGGTCGCCGCGAGCAGCAACGCGCCCCACAGCGCGTACGAGCGCGCCTCCTGCGCGTAGCGGATCTGCAACGGCGAGACCGCGGCGAGCGCGACCACCAGCGCGGCCGCCGCCCACCGTGTGCAGAGGCGGCGCGCGACCAGGTACAGGAGGACCACCGAGCTGCGGCTCCTCGATCGCGGCGGTCGCGACGACCCGGTCGAAGGCGCCGTCACCGCACTGGAACGTGTCGAGGAGGACACCGACCTGGCGCGCTGATGCCGCGGGGATCAGGAAGAGCCGTGGCGGCTGAGGGTCAGTCGAGCCAGAGGCGCGCGAGGTCGAGCTCGATCGCGTCGAACGGCTCGGCGCGCGGCTTGTCGTCGCCCGTGTGCACCGCGGCGATGACGTAGAGTCCGTCGGCGCCGCGTCGCAGGATCTCCAAGGTGCGCGCGATCGGATCGAGCAGCCACACGTGCTCGACGCCTGCTCGCGCGTAGATTCCGAGCTTGCGGCCGCGGTCGATTCTTGCGGTCGACGGTGAGAGCGTCTCGCACAACCAGTCCGGTGCAATGTCGAACCACGGTAGGTCGCCGCGCGGAGCGCGCTCGCGGCGCCAGCCCGCGAGGTCGGGGACGACGACATCGTCCCCGAAGTGCAGCTCGGGCTCGGCGAGGATCCACCAGCCCCCGGTTCGAAACGGATCGCCCGCTTCGCGATCGAACTCGCCCATCAGCTCGGCACCGAGCATGGACGAGGCACGGGCGTGCGGGTGCGGCGGACGCGGCGACAGGAGTAACTCGCCGTCGATGATCTCGGCGATCTTGATCTCCGGTGCCGCGAGTACGTCGTCGTACGTCGCCCTGCGTTTCGGCTCCGCCACGGCGGGGAGGATACCAGCCATACCCTTCGTATAGGAAGACCGAATCCCGCCAACCAGTGCACGGGAGACATGATCCTCCCGAGCCTGTGCTGGCTCCCACGGTGGCCGGGAACTTCAGTCGAGCCAGAGGCGCGCGAGGTCGGCTCAGTGCAGCGTCCGCTCCATCGCCTCGAGCCGCGCGAGCTGCACGTCGCGCAGGTCCACCGGCTGCCCCTCCTCGTCCCACAGCAGGTACTTGTACTCGTGCTCCGCCACGGTGCAGCGCCGCAGCCGCGACCATGGCTCCGCCCAGCCGGGCGCGCTCCCCGCGACCACCTCGAGCGCCACGCCGAGCTCCATCGCGAGCTTGCAGAGATGGGACAGGCGGTTCTCGTCCCAGTGGACCCATGGCGCCACGAACATCTCGTCGAGGTATCCCCACCGGAGCCGCACTGCCCCGTGCAGGCGCCCGTACTCGTAGAGCCAGAGCAGCGACTTGGCATCGGCCTGCAGGCGCCGCAGGAGGCGCGCGCGGTCTCCCGCGCGGACGTACGCACGCAGCGTCGCTGCGTCGGCGAGCGGACGCGAGATGCCGCACGATCCCTGCACCAGCAGTGCGGTCGTGATCTTGAGCGTGCGGCCGCGCTGGTTGAGCTTGAACGACTTCTGCGGCGGCCCGAGGTCGACCAGCCGGCGCTCGCCGCTGTCGAAGCCGAGCCCGCGCACGATCTCGCGGACACCGAGCCCGGCGATCACGTCGTAGCCGGCGAGACGCTCGCGCACGTCGTCGAGCCACGCGGCGTCGTCTTGCGCGACGAAACCGTCCACCCTGCGCTCGGCGACGTCCACCAGGACAGCCGCAATGGGCCTGTCCGCGGGGAACGCATGCACGACCACGCGCCGCAGGTGCGCGAGCTGTGCCGCGTGTTCGGCGCGGCGCCGCTCCGACTCGCGGATGATCGCCTCGATCTCCACACCGTCCTGCCGGCAGGCCGCCCACTTGCGCTGCATCTCGACACGGTCGCGCACGGCACTGCGCGCCGGGGCGACGAGCTCGTGCCCGGAGTCGAGCATCCAGCGCCCGTCGGGCAGCACCCGTACCGGTGCCCCGGTCCGCCAGTACTGCGCCGACTCGTGCGAGAGTCGTCGCGTCCCGGCATGCGTGTTGGCGAACGCGATCACCTCCTCGGCCGCCATCACGCCGCCGTGCGCATCGAGGATGGCGATCGCCAGGCGCTGGCTCGAGAACGACGACGGCGCGTTGCCGTGCCACGCCGCCGCCAGCTCGTCGGGGCTGAGCCGCTCGTGCACGCCGGGCCGCGGCGGGGCCTCGTCGGGAGCGGCCGCTGGGCGAGGTGCCGCGACGCGCCGCTCTCGGAGGTCGAGGCGGAACAGCCAGAAGGCGAGCTCGTCATCATCCAGGTCGAGCGCGTAGTGCTCGCCATCGCGGTAGACCGGCGGTCGCGCCGGCTTGCAGCGCTTGAGCGACAGCAGCGCACGGTCGCGCGGCGCGACGCCCGCCTCGGCGAAGCGCTCCGCGACCTCGACGAGCGTCATCGGCACGCCGCGCTCGAGCAGCGCCACGATCAGCAGCGCGTAGGTGTTCGCCTCGCGGTGTTGCTTGACGAGGGCGAGGTCGGGCGTTGCGATGCCGAGCTTCCGGCAGGACGGGTTACCGCCCGTGTGTTCCGGGGCGCCGAGTGTGTCCACGTCTGCCTGGATAACGAGCGTACGACCCGTTGCAACAGCGCCCGGAAAAACGACGTTCCCGTTCAGAACACCGCCAGCGCCACCCGTACCACCATCACCCCCAGCACGATCGTCGACAGCGAGAACGCCGCGAAGCGCGCCATCACCACGTTCACCGTGCCCTGGATCAGCGAGTGCACCACGCGAAGGATCACGTAAGCCCACGCGAGGCCGACGTTCAGCGGGTCCGCCTGCCCCGCGACCTGCGCCGCGAGCGCCGCTGCGTAGAAGATCGTCGGCTGCTCCATCAGGTGGTTGTAGTTATCCGAGACGTACATCACCTCGGGCGGCAGCGATTCGCCCAGCGAACGCGCGCGCGCGGCCGATTGCGGGTCGACCTTCGCCTTCTGCATCGCGGGGATGCGCGTCGCGTACATCCAGATCCAGACGACGAGCGTCCACAGCACCAGCGCCATCACGGGCGCGACGAGAGTCGATTGTTCCATGCGATCCTCCTCCCGCGCGCTCTTAGGCTTTCACCGGCGGCGCTGGCAAGCGCGGCAAGAACATGGAGTCCATGCACCGCGGCGCAGGTTGCCTGGTTGGCAACTTGCCTGTACTGCAGTGGCATCTTGCACAAGACGAGCAAGGCACCGAGGTCGGGCCGATGACGACCGACCTGCCCATCGAGAGTCCCACCACCGCCACGCTGGTCGAAGAAGCCGGGCGCAAGCTCGGGGTGCGCAACATCCATACGGAAGCCGACCTCGCCCGTCTGGTCGAACGGGGACTACGGGTCCGCGCCCTCGACACGCTGCTTCGTCACGGCATCACGCAGGCCGACCTCTTCCGCAGCGTCATCCCGCGGCGCACGCTCGCACACCGGCGCAGCCGGTCGGAGCCCCTGTCGTCGGACGAGTCGGCCCGGGCGGTGCGCCTCGCACGCTTGACCGCGCTCGCCGAGCGCGTCTTCGGAGATCCCGAGAAGGCGCAGCGCTGGCTGCGAAAACCGCAGGACAGGCTCGAGGGTCAAGCACCCATCGACGCACTGGGTAACGAAGTGTGGGCCCGCGTCGTCGAGGACACGCTCCAGCAGATCGACCACGGGATCTTCGCCTGATCCGAAGGCGTCCGGCGGGTGCGCGGGCGATCGAGACGTCGCCGGTGACGCTGTGGCGTGTCACCAACCACAGCTCCCTCGACGGAACCGGCGGCCTCCTCACAGCCGGACGGTGGCACAGCAAAGGACGTCCCATCCTCTACTGTGCGACGAGCCCGGCCGCGGCACTTCTCGAGACCCTGGTGCATCTCGAAATCGATCCGACGGACGTTCCGGCGACCTACCGCCTGCAACGGGTCGAAGTACCACCGGACACGTCGCGAGAGACGATCGAGCTGACTGCCCTGCCTGCAGAGTGGCGCAATCGCCCCGACATGAGCCGCACGCTTGGCGACGCGTGGCTGGTCGCCGGGCGCTCTGCGCTGCTCGAGGTTCCGTCCGCGCTGGTCGGCGCGACTGCGAACATCCTGGTGAACCCACTCCACCGGGACGCGCACCGGCTGCGCATCGTGGACGAGCTCACCGCGCAGCTCGATCCGCCACGCAGCGCGCAGAACATCCTGATCCTGGCGCCGGGCACGCTCGTATTGGCATAGCTGCTGCCATTACTGGCCTCTGCACGCAAGGAGAAGCGAATGGAGACGATCGTCATCTGGCTCGGCGCGCTCGCGCTCTACGTCGCCTTCCGGGTCTGGTACGGCGGCTGGCGCGGACCGCTCACGCAGGCCGAGATCGATGCCTACCTGCCGCGGCTGCCGGAGTCCGCGCGGCAGAACGCAAAGGAGGTCGCGACCCTGCGCGAGTTCCTCGCCCGGGACGACGCGCGCGAGTTCGCGATGCTGAACCTGGTGCGCCTGGCGCCCGAGCCGGTGCCGCATCCCGAGACCGGCGAGCTCCTGCCGGCCATGACGCTGCTCGAGGTCTACACGCGCGACTTCGTCCGCGCCTTGCTGCGCAAGGCGGGCCACCCGGCGATCGCCGCGCGCGCGATCGGCGGCTACCTCGATAGCTGGAACGTCGAGGACGATCCGGGCTGGACCATCGTCGGCTACATGCGCTACCGGAGCCGCCGCGACATGATGGAGCTGGTCACCGATCCGCGCTTCGCGAACTCGCATGCGTTCAAGATCGCCGCGACGGCGAACACGCTCTCGTTCCCGACCTCGCCGCGCATCCTGCTGTTCGTCAGCCCGCGCGTCTGGGTCGGGCTGGTGATCGCGCTCGCCGCGGCGCTGCTCCACCTGGCGCTCGGCTGAGCAGCGCGAACAGGGTCGTCTCGACCACGGCACTCGCGGCCTTCGGAGCGAGCTGCCGGTCGGAGCGCAGGCGATCCCAGGCCTCGAAGGACGTCGCCAGGTCTCCGGCCTCGACCAAGGCCGCGGACGCGCCCTTCAGCTCGGGCAGCCAGCTCAGCAGGTCGGCGCGCAGGCGCCGCAGCAGCTCGAGGTGCCGCTCCTGGAGAAAGGGCGAGCGCAGGCGCACCAGATTGGCCGAGCGCTTGTAGGGGGCAATGCGCTCGAAGAAGGTCGTGCGCTGGCGCACCAGCGCCACGATCCGCTCGGCGACGCTGCCGGCGCGCTCGGCCCCCATCATGAGTGGCCGCGCTTCGACCTCGAGGCGCGCGTCCATCTCCCGGTGCAGGGTCTCCATCTCCGTGAAGTGCCGGAACACGCTGCGCACCCCGACACCCGCGCGGTCGGCAACCTGCTGCACGGTCGGCTGCAGGATCCCGCTGCCGACCAGGTCCATGAGTGCGGCGACGATCGCCTCGCGGCTGCGCATGCCGCGGCGCACGCGGCCGTCGCAGGCCCACACGGGTTCGACGGCGGTGAGGCGCGGCTTCATGTGCAGTCGATGTTGGCAGATCCGCCCGCCCACTTCGACCCCGACCCGCGCTGCGCCACGCCCGACTTGTCGAGCGGTCGAGCGTCGGGCATGAACCATGCTCGGAGTGCGTGGTGTCGTGTCCGACGGGAGGGGAGCACTGATGAAGCATCGTGAGCGCGCAGCAGGAGCAGGTCGTGGCCGCCAGCATCTCGTTCGTGGAGGGCGGCTGCTGACGGCCCTGCTGGTGTCGAGCTTCGTTGCCGGTGCACTGTTCGCCGGGCGTGCATACGCCGACGAGGGCGCGAATCTCTACAAGAACCTGTGCGCGTCGTGCCACGGGATGAACGGACGCGGCGACGGTCCTGCCGCCGGTGCGCTGACGCCGCCGCCGACGGACCTCACCAAGTCGACGCTCAACGTGGCGGAGCTGATGAAGGTCATCGACGGGCGACGCACGGTGCGGGCGCACGGCGACGCAGCAATGCCGGTCTGGGGCACGGTCATCGAGCAGGCCATGGAGGGCAGCGGCCGCGAGCACCGCGACACGCTCCGGCAGGTCCAGATGCTGGCCCAGTACGTGCGCTCGCTGGCGGGGACCGCCGCCCAGTGAGCGACCGGCGGCGCGCGCGTCAGCCCGCAGGCATGACGTGCGCCGCGGCGAGCTGCCGACCGCCAGCGACACCGCTCCGGCAACCCCCAGCAGCACGACGACCACGCTGCGCAGCTGATCGCGCAGGATCCGCCACGCCGCGACCGGCGGCGCCTCCGCAGCGGACAATCCCGCCACGGCGCTGGCGAACTTCGCCAGGACCTGCGCGGCGGTGAGTGCGTGGTAGGGCGCAGCCACGCCGCCGCCGACGGTCATGCGGAGCGGGTGACTCCGCGCGGGGCGCGCGCGAGTCGCTTCGCCGCCGTTCGGCCGATGGTCAGGACCGGCACAGGCGCATGGCGGACGACCTTCTCCGCGATGCTGCCGACCAGCAGGTGCGCGAGCGCACCGCGTCCCGTGGTCGCCATCACGATCACGTCGACACGTCTGGCGGCGGCGAGGATCGCCTCGAGCGGGGCGCCGACGACCACGTCGCAACGCACGGCTCCGCGCCGCCGGCCGACGCGGACGGCGTCGACCACCACCTGCAGCCGCTGCCGCTCGGCCGCAACCACCTCGTCGGACGGGTACCAGATCGGCCCACCCGGGGGCCGGATGCCTGCGAGCGAGCTGACCGGCTCGAGCGCGCACAGCACGAACACCTCGCCGCGCTGCTCGGCTGCGAGGTCGCAGGCGACCTCCAGCGCGCGGCGCGACTGCGGCGAGAAGTCGAACGGGACGAGGATGCGCCGAAAGAGCTTGCTCATGCTCCCACCCGCTGCAAACACGCGGCCAGTCAGCCGGCCGGCGCGGCGGAGCCGGGGCGTGCCCGCACACGCGTGCTCCGGCGTGAGCCACGAGCCGCGCATTCGCAATCATCGGAATCGGCGGCGGTGCAACTGCTTGCAGGTACCATCCGGCGCGCTGTAAGGCGATGCCGTGGGCGCAGCGATCCTGATCGCCGACGACGAACCCGGGGTGCGCGAGAGCCTGGCAGAGGTCTTGCGTGACGCCGGCTACCATGTCGAGACCGCGGTCGACGGCGCGGCAGCCCTGCGCGCGCTCGACGAGCGCGATTTTGCCGTCGTGGTCACCGACATCCGCATGCCCGGTGCCGACGGCCTCGCCGTGCTGCGCCGGACGCGCGAGCTGTCGCCCCAGACGGTGGTGCTGGTCATGACGGCGCACGCCAGCGTCGAGACCGCGGTCGAGGCGCTGCGCGCCGGAGCGGCCGACTACGTCCTGAAGCCAGTCCTGTTCGACGATCTGCTCGCCAAGGTCGAGCGCATCCTCGAGCACCGCGAGCTGGTCTGGCAGACGCAAATGCTGCGCCGCGAGATCGAGCAGCACGTCGACCTCGACCTGGTCGGCAAGAGCGCGGCGATGCGTGAGGTGCAGAAGCTCCTCGGCAAGGTCTCGCCGACGCACAGCACCGTGCTGATCACCGGCGAGAGCGGCACCGGCAAGGAGGTCGTCGCGCGCGCGATCCATGCCGCGAGCCCGCTGCGCAACAAGATCTTCCTGCCGATCAACTGCGCCGCGATTCCGGAGTCGCTGCTCGAGAGCCAGCTCTTCGGGCATCTGCGCGGTTCGTTCACCGGCGCCGTCACCTCGCAGGAAGGGCTGTTCAGCCGCGCGCGCGGTGGCACCATCTTTCTCGACGAGATCGGCGACATGCCGCTCGGCCTGCAGTCGAAGCTGCTGCGCGTGGTCGAGTCGCGCGAGATCCTGCCGGTCGGCGCGACCACGCCCATCAAGGTCGACGTCCGCCTGGTCGCGGCAACCAACCGCGACCTCGGCAAGATGGCGGAAGAAGGCGCGTTCCGCGACGACCTCTACTACCGCCTGAACGTGGTCAACATCCACCTGCCGCCGCTGCGCGAGCGCCGCGAGGACATCCCGAGCTTGATCGACTTCCTGATCCAGAGGCACCGCCGCGACCTCAAGCGTTCGTTCAAGGGCGTCGACAACGCGGCACTCAAGCTGCTCATGTCGCAGCCCTGGAAGGGCAACGTGCGCGAGCTCGACAACGTGATCGAGCACGCGATGATCGTCGGCGAGGAAGACTGGATCACGCCCGCCGACCTGCCGCGCTCGCTGCGCGACAAGGACGGCGACCTGGCGCAGCAGGTCGGCGACGATCTACGCGAGGCGTTGCGCGCCTACGAGAAGATCCACATCGCGTCGGTCCTGCGCCGCACGGGGAACGACAAACGGGCGGCCGCCGAGCGGCTCGGCCTGTCGCTGTCATCGCTGTACCGCAAGATCGAAGAGCTGAGCGTCATTCTTGAAACGTGAGGACGAGCGCGGCCCGGCCTCCCACGAGTTCAGCGAGCGCCTCGGCCTCGACCCGCTGCGGCTCGCCGAACGGCTCGCCTTCTACGGCCTCACGGCGCGCGACGAGCAGCACCTGTCCGATCTGAGCGCGATCTGCGACCCGCGGCTCGACGGCATCATCGCCGATTTCTACGCCCACCTGCTGCGCTTCCCGGAGCTCGAGGCGATGCTCCGTGCGGCACCGGGCCGCGTCGCCCGGCTGCAGGGCATGCAGAAGGAGTACTTCCGGCAGATCACGCGCGGTCGCATCGACGCCGACTACGTCGAGAGCCGGCTCCGGGTCGGCAACACGCACCAGCAGTTCGGGCTGCGGCCCGAGTGGTACATCGGCGGCTTTGGCCTGCTGCTGCGCGACTACCTGAACGCCATCTATCAGGCGCGCGGCGAGCCGGATGGTCTGGTCCCGGAGGCGGAATCGCTCGTCAAGGCGGTGTTCCTCGACATGTCGCTGGTGCTCGACACCTACATCCAGGGCGGCTTCGTCGATCGCGAGTCAGCTAGCCGCATGCAGCACGCGACCGAGATCGCGGAGGAGGCGCTGCGCGTCAAGCAGGAGACCGAGCGCCTGAAGGACGACCTGACGAGCATGGTCGTGCACGACCTGAAGAATCCGGTGAACGGCATCGCCATGCTGGTGCAGCTCGCGCTGCGCAAGAGTGCTGCGCTGCCCGATGCGCACGTCGGCCACCTGCGCCGGATCGAGCGTACCTGCAGCGAGATGATGCGCCTGATCCAGAACCTGCTCGAGATCGCCAAGCTCGAGGAGGGCAAGATGCCCGTCGAGAGCGCGGTGATCTCCGTTCCGGAGTTCCTGGCGGAGATCCATCGCGAGTACGCGCCGGTCGCCGAGCAGAGTGGGCGCACGCTGCGCTTCGACGTCCCCGACGAGCTGCCCGAGCTGCTCGCGGACCACGCGCTGCTGAAGCGCGTCATGATCAACCTGATCACCAATGCGCTGCGCCACAGCGGCAGTCCGGAGGTCGGCATCGCCGCCGTCGCCGAAAGCGCTTCGGCGGAGGTCACGCTGCGCGTGACCGACCGCGGCAGCGGCTTCGCTCCCGAGGACCTCGCCAACGTGTTCGAGAAGTTCCGCAGCGTGCGCCGCTCGCCGACCAGCGCGCCGGCCGGCGATACCGGGCTCGGGCTGCCGTTCTGCAAGCTCGCGGTCGAGCTGATGGGCGGTCGCATCGGCGTCGACAGCACGCCGGACGCGGAAACCAGCTTCTGGGTCAGTCTGCCCCGCCGAAGCCCGTGAACGCCAGCGCCGGCCGCCGCGCCGGATCGGGAACGATCAGCACCGGGTGCGGCGCATAGCGCATCACCCGGTCGGCCACGCTGCCGAGCAGCGGCGTGCTGACCGGCGAGCACCCGTGCGTTCCGACCACGATCACGCCGGGCGCATACGCGGCGGCGACGCGTAGGATCTCGCGCGCCGGATCACCCGGACGCAAGAAAACACGCGCGCGCACGCCGGCTGCCTCGAGCAGGCGGCGGCAATTGTCCAGTTCCAGGCGCGCGACCTCGCGGCGTGCGACGGCAGCGGTGTCGAGCGGTGCCACGGCGACCCCTTCGTCGACGTGCAGCAGCAGCACCTCCGCGCCGAAGCGACCCGCGAGCGTGGCGGCGAGATCGAGGGCCACGGCCGAGTTCGTCGAGAAGTCGGTCGCCATCAGGATCGGTCCGAGCTCGCTCATTGCCGGCAGTGGCCATGCAATACCCGCACCAATCCCGTGATCGCCGAGGCGTCGGCACACGGTTCGACTTCGCAGTGCTCGGAATCCATCTGCGCCGTCTTCGACGTCGAGCCCGACCAGTTGCGACGAGCGCTGGCACGCCAGCGCAGACGCCAGGTAGAAGTTTGCCGGACAGGCCTGTCGCGAGCCCGTCCATCTTCCGTCATCCGCGCCGGCGGAGGATCCTCCTTCCGACCGCGGTAGCCAGCTCGAGCAGCGACGTCCCGCCGTCGTTGCCCGACGGAGGGGCGACGTGAAGGCAATGGTCCTGCGCAACGTCTGCGACCTGCGGCGCAACATGCGCCCGCTGTCGCTCGAGCTCGTCGCCGAGCCCGAGCCGGCCGCCGGCGATCTGCTCGTCGACGTCGCGGTGTGCGGCGTATGCCACACCGAGCTCGACGAGATCGAGGGGCGCACGCCGCCGCGCCGCCTGCCGATGATCCTCGGCCATCAGGTCGTCGGCCGCGTGATCGCTCGCGGCGCCGAGGCGAGCAAGATCGAGCTCGGCGCGCGGGTCGGGGTCGCCTGGATCAATTCCGCCTGCGGCACCTGCCGGCCCTGTCTCGCCGGCAAGGAGAACCTCTGTCCTGCGTTCGTAGCGACCGGGCGCGACGTCGATGGCGGCTACGCGCAGCGCATGGTGGTGCCCGAGCGCTTCGCGCACCCGATTCCCGACGGCATCCCGGACGCGACCGCAGCACCGCTGCTGTGCGCCGGAGCGATCGGCTACCGGTCATTGCGCTTGACGGGGCTCGACAACGGCAAGCGCCTCGGCCTGACCGGCTTCGGCGCATCGGGGCACCTGGTGCTCGCGATGGCGCTGCGCCGCTACCCGTTCATGGAGGTGTTCGTGTTCGCGCGCAATCCCGACGAGCGCGCCTTCGCGCAGGAGCTCGGCGCCGTCTGGACCGGCGACACCGACGCCGTCCCACCGGTCAAGCTCGACGCCATCATCGACACCACGCCGGCCTGGCAGCCGGTGGTCGCGGCGCTGGCGAACCTGGAGCCGGGCGGGCGCCTGGTGATCAACGCCATCCGCAAGGAGGACGCGGACCGCGCGGCCCTCGCCGGCCTCGACTACGCGCGCCACCTCTGGCTCGAAAAGGAGATCAAGAGCGTCGCCAACGTGACCCGCAGCGACGTGCGCGAGTTCCTGGCGCTCGCAGTCGAGATCGGCATCCAGCCCGAGGTTCAGGAGGTGCCCCTCGAGGAGGCCAACACCGCGCTCCTCGACATCAAGCGCGGGATCGGTCGCGGCGCCCGCGTGCTGCGCGTCTCCTGACCAGGACGGCGGTTGGCACCGCGCTTGCGCCGGATCGAGCCATGAGCGTGACACCCGAGCGTGACGAAGACTCGCCCCCGACCGAAGGGACGAGGCTCCGCGGTCTGCCGATGCAGTGCAGGGAGCCCGCAACCCCACCGAAGAACGCGACGACGTAGAGCACCCGCGCCGAGCCGATCCCGTCAGGCCTCGCTGCGCTCGAGCGCCAGGGCGACGAAGTCGGTCTCGGTCAGGATGCCGAGCAGCTTCTCGCCGTCGACCACCGGCAGGCAACCGATCTTGTGCTCGAGCATCAGGCGGGCCGCGTTGGCCAGCGGCTCGTGCGGGCCGATGGTCAGGACGCTGCTCGACATCACCTCCTTGACCAGCAGCAGCGAGTGCATCTTGAACTGCGCCGTCTCACCGTAGCCGAGCGCCTTCGCCAGGGCGCCGCGAAACAGATCGCGCTGGCTCACGACGCCGCACACGATGCCCTGCTCGTCGAGCACCGGCAGGTGCCTGATGCGCTGCGCGCGCATCAGGTCGTCGGCGAGCGTCAGGTGGTCGTTGCGGCCGAGGGTCTGCACGACCGGCGTCATCAGGTGTCGGACTTCGGTCTTGCTCGGCGCGCTCGTCATTGGATCTCCGATCTCCCCAGCTGGGGCGGTGGATGCCGCCCGCCCCACGAGCCAGCAAGGGATGTACCGTCCCGCCCGCGCGCCGCGCCCATACGGGCGCGGCGGAACGGTGGCGCTTCCGGAATGCCCGAATCCCGGCGGTACGATTCTCCCAGCGCTGGGAATCGTTCGCCGCGGCTGCGAGCCAGCGTCGCGGGCATCGTGGCAACGCGCTTGCACTTCGCCTCCCCCGGGGAGGCCGCCGTGAACGACACCAGAGCAGAGCGTGAGCAGATGGTCGCGGCGCAGATCACCGCGCGTGGCGTGCGCGATCCCGGCGTCCTCGGGGCGATGCGCGAGGTGCCGCGCGAGGTGTTCCTCCCGCCCGAGCTGGCCGAGTTCGCCTATCGCGACTCGCCGCTACCGATCGAGTGCGGGCAAACGATCTCGCAGCCCTACATCGTCGCGTTGATGGCCGCGGCGCTGCGCCTCGCGCCCGGCGACCGGGTGCTCGAGATCGGCACCGGCTCCGGCTACGCGGCGGCCGTCCTGTCGCGCGTGGCGAAGGATGTGGTCAGCATCGAGCGCCACGAGGAGCTGGCGCAGATCGCGACCGGGCGTCTCGAACGCCTCGGCTACGCCAACGTCACCGTCGAGCACGCCGACGGCACGCTCGGCTGGGCTGCGGCCGCGCCCTATGACGCCATCGTCGTCGCTGCGGGCGGACCGACCGTACCCGAGGCTCTGCTCGACCAGCTCGCGGTCGGCGGGCGGCTGGTGATCCCGATCGGCGAGGACCGAGAGCTGCAGAAGCTGGTGCGTGTCACGCGGCACGCCGACGGCACGCTCGAGCGCGAGGAGCTGGGCGACGTCCGCTTCGTGCCGCTGATCGGCGTCCAGGGCTGGCGCGGCGACGAGGAGCCGGCGAGCTGGGACGGCAGCGTGCGGCGTGCGCCCAGCCGCCCGGCGACCATCGCGCACCTGATCCGTGAGACCGCGTGGCCGCTCGAGGACGTCGCGCACGCCGATCTCGGACCGCTGCTCGAGCGCCTCGCCGGCGCGCGCGTGGTCTGCCTGGGCGAGGCGTCACACGGCACGTCGGAGTTCTACCGCATGCGCGCGCGCATCACCCAGGCCCTGGTCGAGCAGCACGGCTTCGGGATCGTCGCCATCGAGGGGGACTGGCCCGACGTCGCCTGCGTGCACCGCATCGTGCGCGGGCTCGAGGACGGCCGGATGCCGGGCGGCGAGCCGTTCGCGCGCTTCCCGACCTGGATGTGGCGCAACCAAGAGACGCTCGGCTTCCTGCGCTGGCTGAAGCGCGCCAACGCGGGGCGGCTCGGTGAGCAGCCCGCGGCGGGGTTCTATGGTCTCGACCTGTACTCGATGTTCACCTCGATCCGCGCGGTGCTCGAGTACCTCGACCGCATCGACCCAGGCGCCGCGAGCATCGCGCGCCAGCGTTACGGCTGCTTGACGCCATGGGCGCAGGATCCCCAGGCGTACGGCGGCGCCGCCGTGAGCGGCCGCTACCGCGTTTGCGAGCCCGAGGTGGTCTCGATCCTGCGCGACCTGCTCGCCAGGCGCATCGAGTACTCGCAGCAGAACGCCGCACGCTTCTTCGACGCCACGCGCAACGCGACCCTGGTCGCGGACGCCGAGCACTACTACCGCGCCATGTACTACGGCGGCGACGAGTCGTGGAATCTGCGCGACCGGCACATGTTCGAGACCCTCGAGGCGCTGCTCGCGTTCCACGGTCCCGGCGCGAAAGCGGTGGTCTGGGAGCACAACTCGCACCTCGGCGATGCCCGCGCGACCGAGATGGGCGTACGCGGCCAGCTCAACGTCGGCCAGCTCTGCCGCGAGCGCTTTGGCGACGAGGCCTTCCTGGTCGGCTTCGGCACCGACCACGGCACGGTCGCGGCGGCGCACGACTGGGACGGCGCGATGAACGTCATGCAGGTCCGGCCGGCGCATCCCGAGAGCTACGAGCGCCTCTGCCACGACAGCGCCGTGCCGGCCTTCGTGCTGCAGCTCCGCGAGCCCGAGCGCGAGGATGTCCGCATCGAGCTGCAGACACCGCGGCTCGAGCGCGCGATCGGGGTGGTGTACCGCCCGGACACCGAGCTGCAGAGCCACTACTTCCACGCCTCCCTGCCGCACCAGTTCGACGCCTGGATCTGGCTCGACGAGACGCACGCGGTGCACCCGGTGTCGTGGCGCGAGGTGCTCGCGCTCGAGGGCGCTCAACCGTTCGCCGCCACCTGACGCCTGCGTCAGGCGCCGAGCGGCACGACCGCGCCGTCGACTGCGACCTCGACCTGCCAGCCGAGCTCGCCCTGCACCAGATCGCGCAGGCTCGCCGCCGCGGCGGGCTCGCCGTGCACCACGAACAGCCGCCGCGGTGCGTGCGCGAAGCCACGCAGCCAGCGCAGAATGTCGTTGCGGTCGGCGTGCGCCGAGAAGCCGTCGAGTGACACCACCTGCGCGCGCACCGGCACGTCCTCGCCGAACATGCGCAGCGTCCTGGCGCCCTCGACGAGCTTGCGGCCGCGTGTGCCCGCCGCCTGGAAGCCCGACACCAGCACCGTCGCGCGCTCGTCGGGGAGCCGCTTGCGCAGGTGGTGCAGGACGCGGCCACCGGTCGCCATGCCGCTGCCGGCGATGACGATCATCGGCCCCTTCCGCCCCAGCAGCTCGCGCGAGTCGGCGACGCTGCGCACCAGCCGGAAGTCGTTCGAACGCAGCCCGCGCCCCGCGTCGGTCACGACCTTCATCTGCACGTCGTGATCCTCCGGGTGGCGGCAGTAGACGTCGGTCACGTTCGAGGCCATCGGGCTGTCGACGTAGACCGGCAGCACCGGGATGCGCTGCGCGTCCTCGAGCTCACGGATCGTCCAGATCAGCTCCTGCGTCCGTCCGACCGCGAACGCCGGCACGATGAGCGCGCCACCGCGCCGCACGCTCTCGTGGATCACGCGTGCCAGGTCTGCGGCCGGCTCGGCGGCATGGGTGCGATCGCCGTAGGTCGACTCGACGAGCACCACGTCGGCGTCGGACACCAGCTCCGGATCGCACAGGATCGGCCGCTGCCAGCGTCCGAGGTCACCGGAGTAGACCAGGCGGCAACGCGCGGCGCCGTTGTGCAGGTCGAGCTGGACCGTGGCCGCGCCGAGAATGTGGCCGGCGTGCCGGAAGCGGGCCGTGGTCTTGCCGGTCACGGTGAAGTCGGCGTCGCGGCGGCGCGGGGCGAGCAGGCGGAGGACCTTCACCGCGTCCTCGACCGAGTACAGCGGCAGCGCCGGATGGTGCTTCGAGTAGCCGTGGCGGTTCGCGAACTCGGCCTCCTCCTCCTGCAAGTGGGCGGCGTCGAGCAGCATGATGGTGAGCAGGTCCGCGGTCCCCGGCGTGCAGAAGATCGGCCCGTCGAAGCCTTGCTTGACCAGCAACGGTAGCGCGCCCGAGTGGTCGATGTGGGCGTGGCTCAGCAGCACCGCCGCGATCGCGGCCGGGTCGAAGGGCAGCGCCGCCCAGTTGCGCAGCCGGAGTTCCTTCAAGCCCTGGAACAGGCCACAGTCCAGCAGGACCTGCTCGCCGCCCGCGCGCACCAGGTGCTTCGACCCGGTCACCGTGCCGGCGGCGCCGAGGAACTGCAGCGTCGCCTGCTCCGCGTCGGGGTGCACGACGGCACTCAAGGACGGAGCGCGACCTTCAGCACGCCGTCGCGCCGCTCGCCGAACAGCGCGTAGGCGTCGCCGATCGCGTCGAGCGCGAACCGGTGCGTGATCAGCGGGGTCGGGTCGAATCGGCCGGCGCGCACCAGATCGATCAGCCGTCGCATGCGCTCCTTGCCGCCGGGACAGAGCGTGGTCACGATGCGGTAGTCGCCGATCCCGGCGGCGAACGCGTCGGAGGGCACCGCGAGCTTGCCCGCGTAGACGCCGAGGCTCGACAGCGTGCCGCCCGGTCGCAGCGCGCGCAGCGCGCTCTCGAAGGTGGCCTGTGTCCCGAGCGCCTCGATCGCGACGTCGGCACCGCCGCCGGTCAGGCGCCGCACCTCGGCGACGACGTCGACCGCGCGGTGATCGAGCACCACGTCCGCGCCCATGCGCCGTGCAGCGGCGAGCCGTGCGTCGTCACCGTCGACGCCGATCACCAGCGCCGCCCCCATGAGACGCGCGCCCGCGGTCGCGCACAGCCCGATCGGGCCCTGCGCGAAGACGACCACGCTGTCGCCGATCCGCACCGGTGCCGCCTCTGCACCGCTGAAGCCGGTCGAGGCGATGTCGGCGAGCAGCACCACCTGCTCGTCGCTGAGCTCGTCGGGGATGCGCGCCAGATTCGCCTGCGCGTGCGGCACCAGCAGATACTCGGCCTGCGCACCGTCGATGGTGTTGCCAAAGCGCCAGCCGCCGATCGCCTCGTAGCCCGCGCCGTGCCCGCACTGCGCCCACTGCGCCGACAGACACGCGCGGCACTGGCCGCACGGCGTGATCGCGCCGACCAGGACCCGCTCGCCGACGGCGAAGCCCTCGAGCCCGGGCCCGATCTCCTCGACCACGCCCACCGGCTCGTGCCCGATCACCAGACCCGGGCGGACCGGGTACTCGCCGCGGACGATATGCAGATCCGTGCCGCAGATCGTGGTCAGGGTGATGCGGATGACCGCCTCGCCCGGTCCCGGCCGGGGTCGCGCGACTTCCTCGATCCCGAACTGCCCCACCCCGCGAAAGACGTTTGCTCGCATCGTCACCATCACGCGACTCCTCCAGACCTGCCACAACGCAATCGCGGTGCCCGAGCAGGCATCGGCACGCCCACGATTGTGACGCCAATCTCGCAGCGATCGGAAGCGACCCGCGGCCGGATTCGCACGCGCGAGAGCCGGCGGGTAAAAGCGCCAGCCTACGAGCCGCCCGATGCGGCCCCGGCGCGGGTACGCTTCTTGAGTGCAAGGCGACAGTTCCGACTCGCTCACAGGAGGAAGCTGCGATGAAGGTCGAGCAGATCATGACGCACGACGTCACCACCTGCACCCCCGAGGACACCCTCGACGTTCCCGCCCGGCTGATGTGGGAGCGCGACTGCGGCTGCGTGCCGGTCGTCCATGACGGGCGAAAGGTGGTCGCGATGCTGACCGATCGTGACGTCGCGATGGCGGCGTTCACCCAGGGCCGGCCGCTGCACGAGATCCGTGTCGCCAGCGCCATGTCGCCCGATCTCTCGTCGTGCTGCCCGAACGACCCGGTGAGCCTGGCGCTCGAGATCCTGCAGACCCGGCAGCTGCGCCGCCTGCCCGTGGTGAGCGGGGACGGCGAGCTGATCGGCATGCTATCGCTCGCCGACCTGGCGCGCGAGGCGCGCCGCGAGCACGGTCGCAGCGTGCGCGAGGTGGCGGACGGACAGATCGCCGAGGCAATCGAGGCGATCACCCTGCCGCGCAGCCCGATGCGCGAGCTGACCGCTGCCTGAGCCAGAACTCATGCGCGCTGCCGCGCACGTCCCGGCCCCGAGGCCCAGCGTGCCTCGAGGCAGCCGTCGTCGAGCCACAGGTAGCTCGCACGGCCACCGAACGCCTTCTTCAGCTCGTGGACGATGCGGTGCGCGAGCTGCTGCGAGGTCGTGAGGACCACCAGCCCGCCGTCGATCTCGTCGATCGACACCACGCCGCGCCCGACCTGCGTGCAGGTGGGACAGACCGCCCAGTGCGCGCGGTGGAAGAAGGCGTGCGTCGGCTTCGCCTCCGCCGGACGACGCCACACGCGGCGCACCAAGGTCGCGCCACAGCGCTCGCACAACGTCGGCTCCGCCAGACGGCCGGTGCGCAGCTCCGCGCGGTGCCGCTTGCCGTCCTCCGTGCCGCTACGATTGAGGCTGCGAATGATGCCCTTGCCCTGTTTCACGATCGATCCCTCCTGCGGCGCGGCCGCTACCACCCGCGCCGACCGCCCGCTCCGCCGCGAGCACCGTCTCGAGACCGCGCAGCAGCGCGTCCGGGTTGAGCGAGATGCTGTCGATGCCGCGCTCGACCAGGAAGCGCGTGAACTCGGGGTAGTCGCTCGGCGCCTGGCCGCAGATGCCGATCTTGCTGCCTGCCTGGTGCGCCGCTGCGATCACCGTGCCGATCATCGACAGCACCGCGGGATCGCGCTCGTCGAACACCGCCGCGACCAGCTCGGAGTCGCGGTCGACGCCGAGCACGAGCTGCGTCAGGTCGTTCGAGCCGATCGAGAAGCCGTCGAAGACGCGCGCGAACTCGCGCGCGCGCAGCACGTTCGACGGGATCTCGCACATCACGTAGACCTCGAGGCCGTCCTCGCCGCGCCGTAACCCGTGCTCCGCCATCGCCGCCAGTGCACGCTCACCCTCGGCCGGCGTGCGGCAGAAGGGGATCATCAGCTTGACGTTGTGCAGGCCCATCGCCTGGCGCACGTGGCGGAGCGCGCGGCACTCGAGCGCGAAGCCCGGCGCGTAGAGCGGGTGCGTGTAGCGGAAGGCACCGCGAAAGCCGAGCATCGGGTTCTCTTCGTGCGGCTCGAACGCGCTGCCGCCGAGCAGGCGCGCGTACTCGTTGGTCTTGAAATCGGATAGCCGGACGATCACCTCGCGCGGGTAGAACGCCGCGGCGATGACGGCGATGCCGGCGGCGAGCTGCTCGACGAACCAGCGCCCGGGATCACTAGGATCGGTGATCAGCGCCTCGATCTGCGCGCGGGTTGCCGCGTCGGTGACCCGCGTCGGCTCGAGCAGCGCCAGCGGATGCACGCGCACCGAGCTCGCGATGATGAACTCGATGCGCGCCAGCCCGACGCCGGCAGAAGGGAGCTGGGCGACCCGGAAGGCGTCGTCGGGATTGCCTACGTTGAGCAGCAGCGCCGTGCGCGGCACCGGCAGCCCGGCGAGCTCGACCTCGCGGCGCTCGAACGGCAGCGCGCCGCGATAGACCGAGCCGGTCTCGCCCTCGGCACAGGACACCGTGACCGTGTCACCGTCGCGCAGCAGCGTCGTCGCCTGCTCGGTGCCGACGATGCACGGCACGCCGAGCTCCCGGCTGACGATCGCCGCGTGGCAGGTCCGTCCGCCGTGATCGGTAACGATCGCCGCGGCGCGCTTCATGATCGGCTCCCAGTCCGGATCGGTGATCGGCGCCACCAGCACATCGCCGTCCTGGAAGTCGGCGGGCACGCGGGCACCGACCAGCAGCCGGACGCGGCCGCTGCCGATGCGCTGCCCGACCGCCTTGCCCGACACGATCTCGTCGCGCGCGGCGTCGGCCGCGAGCGTATACACCTCGACCCGGGCGTGGCGCTCGGCCCGGTGCACGGTCTCGGGCCGCGCCTGCAGCAGGTAGAGCCGTCCGTCGACGCCGTCACGCGCCCACTCGAGGTCCATCGGCGTCGCGCGGCCGTGGAACGCCGAGTAGTGCTCCTCCACCCGGAGCGCGCAGCGCGCCAGCGCGACCACCTCGTCGTCGCCCAAGCAGAGTGCGCGGCGCTCGGCCTCGGGAACGTCGCGGCGAATCGGCGTCCCGCCTGGACCGCCGACGAGCTTCCACTCCTTGGTCGCGGCAACGCGGCGCAGGATGGGGTCGAAGCCCAGGGCAAGCGTCGGCTTGAAGACCCAGTACTCGTCCGGATCGAGCTGGCCCTTCACCACCGCCTCGCCGAGCCCCCACGCACCGTTGATCAGGATGACGTCGCGGAAGCCGGTGTCGGGGTCGATCGTGAACAGCACCCCGGATGCGCCGTCGTCGGCGCGCACCATGCGCTGCACGGCGATCGACAGGCGCACGGCGAGGTGGTCGAAGCCCTGGTCGAGACGGTAGGACACCGCGCGATCGGTGAACAACGATGCCAGGCACGCGCGGCAGGAGTCGAGCAGCGCTTCCTCGCCGCGCACGCCGAGGAAGCTCTCGTGCTGACCGGCGAAGCTCGCTTCCGGCAGATCTTCCGCGGTCGCGCTCGAGCGCACCGCGACCGTCGGCTCGCCACCGCCTTCGGACGCCAGCCGTCGGTAGGCCGCACGGATCTCGCCGGCGATCTCTGGCGGCAGCTCGCGCTCCAGGATCAAGCGACGCACCGCCGCGGCCGCGGCCCTGAGCGCAGCGAGATCGGCCTTGCCCACCGGGGCGAGGAGCCGCGTGATGCGCTCGCGCAGGCCGCCCTCGGCGAGGATCGCGGTGTACGCGTCGGCGGTGACGGCAAAGCCGTCGGGTACCGTGAGCGGCCCATCGCCGAGCAGGCGACGGAGCTCGCCGAGCGACGCCGTCTTGCCGCCGACCAGCGGCACGTCGCGCAAGGAGATGTCGCCGAACCACCGAACGAAGCGCGCTGTCGTGGCCATGAGCCTCCCTCCCGAAGGCCGCGCCCCGGCGCGCGTCCGAACGGTCGCTGCAGAGCGGAGCGAACCGCATGCCAGCCGGGGAGCCCTTGCCGGCTGCGCCGGGCTCCCAACCGTGCCAAAGACCCGGTGCTGCATTCCTGCCGCTGAGAAGCGCGCCACGGCCGGCGCGTGCCGGCCCACGCCGCAGGCACGCCGGAATCCGGAACACCGCTTGCGTGTCGGCAGTCACGATGACGCCCACTCCGACCACGTGCCCGTTCTGCGCCGTCGGCTGCGGGCTGGTGCTCGAGCCCGCGGCGGGCACGGTCCGCGTCCGCCCGATGGCCGATCATCCGGTGTCACGCGGCCAGCTCTGCGTGAAGGGCTGGAACGCAGCCGCCGCACTCGCCCACCCCGAGCGCTTGACCACGGCGCTGGTACGGATCGGCGATCGCCTGGTGCCGGCCACGCTAAAGGACGCGCTCGACGCGGCGGCCGCTGCCCTCGCTGGCGCGCTCGCAGAAGGCGGGCCCGAGGCGGTCGGCGTCATTTCGAGCGCGCGTGCCACCAACGAGGACAACTTCGCGGCCATGAAGCTCGCGCGCTTCGCGCTCGGCACCAACAACGTCGACCACTGCGCGCGCGTCTGCCACGCGCCGTCGGTCGCCGGGCTGTCGCGCACGGTCGGCTCGGGTGCGATGACCAACTCGATCGCCGACATCGACCGCGCCGACTGCCTGCTGGTGATCGGCTCCGACACCACCGAGAACCACCCGATCATCGGTGCGCGCATGCTCGAAGCCAAGGCCCGCGGCGCGCGGCGCGGGACGGCGTCCTGCGCTGCATGCTGGTCATCGGCGAGTATCCCGTGGTCACCGACGCGGCCCAGCACACCGTGCAACGCGCGTTCGAATCGCTGGACGCCCTGATCGTCGTCGACATGTTCTTGACCGAGACCGCGCAGCTCGCCGACGTGGTCCTGCCGACCGCCGCCTTTGCCGAGAAGGAGGGGACCTTCACCTCGACCGAGCGTCGCGTGCAGCGCGTGCGGCGCGCGCTCGACCCGCCGGGCGCGGCGCGCGCCGACTGGCAGCTCCTCGACGCGCTCGCCACACGCCTCGGCCGGCCGATGGGATTCACCTCGGCGGCGCAGATCTTCGACGAGATGGCGGCTCTGACCCCGCTCTACGCCGGCATGAGCCACGCACGCCTCGAGCACGGCCACGGCCTGCAGTGGCCGTGCCCCGAGCCGACGCATCCGGGCACGCCGGTCCTGCACCGCGAGCGCTTCGTGCGCGGCCGCGCGCGCTTGATCCCGGTGGTCGACACCCTGCCCGCGGAGCTGCCCGACGCCGAGTACCCGCTGCAGCTCACCACCTGCCGCCTGCACCATCAGTACGGCTGCGGTTCGATGACCCGTCGGGCGCCGCTGCTCGAGCGCGAGAACCCGCGCGGGCTGCTGTTGGATCCACCCGCGCGACGCGCGCTCGCGCGCAATCGCGAACGAGGGCCCGGTACGCGTGCGCTCCCGGCGCGGCGCGCTGGTGACGCGGGCGATCGTGTCCGATCAGGTGCCGCCGGGTGTGGTCGCGATGCCGTACCACTTCCACGAGGCACCCTCGAACGTGCTCACCAACGACGCCCTCGACCCGATCTCGCGCATGCCAGAGCTCGAGGTCTGCGCGGTGCAGGTGGAGCGCACCTCGTGACGCGAACCGTGCTCACGGACGAGCCCGGGATCGAGCGCCTGCGCGCTTCGCTGGCACGCACCCGCGAGCTCTACGAGGTCGCGCGCGCGGAGACCGGCGCCGCGTGGCAGCGCTCGGATGCAAGCACTCCCTGCGACTGGGAGGCGACCCTGCCGCTCGAGGGCATCAAGCGCTTCTTCTTTCCGCAGGCGGAGACCCTGCTGTCGTGGCAAGGCGACGTGCCGTGCGCGGAGCCGCCAAGCAGCGCGCCGTTCGCGCTGTTCGGCGTGCGCGCCTGCGATGCGGCCGCGCTCGCCTACCAGGACCGTTTCTTCGCCCGCGATCCGCACTACGCGGTGCGCCGCCAGAGCGCGCTCGTGATCGGCGTCAACTGCCTCGCGGCGTGCGCCGGCGGCTTCTGCGCCACGGTCGACGCCGGCCCGTTCGCAGCCGCCGGCTTCGACCTCTGCTTGACACGGCTCGCAGCGGACGCGGTCGCCGTCGTGATCGCGACACCCGCCGGAGCGGCCGCCCTCACCGACGGCGTGCTCGACGAACGCAGGCTCGGCGCAGGCCACGAGGAGGCGCTGGCCCGCGCCGAGGCGAGCGCCCGTGCGAGTTTCGCAGCCGAGCCCGCGCTGGAGCGCGCGATCGCGCGCATCGCGCAGCATGACCGGGCGCGCCCCGTCGCCGACGCCGAGTGGCAGCGGCTCGGGCCGTCCTGCTTCGCCTGCACCGGCTGCACGAACCTCTGTCCGACCTGCTCCTGCTTCACGATCGAGGACGAGGTGCGCGGCGACGGCGTCGTGCGCCGGCGCGTCTGGGACAGCTGCCTGCTCGAAGGCTTCCAGCGCGAAGCATCCGGGCATGATCCCGCGCCGCGCCCGGGCGACCGGGTGCGACGCTTCTGGACGCACAAGTTCGGCGCCGCGTTCACGCGCGACTTCGGCCGCTTCGGCTGCGTCGGCTGCGGGCGCTGCGACGTGACCTGTCCTGGCAGGATTGGCGCACGGCAGGTGCTGACGCGGCTCGGAGGCGAGCCGTGAGCGTCGCGGAAATGGTCTGGTACCTGCCGACCCGGGCCCGCATCGCGGACGTCGTGCGCGAGTCGGACGACACGCGCACGTTCGTCCTCGAGCTGCCCGGCGACGCCGCCTGGCCGGCGCCGGCACCGGGACAGTTCGTCATGCTGTCGCTGCCCGGCCACGGCGAGGCAGCGTTCACCGTCGCGGGCTGGTCGGGCGACGGCGGGAGCCAGCGGCTCTCCTTGACGGTGCGGCGCGTGGGCAGCCTGACCGGCGCGCTCTTCGATGTGGCCCTGGGCCGCACGGTCGGCGTACGCGGTCCGTACGGCCGCGGCTTCCCCGCCTGGCGCGCCGACGCAGTCTCGAGCGCTGGCGTGGGCTGCCGGGTGTCCTCGTCCTCGACTGCTTGGAGCACGGCGCGGGCACCTGGACCGGCCGCCGCGGCTCGGTCACCGATGCGGTGGACGCCGCCATTCTTGCCGGCAGGCCCGACTTCGTCGCGGCCTGCGGCCCACCCGCCATGCTGGCGGCGGTCGCGCGTCGCCTGCGCGCGGCACGCGTCCCGGCACGGAGCATCTCGTTCGCGATCGAGCGGCAGATGAAGTGCGGCGTCGGGCGCTGCGGCCGCTGCTACGTCGGGGAGCGCTACGCCTGCACCGACGGCCCGGTGTTCCCACTCGACGAGCTGGCGCGGCTCGACCCGGCGACCGCCGGCATTCGCGCACCGGACGCATCACGCCCGACAAGGGGTGACTGGAGGATCCGATGAGCACCGAGAACGGACCGCGAACGATCGTCGTCGCGACCGACTTCTCCGAGGATGCCGCGGCCGCGATCTGCTGGGCGAAGGAGATCGCCCGCCAGCACGGGGCGCGCATCGTCCTCGTCCACGCCTTCGTGTCCGAAGCGCTGCCCGCACCGGAATTCGTCGCGCTGCCGCCGCAGTACTACGCGGAGATCCACGGCGACGCGTCGCGCCGCCTCGAGGGCGAGGCGGCCGGCCTGCGCAGCAACGGGATCACGGTGAGCTGCGAGCTCGTGCTGAGCTATCCGGCGGTCGGCGTCACCGACGTCGCGCGTCGCGAGCACGCCGACCTGATCGCGATGGGCACGCACGGACGCTCCGGCTTCAGCCGTGTGCTCCTCGGTAGCACCGCCGAGCGCGTGCTCGCGACCGCGCCGTGCCCGGTGCTCACGGTGCGCCGCCCGCCCGCGGCCGTTTAGTTCGATGGTGCGGGAGCGCGTCAGCCCGCGCTCTTCAGGTAGCGGACGATCGCGCGCAGCTGCTCGTCGGTGAGCGTGCCGCCGAAGTGCGGCATCGTGGCGCGTTGCGCCGCGAGCATGTGCGCGACGTCGATGCGCAGTTGCTCTTGATCCTTGCTCGCCCGCCAGGCGCGGTCGAAGACCACGGGGGGCCTGTTCTTGCCGGTCGCGAGCACGCCGTTGCCGCGTCCGTCGTCGCCGTGGCAGGCCGCGCAGTAATAGGAGTAGGTCTCGAAGCCCGGCGAGAGCAGGCGAATGAACACCACCACTGCCTGCGCGTCCTTCTCGTCGCGAATCGCCGGGATCGCCGGCATGGCGCTCCTCCCGTGCTGCATGGCCGCGACCAGCGCGGCGTCGCCGGTGGCGCGCTGGTACTCCGGGTCGCGCAGATCGCGCGGCGGCTTCTGCACGCCTGGCGGCAGCGACGAGGACGGCAACGGTTCGCCGAACGATCCGTGACAGATGGCGCAGCGCTCGGCGAAGATCGCGCCCCCCTCGTCCACCCGCACCCAGTCGACGTCGGGCAGGCGCTGGATGTGCTTGGTCACGTCCTCGAGGTGCCGCAGGCGCTGCTTCAGCGAGCGCGGCTCACCGGCGAGCGCGAGCGGAGTACCGTCACGCACGCGTGCCACCACCTGCGCCTCGTCGGCCGTGGCGAGGAGGCCGCTGCGCAGATCGCGCGGCGGCGGGTTGAAGCTGTCTGCCTCGGGTCCGTCACCGCGCCCGTTCGGACCGTGGCAGGTGGCGCAAGCCTGGGCGTAGATGGCGCGGCCATCCGGCTCGGAGCGCACGCTGTCCGCCGCGCCGGCGAGTTCCGAGGCGAGCCAGGTGCCCAGAGCCAGCACGACGAAGATCGTTCGCATACCCGCCATCCGAGCAAGGCTCGTACCCCTACGCGGTCCGCGTCTCCGCCGAGCCCCGAGAACGAGCGGCTACGCTTCCTCGGCCGGTTCCACGACAGTCGCCGCCGCAACTGGAGGCGCCGCGGCCGGTGCCGGCGGCGCCTCGCTGCCGCGCCAGAGAGAGCGCGTCGCCAGCAGGCGCGCCGTCACGGCACGCTCGCGGGCTGCCGGTGTCTCCGCCGGGTCGAGACCGAGTTGCCGAACGCAGCGCGGGCAGACGATGCCGCTGTCGAGGCTCTTCCAGCCGACGTCGAGCAGCACGGTTCGCGTCGCGTCGCCCCACGCAGAACACCTCGAGCAAGTCCATTCCATCTTGCGCTCCATGCAACGACGCCGTCGACGTTGTTCGGCGTCCGGAGTGGGAACGCGCCTACACGCGAGAACTCAGCCCGGACCGGCTAGCGCCCCCAAGGGCGCGGGACCTGATCGTCCGCCTTTTGCGCTCGTTCGACAAGCACGATCTGCTCACGGGGCCACCGCGCAGGGAAACGGCTCCACGCCGGGGATCACCTCGACAAAATTCCCTTCACCGGCGCGGCTCTCCAGGGTGTCCGGCGCGGTGACCGCGCGCCAGAACCAGTCCCGCATGACCTCGCCACCGACCGCCCCCGCCCACAGCTCCGGCCGGAGCGACACCACGTGCACGCTCCGGTCCGAGACCCCCGTCAAGTAATAATGGATGCCGTTCAGGCCCTTGGTTTCGCAGTACGAGCGCCGCATGGTGTTGATGAAGAAGGCCTCGTCGTCGAAGAAGGCGTCGCGCTGCTGCGTGTTGTCCTTCTGGTTGCTCAGGACCAGGAACTGTTGCTCCGGCACCTGCTTCAGGCGCGGCGCGATCGCCTCGTAGATGACCGGCCCGACCGCGCAGTTGCCGGCGAAGCAGTACGGCGGCAGGTTCTTCAGCGCGCCCCAGGCCGGGATCTTGACCGGCCCGAGACCGCTCACGCCGAGGATCGAGCCGTTGTCGAGCGCCATGCCCGCGTCAGGGAACGCGGTGGTGCGCGGCCACTGCAGGTCGTCGAGCAGCCAGTGGTAGTTGTAGAGCGTGCCGTAGCCGCCGGCCGACCAGCCGCCGAAGAGTGCCACCAGCTCGTCCGGACGGAAGCCCGCACCGCCGGCGGCGTCCAGCTTCTGCCAGAGCACGTTGCGCACCATCTCGAGTGCCGCGCGCAGGTTGACCGCGCCGTAGCGCGGCAAGCCTAGCGCGCCAAGCTGCTCGACCACGCCACCGCCCGCGAACACGTCTTGGTTGCAGTACGGCAGGTAGACCTTGGTCCAGCCGGCGAACGGGCTCTCGGCCGGATCGTTCGACGCGATGCCGCTGCCCAGCGGCTCGTCGTCCAGCGCGGTGAACAGCCCCGGGTCGCTGGCGAGGCGCGAGGTGCAGTCGTCCTCGAAGAGACAGACGCCGCCGCCCTGCAGCCCGACGATGATGCGATCGAGCCGCTCGCCCTCGGGCGCGAGGCGGATCCAGAAGGCGTAGTCGCTGCCATCGCCGCACTGCGTGCCCCAGCGCTCGCTGTCGACGACGATCTGCACGTACTCGCCGCGCGGCGCGTCGAACTCTGCGCTCGACGGGCCGCAGCTCAGGTCGACGCCCGCGGTCTCCGCATGGCCGGCCGCCACGAGACAGTCGGCCTGGTGGGCGGCGCGCGCGACGTAGGTCGCGGGGTCGACCGCGACGAGGCCGCCCAGGTCCGCGCACGCCCCTTCGATCTCTTGCTGCGCGAGATCCGCCCAGTCCGCGCGCGCCGCGGGGAGATCGATCCCGTCGCACCCGGAACTGGACAGGCACTGGCCGATCCCCCCGAGAGAGCGGTCGACCAGCCGCGACGCCACCGTGTGTGCCGTCGTCAGACACGTGCGTCCGCTGGCATCGGCCTTGGGCCACACGGCACCCTGCGGGCCGCCGTAGGTGCGCCAGGCGAGTGACGACGCCTCGGAGGAGCAGGCGTTGCGCAAGCGTCCGGCGAGCGCGTCGCTCGAGAGGCCCTTGAAGACACCGTCCGCGCAGCTCTGTTCGACGCTCTGCTCGAGGTCGTCGAGCGCGACGGCTACGCCGGCGTCGTCGGTCGCGCATGGCGCGCCGCTCTCCGTGTAGCAGGACTGCACCGCCGCGCTGACGTCGGCGACGCAGGTGCGGAGCGCGTCGGGCGCGGCCTCAGTGCAGGGCGCGCTGGAGCTGCTCGAGGAGTCCGAGCAGCCGGCCGCGGCGAGCGCGAGCATGAGACCGAGAGGGAGCAGAATTGGCCGGGTCCGATCGTGCATGACCCGCAGCCCTAGCACGGGTCCGCGGTCGCCTTCTACGCGCTATCGGCGGGGTGCGCGCCTACGGCGTGGGCTCCGGCGTCGGCTCCGGCGTCGGTTCGGCCGTCGGCGTCGGATCCGGCGTTGGAGCTGGCGTGACGGTCGGAGTCGGAGTTGGAGTCGGAGTTGCGGTCGGCGTCGGGCTTGGCGTCGGAACCGGCGGCACCAGCTCGGAGTAGTGGCCCTGAGCGCCCATCCGGATACCGAGCGTCGCGAAGCGGTTGCCGAGCGAGTCGAAGACCTCGACCCGCTTGATCCGCACCCGGTCGCCGGCCTGGATGCCAACGTTCTTGCCCGGCCTGCCGTTGGGCTTCGACTTGCCGCTCGCCACGTCGAAGGCGACGCTGAACGTCTGCCACGGTCCGTCGTTCACCGACAGCTCGATCTCGGCGTGGTTTCCCTGGTTGTTGAGCCGCTGTCCCGTCGCCCGCGAGCGCAACGCGTCGAAGCCCACCGACCAGTCGCCCTTCTTCGACAGCAGCGTATCGCCGCCGCGCGTGAAGCCGACGTCGCTCGAGGTGTCGACCACCCACACCAGGGGCGCCGCCAGAATCTTCGCTCCGCGCGAGGTCGGCCCGGTCCCGAGGACTGCGAGCAGCTCGCTGTTCCCCCCGAGCACGCGCACGTCGACGATCTCGACCTTGTCCTGGTCCTGCGTGACGAAGCCCATCGGCCAGCTTCCAGCGGCGCCGTCGATCGCGTAGGACACGCCCGGCAACGGTACCCCGTTGACGCGATAGTCCATCACCAGCCGGCCGCCAACCGCGCCGTCCGGGAGTGCCAAGCTGATGCGGCCACCGCTGGTCGGCCGCATGATCAGGAAGCCGTTCTGCGCCCCGTCGACGCGCAGCAGATTGGCCTTTACCTGCGGCTTGTGCGCGTACACGGCGCCAGCCAGCGCTCCGACGAGGAGCGCGGCGACCAGGGCGAGAATTGATCGGCGCCGCCATGCGGCGGCTCGGGTGCTCCTCATGGGGTCGCTTCGTACAACGAGCCGATCGCAAATAGCAAATTATTGTAAGCACCGCCCCTCGAGGGGCGCGCGCGACCAGCTCTCGTCAGACTACCGGTCCGACCTGTCCTCAGGGTCGGCGACGCCGCCAAGCTACTCGAGCACGGGCGGCCCGACCTGCGCCTCGCATGAGAAGCGGATTATCTCGTGAGCAGGCCGGACTCGAAGGAACTGGCCGAGGGCGCCGGCGAGTTCGCCGAGGAGGTCCGGCGGACACCTACGCCGCGCACCTGGATCACGGTGTTCGAGTTCAGGACCTCGGCACCGAATGCGGTGTTGACCGTGGTCCGCAGCTTGACTCTCCTGTTCTGAACGACGCCGCACCCCGTCGAAGGCGTCCCGAGCGGAAAGTCCGCCAGCGTTTGCATCGTGCAGCCGGCGGCATCGCCGCTGTTACAGCGTACGGTCGAGACCACGAGCGTCGCCGACACGCTCGACGGTGAACTTGGCGGGCATCCGGCGCGACCGTCGTAGTCAACTCTCAGGTCCGGGTCGCGCGAGCGAGGACATGCGAGCACCGTCGCGGCGCCGAGGTGATGCGTTGACCCACCCACACCGGCAGCTCGGACGCAGGCCACCCGCTACTTCGAGGTGGTCGCAGCACCCCACACGCGCACCACTATAGGTCGCCGCAAACGCAAGACCGCCCTCCGGGGGTGGTCCGGAGGGCGGTCTTACCAACAGTGGAGGCGGGGGGAATTGAACCCCCGTCCGAAAGCACTCGATCGAAAGCATCTACACGCTTAGCTCACGATTTATCGTCATCCTCGTCGGCGCCCATGAGCGGGCTCCTTCGGGACCAGCCAGGGAGATTTAAGTCACGAGCCTCCCGGCGGCAGCTCGCTTCCGATCCTGCTTTTATGACGCCCGTATCCGATCCCACAGGCGAGGACCGGGCGGACGCCTCACGGACTAAGCCGCGAGGAGGTACTGATCGTTGTCTGCGGTTAAGCAGTCCGGCTGTTTAACGAGGCCAACCGGAACCTCGGCGTGCCACCTTCGACTCTGCAACCTCCGTCGAATCCAGATCGCCCCCAATCGAACGACATCTCGACTATAAGTCGGGTCGGGCGCCGCCGCTACCCCCCGTCTCGCAACGAACGACGAACCGAGGCCCGGGACCGCGGCGACCCGTCGGGGGCGCGCCGCGGTCCCGGACGGACCTCAGTTGCTGCCGGCGGTCAGCGAGAACGAGGCGTGGACGTGCGGGTCGCCGAGATCGCCGGCGTTGACCTCGATGGTGACGAGATCGCCGGCGACGACCGCCTCGGTGTTCGCCGTGTCGCTGCACGTCGTGGCGGCAGCAGCGATCGTGCAGGCGACTCCGGTCGCCGTGCCGTTGACGTAGATGGTGGCGCTCACGGGGTCGGCGCCGACGACGGTCTGCCGCACCTGGAGGTCGCCGATCGTGCCGCCGATCGCGAGCGGGGTGCCGGCGTCGTCGACGTCGGCTTCCTGTCGCCCGGACCCGACCGCGAGGTAGCGCGTGGTGAAGTCGGCGATGGGATCGTGGGTCGCGACGAAGATGATGATCACGTAGATCCCGCTCGACCCGGTCGCGCCGGTCGGACCGGTGGGGCCGGTGACGCCGTCCGCGCCGTCTGCGCCCGTGGGACCGGTCGCACCGTCTGCGCCGGTCGCACCAGCGGCGCCTTCCGCGCCGGTCGGGCCCGATGCTCCGTCGGCGCCGGTCGCGCCAGTCGCGCCGGCATCCCCGGTCGCGCCGGTCGCACCGGTGGCACCGTCGGAGCCGTCCGCGCCGGTCGGGCCGGTGTCGCCCTCGAGCGCGAGGATCGCCCACTCGCTCGGGCTGGTCTCGGGGTCGTTGTTCAGGTTGCTGTCGACGAGGCTCAGGTAGCTGGTACCGCCGAGGCTGACGGCGTCGTTCACCTTGTACGTCGTCGCGGCCGACCAGACGTCCTGCCACGCGAAGCCGGTGCGCTCCCAGGTGTAGAGCGTCTCGCCGCCGGGGCAGCTCTGCTTGGGGCCGATCTTGCGCAGCACGGTCACCTCGCCGATGTTCGTGGTGATCGACGTGATGCAGGTGCGCGCCGTGGTCTGCTGGGCGTCCGCGTCCCACGCGCCCACGCCGACGACCGCCACCGCGGCCAGCACGTGGCCGACCCGAATTCTGCTCGAAAGCCTCATCCCTACCTCCTGCCCGGTTGTTGATCTCCGAACAGGTGCATCGGTGGGGGGATGCGGTTTGTTTAGTGGAGCGCCGTCAGCTGGCGTCGAAGACCATGACGCGGTTGCGGCCGGTCTCGGACACCCACAGGTTGTCGCTGGGGTCGAGGCCGATCCCGTACGGGAAGCAGAAGCCGTCCGCCGCAAGCAACGCGTTGCCGCAGCGGCTGCCGCTGGTCGTGAAGTCGGGCGGGCCGATCGCGGCGTCCGCGGTCGCGTCGCCGGTGAGCGGCAGGTCGTAGCGGAGCACGCGGTGGTTGCTGCCATCGACGACCCACAGGCTGCCAATCGCGTCGAGCGCGACGCCGGCCGGGCTGCACAGGCTCTGCGCGGTGCGACCGCCGGCGTTGCAGCCGCCGGGCGCGGTCAACGAGGATTGCCCGAACACGCGGTCGCCGGTGCGATCACCCTTCGAGCCAGGGATGCCAGGGGTCCCGCCGCTTGACGCGAGCGTGCTGTCCGCGCTCGGCGCCGCCGGGAACACGGCACTGGTGAGATTTGCTTGACCGAGTACCAGGTCCGCGTTGCCGTCCTGTGCGAACGGCTTCTTGAACACCAGCACGCGGAAGTTGTTGCGGTCGGTGACCCAGACGTTGTCGTCGGAGTCGATCGCGAGGCTGCGCGGCTCCTTCAGGGTGTTCGCGCCGACCGCGCCGCCGCGGTTGGCAAACTGGCCGGCGAAGTCCGCCTGTCCGAGCACGCGGATCGCCGGCTGGTCGGCGACCATGCCGCTCGCGAACGGCGACGCGTAGCCGACGACACGGTTGTTCAGCTCGTCGACCACCCACACCCGTCCCTGCGAGTCGACGCCGATGTCGGTCGGCTGGCACAGGGTATTCGCCGCCGCGGCCGACACCAGGACGCCCTGGTAGCAGTAGTGCGCCTTGAAGCTCGGCTGCCCGAGCACGAGATCGGCCGACGCGCCGTTCTCGAAGGTGGTCGCGTCGGCCCACGCAAGCACCCGGTTCGCGGCCGTGTCGGCGACGTAGACGTGCGGCGGGTTCACCGTGCGGTCGAACGCGATGCCACGCGGCACGCTGAGCGACTTGAGATCGATCCGGTTCGGCAGCGACGCCGCGAAGCCCTTCTGCCCGACTACCCCGTCCGGGATCGCATCGGTGGTGAGCGGGCTCTCGAGGCGCAGAACGCGGCTGTAGCCGCCCTCGAGATTCGTCGGCGGCTGCGTTCCGTCGGCGACGTAGAGGTTGTCGAACGCGTCGAAGTCGACGTCGGTCGGCTGCAGGAAACGCTTGGCCGAGGGAAACTGGCCGGTGGTGCCGAAGGTCCGGTCGGCACTGCGTCCGTTGCTGCCGAGCAGCGGTGCGTCAAACTCGAGCACGCGGCCGCTGAAGTCGGCGATCCAGAGCCTGCCACCGACGTCGACGCCGACGCCCGTCGGGCTCCGGAGCTGGTTCAAGCCGGTGCCGATGTCCTTGCCCTCGAAGTTCGCCTGCCCGTACACCTGATCCGCGGTCTGGTCGTCGAGCGGGTCGACGAACACCAGGACGCGGTTGTTCAGGGTGTCAGCGACCAGCAGGTTCCCGGCCTGGTCAACCCACAGATCCGTCGGACTGCACAGCCTGTCGGCGGTCGTCGTACTCGACCACCCGGTTGTTGCTGCCGAACAGGCCGTAGCCGTCCGCGACGTAGAGGTTGCCGTCCACGTCGAGCGTGGTTCCGGCGGGCGAGCACAGCGTGTCGGCGCTCGGCGTCGTCGGGCTGACGCTTCGGTTGCAGAGGTTCGCCGTGAAGCTCGCCTGACCGAACACCGCCTCGGCCGCCTGGTCGAACTCGACCGCGCCACCCCGCGCAGGCCAGAACGTGGTCAATTCCCGTCAATTCTGGCCCCGGCCCCGGGGGACGGGCTCAGTCGCGCGAGCGGTTGCGCGCCTTCATCACCCGGTCGATCTCGCGCTTGCTCTCGGCTTCCCGGATCGAGTCGCGCTTGTCGTGGTGCTCCTTGCCGCGCGCCAGCCCGATCTCGACCTTGGCGATGCCGTCCTTGAAGTACATCTTGGTCGGAATCAGCGTGAAGCCGCGCTCCCGGGTCTTGCCCGCCAGCCGGTCGATCTCGCGCCGGTGCAGCAGCAGCTTGCGCTGGCGCTCGGGGTCGGTGACGTCGCGCGCCGAATAGCCGTAGGGCGTGATGTGCACGCCGACCAGGTACGCCTCGCCGCCCTTGGTGATCTTGGCGTACGAGTCCTTCAGGTTCACCTTGCCGTCGCGCAGCGACTTGACCTCGCCGCCGAGCAGCATGATCCCCGCCTCGACGGTCTCGTCGATGAAGTAGTCGAACCGCGCCTTGCGGTTGACGGTGATGAGCTTCTCTCCGGCCTCACGGGGCATCCCCCCAGCCTAACACCGATCAAGGGAAATGTGTCGTGCCACGGTCGCCGAGGTTGCGTTCCGCGCCGCCGTGAGCTGAACCGTGCCGGTGCACCCGCTCATCCTCCTCACCTTCGCGAGCCTGCTGCTCGTGCTGTTCGGCGTCACCAGCCTCGTCATGAGCCGCGGGCGGGCGCGCTCCGACGTCGAGCGTACGGCTGGAGCGGGCGTACCCGGCCTGAAGCGGCTGATCGAAGCCGGCGAGTGGCGCGGCGCCCTGCCCGCCCTGCTGGTGACGACCGGGATGATCGGCCTGATGGTCTTCGGCGCGCTCACCCTCGCGGTGGTCTTCGGGCAGCGCGCGACCGGCATCCTGATGCTGGCCGTGGCGGGCTTCGCGCTGCTGCGCATCGTGCGCGAGTACCGCCGCGCGTGACGCGCGCTCGCCCGCGGCTCCGATCGAAGCGTGGGGCCTCGCTCTCGGCGGCGATCAGCGAGGATCGCGAGGATCGGTGCGATCAATTGCCGAAATCCCAGCTCTCCCCCGCGCGGTAGCGCGACAGCACGTTCTTCGCGATCAGGATCCGGTGCACCTCGTCGGGCCCGTCGGCGATTCGTAGCGTCCGCGCCCCCTGGTACATGGCGGCAAGCGGCAGGTCGCCCGAAACGCCGGCAGCGCCCCAGACCTGGATCGCGCGGTCCACCACGCGCTCGTAGGCGGCGGGGACGAAGACCTTGATCGCCGAGATGTCGGTGCGCGGGTCGCCGCCGCCGTCCATGCGCTCGGCGCAGTGGATGGTCATCAGGCGCGCTGCCTGGATGTCGATGTAGGAGTCGGCGATGAAGCCCTGCACGAACTGCTTGGTCTCGAGCTTGCCGCCGTGCACCTCGCGCATGGTGGCGCGCTCGACCATCAGGTCGAAGGCGCGCCACATCTGCCCGATCGAGTTCATGCAGTGGTAGACGCGGCCCGCGCCGAGGCGCTCCTGGGCCGCCTCGTGGCCCGAGCCGGCGCGGCCGAGCTGGTTCTCGAGCGGCACGCGCACGTCGTCGTAGACCACCTCGCAGTGGTCGCTGTGCCGGCCCCACACCTCGATGCCGCGCACGATGCGCAGGCCCGGCGTGCTCTTCGGCACGATGATCTGCGTCATGCGGCCGTTGTCGGCGCCGCTGCCCTCGGTGCGGCACATGACGATCAGGAAGTCGGCGCGGAAGCCGTTCGAGGTGAACCACTTGTGCCCGTTGATCACCCACTGGTCGCCCTCGCGGCGCGCGGTGGTCTTGATCGCGCGCGGGTCGGACCCGGCCGAGTCGGGCTCGGTCATCGAGAAGCCCGACTCCATCTTCCCCTCGGTGAGCGGCACCAGCCACTTCTTCTTCTGCTCCTCGGTGCCGTACTTGAGCAGGATCTTCTGGTTGCCCGAGTTCGGCGCGACCACGCCGAACAGCGACGCCGCCCCCATGCTGTAGGCGAGCACCTCGTTCATGTAGGCGTGCTCGAGGAAGCCGAGCCCCGCGCCGCCGTACTCGGGCGGCAGGTGCGGCGCCCAGAGGCCGGCCTGCTTCACCTTCGCCTTGACCGACTCGCGCAGCTCGCGCGCGACGCTGCGCTCGTCCTCGCTCGACGCCTCGGACCGCGCCACCCAGAGCTTGCGCTCGTTGGGCAGGATGTCGCGGTTCACGATCTGCGCCGTCAGCGTACGGATCTCGTTGACGCGCGGGTCGAGCGTCGCGATGGGCTTGACGTTCATCTGCAGCATGGGCTCCTCAGGTGTCGGTTCGCGAGATCCAAGCCGCGACCTCGTGCGCGAAGCGCTCGAGGTCGCGCAGGCCGTCGGTCGCGGCCGCGTACAGGAGGTCTGCCACGACACGGCCGTACCCGTGCGCGACGACGTTGCGGAAGGATGCCGCGCGACCGAGGGCTTCGTCCGTCGCGGCGGTGAGCACGCCGTGCTCCGCGAGACGATGAAAGGACTCGGCGAGCGTGCCGGCGGGTGGCCATCTCTCGTCGGCGATGATGTGGCTCGCCACGTCGAGACAGGTCTGCACAGCCAGCATCAGGTTGAAGGCGACCAGGTCGCTCGCGTCACGGTCCGCCGCGAGCTCCGCCGCCGATCCGCGGCCGTTGGCGCGGACGCGTCCGAGCCGGTCCTCGAGCTCGGCGAGCTTCGCCGCGACGACGTCCCTGTCCGTCATGCGGGGCGGTCCGCGGCGAGATGCCTGAGATACGCGTCACGCATGCGCTCGAACCAGGCGCGGTCGTTGTCAAGATCGACCAGCGCACGCGATCGCCAGCGCGCGGCGCAGCCGCGCTCGTGCTCGGCGACGACGATCCCGTCGCGGACGATCGCCTGCAGCATGGGGTAGCTTACCGCCTCGAGAGCGACGATCTGGACCTCGCGGCCGACGGCACGGGTCAGATCGCGAGCGAGTGCCAGGATGTCCAGGCGGCGCCCGAGAACCGCGACGTCGACGTCCGACGCCGGACCGGCCGTTCGACGTGCGGTGGAGCCGAAGAGGACGGCCAGGCGGACGTCGTCTCGCCCGGCGAGCGCCTGCCGCAGCGCCTGTACGACCGCATCATCCACGCGACACGTATACCGGAGCCGCGAGGGACGAGGCCAGCACCGCGGGCCGGAGCGCGGCACGACGGCCGCTGCGGGGGTCATCCGGCAGCCTTGACCGCCCGACGAGCCCCCCGGAAGGTCAGCCCCTCGAAGTGGCCCGACTTCCGCCAGTCGTCGATGTACTGGAAGTACGCGACTGGCCCGAGGGGATAGCTGCCGACGTTGAGCTTCTCGCGGCGGCCCATCTCCCGGCCCTCGTTGTTGTAGTAGCCGGGTGTGCACTCGGGGTTGCCGAGGAAGCTCTGCGGAGCGTTCTCGATGAGCTCGACCCATGCCTTCTCGGCCTCGGCCGTCGGCTCGATCAGCTCGGCGCCGGTCTCGAGTGCGTGCTTGACCATCGCGGCGATGGTCGTGCCGGCCTCGACCAGGTTGTGGGTGATGTTCGAGATCAGGCCCCCGCCCTGCACGAGTCCGACGATGAACAGGTTCGGGAAGCCGTGCACGTGGATGCCGTGCAGGGTTCGCATGCCGTCCTTCCAGTGGTCGGCCAGCTTCTCGCCAGAGCACCCCTTGGTCTCGAACCCGGCGCGACGGGTGAAGTCCGTCGCGAACTCGAAGCCGGACGCGAAGACGAGGCAGTCGAGGTCGTAGTGGACGCCGTTCGCCCAGACGCCGGTCGCGTCGATCCGCTCGACGCCCTTGCCGTCGGTGTCGACGAGGTGGACGTTCGGCCGGTTGAAGGTCTGCAGGTACTCGTCGTGGAAGCACGGCCGCTTGCAGAGCTGGCGGTACCACGGCTTCAGCTTGCCGGCCGTCGTCTCGTCCTCGACGATCGCGTCCACGCGCGCGCGGATCTCGGTCATCTTCTCGTCGTCGCTGTCCTCGAAGGCCTTCTGGATGGCGGCCATGTCGAGGATGCTGCCGCTCGCGCCCAGGTCCTTCACGATCCGGTCGCGCACGCGGATCGCGATGTCGGTCCAGCCGTCCTTGACCAGGTCCTCGTCGGCGAAGCCGCCGGTCTGGAGCGTCGCGAAGTTCATCAGCCACGCGCGCTGCCAGCCGGGCGTCAAGGTCCCGAACCACTCAGGATCGATCGGGCGGTTGTTGCGCACGTCGATCGACGACGGCGTGCGCTGGAAGACGAAGAGCTCCTTTGCGTCGCGGCCGAGCGGCGGGACGCACTGCACGGCCGTGGCGCCGGTGCCGATGATGCCGACGCGCTGGCCTTCGAGCTTCGTCATCGGCGCGCCTCTCGGGTCACCGCCCGTCCAGGCATAGTCCCAGCGGCTGGTGTGGAACGCGTGGCCCGCGAAGGTCTCGATGCCGGGGATGCCGGGCAGCTTCGGCTTGTGGAGCGGTCCGGTGCCCATCGCGACGAAGCGGGCACGGATGCGATCGCCGCGGTCGGTGTGGATGATCCAGCGCGACGCCGCCTCGTCCCACTCGAGCAGGGTGACGTTGGTCGAGAACAGCGCGTGCTCGCGGAGCCCGAAGGTTTCGGCGATCTTCAGCGCGTGCGCCCAGATCTCCGGCGCGAACACGTACTTCATGGTCGGCCGGCTGCCGACCTCCTCGAGGAGCGGCAGGTAGACCATCGCCGCCGTGTCGCACATGGCTCCCGGGTAGCGGTTCCAGTACCAGACGCCGCCGAAGTCGCCGCCACCCTCGATGATGTGGAAGTCGTCGATGCCCGCCTGCTTCATCCGCGCGCCGGTGCAGAGCCCGGCGAAGCCGCCGCCGATGAAGGCGACGGTGACCTCGCCGAAGACCGGCTTGCGCCCGGCCTTCGCGACGTAGGGGTCGTCCACGAAGTGGGCGAAGCGGCCCTTGGGCTCGACGTACTGGTCGTTGCCGTCTGCGCGCAGGCGCTTGTCGCGCTCCTCGCGGTAGCGGACGCGGAGCGCCTCGCGCTCTTCCGGGGTGAGGTGGGTGTGGCCCTCGGCGGACGTGGTCGACATGGTGGGTCTCCTCGACGCCGTGGCCGCACGCCACGGCGGGCAAACGGCTCGGACGTCAGCAGTCCGCGTGCCACGCGCGCGAACGCCGGCGGGCCGCGAGACGCAGCACCCGCGGTCTCGCCATGGCCGCGCTTCCCACGCGCGCAAACGCCGACGCGGCCGCTTTCCGATTCCTGCTCACCGCGGCGCGTCAGCCCTGCACAGACGCGACGATCTGGTCGCGCAGCTCGCGGCGCAGCAGCTTGCCGCTCGCGTTGCGCGGCAGCGGCTCGTCGAACACGAACACCCGCGCCGGCACCTTGTACGCCGCGAGATGCTCGCCGACGTGGCGGCGCAGCCCGTCGGGATCGAGCGTGTGGCCTGGCTTCGCGTACACCGCGACCGCGCGGACGTCGGGTGGAGCGTCATCCCCGAGGATCTACGCAAACCGGTCGGCGGTGTCCACGCGCTTCGCCGGCCGCGGCCTCCGGGCCGGGATCAGGTCACGTCAGGAACTCGGGAAACTGCGGCAGCTCGTCCGCGATCACGAACCACGGCGCCTGCGACGCGACGTAGATGTGCGCCACCGGCCGCCCGCCCGGATCGTCCGCGACGTTGCCGAACGGGACGAACACCGTGCCGTCGAACGCGGCACCGGGCACGCTCGCGCCGCAGCGGCCGCAGAAGCAGCGCTGGTTGCCCGGCGACGACTCGTAACGCCGGATGCCCGCCTCGCCGGAGAGAAAGCGAAACCCGTCGGCAGGTAAGCCGGCCGCGGTCGCGAACGCGGTGCCGTGCGTCTTCCGGCACATCGCGCAGTGACAGTAGTGCACCAGCTCGCCCGGTCCGGTGCCCTCCCATCTCCGCGCGGAAACGGTCGAACGTGAATGGCCACGCGGTCGGCAGGCCGGTCTCGTCGAGGTACCAGCTCTTGCAGCCGGTGCTCCACATCGTCTTCTTCGCCGCCGCGCGCCGCGCCTGCGGACGCTGGATCGCCTGGTAGAAGCCGTCGGGTGCTGCGACGGCATGATCCACTGCGGCGTGCGCTGGAACAGCACCAGCTCCGACACGCGGTCGACGATCGCGGTGACGATCTGGATCGCCGACGATCCGGTACCGACGACGCCGACGCGCCGTCCGTCGATCGGCACGGAGTGGTCCCAGCGCGCGCTGTGGAACGCGCCGCCGGCGAACGTCTCGAGGCCAGGGAAGTCGGGCATCTTCGGGTGGTGCAGGACGCCGGTCGCCGCGATCACGACGTCGGCGACGTCGGTGGTGCCGTCATTCGCCGTGAGGCGCCAGCGGCCGTCCTCGAACGCGCAGCGTACGATCTCCTTCCCGAAGCGGATGCGCTCCGTGACGCCGTGGCGCGTCGCGACGTCCGTGAAGTACGCCTGGATCTCCGCACCCGGCGAGTAGCGCCGGCTCCAGTCGGGATTGGTCGCGAACGAGTAGCTGTACAGGTGCGACGGAACGTCGCACGCGAGGCCCGGGTAGGTGTTCTCGCGCCAGGTGCCGCCGACGCGGTCGGCCTTCTCGTAGACGACGACGTCCTCGTAGCCGGCCTCGCGCAGCCGGATCGTGGCGAGAATCCCGGCCATGCCGGCACCGATCACGACGAAGCGCATGCATCCCTCCTGGCTCGCGGTCGCGACGCGGAGCGCTCACGCGAACAGCACCACCTGCCGCGCCGCCTCGCCCTTGCGCATGCGGTCGAACGCCGCGTTCAGCTCGTGCAGCTCGATGCGCGACGAGATCATCTCGTCGAGCTTGAGGCGCCCGTCGAGGTAGAAGTCCACGTAGCGCGGCATGTCGAAGCGGAAGCGGTTCGAGCCCATATAGGAGCCGGTGATCTTCTTCTCCTGCAACGTGAGGTCCGCGGCCGAGATCGGAACCGTCAGGTGGATCGGCACCACGCCGACCAGCACCGTCGTGCCGCCGCGTCCGGTCATCATCACCGACTGCTGCACGGTCGGCACGAGGCCGATGCACTCGAAGACGAAGTCGGCCCCGCCGCCGGTCAGATCGCGCACGGCGGACACCGGGTCGCCCTGCGACGCGTCCACCGCGTGCGTCGCGCCGAGCTTCTTCGCCAGCTCGAGCTTCCACGCCTGCGCGTCCACCGCGACGATCTTGCCCGCGCCGACGATGCGCGCTCCCTGCAGGGCAGCGAGCCCGACGCCACCGCAGCCGACGATCACGACGCTCGCGCCGGCCGGGATGCGCACGGTGTTGAGTGCGGCGCCGAGGCCGGTGGTGATGCCGCAGCCGATCAGACAGGCGCGGTCGAGCGGCATGTCGTCGCGGATCTTCACCAGCGAGCGCTCGGGCACCAGCATGTGCTCGGCGAACGACGACAGGTTCGCGAACTGGTGGATCGCCTGGCCCCTGGCGTCGCAGAGCCGCGGCTTCGCCCCGCCGGGCCGCCCCACGTACTGCGTCAAGCAGAGGTAGGGCCGCCCCTCGGTGCAGAAGCGGCACACGCCGCACCAGCTGGTGATGCAACCGATCACGTGATCGCCGGGCTTGAAGTCGGTGACGCCGGGGCCGACCGCCTCGACGATGCCCGCCGGTTCGTGACCGAGGATGGTCGGCGGCGCTACGGGCAGACCGCCCTCGATCACCGTCAGGTCGCTGTGGCAGATCCCCGAGGCGACCGTCTTCACCAGCACCTCGCCCGGTCCGGGTTCGTCGTGCTGCACGTCCTCGAACGAGAGCGGCGCGTCGTTCGCGCGCATCACCGCTGCCTTCATGACTCCCTCCTTCAGGCGATCACGCCCGCCGCGCGCAGCGCGGCGACGTCCGTCGTTGTGATGCCCCAGTCGCCGAATGCGGCATCGGTGTCGGCACCGGCCGGCCGCGCCGGGTTGATGATCGCACCCGGCGTGCGCGAGAAGCGCGGTGCGGGCGCGTTCTGCTCGACACCCTCGATCGTCGTGAACGTGCCGCGCGCCACGTTGTGTGGGTGGCGGCGCGCCTCTTCCATGGTCAGCACCGGCGCGAAGCAGATCTCGTGTCCGGCGAAGAACGCGAGCCACTCGTCGCGCGTGCGGGTGCGAAACATCGACGCCAGCCGCTCGCGCAGCAGCGGCCACTGCGTGCGGTCCTGCTGCGCCTCGGCGCGCAGGTCGTCGGAGCCGAGTCCCGCGATGCCGAGTCCCGCAACGAGCCGGGTGAAGTTCGCGTAGAACTGCGGCTCGAACGCGGCGAGGCTCACGTAGGTGCCGTCCTTGCACTCGTAGACGCCGTAGAAGTGCGCGCCGCCGTCGAGCAGGTTGGTGCCGCGCGCTCCCCACATGCCCGGACCGAACTGGTCGAAGACGTGGAAGATCGACATCAGCATGGCGCTGCCGTCGACCATCGCCGCGTCCACGACCTGGCCACGGCCGCTCGTGCCGCGCTCGACCAGTGCCGCCAGCACGCCGACCACGAGCAGCATCGAGCCGCCACCGAAGTCGCCGATCAGGTTGAGCGGCGGCACCGGCGCGCCGCCCGCCGGTCCGATGTGCGCCAGCACCCCGGCGAGCGAGATGTAGTTGATGTCGTGCCCGACCTCGCTCGCGAGCGGGCCGTCCTGTCCCCAGCCGGTCATGCGGCCGTAGACGAGGCGCGGGTTGCGCGCGCACAGCACGTCGGGGCCGACGCCGAGCCGCTCGGCGACGCCGGGCCGGAAACCCTCGACGACGACGTCGGCGCGCTCTGCGAGCCGCGCGACCACCTCGGCTGCACCCGGATGCTTGAGGTCGATGCCGGCGCTGCGCCGGCCGCGGTCGAGCAGCGAGTACGGCGTGTACGGTCCCTGCAGGCCGGTGCCCGCCGCGACGTGCGCCTTGCGGTCGAGGCGCAGCACCTCGGCACCGAGGTCCGCGAGGATCATGCCCGCGTGCTGCAGCGGGCCGATGTTGGGCAGCTCCAGCACGCGGATGCCTGCGAGTGGCCCCTTGCGCATCATGCCGCCGGCAGTCCCTGCTCGGCGATCTGCCGCCCGAGCCGCTCCAGGTGGTGCTTCGCCGAGCCGAGCTCGTGCTCGATCTGGATCGCCCAGCGGAAGTAGCGGTGCAGCGGGTAGTCGGTGTCGATGCCGATGCCGCCGTGCAGGTGCTGGCACGCGTAGGACGCGAACTGACCCCCCTCGGCGGCCCAGAACTTCGCCACCGCGACGTGCGCGCTCGCGGGCAGCTCGCGCGACAGCCGCCACGCCGCCTCCCACGCGGTGAGGCGGATCGCCGCGACGTTGATGTAGGCGTCGGCGGCGCGCTGGTGCACCGCCTGGAAGCTGCCGATCGGGCGGTCGAACTGCACCCGGTCGCGGCCGTACTGCGCGGTCATCTCGAGAGCGCGCTCGGTGACGCCGAGCTGCATCATGCAGCGTGCGACCAGCGCGCGCTCGACGATCCAGCGCAGTGCCTCGGTGCCGTCTCGAGACGCGACGCCGCGGGCACGTGCACGCCGTCGAGGGTGAGCTGCGCGTGCGGCTGGCCGTCGGACGTCTCCTGCGCGTCGAGAGCGTCGCCGCCGGCACACTTGTCTTGACGCCGGTCAGCCGGTGGCCGTCGCCGTCGCGCACCGCCCGCGTCGCCGGTGCGAGCGGGTCGCTCGACGCGTACTCCTCGACCGCCGCGGTGACGATGCGCTCGCCGCTCGCGATGCCGGGCAGCAGCGCCGCCTTGTGCGCCGCGCTGCCGAAGCGCGCGAGCGGCAACCCGCCCAGCGCGAGCGCCGGGTACGCGGGAACCTTCGCCACCGCGCGGCCGACCTCCTGCAGCAGCAGGCCGAGCGCGGTGAAGCCGAGCCCGGATCCGCCGTGCTGCTCGGGAACCGCGACGCCGAGCAGGCTCGCGTCCGCGAGCGCTCGCCAGAGCTTCTCGTCGCGCGTCGCTCCACCCGACTCGAGCTCCTTCTGGCGCTCGTTGGTCGCGTGGTCGTCGAAGATGCCGCGCGCGCCCAGCACCTCCATGAGGAGCCGGCTGCACTCGATGCTCGCCTCGCTGCCGAAGACCTTGATCGCCGACGAGTCGGCCATGTTCGGCTGCGCCTTCGTCGCCGCCCACGCCTGCTGCCAGTTCATCAGGCGCAGCACCGAGACCTTGGCGTGCGCGCGCGAGGTTGTGCTGCACCCACGCCTCGTCGACGACGCGGCGGCCGGCGCCATCGCGCTCACGTGCCCAGGCGGTGACGTCCTCGAGCAGCCGCTGCAGACGCCCGACGGTGCGCAGCGAGATCCGCTCGTGGTTCAGCTGCCCGGTGATCAGCTTCCAGCCGCCGTTCTCCTTGCCGATCAGGTTGCCGGCGGGGACGCGCACGTCGTCGTAGAACGTCGCGTTGGTGCGCACGCCGCCGACGGTGCGGATCTCCTGGCGCGCGAAGCCCTGCACGGTCGTCGGCACCAGGAACATCGAGAGCCCGCGGTGCTTCGGCGCCGCGGCATCGGTCCGTGCCGCGAGCCAGACGTAGTCCGCGTACTGCGCGAGGCTGGTCCACATCTTCTGGCCGTTGATCAGCCAGTCGTCGCCGTCGCGCCGCGCGGTCGTCTTGAGCGACGCGAGGTCGGTGCCGGCGTCGGGCTCCGAGTAGCCGATGGAGATGAACAGCTCGCCGGCGAGGATCTTGGTGCAGATCTCACGCCGCTGCTGCTCGCTGCCGTGCTGGAACAGCACCGGTCCGACCGTGTTCAAGGTGAGGAACGGCAGCGGGAAGCCGGTCGCCTGGATCTCGTCGGCAAAGATGAATTGCTCGATCGGCGTGCGCTCCTGGCCGCCGTACTCCTTCGGCCAGCTGAGCCCGAGGAGCCCGTCGCGCCCCATCTGGCGCATCGCGTTGCGGAACTCGGGACCGCCGCCCTCCTGCCACTCGGGCACGGCGAGCTCGCGCCGCAGCTCGTCGGTCATCATCCGCGCGAAGTACGCGCGCACCTCGTCGCGAAACCTGCGCTGCTCGTCGCTCAGCCGGATCTCCATGCCTGCCCGTTCCTCTTCAGCCTGCCGCGAAGTCGCGGCCCGTTCGTCTCGGACGTGATGCTCGCTTGCCGGTGTCCAACGGCACCCTGCCGCGCACACGGGCCGCGTTGCGCGCCGCGCGCGCCCGCGCCGACGCCTCGAGCTCGCTCGCCAGCGTGCGCGCGAGGAGCGCGATCTCGGCGTCGGGCTCGCGCGCCTTGCCGCCGGCGAGCGCGCGCTGCAGCGCGAGGCCCATCAACGTCGCCAGCATGTAGCTCTCGAGCTCGACGCGGCGCGGCCGCGGCAGCGGCGCTTCGGGGAACACGCGGCGCCACAGGCGGTCGAGCCCGTCGAGCATGCGTAGCTGCTGCTCGCCCGGCGTGTCGCGCTTCGGTCCGGGTGCGCCGAAGGTCTGCAGCAGGATCTCGAACATCGAGCGGAAGTAGGCGCTGCCGAAGTGGCGCCACGCGCGCTCGACGAACTGCCGCACGCGCGTCGCGAGCGGCGTCGAGGCGGGGTCGGGCATGTCGTCGAAGTGCGCCGCGAAGCGCGCGAAGGTGTCGTCGAGCACCGCGGCGAGGATGCCGTCCTTGCCGCCGTAGTGGTGCTGTACCGCACCCCAGGTGACGCCGGCGCGCGCCGCGATGCGCGTCGCGGTGGTGCGCTGGAAGCCAACCTCGGCGATGCTCGCGACCACCGCCTCGACGATCCTGCGGCGCGTCTCCTCACGACGCTCGGCCTGCGTCCGCCGTCGCGGCGGCGCGTGCATCGAGCCGGTCGCGGCGCGCATGCGATGATTGGCTATCGCAGAAACATTTCACCTACAAGGTAAAATGCGCGGCGATCCGGACGCCCGAGCACTCGACGAGATCGTGGTCACCGTCGCGCGCTACGCGGACTGCCCACGCTCCACGCACGCGCACGCCGCGGCGAGCAACGCGAAGGCGGCGCTCGCGGAATCGCAAAAGAAGGGCTGACGCCGACGGTGACGCGGCCGCCGCGCTCGCGTCATGGATCGCCGCTCATGCTCCCGGGAACGTCAGCTTCGGCCGCCTCCCCGGCAAGACCGGGGGATTCCGTCGCGGTCTAGCGGACCCACGGGGTGGCGCCTCCTCCGCTTCGGCGCGACCGTAGAAGGTGGATGGGGTTATGTCCTCGCTGCCGTAGAAGGACAGCTCCCGATCGCGCCGGAACCGCTTCGAGACCTCGCACCAGCGGGCACCGACGAGGCGGCGTCGCGAGGAATCCGCGCCGCGTTCGCCTCCAGCGCCTCCGACACGTCGTGCGGACACGGGACCGCGAGACCGAACGAGCGCAGGACGCCCTTCAGCGCCAGCTCGACCACCTCCTGGCTCTCGCGCACGACGTCGGTGGATGCCTCCTCTTGGAGGAGCAGCTCCACTGCCTTGAGGCGCTTGCCGGCGCGCTGGATGTAGTCAAGTACCAGGTTCGGATTGGTCACCGAACAGTCCCTCTGGATCCCAGAGCCGGATACCGCCGCGCAGCGCGCCCGCGAGTGCGGCTCACGGGTGTCGAGCGCCGTCCTCGCCACGAAGAGTGGCTGGACCGGAAAGCGGCCACCGTCGCTCGCGAGCCGCGGTGCGACTTCGCGGTCCCACCAGGAGTAGTCGCCGCGCTCGGGGGACCCATGGTCGAGAACCAGCACGAGGTCGACGTCGGAGCCGTCGCGCGCGCGTCCCTCGGCGACGCTGCCGATGACGTTCGCCGCCACGACCCGCGTCCGCGCGAGCGGCGGAAGGGCGCGTGCCAGACGGCGCAGGCGCTCGTCGAGCAGGCGATCGTTGTCGTCGAGGATGGCGTAGCGGCGTCGCGCGTCGATTGACGATATCGCGGGCCGGCCACCGCGGTGTGCGGATAGCCGTGCTTGCGCAGCTCGGTGACCACCTCGCCCGACGCATGGTGCGGACACGCGCAGTACGCGACCACCCAGGTGCCGTCGTTGGGAATGCGATCGAGGCCACCGAGCGCGTAGTAGGGTACCGAGATCGCGCCCACGACGTGGCGGATAGCCGCGATAATCGCCCTCTTTCAACTATCGCGCGATGATCGGACATCGCGTCTACCGGGTTCGGCTCCGCCGGGGGCACGCAGCGGACAAAGCAGCTGTCAACGGAAATCTGGCTGGACGCCGCCTGTCACCGCTCGGCCACGGTCCGGAGTGCTCCAGGTAGTGGGTCAGTTATCAGGGAGCCGCGTGATGATTGACCCACTACCTGCTCCAGGACCCCACGACGAGACGGACGACGGCCCCCCGACCCTCCGGCCGGCAGCCGTAGCGGGCGCAACTCTATGACTGGCCTCACGCCTCACGCCCAGTCGAACGAACCCTGCGCGAACCCGGGCGGCGCCCGCGCGGGCAGCGGTGGCGTGATCGACGTCGGTAGCGCGGGTCGTCGATCGCCGCGACGAAGCGCAGCCGCCCTCCGCAGCGCGCACACTGAAGGACGTCGATCTCGAACACCCGGCGCAGACGGCGCGTGCGGAATCCGGGTTGACAACCGCCCGGGGTCCGTCGTGGAGTGCTCCGGTTCCCGCGTCTGCGCCGGGACACGGAGGGAACTGCGATGCGACGGAGCCGAGATTTATCGTGCTGGATGGTCCTGGCGGCGGTCGTCGCCGCGGCAGGCGGCTGCTCGGACGGCGGCTCGTCGTCGCCCAGGTCGCCGGCCGAGCTCGGCATCGACCTGACTGACGCCGAGCGCTGCGACGTGCTGGTACCGGGGCGCTGCCTGCTGCCGCTGCCGAACGACTTCTACACCGTCGCCGACGCGACCTCGCCGACCGGCCGCCGCGTGCGCTTCGTCGCCGAGTCGCTGCCGGCGAACAGCAAAGGCAAGCACGTCGACCCGACCGAGTGGAACCGCAGCGACGGCTTCAGCCCGGGCTCGGCGATCCTGGTGTCGCTGCCCGGCGCCGACCTCGCCGCCTCGGGCACCGCACGCATCGACGACATCGGGCGCTCGCTCGACGACTACTCGCCGATCGTCGTGATCGACGTCGCGACCGGCGAGCGCCGTCCCACCTGGGCCGAGCTCGATCAGAACGCGCCCGAGGGCGAGCGCACGCTGATCGTCCGCGCTGCCGTCAATTATCTGGACGCACACCGCTATGCGGTCGCGTTCCGCGGCCTGGTCGATGCGTCGGGCGCGGTGCTCGACCCGTCACCCGCCTTCCGCGCGTACCGCGACGGAGAGCGCACGACGGACGCGGCCTTCGAGGCGCGCCGCGCGCACCTCGACGAGGTCTTCGCGGCGCTCGAGTCGGCGGGGATCGCGCGCGACGATCTGCAGCTCGCGTTCGACTTCACGATCGCGTCCACCGAGGGGCTGACCGGCCGCATGCTGCGCATGCGCGACGACGCCTTCGGCCGCCTCGGAGAGGCGGTGCCGGAGTTCACCGTCGATCAGGTCGAGAACGACGTCCGGCCGGAGATCGCGCGGCGCATCACCGGCACGTATCGCGTGCCGAGCTACTTGACGGGCGACGGCGGCCCGGGCTCGTCGCTGGCGTACGGCGCGGACGGCCTGCCGGCGTACCAGGGCAAGGAGCTGGTCGCCCCCTTCCAGTGCGTGATCCCGCCACCGTCCGAGTTCGTGCCCGACGCAATCCCGCGCGGAGCCGTGTACGGGCACGGACTTCTCGGCGACTACGGCGAGGTCAACTCGTCGATCGTGCGCGAGATGAGTGCGCGGCACCTGATCACCTACTGCGCCACCAACCAGATCGGCATGGCGGAGGAGGACGTCGGCAACGCGGTTCAGATCCTGGGCGACCTGTCGACGTTCAACACGCTCGCCGACCGCCTGCAGCAGGGCCTGCTGAACGAGCTGTTCCTGGGCCGCCTGATGCGCCACGCGAGCGGCCTCGCAGCGAATCCCGCGTTCCAGCGCGACGACGGCACGCCGCTGCTCGACCGCGACCAGATCTACTACGACGGCAACAGCCAGGGCGCGATCCTCGGCGGTGCGCTGATGGCGGTGGCGCAGGACTTCACGCGCGGCGTGCTCGGCGAGGCGGGCATGAACTACTCGTTCCTGCTGCAGCGCAGCGTCGACTTCGACGACTACAAGATCATCTATGCGCCGGCCTATCCCGACCCGTACGACCAGCTGATCGGCATCCAGATCATCCAGATGCTGTGGGACCGCGGCGAGACCAACGGCTACGCCAACCACATCACCAGCGACCCGCTGCCCGGCACGCCGGCGCACACCATCCTGCTGCTCGGCGCGGTCGGCGACCACCAGGTGTCCGAGTACGCGCTGCAGATCGAGGCGCGCACCATCGGGGCACACGGGCACGTGCCGTACGCGGCCCCTGATCGCACGACCAACCAGGACAAGGGCTGGGGCATCGAGCCGCTGAACGCGCCGTGGCCGGGCTCGGGCTACTACCTGTTCGACACCGGCTCGCCGCTGTCGCCGCTCGGCAACGTGCCGCCGCGCGCGGGTCACGACCCGCACGACGACACGCCGCGCATCCCGGCGGCGCAGGACCTGAAGTCCGAGTTCATGCGCCCGGACGGGGTGGTGCTCGACATGTGCCGACGAGCCCAGAACTCGACCACGATCGCCATTCCGTGCACCGGGGAGCAGTATGATTGACGACGGCGCCCGGCGCGCGCTCGAGCAGCTCACGCTCGCCTTCACCGACGCCTTCAACCGCGACGACCTCGACGCGGTGATGGGCTTCTTCGCCGACGACGCCGTCTACGACGAGTTCAACGGCCACCGGAGCACGGGCAAGGAGGCCATCCGGAAGGCCTTCGTACCGCAGTTCCGCGGCGACTTCGGACGCATTCGCTTCCACGCCGAGGACCTCTTCGTCGACGTCGCAGCCGGCAAGAGCCTGATCTCCTGGACGTGCACGCTGGAGCGCGACGGCACGAAGCGCGCGTGGCGCGGACTCGACATCCTGCACGTGCGCGACGGCCGCGTCGTCGAGGAGCACACCTACGCCAAGGCGGCGCTGCCGCTGCTCGAGGACTAGGCGGCAGCGTCGCACGAGCGTGCTGCGCATCCGGGTGCCTGGTCGAAGATCGAGCCAATGCTGCGCGGCCTGCACGCGACTCGACGTTTCGAGTGGCACCTGTGGAGGTCCAATGGGACGCAGCGGCTCGCACCTCAGCTCATCCTCGCAGCAGCCACTCGAGGTCGGTGGGTGTCTCGCGCAAGTGCCCGATGCTCGACGTCTGGGGCCGCCCCGCTTGTCATGCGCTTCTCCAGTCAGGCAGTCCCGCGCGCGTCAGAGCGGTGCTCCTTCGCTTGACAGCGGTCCCGGTCCCTGATCATCAGCCGCGATGAGGAGACTGTTGCAGGGGGTCATGCTGGCTTGTGCGCTGGACTGTGCGTCTCCTGCCATCGCGGGGGCGCAAGAAGCCCCGTACGAGCGGACCATTCCGGTAACCGGCTAGCAGTTCGACGTCGACTGGACCAACAACGACCTATATACGGGCGACGGCGCGACCATGAGGCGGTACGACCTCGTGACGGGAGCTCTGGAAACGAGTTGGTCGGCACCCCTGGCGCGCTCATCAACGACGTCGCGGCCGGGACCGGCGGCGTCTACGCGGCCGCTAACGTGCCGCCGGCGCTTTACGCGTTCAATTCCAACGGGACGTCGATGCTGCAGACAGACGCCAACACCCAGAACCGGATCGTCGAGGCTCGGGGGCTCTTGGTCGCGAGCACCGGGGCCTACCTCGTCGGCGCCGGAACGCTTCTGAGGATCAGCGTCAATCCCTTCGGCTACCCCCAGCTCGTCGGCGCGTGGGGCCTCAACTCACACGCCGACACGGGCTGGGAGACCTGCTCGCTCTCGGAGCCGCCGCCGCCTCATTGCTACGGCAGCGGCAACGGCTCGGGCGCAGAGGCCGGGCAGATATACGACGCGCGCGACCTTGCTATCCGCGAGAACGTCGAGAACACAGGGAACTTTGCTATTTTCGTGCTCGAGCGACGCCCGCTCCCAGGAAACGGTCAATACGACTACAGGGTCAGCCTTTTCTCGGACGAGGGAGTAGAACCCCGCTTCGCGCCTCAGGGATTCCTCGTCGGTGGCACTTCCGTCTCGAATCGGGGGCCAGGGGCAGGTCAGCTCGACGATCCATACGGTATCGCTCTCGACGTCGCGCGCGGGCGCATCTACATAGCCGATCAGGGCAACAACCGCGTGGCCGTCTACACATTCGGAACAGGCCAGTTCCTGCAAGCGTTCGGCTGGGGGGTCGACACAGGCGCAAACCAGCTCGCGTCGTGCACCCTCCAAAGCGGCTGCCAGAAGGGCCTGACGACCGGTCATCTCTACAATCCAGTGCGTGTCCAGGTCGACCCGTCCAACGGCGACGTCTACGTCTCGCACGTGGGCGGCATCAGCCAGTTCAGTTTCGCCGATGGCCCGGTCAAGGCGCCGAAGGACGTGCTGTTGATCGCGAAGCCCAAGAGGGTCGAGAAGAACGCCAAGACCACCCTTACCGCGTCTCTCCTACCCTGCCTCGGGACGCAGGGTGAGCCGATCGTGTTCGAGAAGAAGGTTGGCGACGTGTGGAAGCGCGTCGGTGAGCGAGCGGCGGACTCCAACTGCCAGGCGAAAGTTTCGCCACAGGTCAAGGCGTTGACCACATATCGCGCACGATCGCCCGAGACGATCACCTTCCAGGCCGGAACCTCCAAAAAAGTGAAGGTGAAGGTCAAGGTGAGCGCTGACGGGCGTTGATCGGTCAGGCCGTCCGGGGCGCCGTATACGGGCGCCGTGGCGGCACCTTGGCGGAGTTCCGGAGCAGCGCGACCTCTAGCCGCTCCAGTTCCTGGACGGATGGGCGCTCCAGGTCGCGGCTGCGGTTTCGATCGCGCTCCGCTGGATCGCGAAAGCGCGGCAGACCGTCGCCGTTGCTCCCCGCGCGGACCTCGGCGAGAAACGTCTCGAGGTGCTCGTGCACGAGCCGGTACAGCGCGCCGTGCTCGGGCGAGCGCGGCCGCTAGCCGGGAAAGTGCAACCCGACTCCACGCTTCCGCCGACTGCGGGTGGCGTGCCGCGGGTTCCGATCCCGGTGCGTCGCGTTGCTGCGTGGCGGATTCCTCGTCGGCGCGAGCCGGCTGCAACGTCGCGTCACGCCACGCCCGCAACGCTTTGCTTCGCCGAGCGCCGACGGCGCTCGCTCGAGGTCTCTAGGCCCTCCCCAGGATGAGCCCGCTCGTCGGACATCCCGTGCCCGCCGTGACGAGCGCGTGCTCGACGCCGGGTACCTGGTTGCACGACGTGCCGCGGATCTGGCGCACGCACTCCGTGATGCCGTTCATGCCGTGGATGTACGCTTCACCGAGCAGACCACCGCTGGTGTTGATCGGCAGCTCGCCGCCGATCGACAGCCGCTCCACGGTCGCGAAGTCCTTCGCCTCGCCACGCTTGCAAAAGCCGAGCTCCTCGAGCTGCACCAGCACGAACGGCGTGAAGTGGTCGTAGAGGAACGCGGTCTGGATGTCGGCCGGCGTCAAGCCGGAATCGGCCCACAGCTTCTGCGCGACCACGCCCATCTCGGGCAGGCCCGCAATGTCGTCGCGGTAGTAGCTGGTGCACATTTCCCCGTCGGCGAACGCGCCCTGCGCGGCGGCGGCGATCAGCGCGGGCTTCTGCTTCAGGTCGCGCGCCCGCTCGGGTGTCGTCACGACCAGCGCCACACCGCCGTCGCTCTCCTGACAGCAGTCGAGCAGCCGCAGCACCGGCTCGACGATCCAGCGCGAGCTCTGGTGGTCCGAGAGCGAGATCGGCTTCTGGTAGAACCAGGCCGCCGGATTGTTGGCGGCGTGGCGGCGGTCGACCACGGCGATGCGACCGAAGTGCTCGTTGGTGGCGCCGTACTCGTGCATGTAGCGCCGCGCCTGCATGGCGACCCAGCTCGCCGGCGTCAAGAGCCCGTACGGCCCGTACATGTCGAGGAACGGCGGCAGCATCGTGGCACCCTGCATGGCGGCACCGCCGAAGCGCATGCCCGAGCGCTCGTTGAACGCGCGCCAGCACACCACGACGTCGGCCGCACCGGTCGCGACCGCCATCGCCGCCTGCATCACGACGGCACACGCACCGCCGCCGCCGTACGGAATGCGCGAGAAGTGCGTCAGCTTGGCGATGCCGAGGTTGCGCGCGACCTCGCCCTCCTCGCTCGAGTCCATCGTGAACGTCACCAGCCCGTCGACGTCGCGCGCCGCGAGACCGGCGTCGTCGAGCGCGGACTTGATCGACTCGCACGCGAGCTGCAGCTCGCTGCGCCCCGAAGCCTTCGAGAACTCCGTCTGCCCGATGCCCGCGATCGCGGCGCGGCCGCCGAGCCCGCGGATCACTTGGCGGCTCCCGCCAGCGGCAGGCCGAGCACGGCGGTGCCGGACACGTGGTCGCCCTGGTCGTTGACCGCGCGGAACGCGATCTCGACCAGGCCCTCGCCGTCCACCTCGGAGGTGGACGTCACGCTGCCCGTGTACTCGAGCTTCGAGCCCGCGTAGGCCGGCACGCCGAGCCGGATCGCGATCTTGCGCACCATGGCTTCCGGGCCCGCCCAGTCCGTCAGGAAGCGGGTACAGAATCCGTTGTCGGACAGGATGTTCAGGAAGATGTTCGGCGAGCCCTGCGACGCCGCGTAGTCCCGGTCGTGGTGCACGGGCATGAAGTCGCGCGTCGCGATCGCGCCGGCGACGACGACGGTAGCGGTCACGTCGATCGACATCGGCGTCACCGCGTCGCCGACCTTGATCGTCCGGAAGTCGAGCGTGCTGGTTCTCATGGATTCCTCCGCGGGCGGAACTGCGGCAGCGACACGTTGTCGAAGTGCTCGACGTACGCCTCGACTGGCGTGCCGATCGTCACGTCCGCCGGAGCGACGTCGTTCAGGTTGGAGACGATGCGGACGCCTTCCTCGAGCTCGACGAGGGCGACGACGTAGTCCTCCTCGAACCACGGCCAGCGCGGGTGGCGCGGCAGGACGAAGCTGTAGACGATCCCGCGGCCGGACGACTCGATCGTGTCCCACGCGAGCGCGTTGCAGCGCGGACACATCGGGCGCGGCGGGTGCCGCAGGGTGGCGCAGCCCGTGCAGCGCTGGATCAGCAGCTTGCCGTCCTTCAGCGCGTCCCAGAAGAACTTGGTGTCGGGCGTGGTCGTCGGTGCGAGACGCTCGCTCATTTCAGCAGTGCCTCCAGGTCGGGCTTGAACTTGAGCATGCGGAACATCTGCCGGCCGACCATCTCGCCGGACCCGGTGCGGTAGGTCGTCACCCAGGTGATGAAGTGCCCCGGCCCGAGACGGGTCTTCTTCCGCTCCGACACCGATTCGAGGATCGTCGTCGTCTCGATCGTCTCGCCAAGGCGGAGGTAGCGCAGGATCTCGAACTCGGAGTTGGTCGCGAGCGTCGCGACGAAGCCCGCCTCGTCGAGCGGCGTGAGCGGGTTCAAGCCGCCCTCGGTCGGCGCGCCACCGCGCTCGGCGATGCCGGTGATCGTCGGCGTCGGCATCGACCACGTCTGCAGCATGAGCGGCGGCGCGACGATGCCCCCGAAGCGCGTCGTCGCCGCGAACGCCGGGTCGACGTACACCGGGTTCTCGTCCTCGAACGCGGCCGCCCAGTGGCGGATCATCGGCTGGTTCACGGGGTCGGGCCCGACCGCCGTGGGGCCGATCGGCTGCCCGACCCGCGTACACATGATGGCGTACGCCTTCTCCTCGGCTTCGGTCACCTCGGACATCGTCTTCCTCCCGTCATCGTGCGTGCGCCGCGCGGCGCGAGACCGTACCGGCGCCGGCGGGCGCCAGGCCGTGCGCGATCAGCTCGGCGACCGTCGCGGCATAGCGCTCGAGATCCGGCGGCGACACCGCCGCGTCGCCATCGAGCTTCGCCGCGAGACCGCCGAGCGCGAACGGCGCGGTCAGGCCGGCGAACAGGAACAGCAGTGCCGCGCGGGCGTCGATCCGCGTCCGGCCGCGCTTCGGCGCGCCGTCGACCACGCGCTCGAGCAGGCGTGCGAACGGCGCCACGTAGCGGTCGAACAGGAAATCGAGCCGCGCCCCGCCGCGCGCCGACTCGTCGGCCAGGATCCTCGCGAACGCCGGCGAGCGCGCGAACAGCGCCAGCGCACCGGCGATGCCGTCGCGGTTCGCGGCCGCGTGATCCCGCTGCCGGCCGCTCGACTCTACCAGCGCGAACAGCGCGCGTCCGGAGTCGGCGAGAGCGTGCTCGAGCGCAGCCTGCCACAGGTCCCACTTCGACCCGTAGTGATGGTGCGCGAGGTTGTGGCTGACGCCGAGTTGACGCGCGAGATCGCGCACCGACATCGCTTCGTAGCCGCGCTCGGCGAACGCGATCAGCGCCGCCTCGAGCAGCAGGCGGCGCATCTGCTCGCCGTCGGAGCCCGCCGGACGGCCGGGCTTCCGGCGCCCGGCCGCGCGCCCGCGCGAGCGGCTCGGCGATGCGACCACACTTGACACGCGGTCAATTCCTAGATCGCGCGCTCCCTAGCTGTCAATCCGTCGCGCCGCGCGCCGCGCGAGAGAGCGGTGCGGCGACCGACGGCGGCAGGCGGCGACGTCGTCACGCCGCCGCCTGCCGTCCCCGCTCATGCAGTCTGCAGCAGAGGGTGTTCCTTCACGCGATTCTGGCCGTCGACCATCACGACCTTCGGCTGGTGCTTGCGCGCGCTCTCCTCGTCGAGCCAGGTGAACGCACCGATGATGATCAGGTCGCCGCACGCGACCTTGCGCGCAGCCGCACCGTTGACGCAGATCACGCCCGAGTCGCGCTCGCCCTCGAGCACGTAGGTCTCGAAGCGCTCGCCGTTGTTCACGTCCCAGATGTGCACGGACTCGAACTCGAACAGGTCCATGGCTTCCATCAGCGTCTTGTCGACGGTGATCGAGCCCTCGTAATTCAACTTCGCATCGGTGACGGTGGCGCGGTGGATCTTGCCGCGCAGCATCTTGCGCACCGGCAGCGGCGAGGCGCTCTTGTCGTTCTTCTTGTTGCGCATGTTCTGCATGGCGGACCTCAGCGCCTTTCCAGTTCGGCGAGCAGGAACTCGACCGGCAGGGCTTCGTTGCTGCCCTCGGCGGTGACGTGGCTCTCGTGCCGCGCGAGCCGCGCGAGCCGCGCGGGGCTGGTCTCGGTGGAATCGAGGAGAACGTTGTCGATGAGCCGCACGCCGTCGACCCAGATCGCGACCGCGAGCTGGGCCGCGGCCTCGACACGCTCGACCGGCTCGAGCGACGTCGGATCGCACAGCACCGCGTACTCGAGCCGCGCGCGCGGCTCGCCCGAGACCAGCCGTGCCATCGCACCGCCGATCTCCTCGGCCGAGCGCGCGCCGCGCGCCACCGCGAGGCGGGCCGCGTCGAGCGCGGCCGGCACGCAGCGCGCCGCGTAGCGGCCCTGCGCGTCGAGGCGCGCGTTGCGGCTCGACATCGCCAGGCCGTCGGCCTCGCGCACGATCCGCCCGGGTACGATCTCGATGCCGTAGTCGAGGTCGCGCACCATGCGGCGCACCACCGCGAGCTGCTGCAGATCCTTCTCGCCGAACACCGCGACGTGCGGCTTGACGGCGTGGAACAGCTTGCTGACGACCGTCGTCACGCCGCGGAAGTGTCCGGGGCGGTGCGCGCCGCACAGCTTCTCGGTGAGGCGATCGACGTTCACCGAGCTGACGAACTCGTCGGGGTACATCTCGCGCGGGTGCGGCGCGAACAGCACGTCGACGCCGGCATCCTCGAGCAGGCGCCGGTCGCGCTCGGGCTCGCGCGGATAGGAGATCAGGTCCTCCTCGCGGTCGAACTGGATCGGGTTGACGAAGATCGACACCACCACGCGGTCGCCGCGCGAGCGTGCCTCCTTGACCAGAGAGAGGTGGCCTTCGTGCAAATAGCCCATGGTCGGCACGAACGAGATGCGCAGGCCGAGCGCGCGCTGGCGGTCGGCCCAGTGCTGCATGTCGGCGACGGTCTCGATCTCGCGCATGCGCGCACCCGGCAGGGACTCGCGCGCCGGCGCGGCCGCACCGGGGGCGCGCGGCGCGTGGTAGGACTCGGCGTCGGACGGAAAGCCGCCGCCGCGGACATCCTCGGCGAACGCCTCGACCGCGGCCGTGACCTGGCCACCGAGCCCGGCGTAGCGCCGCACGAAGCGCGGCATCTTGTGGTCCTCGGTCGCGAGCCCGAGCAGGTCGTGCATCACCAGCACCTGGCCGTCGCAGAACGGTCCGGCGCCGATGCCGACGGTCGGGATGTCGAGCATGGCGGTGATCTCGCGCCCGAGCTCGAGCGGCACGCCCTCGACGACGACGGCGAATGCGCCCGCGTCGGCGACCGCGCGTGCGTCGTCGAGCAGCCGCTGGCGGCTCTCGGCATCGCGGCCCTGCACCTTGTGCCCGCCCATGCGGTGCACGCTCTGCGGCGTGAGCCCGATGTGCGCCACCACCGGGATGTCGGCCCGCGTCAGCGCGCGGATGGTCGTCGCCTGGGCGCGCCCGCCTTCGAGCTTGACCGCTTCGGCGCCGGCCTTGATCAGCTTGCCGGCGTTCTCGAGCGCGTCCCTGCGGCTGGTCTGGTAGGACAGGAACGGCATGTCGCCGAGCACCAGCGCGCTGCTGCGCGCCCTGGCGACCAGCCGGGTGTGGTAGACCATCTCCTCGATGGTCACGGGCAGAGTCGAGTGCTCTCCCTGGACGACCATGCCCAGGCTGTCGCCGACCAGCAGGATGTCGACTCCTGCCCGGTCGATGAGCTGGGCGAAGGTGCAGTCGTAGGCCGTCACCATGGTCAGGCGACGGTTTCCCTTCGCTCCTCGAATGTCCGGGACGGTGATCTTCGCTCTCACGGATCAATCCTCCCGGACCGGTCGGAAGGCCATGAGCGCGGTCGACGCATGCGCACGTCGCTGCGGCACTCGAACTCGACGATGACATGGCCACGGTGTGGCGGACCTCGTCGCGTCCCCTGCCCGTCCCGGTCCAGCTTGGCCTCGGTCGCTCCCCGATGGAGTCGACCGCGACGGTTACCTGGATCCCAGCGGTATGTAGTGCTGCACCCCTTTGCGGACGCTTCGGATCTCCCGGAGCAGGTCGACGAGTTCGTCGCCGTTACCGAGAAAATCGATCTCGGAGCAGTTCACGACCAGAAGGGGTGCGTCCTCATACGAGTGGAAGTAGTTCCGATAGGCCTCGGCGAGCGATTGCAGGTACTCCGGCGCGATTCGGCGCTCGAAATCCCGGTTGCGCTTGCGAAGGCGCTTCTGCAGCACGTCGTAGCGGGCCTCGAGGTAGACCACGAGATCCGGCTTCCGGGGCTGCGGGTTGATGGTTTGCGCGACCGCACGGGCGACTTCCCGATAGAGCTCGTACTCGGCTTTCCCGAGCGTGAGGCGCGCGAAGATCTCGTCCTTGGCGAGAAGGTAATCGCACACCACCGCGCGTCCGGCGCGGCTGGCGATGCGGGCCTGCTGTTCGAGACGGAGCAGAAGGAACCGGAGCTGGGTTGCGAGCGCGTGCCGTTCCGGCTCCTTGTAGAAGGGCCGGAGAAACGAGTTCTGCTCGGCTGGATCGAGCTCCAGCTCGGCATCGAACTCGGCGGCGAGAATCTTCGCCAGTGACGACTTTCCAACGGCAATGGGTCCCTCGACAACGATGTACCGTCCTCGGCTCACCCCACCACCACCCAACGAAGCGCGTCTACCACACGGGATTCTACCGGTAAACACATCTTCTCGATGCGACCTGCGCCGGGTTTCGCGGCCGCCGGCTCAACCGGCCGGCGCGTACGCCCGCTTGCGGTCGAGGTAACTGCCGAGCAGCAACGAGATCTCGCGGATCTGGGCCTTGGCCGCGGCCTTCCCCGGCCGTCCGCCTCGTGCAGGACCAGGCGATGGGTGACGCTCTCGAGCACCTCGACGCCCATCCGCGCCGCGGTGCCGGCGTCGTCCTCGCAAAAGCCACGCGCGGCGCGCAGCTTCGCCACCGCGCCGGCCATGGCCCGCTCGAGCCCGAGCAGCGGCTCGGTCGCTAGCCGAGGACCTCGCCGGGCAGGATCTTCAGCTCGGCGGCGAGGTCGGCGGCCTTCACCTTGGCGCCGCTGCCGCGCACGCGGCCGATGGTGATCGCGCCGGCGCTGGCGCCCTCGCCTGCGACGACGACCAGGCCGCGCTCGTCGATCGCGAGGATGGTGCCGGGGGCGGCGGCACGGACGTCGTCGGGCGCGCGCCGGGCGTCGAACAGGCGCAGCGTCTCGCCGCGCAGCTTGCAGTGCGCGCCCGGCTGCGGATCGCAGCCGCGGATCAGGTCGTAGACCGCGCCGGCCGGCTGCTGCCAGCGCACCACGGCGTGCTCGTCCGTGTAGAGCGGATCGTAGGTCGCCTGGGACTCGTCCTGCAGCGTGCGCGGCGCGTCGCCCGCCGCGACCAGGTCCACTGCCCGCACCACGCCGGCGACACCGGCCGCGAAGATCTTGTCGAAGTACAGCGAGCCCGCAGTGTCGTCGGGTCCGATCGCGATCTCCTCCTGGAGCAGGATCGGTCCGGTGTCGATGCCGGCATCGGTCCAGAATACGGTGTAGCCGCCGCGCGTCTCGCCGCGCACGATCTGCCACGCGAGCGCGCTGCCGCCCCGATAGCGCGGCAGCAGCGAGGGATGGAAGCAGAGCGTGCCGAGCCGGGGTGCGTCGATCACCGCCGGCGGGATGATCTTGGTGACGAAGGCCAGCACGCCGAGGTCGGCCCCGAGTGCCGCGAACTCCTGTGCGATCTCGGCCGTCTTGTAGCTGGCGGGGGTGCGCACCGGGAGGCCCGCCTGCTCGGCCTCGAGCGCCAGCGGATCCTTCTTGCCCTTGCTCTCGGGCGTCGCATAGGCCGCGACCACCTCGTGGCCGGCGGCGAGCAATCCCTGCAGAACCCGCTGCCCGAAGGCAGCCTGACCGACCAGCACGACTCGCATCCCGGCGGGCTAGCACGAAAGCGGACATGGATTCCAAGCGCGCCGCGCTGCTTCCCAACGTCTCGCCGGGAATGATAAGGCTAGCGGCCGTTATTGAGGTCGACGCCCGACACGGCGGCGAACCAGTACCTGATCGGGAGGACGAACGAGATTATGACTTCGATGCGCTCATGGTCGTGGATCCTGTGTGGACTGCTCGTTTCGGGCGCCATCGCGATGCAAGCGTGCAGCCCGTCCGAGCCTGAGAAGACCGAGACGGCGCCCGCCGCAGCACCGGCACCGGCTCCAGCCGCCCCTGCCCCGGGACAGCCCGCGCCTGCAGCACCGGCCGCCGGTGGTGCCGCGGCGATGGTCGTGGACGAGCTCTACGTCGACGCCGAGGCCGAGCCGGACGAGGGCCCGCCGCCGCTCAGCGTCAAGTTCACCTCGACGGTCGAGGACGCGACCGGCGCGGTCACCTGCGACTGGGACTTCGGCGACGGCACCCCGCACAGCACCGACATGAACCCCAGCCACGTCTACCAGGCCGAGGGCGACTTCGTCGTGACGCTGAAGTGCAAGGACTCGAAGGGCATCGAGGGCGAGACCGAGATCGACGTCACCGCTTACAAGGACGAGTGAGCGCGGCGAGAGCGCGCGCGACGTCGCGTCCGAGCCGCAGCATGCCCGCGGAGGTCCGCAGCAGGGCATTGTTGATCTCGAGCTCCACGTACGCGACGTCGTGCGCATCGCCGTGCCGCCGGGCGCTGTAGATCAGCCCGTCCAGCCCCGAGTACGGCTCGTTGTAGCGGACGCGATAGCCAAGGGTGGCGAGCGTGCGGCCGAGCCGCCGCGCCAGCACCGGATAGGCATCGAACAGCACGCCGATGTCGAAGGGGCGCTCGACCCCCGCCATCACCGGCGTGAAGCTGTGCAGCGCCAGCAACTGCACAGCCGCGTCTGACTGACGGCTGCTGGCGCGCGCCACCATGCGGTCCACGGCGGCGTGGTACGGCGCGTGATAGAGCGCGCTGCGGCGTGCTCGCTCGGCTCGGCTCACGTGGCGGTTGCCGGGCACCGCGACGCCGTCGCTCGTCGTGACGATCAGGCTCGGGTCGTCGAGCTCCCGATTGCAGTCGATCAGCAAGCGCGACCAGCGCGACGCGGCCGCGGGCACGCCGAGCCGGCGCGCGATCTCGCGCTGCACGCCGCGCGCACCGATGTCCCAGCCGATGTGATCGAACCGGGCGGCGCGCGGCACGCCGAGACCGGCGTAGGCGCGAGGCATGGCGGCGCTCGCGTGCTCGCAGCTCAGAACCCAGGCGACGCGCCGCGCAGGCGCGCCCGAGCGTGCGGCGCTCACTTCCGCAGGTGGCTGTCGAAGAGACGCAGCAGGCGCTTCCAGGAGTCCTGGGCGGCCGCTTCGTGGTACGACGGCCGCTCCTCGCAAAAGAAGCCGTGGTCGGCACCCGGATAGACGACGACCTGGGCATTCTTGCCCAGCGCGGCCAGGCGCTCCTTCACCAGCCCGACCTCCTCCGGCGGGATGAAGCCGTCCTGGTCGCCGTAGAACACCACCATCGAGCCCGTGATCCCGGCCGCGTCATCGATCGGCGGATGGGGCCGGCGCTCGCTCGGCATCATGTTGCGGCCGATGCCGCCGCCGTAGAACGGTGCTGCGGCCTTGATCGGCAGGTGGCAGGCGGCGAGGAAGGTCACGAAGCCGCCCATGCAGAAGCCGGTCATGCCGATCTGACCCTTGTCGACCGCGGGCTGCGCCTCGAGCAGGTCGATCGTGGCGCGCACGTCGGCGACGATCTTGTCGTAGCCCGGCAGGTCCATCATGAGCTGGATCGCCTTGGGCAGCTCGGTGTACGCGCACACGCGCTCGCCCGCGGCGCGGTAGTAGAGATCCGGGGCGGCGACCACATAGCCTTCGCGCGCGATCCGGTCCGCGACGTCCTTGATGTGCTGGTTCAGCCCGAAGGCCTCCATCACGACCACGATTCCGGGAAAAGGACCTTCGCCCTCGGGATGCGCGAGAAAGGTCGGCATCGCGCCATCGCTCGCCTGAACCTGGACCATCTTGCCGACGACGTTCACCTGCAGGAACCTCCTGGCGCCCTCGTACGCCTATAGAACGCGACCCGATTGCCGTGCGCCGATCTGTTTGACTTCAGCAAGCCACGGGCCTAGTTGTAAAACGGCTTTTGCAATCGGACACCGACGGCCGGATTCACGACCGGGCAAGCTTCTATCATGGTGCGGCGAGAGAAGACCAACTACGTCATCCAATCGGTTGCGCACGCACTCGACGTGCTCGAGCAGTTCGCGGGCGACACCGAGGAGCTCGGCGTCACCGATCTCTCGAAGCGCCTCAAGCTGCACAAGAACAACGTCTTCAGGCTGCTCGCCACACTCGAGTCGCGTGGCTACATCGAGCAGAACAAGTCGACCGAGAACTACCGCCTCGGCATCCGCTGCCTGCAGCTCGGTCAGACCTTCGTGCAGCAGATGGGCCTGCTCCGCCAGGCGCGGCCGATCATGGACGAGGTCGTCAAGAGCTGCCAGGAGACGGTCTACCTGAGCCTGCTGCGCCGTGGCGGCGTCGTGCCGCTGCAGTCGGTCGAGGCGGATCGCCCGGTGCGGACCGTGTCGCTGCTCGGACAGACCTTGCCGCTGCACTGCACCGCGGCGGGCAAGGTGCACCTCGCGTTCGAATCCGAGGAAGAGATCAAGAACTCGCTGCCGGAGGCGCTCGAGCGCCACACCGAGAAGACGATCATCAAGCGTACCGACCTGATCGCCGACCTGCGCGCCGTGGCCGAGCGCGGCTACGCGATCGAAGCGGGCGAGTATCTGCCAGACCTGCTGTCGATCGCGGTGCCGATCCGTGACTACACGCGTACAGTGGTGGGCAGCTTGTCGATCACGGCACCCGAGTACCGGCTGTCGCCCGATCGCATCGCGCGCGAGATCGCGCCGCTCGCGCTGCGCGCCGGACGCGATATCTCGAATCGCCTCGGCTACAACGCCTGACGAATGCCATGGCGCGCTCAAGCCAGGCATTAGCTCCGCTTCGTTGACTACCTTTAGCTCCGTGTTATCCACGAGTGCGTTGTTTGCGGCCCAGTTTCCCGCGGCCCGCGGCACGTTTCCCCTAGCGAAGGAGCATCTGGCGTGAAGATCCTGGTACCGATCAAGCGGGTCCCGGACCCGCAGACCAACATCAGCGTCAAGGGCGACGGTACGGGCATCGTCACCGACAACGTCAAGTTCGTGATCAACCCGTTCTGCGAGATTGCGCTCGAAGAGGCCCTGCGCATCAAGGAAAAGCAGGGCGGCGCCGAGGTCGTGCTGATCTCGATCGGCCAGAAGGTCGCGCAGGAGCAGCTCCGCACCGGCCTCGCGATGGGCGCCGACCGCGCGATCCTGGTGCTGTCCGACGACGAGCTCGACTCCTCGATCACCGCGAGCCTGCTCGCCAAGCTGGTCGAGCAGGAGCAACCGGAGCTGGTGCTGCTCGGCAAGCAGGCGATCGACGACGACGCGAACCAGGCCGGCCAGATCCTGGCGGCGCTGCTCGACTGGCCGCAGGCGACGTTCGCGTCCGAGGTCAAGTTCTCGGACGACAAGAAGGACGTCACCGTGACGCGCGAGGTCGATGGCGGCCTCGAGGTGGTCGCGTTCACCCTGCCAGGCGTCATCACGACTGACCTGCGCCTGAACGAGCCCCGCTACGCCTCGCTGCCCGGCATCATGAAGGCCCGCAAGAAGGAGCTCAAGGAGATCCCGCTGGCGGATCTCGTCGGCGACGCCAAGCCCCGCGTCAAGACCCTGAAGCTCACCCCGCCGCCCAAGCGCGACGCGGGCCGCAAGGTCGGGACGGTGCAGGAGCTGGTCAACCTCCTGCACACCGAAGCCAAGCTGATCTGACGCCGATCGTCGCCACGCAAGGAGCATTTCCATGGCAAAGGTTCTGGTCTACATCGAGCACGCGCACGGCAAGCTTCTCAAGAGCTCGCTGGTCGCCGTGCATGCCGGTCAAGTCGCTGCCAAGAAGGACGGCGGCGACGTCGCCGCGCTGGTCCTCGGCTCGGGCGTCGACGCCATCGCGTCCGAGGTCGCGGGCTTCGGCGTCGCGCAGGTTCTGCTCGTCGACGACGCGCGCCTGAAGCACTACGTCGCGGACATCTACGCGAAGACCGTCGCGCACGTCGCCAAGGACAAGGGCGCGACCATCGTCGTCGCCGCCGCGACCGCCGCGGGCAAGGACTTCTTCCCGCGCGTCGCGCACCACCTCGACGCCGGCATGGCGAGCGACATCACCTCGTTCAACGAGGACGGCACCATCACGCGTCCGACCTACGCCGGCAACGTGAACGCGACGGTGTCGATCGAGACACCGATCAAGGTCGCGACGGTGCGCACCACGGCGTACGAGCCGGCCGCCAAGGGTGGCAACGCCGCGGCGGTCGAGAAGGTCGCCCTGCCGGCCGACGTCACGAGCAAGATGCGCTTCGTCTCGTTCAACGAGACCAAGAGCGATCGGCCGGCGCTCGGCGACGCGCGCATCGTGGTCTCGGGTGGCCGCGGTCTCAAGTCGGGCGAGAACTTCACCACGTACCTCGAGCCGCTGGTCGACGCGCTCGGCGCGGCCATGGGCGCGTCGCGCGCCGCGGTCGACGCCGGCTTCGTGCCGAACGACCTGCAGGTCGGGCAGACCGGCAAGGTGGTCGCACCACAGCTCTACATCGCGGTCGGCATCTCGGGCGCGATCCAGCACCTCGCCGGAATGAAGGACTCGAAGGTCATCGTCGCCATCAACAAGGACGCCGACGCGCCGATCTACAGTGTCGCGGACTACGGCCTGGTGGCGGACCTCTTCAAGGCGGTTCCCGAGATGACGGACGAGGTCAAGAAGCTGAAGGCGAGCTGAACACGGCGCCCGCCCAGAGTCGCTGATACGGAAGCCGTGCGCCGGAAGCGCACGGGGTGCCGCAGCGCGCGCGAGCGCGAAGCTCCGTCGCTGCGGCCGCTGAAGGAGAGGGGGCCGCCCCCTTCTCGGGGATGACGGGGCCATGAGCTTGCAGGACGGAACCCTCGGCGAGACGCGCGAGATCTTATGGAACGCGCCGCAGGTCTTCAAGGAGCACTTCGTCGACTTCTTCCACTTCCTCTACCTCGGCCTGCCCTTCGTCCTGTTCGGCCTCTGGGGCCTGACGATCCTCTACCCGCTCTACCGCTGGTTCCGGATCGTCCGCCTCGGACAACCCGCCAACCGCTTCGACCGCCTGGTGCTGCGCGGGCAGCGCGCGCTCTTCGAGGGCGTCGGGCAGGGCCGCGTCGTGCGCGAGCCGGCGGGCGTGGTGCACCAGGTTCTGCTGGTGTCGTTCGTCATCCTCTTCCTCGGCACCGCGCTGATCACGGTCGAGGCCGACACCCCGCTCAATTTCTACTACGGCGCCTTCTACGCGCTCTACAAGCTCATGATGGACCTGGCCGGCGTCGGTCTGGTCGTCAGCTCGACCATCTTCATCTACCGCCGCTACCAGGCGCCGCCGCGCGCGCTCGCGCAGCCCGCGAAGATGATCTCGAACTTCGAGAACGAGTCGGGCTACGGCTACCCGCTGATCATGCTGTGGCTGATCGGCTTCACCGGCTTCATGCTGGAGGGGTCGCGCATCGTCGCCAACCCACGCAGCTCCGAAGGCCTGGCCTTCATGGGCATGATCTTCGCCTCGGGCTTCCGCGCGCTCGGCACCGGCACCAGCACGCACTACGTGATCTGGATCGTGCACCTCGCGATCGTGCTGACGTTCCTCTACACGATGGTCGCCACCAAGCTGCGCCACATGTTCATCGGTCCGGTGAACATCTTCTTCAAGACCATCGGCGCGGGCTACGAGAGCGGCGCGCGCTTGACGCCGATCGCCGACTTCGAGAACGCCGAGACCTTCGGCGTCGAGAAGATCGAGGAGTACAGCTGGAAGCAGCTGCTCGACATGGCGGCCTGCCTCGAGTGCGGCCGCTGCACCTTGAACTGTCCGACCGTCAGCACCGGCAAGGCCCTGAACCCGAAGCACCTGGTGGTCGAGCAGCGCGAGCACCTGCTCGCCAAGACGTCGTTCCTGTGGGCGCAGATGGCCAAGTTCTCCGCCGCCCGTGCGGCGGGCGCCACGGCCGAGCAGATCGCTGCGCTCGACGAGCCCATGACCGGCGGCGAAGGTGGCGACACCGCGCTCGACGAGCTGATCCCGCGCGCGCGCCCGCTGATGGCACCCGCGAGCCTCGCCAACGGCCACACGGCGGCGGCGGCGGGCAACGGCCACGCGAACGGCAATGGCCATGACCACGCGCACGACGAGGTGGTGCGCGACACGCGCTGGCTCGCCAACGCCGACATGATCCGCGAGGTCGCGACCGAGCCCGTGATCTGGGGATGCACCACCTGCGGCTGGTGCGAGGAAGGCTGCCCGGTCGCGATCGAGCACATCCAGCGCATCGTCGACATGCGCCGCCACGCGGTGCTGGTGCGCAGCGAGTTCCCGTCCGACCTCGCCAAGTCCTTCAAGGGCATGGAGAACCAGTCGAACCCCTGGGGCATCGCGGCCGACACCCGCGCCGATTGGGCGGCGGGACTCGAGGTCCCCGTTGCGACAATGGCCGAGATCGGCGAGGACGAGAAGGTCGACGTCCTCTACTGGGTCGGCTGCGCGGGCTCGTTCGACGAGCGCAACCAGAAGACCAGCAAGGCGTTCGTCAAGATCATGCAGTCGGCCGGCATCAAGTTCGGCATCCTCGGCACCGAGGAGCAGTGCACCGGCGAGCCGGCGCGCCGCCTCGGCAACGAGTACCTCTACTTCACGCTGGCGCAGATGAACGTCGCGACGTTGCGCCGCTACAAGTTCGAGCGCATCGTCACGCAGTGCCCGCACTGCTTCAACACGATCAAGAACGAGTACCCGGACCTCGGCGGCAACTTCCCGGTCGTGCACACCACGCAGTACATCGAGGAGCTGCTCGGCGCGGGCCGCATCAAGCTCGAGAAGGGCTTCCTCGACAAGCGCCTGACCATCCACGATCCCTGCTACCTGGCGCGGCACAACAACGTGCACGAGGCGCCGCGCACGGTGCTCGACGCGATCCCCGGCATGCAGCGCGAGGACGTCGAGAACTCGAAGCGGCGCACGTTTTGCTGCGGCGCGGGCGGCGGCCAGTTCTGGAAGGAAGAGGAGCACGGCACCGAGCGCATCAACAACACGCGCCTCGACCAGCTCATGGAGGCCAAGCCGGACACGATCGCGGTCGCCTGCCCGTTCTGCACAACGATGATCAGCGATGCGACCAAGGCGAGGGGCCTCGAGGAGCAGGTGCAGGTCAAGGACGTGGTCGAGATCGTCGCGAGCGCGCTCGCGTAGTCGCCGTACGCGCCAATGTCGCAACGACGGTCGACCCGGCTCGCGCTCTCGGCACTCACGCTCTGCCTGTTCGGCACGTCGTGTGCCGCGCGCCAGACGACAGCGAGCCGTGCGCCGGCCGCACCCGATCTGGCACCCGCACCGGTCGTGCTTGCACCCACGGTCCGGCCCGCACGCCCGCCGCGGGAACGCCGCCGCGGACCATCGTCCTGATCGGCGACTCGACGACCTACGGGTCACCGCCGCCGAAGCAGGGCATCCAGAGCCCGTTCAACCCCGGCGCGACGCTCGCTCGAAGCGCTGCTCGCGACGCTCGAGCCGCTGCCCGCCGAGGGCGGCACGCCGTGGCGCGATGCGCGCGTCTACAACCTCGCCGTCGGCGACAGCAACACCAAGCGCTGGCTCGGCGATCCACCCTACGGCTGCCAGAGCCTGCTGAAGCTGTTCCCGGTGGTCGCGCAGGCCTGCGCCCACCAGACGTCGTGGCTCGAGGCGATCCCACTCGCGGTCGAGGGCGCACACGTCGACGCGGTGATCGTCAACCTCGGCATCAACGATCTGCTGATCACCAAGAACCCCGCCGAGACGGTCGACCGCCTGCAGGCGATCCGCGCGGCGCTCGCACCGGTGCCGGTGCTCTTCTACCCGCCGATCGCACCACCGGGCGGACCGCGCGGCGACTGGCCGCTACGCGTGCGCGCCGAGATGACCAAGCGCGGCCTGTTCGCCGACCCGCAGTACCCAGCCTACGTACCCACCTTCGACGGGCTGCACCCGACGCACGGCGGCTACGCGGCGATGGGCGCGCTGTGGCTCGACGGCTTGAGAAAGCTGCCATGAGGGCTGCGCGCACGCTGCGGCTGCGGATGGTGCTGGCGCTCGTCCTGCTGCTGAGCGTCCTGCCCGGGTGCCGGAGCTCGCGCGCCGCCGAGGCGGTCGAGATCGTCACCCGGTCGGGCAAGAGCATCCCGGTGGCGGTCGAGCTCGCGACCACGCCCGAGGCGCGCCAGCTCGGCCTCATGTACCGCGACGCGCTCGAGCCCGGCACCGGGATGCTGTTCATCTTCCCGCACCTCGCCCCGCAGAGCTTCTGGATGCGCAACACCAAGATCCCGCTCGACATCCTGTTCATCGACGAAGCGGAGAAGATCGTCCGCCTGCACGCCCGCACGACGCCGTTCTCGGAGGCCTCGCTGCCGAGCGGCGCGCCGGTGCGCTACGTGCTCGAGGTGCCGGGCGGCTGGTGCGCCGGAAATGGCGTCGCCGAGGGCGACACCGTCCACCTCGGCCCCCTCGCCACCCACCCCGTCCGCTAGCCCTACC
>Ga0163150_10000369_pt1 | contig 83891 bp, 67 predicted proteins | sample OliLakLV19P2IB_FD_148628 | JGI IMG/M metagenome (GOLD analysis project Ga0163150, IMG submission 148628) | Freshwater microbial mat bacterial communities from Lake Vanda, McMurdo Dry Valleys, Antarctica - Oligotrophic Lake LV.19.P2.IB | ecosystem: Environmental > Aquatic > Freshwater > Lake >... | reverse complement strand
GGGCGGGGGCGGGCCGGGCGGTCGCGGCGCCCCGACGGAGGTGGTTGCGACGGAAGTTGTGGCGCAGGAATTCTCGACTCCCGTCGAGGCGCTCGGGACACTCGAGCCGCGCGAGCGGGTCGAGCTGTCGGTCAACGCCGCCGACCGCGTGACCCGGGTCTATTTCGAGGATGGCCAGCGGGTCCGCAAGGGCATGGTGCTCGTCACCATGGCCAATGACGAGGAACGCGCCCTGCTGGACGGCGCCGAGGCGACGCGGGCCGACGCCCAAAGGATCTATCAGCGCAATGAGCGTCTGTCGGGCGACGGCGCCATCGCCGCGTCCGAGCTGGAGAAGTCGCGCGCCATGGCGGACGCCTCCTCCGCCACGGTCCGCTCGCTGCAGGCGCGCATGCGCGACCGGGTGCTGATTGCGCCCTTCGACGGCGTGCTGGGATTCCGGCGGGTCAGCGAAGGCGCGTTCGTCTCGCCCGGCGAGGTGGTGGCGACGCTGATCGACGACAGTTCGATGCGCCTCGAATTCGGCGTGCCGTCGGTCTACATCAAGGATCTGAAGAAGGGCCTCATCGTCGAAGCCAGCAGCGGCGACACGCCCGGCCGCGTCTTCACCGGCGAACTCACCAGCATCGACAACGCCATCGACCCGGTGACCCGGTCGGTCAAGGTGCGCGCGACCCTGCCCAACCAGACAAGGGAGCTGCGGCCCGGCATGTTCATGAAGGTCGCGCTGAGCTCGACCAGCCGGTCGGCCCTGGCGGTTCCGGAGATCGCCATCATCGCGGAAGGGTCGCAGACATTTCTCTACGTCGTGGACCAGACGAGCCAGCCCGCCATCGCGCAGAAGGTCAAGGTGGTGCTGGGCGAGCGGGTGCGCGGCGTCGTGGAAGTCGTCGAAGGCCTCGAAAGCGGCGACCTGGTGGTGTCGGACGGGGTGCTGAAACTGCGGCCAGGAGCCCCGGTGCGGGTGCGCAGCCCGGCGCCCACGCCTGCGCCGGAAGCGGAACCGAGGCTTGCGGCAGGCGAAGCGGCGCCAGGCGCCGCCGGCTCGAGGCAATAATCCCATGCTGCTTTCCGATGTCTCGATCAAACGGCCGGTGTTCGCATCGGTGATCGGCCTGCTGCTGATCGCGCTCGGCATCGTGGCGTTCACGCGGCTGGCGCTGCGCGAATATCCAGACATCGACCCGCCGATCGTTTCGATCCGGACAAGCTATCCGGGCGCGTCGGCCAACGTCGTCGAGACCCGCATCACCGAAGTCATCGAGGACCGCATCGCCGGCGTCGAGGGCATCAGGTTCATGAACTCCTCCTCGCAGGACGGACAGTCCTTCGTGACGCTGGAGTTCGACATTTCCCGCAACATCGATTCAGCGGCCAATGACGTGCGCGACCGGGTCGCGGGCGTGCTGCGATCCCTGCCCCAGGAAGCCGACCCGCCGGACGTGCAGAAGGCCGACGCCAGCGAGGAGGTGGTGCTCTGGCTCCAGCTTTCGAGCGAGACCATGACGTCGCTGCAGCTCACCGATTACGCCGAGCGCTATCTCATCGACCGCTTCGCCTCGATCGACGGGGTCGCGCGCATCCAGATCGGCGGCCAGCGGACGCCGGCCATGCGGGTGTGGATCGACCGCCGCGCGCTCGCCGCGCGGGGACTGACGGTCGCCGACGTCGAACGCGCCGTGCGAACGGAGAATGTCGAGACGCCGGCGGGCACGCTGCAATCGCGCGATCTGGTCTTCACGGCGCGCATCCAGCGCCCGTTCCAGACACCGGAGGAGTTCGCGGGGCTCGTCGTCGCCAAGGGCGCGGAGGACGGCGTCGTCGTGCGGCTGGGCGACGTCGCGCGGGTCGAGTTCGGCGCCGAGGAAGACCGCAACATCTTCCGCGGCAACGGCCAGGACACGGTCGGCATCGGAATCGTCAAGCAGTCGACCGCCAATGTCGTCGAGGTCGCGAGGCTGGCGCGCGAACGCACCGACCTGGTCGGGGCCTCCCTGCCCGAGAGCATGAACCTGTCGGTCAATTTCGACGGATCGGTTTTCGTCAACGCTTCGATCAACGAGGTTTTCATCACTCTCGGCATCGCCGTCCTGCTGGTGATCGGGGTGATCTACCTGTTCCTCGGGAGCTGGCGCGCCACCATCGTTCCGGCCGTCACGGTGCCGATCTCCCTGATCGCCGCCTTCATGGTGCTGCTGGCGATGGGATTGTCGATCAACCTCCTGACGCTGCTGGCGCTGGTGATGGCGATCGGCCTTGTCGTCGATGACGCCATCGTCGTCCTCGAGAATATTCACCGCCGCATCGAGGAGGAAGGCGAGACGCCCCTCGTCGCCGCCTTTCGCGGCACGCGGCAGGTGGGCTTCGCGGTCGTCGCAACGACGCTCGTGCTGATCGCGGTCTTCGTGCCGATCACCTTCATGCAGGGCCAGATGGGCCGGCTGTTCTCGGAGTTCGCGATCGCTATCGCGGCGGCGATCGGCTTCTCGATGCTGGTGGCGCTGACGATCTCGCCGATGCTGGCCTCGAAGCTGCTGAAGCCGCACCGGGAGCATGCGCCCGGCGAGAAGAAGGGTTTCGCCCGGCATGTCGACGGCGTCTTCGCCAACCTGCGCGGCGGCTATGGCCGCGTGTTCGACGCCACGGTGAGGCGTCCGCTGATCGTCGCCATCGGCTTCTTCACGGTCCTGATCGGGAGCGGCTGGCTGCTGACCACCATTCCGGGCGAATACGTGCCGCAGGAAGACCGTGGCCAGTTCACCATCAACATCTCTGGACCCGAGGGCGCGTCGTTCGAGTACATGCAGCCCTTCGTCGAGGAGATCGAGGCGCGCCTCATTCCGATGATCGAGGATGGCGAGATCGACCGCATCTCGGTGCGGGCGCCCGGCGGTTTCGGGCCGAGCGGCGGCTCGTTCAACTCCGGCTCGATCATGGTCGTTCTCAGCGACTGGGGCGCAAGGCGCAACGGCTTCGAGATCGTCGACGAGATCAACGCCAAGCTGCAGGACATTCCCGGCGTGCGCGCCTTCGCCACGATGAGTTCGGCGTTCGGGCGCGGCGGCGGCGGCGGCAAGCCCATCCAGTTCGTGATCGGCGGTCCGTCCTATGAAACGCTGGTGGAGTGGCGCGACACGTTCCTCACCGCGCTAAACGCCGACAATCCGGGCATCGGGCAGATCGACTGGGACTACAAGGAGACGCAGCAGCAATTCAGGATCGACGTCGATTACGACCGCGCCGCCGACCTCGGCGTCACGGTGCAGGAAATCGGCTCCACCCTGCAGACCATGCTGGGCTCGAAGCGCGTCGGCACGTTCATCCAGAACGGCGAGGAACGGTATGTGATCTTCGAGGGCGAGCGCACCGAGCAGGCGACGCCCAGCGACGTCGAGAACATCTATGTCCGCTCCAGCCGCACGGGCGAGCTGATCCCGCTCTCCAATCTCGTCAGCGTCGAGGCGATGGCCGACAGCCGCAGGCTCAACCGCTACAACCGGGTGCGGGCGATCACGATCGATGCGACGCTCAATCCGGGCACCTCGCTCGGCGACGCGCTCGACCGCATGGAGGCGATCGCGCGGAACGTGCTGCCGGAAGAAGCCGTGATCGACTACAAGGGCCAATCGCTGGACTACAAGCGCGCCGGCTCATCCATCGCCTTCGTGTTCGGCTTCGGCATCCTGGTGGTGTTCCTTGTCCTGGCGGCGCAGTTCGAGAGCTGGACGCATCCCTTCGTCATCATGCTCTGCGTGCCGGCGACGGTGGGCGGCGGCTTGCTGGGCATCTGGCTCACCGGCAACACGCTCAACATCTACAGCCAGATCGGGCTCATCATGCTGGTGGGGCTGGCGGCCAAGAACGGCATTCTGATCGTCGATTTCGCCAACCAGCTGCGCGACAAGGGCGTCGAGTTCCACGCCGCCCTGCGCGAGGCGGCGCTGACGCGCTTCCGGCCGATCCTGATGACCAGCCTCACCGCCATAGCAGGGGCCATCCCGCTGATCTTCAGCCATGGGGCGGGCGCCGAGACGCGCTCGGTGATCGGCATCGTGCTGTTCGCCGGGGTCACCGCCGCAATGCTGGTGACGCTGGTGCTGGTGCCCGCGGCCTACGCCCTGCTGGCGCGGCATACAGGCTCGCCCCGCGACGTCGAGCGGCAGCTGGCCAGGGAAGAGCGCGAACAGCCGACGACGACCCTCGCGCCGGCGGAATAGCTGGGGAGCAAGCAAAGGGAGATTCCCGGGGCGCGCTTCGCTTGCCCGGGAATGACTTCACCGACTTTCGCTTGGCCGGGAATGACTTCACTGGGGGCTTTACGCCCAGAAGCGATCGCCCTGCCCTTGCACGGGGAGGAGTTCGGACAGTGTGTGCAGTCACCTCCTCCCCCTGAAAGGGGGAGGCTGGGAGGGGGTCGAGCCGGTCTGGGTTTTGCGTTCGGAGCGGACCCCCGCCTGAGCCTTTGATGTTGCCGGCGCCCTGCCTGAAGCGCCTCCCCCTTGCAGGGGGAGGAGAGCCGGCGGCGATGCAAGATATCCCTTACTTCTTCAGCGCGTCGTAGATCCACGCGCGGTTCTTGCGCTGGTATTCGGCCAGCAGGGCGCGGTCCTGGATGAAGAACGCCATGAACAGGTCGTTCTTGGGATCAACCCAGAATTCAGTCCCGGCGATGCCGTTCCACGAGAAGGTTCCGGCGCCGGGGCGCTGACGGGTCTCGTCGAGCACCAGTGAAAAGCCGAGACCGAAGCCGACGCCCGGGCCGGGAAAGAAGACGCCTTTGGAGCGGATGTCGGCGGTCGTCTCGTCGGTCGTCATGCGGGCGAGGGTCGCCGGCTCGATGATGCGCACGCCCTTGTACTCGCCGCGATTGGCCAGCATCAGCGCGAAGCGCAGATAATCTTCCGGTGTCGAGGAGAGGCCGCCCCCGCCCGACAGCATCGGCGTCGCCTTCGTGTAGTCATAGTAGAGCCCGTCGGTCGATTTGGACTGGGCAAAGCGCGCGGCGTTGGCGGCGGGCTGGAAGAAGGCCGTGTCGGTCATGCCGAGCGGTCCGGTGACGCGCTCCCTGACCAGCACATCTAGCGGTTTGCCGCCCGCGACCTCGACCAGCGCGCCCAGAACGTCGGTGGCGCGCGAATAATTCCAGGCGACGCCCGGCTCGGCTTTGAGAGGCAGGGCGCCGATCAGTTTCGCGTAGTCGCGGGTCGTGACGTCGGTGCGGTTTTCGCCGCCCGCAGCATAGGCCTTCCCGAGCGCCGTGTTGGCGTCGACGAAACCGTAGATCAGGCCCGAAGTGTGGCTCATCAGGTGACGCACAAGCATGGGCGTCGTGGACGGCCTGGTCGAACCGTCGGCCTGCATGACCTTGAGATTGCCGAATTCCGGCAGGTATTTCGAGACAGGATCGTCGACACTGAGCTTGCCGTCCTCGACCAGCGTCATGGCGGTGACGCTGATGATCGGCTTGGTCATCGAGAAGATGCGGAAAATGGTCTCCTCGCTCATCGGCGCGGTCTGGCCCGGACCCTGGACGCCGAAGCCCTCTTTCAAGGCGGCCTGCCCCTGGCGGCCAATGATGAGATAGGCGCCGGGGATCTTGCCCGAGGCGACGTCGGCCGAGAGGGCCGTGCGGATGGCCTCGAGCTTCGCCGGATCAAAGCCCAGGGTCGCGGGCTCGCCGGTGACGATCGAGGAGACCTGCGGATCGACGGACTTGCCGCCGCCCCCCGGGAGCGCCGCGCACCCGGCCAGCGCCAGAGCCAGAGCGAGGCCCGAGCACGCCCGGCGCAGTCCGGCGACAGATGATTGCTGTTTCACGTCGATCTCCCTCACGGCCCGCCCGCGCGTCTTGGCGCGCGGTTGCTCTTTCCTAGAGCAGATCGGCCATGCGGGGCTAGGGGCAGTCCATTCTGGATCGCGAGACCCGATCGTGCTGCTCTGGCAGTCTTCAAATTCACGGCCAAAGTCGAGGGGTTGGGCTGCGGTATTACGCTGGCTCAACAGACACTCTGTTGGAAACGCCGAACCGGAACAACAAGGTCGGGAGAGCATTACCATGGCACGGATGTGGAAAATCGGGATTCGAAATGCCGAAGTATCTCGCAGAGGCTATACTTGTTATGGCGCTGTGTTCCTGCGTCGCGCCAACAAAGCTTGTTCCTAACACTGTGCTGGCCCGTTTTACGCCAAGTGGAGTGATTGTGGGACAGCCAATCCGCGGCAAACTCATTCTGGATGGAAATTGCCTGTCAATTGCTGCTACCGGCGGCCGCGTATACCCGTTATGGCCGCCCGCTGCGCAGGTCCTTGACGGCGGGATTTCCGTCCCGAAGCAAGACGGTGGAAACAGAACATTTCTGATTGGGGAAACCTTGAGGCTCGTCGGCGCACCAATCGGCGACCTGTCGTCCGTGGATCCACAGACCCTCGCAAGAGCTCAACGATGTGGTGGGGTTCTGTTTTCCGTGGAGCACCTAGAAAACTAGCGACCTTGTTGGGAGATACACATGCGCCGTTTTACTCTACTAGCAGCCTCTGCAAGTGCGGCTTGGACTTTCGCCATGCCAACTGCATTAGGTCAGCAGGCGGTTGGCGTTGATGCGGGCGCGGCAATCGGCGAAACAGTCGCTATTGAATTCGGCGAATTCGACGATCCAGGCGACCGGGTTGCGCAAGCTCTTGCTCAAGAAGAAAGCATTTCCCTCGCTGAGGCGGCGCAGCGATTGAAGATCATGCATGACGCCAATCGACTGGCTGCTCGCCTGGAACGAGACGATCCCGAAAACTTTGCAGGCATCCAGTTCGAAAGGGCGGGCGGACAATTTCGTATCGTGTCACTCGCCAAGACCACGCCGGCAAGGACATCTGCCAATTCCTTTAACGGTCGCGCCGTCGCGGCCGGCATACCAACCCAGATCATCGACACTGTTGCCCGCGTGTCGGTTGCTGATGAACAGCGACTTGCAGCCCTCTTAGTTGTTCAACTTCGGCAGCTCGATCCTGATGCCGACTTCTCAATCGACCGTGTTACGGGACTAACCACGATCTATACAGAAAACTCCGCCGTTAACGCGGCTCTCGTCAGCCAAGGCCTCAATTTGCCGGGCGCCATAACGATTGAGCGCGGTAAGTCCATTGTCCTGACCGTCAACGTCGTAGCCGGCTCATCGTGGATCGGCCGCGATGGCAACACCAACGATTGCACGGTCGGGTTCAAGGTGGTCGATCAGACAACTAACATCAAAGGCATGACGACGGCAGGCCATTGCGACAACAACACCCCAGCCGAGTTTAATCCCTATGCAGACCGTGCATACGGCGCCAGCGGCGGCCGTCCACTGACGTATGTCGCCGAATGGATAACCGGCGGGCTTGACGTACAGTGGCATACAGTGGCTACGGCGGACACTTCGCTAGCATACTTCTGGGACGGGACGCAGAGCTTACCTGTTCGTAACTATTCGAGTGGCGTACCGAATCCGAACTCGTACCTCTGCTTCTACGGAAAATACGGTGGCTACAAATGCGGCTATACGGGTACGCAGAGATATGACGCAACATATGGGGGGTATTTCCAGCGAATTTTAAGCTCAGGACGTGGACCGCTCTCGACGCCTGGAGACAGTGGGGGCCCGGTCGTCCAGGGCGATACTGCTTGGGGCTGGATACATGGATATGAGTCTTCGTCTGGCGATTTGATTTTCATGAACATTCAATCCTTGATCAGCGGCACAAACCTCAGGATTGTCGGCTGCGGCTGCTAATAGCAGAATTGTTGCCTCTGATACACATCGGGGGCAACGAGCGGGACGCGTCAGCGCAGGTTTGTGTCACGCGAGACCTCGGCGATTTGACGCAAGCTCGGAGTCGGCGGCAGCTGACTGCGTTGAAAGTTGTCCCCTTGCGGTGTCCCTTGCCGCTGGCAATTAGAGCAAAGCGACGGACAGGCCGCCCCTCGTGCATTCGATCCGGAGACATGCGACACCGGGAGGCGTCGCGGCTGGCGACGCGACCGGCTAGAGAAACCTGTGTCCGAATGGACGCCTATTCTCAAGGCATGCGGGCGAGGGACGAGAGATGCTGAAACGGATCGCCGCCGCCGCGTTGGCCATCCTGGCCGCCGCCTGCTCGGAGGGCGCGAACACGCCCGATACGCAGGCTGGGGCGACGCCAGGCGCCGAGGCTGGGCGCTACAAGACCGATATGACCATGCAGGAGCTGATGGCGCGGGTGATCGACCCCGCCGCCGACGGCGTCTGGCTCAACCAGGGCTGGGTGATCGACTCGGGGGGCACGCGGGAGCTGTTTCCCACGGACGAGGCCGGCTGGTTCGCCGTGGAAAGCGCGGCGGCGAGCATCGCCGAGACGTCCAACCTGCTTCTGCTGCCAGGCCGGGCCGTGGACGACGAACGCTGGACCGATTACGCCCACAAGCTGTACGACGCCGGCATCAACGCCCGGAAGGCGGCCGAGAGCCGGGACAAGCAGGCCTTCTTTGACGCAGGCGGGGCGATCTACGTGGTCTGCCGCGACTGCCACGCAAGGTTCATCCTGGGTGAGGAGCCGCCCGCGATGCAGGGGCCGCCGCCGCCGGACCCGTCGCTCCCATGAGGGGAAGGCGGTTGAGGGATTGAGCCGCGCGGCGCATTGAAGACCGAGGCGCCGGATTTCTTGTAAGAAGCGCTCGTGCTGCAGGGGAGGTTTGCCGAGGTGTTCCACGAATTCTTCAGATGGCTGCAGGAGGACCTCGGCTTCAGCGAGACGCTGGCCGCGTCCTGGAGCCAGCAATTCCTCGGCTCGTTCAACCTGTGGTCCCTGATGGAGGGCACCCATGTCGTCACGCTGATGCTGTTCGCGGGGACGATCTGGATCGTCGATCTGCGGATGCTGGGCGTGATCTTCAAGGACGTGCCGTTCTCCAAGATCAACGACAGGATCCTGCCCTACACGATGGTGGGCTTCGCCGCGATGATCGTGACGGGGTTCATCCTCTTTCTCGCCAAGCCGATGGACTATTATCACAATGTCTGGTTCCGGGCGAAAATCATCTTCCTGATCATCGCGTCGATCAACATCTTCTGGTTTCACTACAAGGTTCAGAAGAACCAGGACGAGTGGGACGCCAATCCCAATCCGCCCTTCCCGGTCAAGCTGTCGGCGATGATCTCGCTGACCTCCTGGGTGCTGATCATCCTCTTTGGCCGTTTCATCGCCTACAACTGGTATGAGTGCGGCAAGCCCCAGCCCGGGTTCGTGGAGTGGTTCGCCGAATGCTCGGCCTATCCCGGCGGCGTCGTCTCGGGCGAGGAAATCTTCGAGGAAGGCGAGCCGACTGAGGACGAGACCGTCGGAGAAGGCGCCGCGCCCACGGCCGCCGACGGCGTCGATCCGCCGCCCGCCGAACCGGGCGAGGAAACCGTCCCGACCGAAGCGCCCGGAGAGGAGAACTAGGCCATGGATTTCTTTACCCTGTTCCCCAATCTCGAACCCTGGGTCGCCAACCTCGCGACGGTCTGGCCCGCGTCGGTGATCAAGCCGTCGATCTGGATGTTCGCCGTCATCGAGGCGGTGCATCTGCTGATGCTCGGCCTTCTGGGCGGGTGCGTGATCGTTCTCAACATGCGCCTTCTGGGCGCGGGCCTCACCAACGAACCGATTTCGGTTGTCGAGCGCAATCTCAGGCTGTCGCTCTGGATCGGGGTGGGGGGCGTGCTGCTGACGGGCGTGGCCATCGGCATGTCGAACGCCGAGAAGCTCTACACCAGCCCGGCCTTCTTCGTGAAGATGATCAGCCTTGCGGCGGGGCTCATCTTCTCGTTTGGCGTCACCAACGTGGTCGCCAGGAACGAGGGTGCGATCTCGACGCCGATGAAGGCGGCGGCGGGCGTCGCCTTCCTGCTCTGGCTCGCCTCGATCGGGGTGTTCGGGTCGGCCATCGGCGCCAATCCCGGCACGGTGCACCTGGTGGTGGCGGGCTATGCGATCCTGTTCGCGTTCGGCTCGCGCCTGTCGCGGTTCCTCGGCGGCGGGACGCTGGCGGCGCTGGTGATCGTCGGCGCCGTTCTCACCTATGGCGTCTGGAATGTGTGGGACCATTACGAGCTGGTGACGGCGATCAACATCTGGTTCGTGCGCATCGCCGCGCTGATCCTGGTCGGCCTGCTGGGGTACGAGATCTTCGCCTCGAAGCACGCCGAGACGAGTTCGACCGTGAAGCTGATCGCACTTTTCTCGATCCTGACCTGGGTGACGATCGCGGCGGCCGGGCGCTGGATCGGGTTGAGCTGAGGGGACTTTGTCCAAATGTGATATGAAAAGCCCCGGAGGGATGGCTCCGGGGCTTTTTTGTTTTTTGTTCGGGTGCGTGAGCCGGGATGGCGGCTGGAGAGAGAGCCCCTCCCACCTTCCCCTTGCAGGGGGAGGAGTTCCAGTCCCGATGTTGAAAATCCGGATAAGCGAAATTCCAGACAAACAAAAACCCGCCGCTCGCTAGATGCGGGCGGCGGGTTTCAGATGGTGCAGCAGGTCAAGTCGAAATCAGGCCGCAACGGCCTTGCACTTGGACGCCGTGCCGCCTTCGGAGGCGTCCGATCCATCGGTCGGCGCGCCGGTGCCCGAGGAGCCCACGAACAGCTTGCAGCCATTCGGGAACGTCACGTCACGGCCATTGGCCTTGCAGGTTTTCTTCTTGGTTTTCGGATGGGTCTCGCACAGCGCGTCCTTGGACTGGTAGCCGCGAACCACGACTTCCGTTCCGATCGGGAGCGAAGACTTGTTGATGCCCGTGCGCAGCAGCGTGTTGGGCGTGCCGCCCTCGACGGCCCAGTTGAAGGTCGTGCCTTTCTTGGCCTTGGCCTTCATGTCCACGTCGGGGACGTTGATGTGGATCCAGGTGTGCGGGTTCACCCATTCGACCGTCACGACCTTGCCCTTCAGCAGGACCGGGGCGTTGGCGTCGAATTCAGCGGCGAAGGCGTGGTGGGCGTAAGCCGCCGAACCGACGCCGGCGACGCCGACCAGCGGCAGAACCGCCGCCATGAGCGCGAAGCGCAATTTCTTGTTCATCTCGTTCCTCCTGCAATCGCCTACGGGATCGAGCCCGTCCGCGCCGCCCTTGTCGAACCGGTCCGGACATGACGTCCGGCCGCCCCTGGGCCTTGTTCCATGGCCTGACCCTAGATCGGACACGGGGTCCTTTTCAAGGGTCTGGCCGCCAACGTCCCTATTCAGCCCACTTCTGTTCCGGCTTTCGCCGTTCCTGCTTCCTAGCGCCAGCGCCCTTTGGGTTCGCCGTTGCGGCAACGTAGCGCATCAAAGCAAGTCTTTCGATCCGCCCAGCACACAAGAACTCCTCACGACTTCGTCAGCAGACCCATGCTGGCCGGCTTGTCCTATTCCGGCGGCAGCTTGCTGCGCTCCAGCGCCGGACCAGGCAGCGGGTTGGCGCGGAGATGGCCGTACATCAGTTCCTCGACGAACTCGACGCACTTGAACTGCTGCAGCTGGGCGTCCTCGCCCTGACGCTTGTAGAGATTGAAGGCGACCTTCCACGGTTTTGTGTAGGTTTCCGGATCCTCGATCGTGGCCTCGTAGCGCATCGTATGGGCGCTGGTGGGCGTGTAGCGCTCGGTGACCTTGGTGGTCGACCCGTGATGGTTGCCTGACCGGTCAAGCCAGGTGTCCGAAAGGAGGCCGGTGACTTCCACGACGAAGGTGTCGCCTTCCCACTTGCCGAAGGACTGACCCATCCAGCTGTCGATCGGGGCCTCGCCCGGGTCATCGAGGAAGATGTTGCGCACGGCGCCTGCATACTCATAGGCGAAGAAGACGGCCTTGTCGGAATGGAAGATCTGGAAGGGGTAAGGCATGTAGTTGGCGCGCGGCACGCCCGGCAGATAGCATTTGATCTCCGGATCGCGGTTGATCCAGTCCGCCTTGTTCTCGTCGCGAAGCTTGAGCGCGTCGGGCGTGTAGGGAATCTTGCCGTCCCCCTGGACAATGCCGACGCCGGCGGGAACCGAGCCCACGGCGCCAAGCGCCACGACGGCGGCTGCCGGAACGGGAACGTAGGGGCCGGGGCGCATCTGCATCGCCGCGCTGGCGGGATGGGCTTCGATGTTGAAATTGGCGGTGTTGAGGGCCTGCCACACGCCGTTGAGGTCAGGGTGCTGACCGTCCGGTCCGCGCGGCGCCCGGTAGGGTCCGGCTGCGGCGGTCGCCATCGCCGGTGGCGCGGCCGAGCTGGACGACTGCATGCTGTCGCCGGCCGGCGGCGGCGTCTGGCACGCGCCCAGCGCGGCTGCGAGCACAAGTGTCGATACAAGCTTCTTCATGTTTCCCTCCCGTACGCCCAACACTCAGTTATCTCCCCGCGAACGAATGTCCATCTCCGCCGCCTTGATTTTGTGGCGTCGGATGAAGAACCGAGGATGAAGCGCGCCGGGCCGACGCTGCGTGGGGAACATACCGACCTTCAAGCCGAGCGCAAGACTCGCGCAGGCCGATGGGACAAAGTGGTCCAGCCGACCGCCGCCCCGCCGGCCGCCGCCGAAAGAACCGCAATCGACGCCACCGCCAGCAAGGGCGCCCAGTCGAAACGCCATTGGGCCTCGAAGACATTTATCACAATCGGGTGAGCCGCAGCGATGCCCATCGCCCCGCCGAGGATGGCTGCGGCGAGCCCCGCCAGCGCGAACTCTCCGGCGTAGAGCGCGAGGATCGCTCCGCGGGTCGCGCCAAATGTTTTCAGGAGCGCGGATTCCTGACGTCGGCGGCGGGCTGCGGCCGCGAAGGCGCCAAAGAGCACGAGAATGCCGGCGAAAGTGACGACGCTGGCGAGCACCGTGACGATGAGCGAAATCTGGTCGAACAGATCCGCGGCGGTCTCAAGCGTGCGGCGGAGCTGGAAGACCAGGACGCCGGGCCAGCGGTCGGCGACGGCGGTCATGACCGCCTGCTCGCGCTCGGGCGGCAGCATCACGATCGCGGTGTGAAACGGCTTCGCCGCCTCCAGCGTGCCGGGCGACAGGACAAAAGCCATGTTGGCCCCGAAGCCCCCCCAATCGACCTTGCGGATCGAGGCCACGGAAGCTTCAAGCTCGCGTCCGAAAATGCGGAAGCCGATCGTGTCGCCGACCTTCAGGTCGAGACCCTTGGCGGCGCCCTCCTCTACCGAGACGAGCAGCGGGCCCTTGTAGTCGGCGGGCCACCATTTGCCAGATCGCAGCTGCGCCTCGGGCGGCTGGGCGCCGACATAGGTCATGCCGATCTCGCCCCGGACGACCCAGCGTTCCTCCTCGGCGACGTCTTCTTCCTTCAGCTCGCGACCCTTGAGGGCGATCACGCGGCCGAGGATGAAGGGCGCGCGGCGGTAGGATTCGGGATCGGCGACGTCGACGCCCTGCCCGGCCAGGACCTCATCGAACGCCGCGGCTTCGGCGTCGGGAATCTGGCGGAAGATCAAAGAGGGCGCGCTTGCCGGCGCGGTGTCGCGTATCTGGCCGAGCAGATTGGTCTGGACGACGGCGACGAGGCTGAGCAAGGCGAGCCCCAGACCCAGGGCCGGCGCGATGGTCGGCGCGAGCGAGCCCGGTCCGCCGAGATTGGCGAGGGCGAGGCGCGGATAGCCGCGCGCCGACCGTGCGGCGATGCGGGCGAGGCGCTTGATCAGCATGGCCGCGCCCACGAGAACCACATAGGCGGCGCCGGCGCCGGCGAGCAGCCCGAGCGTCACCAGCGGACGAGCCGAACCCAGCGTTGCGACAAGGACCAGCAGCACGCCGGCGGACGCCGAGACGATGCGCTCGAACCAGGGCGTGCGGCCCAGCAGTTCGCCGCCGAGGCGCCGGAACAGGGCGGCAGGCGGGGTCGCCCGGGCGCGTCCGAGCGCCGGCGCCGCGAACAGCACCGCCGCCAGGAGCCCAAGCGTGAAAGCCTTGAGGAGCGGTTCGGGAAAGATGCCGATCGCGGTGGGCAGGGGTATCTGGTCGCCGACGGCGAGCTGCAGCATCCACGGCGAGAGCGCGCCGAGCACGACCCCGGCGATTGAACCAATGCCGGCGAGCACGCCGAGCTGGAGCGCGTAGGCGGCGCGGATGGTCCCGGCGTCGGCCCCCAGCGCCTTGAGGGCGGCGATCGATTCGACGCGCGATTCAAGAAAGGAGGAGGTCGCCTGCGCGACGCCGACGCCGCCGGCCACAAGCGCCGCGATGCCGATCACCGACATGAAGGTGTTGAGCATGTCGAGAAGATCGCGCAGGCCGTCGACGGCGTCCTCGGGTGCGCGATAGCGCATACCCGCCTCGCCCCACGCCGCTTCGGCGTCCTGCTGGAAGGTCGCCAGCGCCTCGGGTCTGGCGATGATCCGGTAGCCGGCCCGGAAGAGGCGCCCCTGCGCCAGCAGGTCCATCTCGCGCAGGGCGTCGAGCGCGATGAGGGCGCTTGGCTGGAAGGCGCCGGGCTTGCCAAGGCGGTCGGGTTCACCGTCGAGGCGGGCGCGGATATCAACGTCGACGCCGCCCAGTTCGAGCCGGCCGCCGACGGCGAGGCCGAACTCGTCCAGCAGGGTCTGGCTGGCGGCGATGCCCCAGACGCCCTCGCGCTTCTCCAGCGTGGCGGCGAGCGGCAAAGCCGGGTCGAGCTGGACTTCGCCGATCAGGGGGAAAAGCGCGTCAACGCCCCGCACGTCGATCTGGCGGATGATGTCGCCGGGCCCGCCCTCATTCGCGATGCGCCCCATGACATCGACGCTGGCCGATCGGGTGAGCGCCTCGGCGCGCTCCGTCATCCAGGCGAGCTCGGCAGGGCTTGCCTCGCGCTGCGAGAAGGAGAGCTGGGCGTCGCCGCCCAGAAGCGTGCGCGACTGCTGGGAGAGGCCGCGATTGAACGCCTCGGTGACGGAACCCGCCGCCGCGATCGCCCACGCGCCGAGAGCCAGACAGGCGAAGTAAATCCAGAAGCCGCCGACGCCTCCGGCGAGTTCGCGCATGGCGATGCGAAGCCAGGCGCGGGTGGTGGGATTGGAGGGTGCAGGGGTCATGGCGTGCCTTCCTCCAAGGCCTGGCGACGGATATCCCGCAATTCTTCAAGATTGCGGTCGCGATCTTCCCCGGACGAAGTTATCGCCAGAGTTTCTTCGATTTCTTTCTGTCGCGCCAACGTGGTGTCCGGGGCGATGTACTCTTCGAGCATGGGCCGAATGAAGGCTTCCCCAATCATCTCCGCGCGCTCTTCTGGTGTCGGGAAGGGGAAGACTCTTGGCCGATTGGCTGGGCGATAAACGATCCCGAAGACGCCAACGACGACCATAACGATCACGGCGAGGATTTTCAGGACACCCTTCAAACGATCCGTCCGTCCGACATTTCGACGATGCGGCCGGCGCGGCGGGCCAGCTCCATGTCATGGGTGACCACGATAAGGGTGGCGCCCCGGTCGCGCGCGATGGCGTAGAGCATGTCGGCGACCATCGAGCCCGAGGCGCGGTCGAGATTGCCGGTGGGCTCGTCGGCGAAAACGATGGCGGGATTGCTGGCGAGCGCCCTCGCCACGGCGACGCGCTGGCGCTCGCCGCCCGAGAGCTGGCCGGGAAAATGATGGAGGCGGGCGCCGAGCCCGACCGCTTCGAGCCCGGACGTCGCCAGCTGGTCGACATTCCGGAAGCCGGCGATTTCCAGCGGCGCGCGGACATTGTCGAACGCGGTCATGGTCTGGAGCAGGTGGAAGGACTGGAAGACCAGGCTGACCCGGCCTCGCCGCAGGCGGGCGAGCGCGTCCTCGCCCTTGCCCGTGAGACTTGTTCCGAGCAACTGGACCTCGCCGCCGGTCGCCTGCTCGATGCCGGAGGCGACCGAGATGAGGGAGGATTTGCCCGAGCCGGAAGGTCCGACGACGGCGACGCTTTCGCCAGCCAGGGCGCGGAAGCTGACGCCTTTCAGAATCTCGACCGGGCCCGAGGCCGCCGGCAGGGTGAGATAGACGTCTTCGAGGCTGAGCGCGGCGTCCAAATTTCACCAGTTCCTTGCGTCCGAATCCCGGTTGATACGTTACGCAGCTTGTGTCGCGTCACGCGAGTGGGCTTGATGGGATGCACTGGGGGAACCGGCACGAGCGGAGCGAAGATCGGCATGCGTGGTCCTGAACTCTTCGTGATGGGGGCAATGGCGGCGACGCTTTGCGCCTGCGGACAGGCGCCTGTGGCGGCGGGCGGAGAGAGCGGCGCGGACAGCCGGACAATCCAGGCAGGCGAGACAGGCGAGGCGGCGGTGACAGAGACAATCCCGGTGATCGTGTTTCTCGGCGACAGCCTCACCGCCGGCTATCAGCTGGCGCCTGGCGCCGCCCTGCCCGCCGCCATCCAGCGACGCTTCGACCGTGACGGGGTGAAGGCGCGGCTGGTCAATGCCGGCGTCTCGGGCGACACGACGGCGGACGGGCTCAACCGCTATGATTTCAGCGTCGCGGGATCGGGCGCCGACCTTCTGGTGGTGGCGCTGGGAGCCAACGACTTTCTGAACAATTTTCCGCCGGAGACGGCCAGGAAGAATCTCGCCGCGATCCTGAGCCGGGCCAAATCCGACGGCCTTCCGGCCGTCTTGTTGGGCATCGCCGTTCCCGACCGAGCAGTCGGGCTCAGCCCGCACGAGGCGGCCTATGCGCGTATCTATCCCGAGGTCGCGGCGGAGTTTGGCGTCCCCTACCATGCCGACCTCCTGGGCGCAGTGGCGGGGAAACCCGAATTTCTGCAGCCGGACGGAGTTCACCCGACCGCCGCCGGGGTCGAGGCGATGGCCGAATCGCTCGCGGAGTTTCTCGAACCCGTGATCGCCGGGCTGGAGTGATCCGCCAATCTTCGGATGGCTTCGATGTCCGCCTTCGGCAGGAGCAGCGCTCCGGCGCCGGGGTTAAGGCGCGCCGGACGCAGGAAGGCGGGCTCGGTAAACCCCATGGCGCTCAACAGAGTCGAATAGACGGAGTTTGAATTCCGGCCAAAGCCCATGAAGGGATAGGGCAGGCCCGATCCGCCTTCCGGGCCGTCCGACAGGGCGTTGATCCGGCGGATGGCTTCGAGCGCTGCGTCGAGGGACGCCTTGAGGCGGGGTTCGGTTAGGCCGCCAGCCAGGACCCGCACATCGCCGCGTTCGATGGCCGGACCAAGCTGGCGCGAGCCAGGTATCACCCCATGCGGCGGCAACCAGGTGTGCGGATGAGCCAGGGTGTCGTAGCCGCGCAGCCGGTCGGTCTTGAGATAGCCGATCGGCTTGTTGCGCCAGCAGCCCGCGCGCGGATCATAGAAAGAGGCGAGACCGTTGAGCTGGCGCACAGCCTCGCCCGCCGGGTTGGCGACCAGGATCATCCGGTGGGCCGCGACTTGCGTGCCCCACGGAATGCGAAATTCGGCCGCGGTGAGCATCCAACCGGTCATGGGCCAAAGATAAGACAGACAGGGGCCGGATTGAAGTGACGGACCCCCGCTTTCGCGGGAGAGTGTGGACAGGCCAACGACTTATTGCGTTTCCGGATGCTGGTTTCGCGAGACCTCTCTCGATGCGTAGGACGCGGCCTGGGATTGCACGATGGCGAGAAGATTGCCCATTGCGAGATTGGCCTCGATCAGGTGGAGGCCCCAGCCGGGCTGGATCTTGTTGTTCGTCACCACGTCGCCAACGATCGCATCGGTGCGGGGATCGGCCGGATCGGCATTGGTCGTGACGGCGAGATAGTCGTAGCCATTCGCGCTCACGCATTGCGCGGTGAGAAGGCCGGGCGCGACGACAAAAGGCGTATCGATCGGGACGTTGTCGGCGGAGGTCCATGGGCCAGGCGCAAGGCTGGCGGCCATGGCCTGACCGGCCGGGAGATAGGCGCCGAGCGCGCCGGCCGATCCGTCGAGTTCGGCGGGGTTGACGCAGGCGGCCCGCATGCCTTGCTGCCCGACCCTGCCGAAGAGTGCGCCTTCGGCCGGCGGAGTCTCGGCCCGGTAAGAGGCATAGGCGATGGCGCAGCCGATATCCTCGTCGGAGACGCAAAGGCCGATGTCCTGAAAGGCGCCGCCGCGCCCGGACCCGTTGGCGGGCACGGCGAGATTCGAGCCCAGCAATAGCGCCGACACCAGACGGTCCTGGACCGGCTCGCCGTCAATCTCGTTGGCGATGAGGCGGGTGAGCAGCCCCGCGCCCTGGCTGTGCCCCACCAGCACGACGCCGCGCCCGGCATTGTCGTTGGCGAGGTAATGATCCCACGCCGCCCTGACGTCGGCATAGGCCATCTCGCGATTGGTGGGCGGGGCGACGCCCTGCATCATGGCGCGCAGGGCGGGCAGCGTGACTTGCCGGTAGACCGGGGCGAACAGCCGGCAGAGCGCGCCGAAGCGGGCGAATTGCTGCTGGACGGCGCCGGCTTCTTCCGGGCCGGGCGCGGCGTCGGAATTGGGCGTCTCATCCAGTGAGACGGTGGGATAGACGTAGAAGCAGTCGATGGCCGGTTCGGCGAGCGCGGTGAAAGGCTCCACGCGCGTCGAGCCATCGGCGGCGACGACGGTGGCTGTGAGATCGGGGCGGCAGGCGTCCCCGGCGCCGGGCCGGCAGAGCCAGGCCGATGCGGCGGAATAATCGAGGGGCGTAACGGGCTCGATGGCGGCCTCGCCGGAGAGATCGGCGCCGGAGGGCCGGGTGGGCGCGGGGCGGTCCGCATTCTGCGTCGCGTCGCCGCACCCCAGAAGACAGACAACCGGTGTCAGGAACAGGAGCGCTCTTATCATCACGACCGTCTCCAGGGCGGGGCGGGCGCCCGGAAGGCAATGTGGCTTCGGCGCGCTCGCGGGTCAAACGGCCCGGTCAGGCCTGGACCTCGCCGGAAACATGCGGGCGATGCGCGCAAGTCCGCGTTCGCCTGCCAAGGGCAACCTCTCGTCCGCCCGGACGCAGACAGGTTGCCCGACACTTTTGAGGGAGAGCATCTTTCGTCGATCAAACGGAACCAGTTTGATCGACGGATGCTCCGGCCGACTTTCCAACTTCCGGTTGTTGGGGCAGGTTCCGTCCAGTCGATAATGCGCCGCGCCGGTCGCGCAGAGCGCCGAACCGTGTGTCTGGAGTTACCCAATGGCCCTTTTCCTGTCCGCCTGGCGCGGGCGGCTTGCCGCGTCCGCCGCCTGCCTTGGCGCGCTCATCCTGTCGGGCTGCCAGACGCCGGACGCGGCCTTGTCCGAGGCCGCCATTTCCGGGGCCGCCGTTTCCGAGGCTGCGGCTATCGCCGCGCCGATATTCTCGACGCCCGCCACCACCAGGGCCGGCGCCGGCCCGCATCCGGGCGAGGCTGTCTACAAGACCCAGTGCGCCGCCTGTCACGACAACCCGGAAGCCACCCGCTCGCCGTCGCGCGACAACCTCAAGGGCATGCGCTTCCAGTTCATGAGTTTCGCGCTGACCGAAGGAAAGATGAAAGTCCAGGGCGCCGGCCTCACCGCAAACCAGCGCGCCGAGGTGATCAACTACCTCACCGGCCGGGACACCTCGACGCTGGACGAATGGACGTCAGACGTGATGTGCGGAGCGGACCGCCGGGCGGTCGATCTTGGCGCGCCGGCAGAGGCCGTCTCGACCGGGTTTGGTTTCGACCGCAACAACACCCGCATGCTCTCGGCCGGCGAGGCGGGCCTCACGACCGCGCAGCTTTCCAGCATGGAGCTGGCCTGGTCGATCGCCTTTCCGGACGCGACCACGATGCGCTCGCAGGGCGCGATCGTCGGCAAGAACCTGTTCTATCCGGCAACCGACATAGGCCAGATGTACGCCTTCGACATTTCGGGCGCCAAGCCGTGCATCCAGTGGATCTACACCGCTCCGGGCGGCGCGCCGCTGCGCAGCAGCGCCGCCTATGGCGTGCTGGCGGACGGTACGCCGCTGCTGGCGTTCTCGGGTCTCGATTCGACGGTCCACGCCGTCGATGCGCGCACCGGCAAGGCGGTGTGGACCAGGGGCGTCGCGAGCTATTCCTTCTCGATGACCACCGGCACGCCGACGGTTTTGAAGGACCGGGTGATCGTGCCCGTCGCCCAGTATGAAATCTCGGTCGCCGGAGACAACAAGGAGCTGTGCTGCAACAATCATGGCTATGTCCTGTCGCTCGACCCGAAGACCGGGGCGCAGCAATGGCGCTATGACACGATGGAGGACGCCAGGCCGCTGCGCGACAGGGGCGACGGCAAGATGTATTACGGCCCGTCGGGGGCGCCGATCTGGAATTCGCCCCTCGTCGATGAAAAGCGCGGGCTGGTCTATTTCGGCACGGGCGAGGCCAATTCGCAGCCGACCCACCGCAACACCGACGCGCTGATCGCGATCGGCCTCGGCGACGGCAAGGAAAAATGGAGCTTTCAGGCGACCGGGCGGGACATCTACACATCGGGCTGCGGACCGACGCCCAAGGCCACACAGCTCAACTGCGTTTCGGACACGGTCTATCGCGACGTCGATTTCGGCGCGTCGCTGATTCTCGGCACGTTGAAATCCGGCAAGGATGTTCTCTACGCCGGACAGAAATCCGGAACGGTGTGGGCGCTCGAGCCCGACACGGGCAAGGTGATCTTCCAGCGCAACATCGGCACCGGCACGGCTCTGGGCGGCATCCACTGGGGGATCGCCTTCGACAATGACACGATCTATGCGCCGATCTCCAACATCGGCGTCGCCCTGCCCGGCGGGCCGCCAATCGATCCGGCGCTGAAGTCCGGCCTGTATGCGGTCGATGCGACCGACGGACGGATCAAGTGGATGTTCAGCCCCGAGCCCCCTCCGGCTGATCCGACAGCGCCGCCTGCGCGGCCAGGACGGGGCTGGCGCGGCGCCGCGTTCTCGACGGCGCCGACGGCGATCGACGGGGCCATCGTGGCGGCGGGGCTGGACGGGACGCTCTACGTGATCGACGCCCGGACCGGCAAGCCGCTCTGGAGCTATCAGACAGCGCGGGAATACCAGACGCTCAATGGCGTCCCCGGCAAGGGCGGCTCGATCGATTCGAACTCGATCACCGCCGGCAACGGGATGCTGTTCGTCAATTCGGGCTATGGGATGTTCGGACAAGCCAGCGGCAATGTGCTGCTGGCGTTCAAACCGAAGGGCTGACTTGCAGCTCGCGGCCGGATCTGTCTGGCGGCGCACCAGGCGACCTGCGAGCTGCCCTAAGGTCAACAATTGACGCGAACGTCAGGTCTGGCCGATGATGGCGGCGTTGCGACCACCCCGGACACGATCCGGGCGGGATCGCCGGAGGAAACGAGCATGTTCAGGATCATCAGCGCCCGGATCGCGGCGTCCAGCCTGGCGCTTGGCGCCGCGCTCGCCCTGGCGGCATGTTCGACCAGCGAGCCCGAAGCCGCTGGCGCCGCGCCAGGTCCGTCCGCCGCCATGGCCGCAGGGCCTCCGGCAGCAACAAGAGTAAACGCGGCGGCCAGTCCCCACCCCGGCGAGGCGGTCTACAAGGCGCGCTGTGCGGCGTGCCACGACAATTCAGAGGCGACCAAGGCCCCCTCCTCCGCAACGATGGCGCGGCTGACGCCGGGTCACATAACCAATGCGCTGATGACGGGGATCATGATCCCGCAGGCGGTGGGACTGAGTTCCAAGGAGGTGTCCGACGTTTCGAACTATCTCGCCAAGGGCGGCGGGCAGGACGAGAGCTGGGTTGCCGCCATGACGTGCCCGACTTCGCGCGCGACGCCGAAACTGGCCGCAGCGCCGACCGTGGCGACGTTCGGCTTCGACACAAGCAACACGCGCACGCTGGATCCCGCGAAAGTGGGTCTTGCCGGAAAGGACCTGACCACGCTGGAGCTGGCCTGGACGGTGGCGTTCCCGAACGCGATCACCATGCGCAGCCAGGCGGCCGTAGTGGGCGACACGCTGTTCCTGCCCGTAGGCGAGAGCAACAACCGACTGTTCGCGATGGACATCTCGGACAATGCCAAGCCCTGCATCCAGTGGATCTATGAGGGCAAGCAGACGCTGCGCACAAGCGCCGGCTTCGGTAAACGCGCCGATGGCAAGCAGGTCGTCATGGTCGGCGACATGGGCGGCTTCGTGCACATGATCGACGCCATGAACGGCAAGGAGCTGTGGTCGCAGCATATGGGGCTCTTCCCCGGCTCGATCTCGACGGGCACGCCTGTGCTGGTCGGCGACAAGGTGATCGCGCCCTCGTCGCAGTACGAGATCATGCTGGCGGCGCAGGACAGCTACGAGTGCTGCAAGATCCACGGCGGCGTCGTCGCGCTCGATGCGATGACAGGCAAGCGCGTCTGGGAAGGCCACACGATGGCTCAGGCCAAACCGCTAAGGGACCGGGGCGACGGCAAGATGATCTGGGGTCCGTCAGGCGCGCCGGTGTGGAACTCGCCCTCGATCGATCTCAAACGCAACCTCATCTATGTCGGCACGGGCGAGGCCAACTCGGCGCCGGCCCACCCAAACACGAACGCCATCATGGCGTTCGACTTGAAGGACGGGTCGATCAGATGGTCGCACCAGGCAACGGCTAACGACGTGTTCAATGTCGGCTGCAACGCGCGCGGCGGTCCGCTGAACTGCCCGAAGCAGGCCGAGACGGTGTTCCGCGATGTTGATTTCGGCGCATCGACCATTCTGGCCAAGGCGCCCAACGGCAAGGAACTGGTCCTCGCCGGACAGAAATCCGGCACGGTCTGGGCGATGGATCCCGACACCGGCAAGGTCGTCTGGCGCCGCGATATCGGCACCGGCGGCGCCATGGGCGGCGTCCACTGGGGCCTCGCCGCCGACGACACCCACGTCTATGCGCCGATCTCCAATGCCGGCCGCGCAATTCCCGGACAGGATGTGGCCGACAGCATCAAGCCGGGCCTCTATGCGGTGAACCTCAAGGACGGGTCGATCGACTGGACATTCCATGTCTCGGGCGCCTGCACCGCCGAGGAAAAGAAGTTCGTGCCGCGCTGCGCCGGGCTCTACGGCCTCTCCGGCGCGCCGACCGTGATCGGCGATCATGTGATCACAGGCGGGCTCGACGGGCGCATCTACATGCTGGAGCGCAAGACCGGAAAGCTGGTCTGGCAATTCAGCACGGCGCGCGATTTCGACACGATCAACGGCGTCAAGGGCAATGGCGCGGCGATCGACAACGCCTCGATCGTCGCGGCGAACGGGCTGGTGATCATGAACTCCGGCTATGGCCTGTTCGGCCAGGGCGCGGGGAATGTGATGATTGCGTTCAAGCCGAAGGGTTGAAGCTTTTCGCGCCAATAAATCTGCCTCCCACCACAATCTCGGAGGCCGCGCCGCCCAGGCGGCGGGATGATGCGTGACTTCACACGCCTGACTCGCTGCCGCCGCCCGCGAAAAGCCGGTTGCCAGCGCGTGTAAATACTGTACACCTTACACATGTTGCCGATAGAGACGCGCCAAGCGCCCGCGACAGCATTGAACTGTGGAAAATCGAGGAAACCCCCAATGACCAAGTTGAAAGCCGTCATCGTCGCCATCGCCGCCGCCATCGCCCTTGCTCCGGCCACGATGGCCGACGAGTTTGCCAGCAAGAACCAGGTCGAAGTCTCGGTTGCAGGCCTCGACAAGTACAATGCGCGCGACGCCGAGGTCCTGCTCCAGCGCATCCGTAAGGCGGCCATGACGGCCTGCCGCGACCGTGAAACCGTCGTGCCGCGCGCCGAGATCGCGTGCCGCAGCCGCTCCGTCGCCGAGACGGTCGCCAGCCTCGACAGCCCTGCCCTGGGAATGGCCTATGCCGATGTATTCGGCAAGGAACCAACCCTAGCCAGCCGCGACCAGGGCGAGCTTCGATCAAACTGAGCCAGTTTAACCGAACCATGCGCCTGAAGGCGTGATCCGGCCTTGCTCCGCGCGCAAGCGCGAGGCTTAAGTTTCCGCTGTAGAGCCGGATCGTTTCAGGGGGAGGCACATCCTGTTTCCACCTGAATCGTGAATGGGTCTCCCATTTACAGCGTGGAACGCGATCCACGTCTTGCGGCAATCCACGCAAGGCGATCGTGCTCCGCCCGGAGGACGATCCATGGCCGACCCCATTTCAGGGCGTGACGACAAGCTGGTCCGCGACCAGCCGATCGAGACTCCGCCCGAACAGGGGCCCCTCGCCGCCTACAAGGGGGCGGCGCCGCCCGCGCCCAAATGGTTCCTCGACGCCGTCGCGACGCGATACGAGACCGGATTCGTTTCCTGCGAGGGCGCGCGCATCCATTTCCAGCGCTGGGGAGACCGCGCCAAGCCCGGCCTGCTGCTGGTGCATGGCAATGGCGCGCACGCACACTGGTGGGACTTCGTCGCGCCCTATCTCGTCGAGGACTATAACGTCGTCGCCATGACGTTTTCGGGCATGGGCGATTCGGACTGGCGCGAGAGCTACACGATGGACGTGTTCGCACGCGAGCAGCTGGCGGTCGCCGAGGCGGCCGGGCTGTTCGATCACGCCGAGAAGCCGATCATCGTCTCGCACTCCTTCGGAGGGTTTGTCTCGGTGCTGACAGGCGCGGAGCATGGCGACCGCTTCGAGGGCAGCGTCATCGTCGATAGCCCCATCAACCCGCCGGACCGGGCGCGCACCGGACCGCCCGCCGTCCGCGGCGGCAAGATCTATCCGACGCTGGAGGCGGCGCTGGCGCGTTTTCGGCTTGCGCCCGTGCAGCCGTGCGAGAACCATTACATCCTCGACTACATCGCCCGCTGGAGCCTGAGGGAGACGCCCCTGCCCGACGGCGGGGCGCAAGGCTGGAGCTGGAAGTTCGATCCCTCGATCTGGCGCCATTTCACGGTCAGCCGGCCGCCGCAGGAACTGCTGCGCGAGACGCGCTGCCGCATCGCGCTGTTCAAGGGCGACCGGTCGGTGATCTGGGACGATGATGTCGGCGATTACATGCGCGGCCTGCTGAACCGCCAGGTGCCGCTGATCGCCATTCCCGAGGCCGGGCATCACGTCATGCTGGACCAGCCGCTGGCATTCGTCGCGGCGCTCCGAACCCTGCTGCAGGAGTGGCGGCACTCGTCCTCGACCAGGGTGGTGACCAACCGCTAGTTTTGCCCGGCGCCACACGCATGCTAGCTTCACCGATCGCTCGGGAGGCGCATCATGCCGGTCAGGACATCACTCTTCGTCGCGGCCTTCGCGCTTGCGGGATGCACGGGAGCGCCCGAGCCCATCGATGGGGCCAGCGCGGGCCTGGCGGATGCGGGGCCGACGGCCAAGCCTGCCTTCTCGGCAGAGATAAGACGCACGGCCTATGGCGTGCCTCACATCAAGGCCGATGATTTTGCCGGCATCGGCTACGGTTTCGGGTACGCCAGCGCACAGGACAATATCTGCGAGATCGCCGACCGGATGATGACCGTAACGGCAAGCCGCGCCCGTTATCTCGGGCCGGGGGAGAATGACGTCCACATCGCGAGCGACGTCTATCATCAGCGCCTGATCGACATGGGCGAGATAGAAAGTTTGCTGCAAGGACCCGCAGGATCGCCCGATACGCCGTCGGCCGACGCCCGGGCGCTGGCGCGCGGCTATGTCGCCGGCATCAACCGCTACCTCAAGGAGACGGGCGCCGACGGCGTGAGCGATCCGCGCTGCAAGGGCGCGGGCTGGGTGCGCGAGATCAGCGTCACCGATTTCTGGCGTCACATGTTCGCGGGACAGACGATGGATGCGTTCTTCGCGCCTGTCGCGGACGCCGCCCCGCCGGGCGCAGCGGGCCAGCGCGCTTCGATCGCCGACGATCCGGGATATGCCGACAGCGGCGTCGGCAGCAATGCCTACGGCCTCGGCCGGGAGGTGACCAAGGGCGGGCGCGGCATGCTGCTGGGCAATCCCCACTATCCCTGGACCGGCCCCAACCGCTTCTACCGCACGCATTTCACCATCCCCGGCAGGCTCAACGTGGTCGGCGTCTCCTATGTCGGAATGCCGCTGATCCGCATGGGCCACACGGATGCGATCGCCTGGAGCAACACCGTCTCGACGGCGCGGCGCCATGGCTATTTCGAACTCGAACTCGATCCGGCCGATCCGACGCGGTACATGCATGAGGGCCGCTCGACGCCGATGGACGCGATGGACGTGACCGTGCAGGTGAAGCGCGGCGACGCGCTGGCGCCCGTGACGCGCAGGCTCTATTCGAGCCGGCATGGTCCGGTGGCCTCCAGCGAGACCTTTCCATGGACCAGGGAGCGCGCCTTCGCGCTTCGCACGGTGCGCGTGGGACTGCGCGACGTCGACCAGTACATGGCGGTGTGGCAGGCGAAGAATGTCCGCGACCTGCGGACGGCGCTCAGCCGGTACCAGTCCTACCGTTTCAACACCACGGCGGTGGACGCGGGCGGAGAGGCCTTTTTCGGCGACACCGGCATGATCCCGAACGTGCCGGCCTCGCTGGCGGCCGGATGCCTTAAGTCGGATCTGGCGCGGGAGCAGTGGACGAAGAACCGGATGCCGGTGCTCGACGGCTCGCGGGCCGCCTGCGACTGGAAAACCGATGCCGACGCCGCCTCGCCAGGCGTGTTCGGGCCAGGCGCCGCGCCGCATCTTTTTCGCACCGATTACGTGACGCAGAGCAATGACAGCTACTGGCTGACCAACCCCGGGCAGCCGCTGGCGGGCTACAGCCCTGTGTGGGGCGACGAGGCGACGGCCCGCAGCCTGCGCACGCGCCTCGGGCTAGACCAGGTCGCGAAACGCGTGGCGGGAAAGGACGGGCTGGAAGGCGCGAAGTTCGACCTGAAATCGTTGCAGCAGATCATGTACGGCAATCGCCATTTCGGCGGCGAACTGGTGCGGGACGATCTTGTGAAGGCGTGCCGGAAATCCGGCAAGGCCAGACTCGCGCCGGCGTGCGAGGCGCTGGCGGGCTGGGACCTCAAGGTGGAGGCCGACAGCCGGGGCGCGCACCTGTTCCATCTGTTCGCCGAGGCGGGCGGGATCCGGTTCAAGGTCCCGTTCAACCCCGCCGATCCGGTCGCGACGCCGAACACGCTCGACGTCGCCGACCCGCTGGTGATGGCCGCCCTGGAGACGGCGGTCGACCGGTTGGCGGAGCTGAAAATCGCGCCCGACGCCAAGCTCGGCGAGGTTCAGCGCGAGACGGTCGGCGCAAGGCGCGTGCCCATCCATGGCGGCGCCGGGACGGAGGGCGTCTTCAACGTCATCACCATCGAGGATCCGGAGCCCGAGCTCGGCTGGACCAGCATCCGTCACGGGGCAAGCTGGATCATGACGATGGAGTTCACCGACGGCGGGCCGGTATCCGAGGGCATCCTCACCTATGGCCAGTCTGTCAATCCGACCTCGCCGCATCATGCCGACCAGCTGGAGCTTTATGCCCGCAAGGGCTGGGACGACCTGCGCTTCACGGAGGCCGCAGTCGAGGCAGGGACGATCACCCGGGCGCGCATCAGCGAATAGCTGGAGCGCAAGGCCTGGCGCGTTTTGACCAGAACGACGCCATTTGCGGCAAGCAAAGGAAGATTCCCGGGTCGCGCAGCGCTTGCCCGAGAATGACTTCACTGATCGCGCTGCGCTTGCCCGAGAATGACTTCACTGATCCCGCTGCGCTTGCCCGAGAATGACTTCACTGAATGCTTTGCGCCCATATTCGATGGCCCTGCCCCCAAGCGGAAGGAGGGGCGCCGCAATTCTCAGGAGCCGGTGCGTCGAGACGGCGCTTTTCAAGCCGCAGCGATGCGGTTACACCGCGATCCAGCTTTCCGTTCCTCGCGGATCCCACGCACTTCCCGGAGACCGTCATGGCCAGCCACGCCGAACCGTCGAGAGCCCCGGTCGAGACGCCGCCCCCCCACACCGACGCCTACATGGACATGGCGGCCCGCCGGTCCATGTGGAAAGCCTTCGGCGTCAACATACAGTGGCAGTCAATGCTGATCCTGATCGTGGTCGGGTACGCCACCTTCACGATCACGATGGGCGTTCCGTGGATCGGCGCCATGATCGGCTTCGCCGCATTCGGCATCATTGGCGGCCTGCTGATGAACATGGGCGGGGCGTGGGTCGCCACCGTGATCGGCCTCTGCGTGCTGGGGATCATCGTTCAGGCGCTGATCTGGCTTGGCTCGGCTCTGATCTAGCCCCATGCACATCGCCGTACTCCTGGAAAAGCGGGCCGGCGACCAGCGGGTCGCGGCGACGCCCGACACCGTCAGGAAAATCATCGCTCTCGGGCACACAATCGCAATCGAGGCCGGAGCGGGAGTGCGCGCAGGCGTGCGCGACGAGGACTATGCGGCGGCGGGCGCACGGGTCGGGCCTTCGACCGCCGCGACGCTTGCGGGCGCACACCTGATTTTGAAGGTGCGCGCGCCCGATGCGGCGGAAATCGGCGCCTATCCCAGGGGCGCAGCGTTCGCCGGGCTGCTGGAGCCGCACGCCGCCAGGACCGAGGCGCAGGCCTACGCGGCGGCGGGGCTCATCGCCTTCGCCATGGAGTTCGTGCCGCGCATCACACGGGCGCAGACGATGGACGCGCTCTCCTCCCAGGCCAATCTGGCGGGCTATCGCGCCGTTATCGAGGGCGCCAATCTTTACGGTCGCGTGATGCCGATGATGATGACCGCCGCCGGCACGGTCGCGGCCGCCAAGGTGTTCGTGATGGGCGCGGGCGTCGCCGGGTTGCAGGCGATCGCCACGGCGCGGCGCCTCGGCGGGATCGTCTCGGCGACCGATGTGCGTCCAGCCTCCAAGGAGCAGGTCGCCTCGCTGGGCGCAAAATTCATCGCGGTCGAGGATGAGGAGTTCAAGGCCGCAGAGACCGCCGCCGGCTACGCCAAGCCGATGTCGCCGGAATACCAGGCAAAGCAGGCCGAGCTGGTGGCCGCGCACATCGTCAAGCAGGACATCGTGGTCACGACGGCGCTCATTCCGGGCCGGGCCGCTCCGGTGCTGGTGACGGAGGCGATGGTGCGATCGATGCGGCCGGGTTCGGTCGTGGTCGATCTCGCGGTCAGCCAGGGCGGCAATTGCCCGCTGTCGAAGCCCGATCAGGTGGTGGACGTCAATGGCGTCAAGGTCATGGGATTCAGCAACCTGCCGAGCCATGTCGCGGCGGACGCCTCGGCGCTTTACGCCAAGAACCTGCTGGCCTTCCTTCCGCTGCTGACGGGCGAGGACAAGTCGTTCGCACCCAAATGGGAGGACGAGATCGTCAAGGCGGCTGTCCTCACACGCGACGGCCAGGTCGTGCATGCGGCGCTGCAGGGCGCATGAGCGTCTCTTGCTAGCCGGTTCGCGAAAGCACCGCGTCGGGCGCGCATTGCGGGGCGACGGCCTGGTCCGCGCCGATATCCGCCACGGACGCGTAGCCGTCGGCGCAGGGCGTCCGGAAGACGTGCATGTTGGGGCGCATCGCGTGAACCACCCAGTATTCGGCGACGCCGAAGCGCGCGTATTTCGGCGCCTTGGCCTCGACATCGTAGCGCCAGGACGAATCCGCCACCTCGATCACCAGACGGATGTCGGCGCCTGCAAGCGGTGCGTCGGCGATGCGGCGCGCGGCGTCGTAAAGCAGAAAGTCCGGCTCGACCAGCGTCCCGGTGTCGAGCGTCAGCGTGTGCTCGCGCAGGACGTTGAACGGTTTGCGCCAGGCCTGATCGAGCCAGAGCTCGATGCGCTCGCGCATGATCTCGTGATGGCGTCCCTTGGGCGACACGTGAATGACGGCTCCGTCCATGAGTTCGAATTTCGCCGCCGGATCGATAAGACCGTTCTCGACCAGAAGCATCACGTCGGCCGCCTTCAGGCGGTGTGGCGGCGTGAGAGGGGAAAAAGGCGCGTTCATGCTGGCAGCATTTAGCACGGGCCTGGTCGGGCGGCGAGACGGCTCTGGCTCGCGCGGCCCCGTCCGTCTATAGGGTCGCGACAGACTTGGGAGTTCGGGACATGCTGAAATCGATCGTCTGCCTGGCGGCGACCTGTCTCGTGCTGGTCCCGCCGGCCTTCGCGGGCACGGGCGGATCAGCCGTCGATCCGATCACCTTCCGCATCGCCATCTTCGTGCTGGCGATCTTCGTCGGCTATTATGTCGTCTGGTCGGTGACGCCTGCACTCCATACGCCGCTGATGGCCGTCACCAACGCCATTTCCTCGGTGATCATCGTCGGCGCGCTGATCGCGGCGGCGGCGGGGTTTCCCGAAGGAGCAGGACCGGGATCGCCGGTCGTCACCGAGACGTGGATCGCCAAGGGGCTGGGAGGCGTCGCGGTCGCCCTGGCGTCGGTCAACATCTTCGGCGGCTTCCTCGTCACCCAGCGGATGCTGGCGATGTACAAGAAGAAAGACAGGCTCGCAGCCAAGCCGGGCGTGAAATAACCCCATGGCCAGTTTTGCACATCCCGATCATGGCGACATCGTCCGCACACAAGAGGCGCGTTTCGAGGGCCTACCCGGCTGGCGTTATCCGCCGCGCTATATCGACAACCTGCCCGGCTTCGAAGGGCTGCGCCTGCACTATATCGACGAGGGACCGGCCGACGCCGGGGTGACCTTCCTCTGCCTGCATGGCGAACCCAGTTGGTCCTATCTCTACCGCAAGATGATCCCTGTTTTTCTCGGGGCCGGACATCGCGTGGTGGCGCCGGACTGGTTCGGATTCGGGCGCTCGGACAAGCCGGTCGATGACGCGGTCTACACGTTCGGCTTTCATCGGCGCACGCTCACGGCGTTTCTGGACCGGATGAAGCTTTCGCACGTGTGTCTGGTGGTGCAGGACTGGGGCGGATTGCTGGGCCTCACCGTTCCGAAGGACTATCCCGCCATCAATCGGCTGATCGTCATGAATACCGGCATCGGCGCCGGCGTCTCGCCTGGTCCGGGCTTCGAGGCATGGAAGGCGTATGCCGCAGCCAACCCCGACCTGGCCGTTGGCGCGCTGATGCGGCGGGCGACGCCGGTGCTGTCGGACGCAGAAGCCGCCGCCTATGACGCTCCCTTTCCGGATGCGACCTACAAGGCCGGGGTCCGCCGCTTTCCGCAGCTGGTTCCGGTCGAGCCCGGCATGGATGGCGTCGAGGAGGGCCGCGCGTCGCTGGAATTTTTCGCCCGCGACTGGACCGGAGAAAGCTTCATGGCGGTCGGCGCGGCCGACCCGGTTCTCGGCCTGGATGCCATGCGCGTGCTGCGGGCGAACATCCGCAACTGCCCCGAGCCGCTGATCGTCGCCGATGGAGGACATTTCGTGCAGGAATGGGGCGAGCCGATCGCCCGCGCGGCGCTCGATCATTTCGGGCTGGCCTGACCCCTGTGACATGAGACCGTAGTGATGCCCGCCCTGCTCGACACCGTTCTGCAAACCATCCGCGAGCGCCGAGACGCGATCGAAGCGCGATACGGCGTCCGGCTTGTCGGCGTGGTCGGTTCGGTTGCGCGGGGAGATGAGCGGCCCGACAGCGACATTGACCTGATCTACGAGGTCACGGGGCGGCCTTCGCTGTTCGACCTGGCGAGAGTCATGGGTGAGCTGGAAGACGCGCTGGGCCGGCCGATCGATCTGGTGGATCCGAGCGGAATGCGCCCCTCCGGATGGCAGTTCATGTCGAAAGATCTGGTAACAGCGTGACAGACCCGCGCACGCTCGAACTGCTGCGGGATATGCGCGAATACGCGCAGCACGCCATGGATTTCCTTGCGGGAAAATCCGTGACCGATGTCCAGACAGACCGAATGCTTCTCTTTGCGCTCAATCGTGCGGTCGAAATCGTCGGGGAAGCCGCGTCGAAGATCGACCCGGCTGTCCGGGGCGGGCCGCCCGGAATCCCGTGGCGCGAAGCCATCGACATGCAGAACCTGTTGATCCACGGCTATCACCGGGTTCGCGCCGACTACGTCTACAAGACTGTCCGCGACGACTTTCCGCCCCTTATCGCCGAACTCGACGCCACACTCGGGACACTTACGCCATGAACGCCAATATCGCCGCGCTGCTCTATCTCGCCTCGGGCGTGCTTTTCATTCTGGCGCTGCGCGGGCTGTCCAGCCCCGCCACGTCCCAGGCGGGCGCGCGCAACGGCATGATCGGCATGGCGATCGCCGTCGGCACGACGCTGTGGCTCGCCTGGACGGGCGAAGACGGCCTCGATGCGACCACGCTCGGCGTCATCGTCGGGGGGATCGCGGTCGGGGGGATTATCGGCGCAATCGTCGCGCGCCGCATCCCGATGACCGCCATGCCGCAGCTGGTGGCGTTCTTCCACTCGCTGGTCGGGCTCGCCGCCGTGCTGGTCGCGGCCGCCGCAATGTATGCCCCGGTGAGCTTCAACATCGGCGAGCCCGGGGCGATTCTCGCCTCCTCGCTGATCGAGCTGTCGCTGGGGTCCGCGATCGGAGCGCTCACCTTCACCGGCTCGGTGATCGCCTTCGCCAAGCTGAACGGCAACATGTCGGGGGCGCCCATCCTGCTGCCAGGACGCCATCTCCTGAACATCGCGCTCGCTGCGGCCATCGTGGCGCTGGTCGTGCTGATGGTGCGATCGGGCGGTGCGGAGCCCTGGATGTTCTGGGCGCTGACGGGCCTCGCCCTCGTTCTCGGCGTGACGCTGATCATCCCGATCGGCGGGGCGGACATGCCGGTCGTCGTCTCGATGCTGAACTCGTATTCAGGATGGGCGGCGGCGGCGCTTGGATTCACACTCGAGAACAATGCGCTGATCATCACCGGCGCCCTGGTGGGATCGTCGGGCGCCATCCTCTCCTACATCATGTGCAAGGCGATGAACCGCAGCTTCATCTCGGTCATCCTCGGCGGGTTCGGCGGCGAGGCGGCGGTCACTGCTGCAGCCGGCGGCGGGGCGCGGCCGGTGAAGATCGGCTCGGCCGACGACTGCGCCTTCATCATGAAGAACGCTTCGAAGATCATCATCGTGCCGGGCTATGGCATGGCCGTTGCGCAGGCCCAGCACGCGCTGAAGGAGATGGGCGAGAAGCTGAAGGCCGAGGGCGTCGACGTCTCCTACGCCATCCACCCGGTGGCGGGCCGCATGCCTGGCCACATGAACGTGCTGCTGGCCGAGGCGCAGGTGCCCTATGACGAGGTCCACGAGCTGGAGGATATCAACTCCTCGTTCGCGCAGGCCGATGTGGCCTTCGTGATCGGCGCCAATGACGTCACCAATCCGGACGCCGAGACCAACACCGCCTCGCCGATCTACGGCATGCCGGTGCTGAAAGTGTGGAACGCCAAGACGGTGTTCTTCATCAAGCGGTCGCTGGCGAGCGGATATGCGGGCGTCGAGAACCCGCTGTTTTATCGCGACAACACCATGATGCTGCTGGCCGACGCCAAGAAGATGGTCGAGGACGTCGTGAAGGCGCTTTAGGTCTTTTTGGTCTTGCGCGAAGGCGGTTTGCGCTCGTCGGCGACAATGTCGCCGGCGGCCTTCAGCAGATCGGTCAGGTAAGCGACCTCAGCTTCGAGCCGGTATTCGGTGTGGCGCAGCGCCCACTGCTTGGCCGGGCCAACGTGCGCACGCGACTCCTCGTTGACGCGCCGGCTTTCGGACAGCATCGCGCGGCTTTCCTCCAGCCGCGCCGCCAGCGTCGCCGACAGATGGCGGACCCCTTTCTCGTCGATCTCCGCCAAGGCCAGATCGAAGGGATCGAACTTGAACCAGACGTCGCTGAGGCCCGCCCGGCGCAGCATTGCGAGGGCGAGACGTCCATCCTCCGTGATCTCGTAAAGCTGCCGCGTAGGGCGATTGCCTTCCTGCTCGCGCCCGGATTCGCTCAGCAGACCTTCCGTGGCGAGGCGCTTCATCGCGCCATAGACGGCGCCAACGGAAATGTCGGTCCAAAGATGGACCTTCCTGCGCTCGGCCTGAAGGCGAAGGCGATGGCCATGCATCGGTCCATGCTCGGCAAAGGAGGAAAGAATGAATAGGCGGATCGAAGACATATCGTGCTATTGCTTTCGTGAGAGTAATCTGACAGGAATATTCTCAGATGGAATGTGGCCTATTGTGCTTAGCAGACCCTTTGAGGGAGTTAACCCATGCGCATCTTCGTAACCGGAGCCACAGGCTTCGTCGGCTCGGCCGTCGTTCAGGAACTTATCAGTGCGGGCCATCGGGTAATCGGTCTCACCCGCTCGGACGCCGGCGCCAAGGCGCTCAGCTCCCTCGGCGCGGAGGTGCATCGCGGCGATCTGGAAGACCTCGACAGCCTGCGCGGCGGGGCAGCGCAATCGGATGGCGTAATCCACACCGCCTTTAACCACGACTTCTCGAAATTCGCGGACAATTGCGCCTTGGACAAGCGCGCTATCGAGACGATCGGCGGGGTGCTCGAAGGCTCGGATCGGCCGCTGCTGGTCACCTCTGGCGTTGCGCTGCTGGCCCCGGGCCGAACCGCAACCGAGCAAACTGCCCATCCGCCAACAACCGCCCAGTATCCCCGCACGTCGGAAGCAAGTGCGACGGCGCTGGCGGCGCGCGGCATTCGCGCTTCGACCGTGCGTCTTGCCCCTTCCGTGCATGGCGAAGGGGACCATGGCTTCGTGCCGGGATTGATAACCGTCGCGCGCGCCAAGGGTGTCTCGGCCTATGTCGAGGACGGCCATAACCGCTGGCCCGCCCTGCACAGGCTCGACGCCGCCCGTCTTTACCGGCTGGCGATCGAGAGCGGCGCTATGGGCGCCAACTGGCATGGCGTCGCTGATGAGGGCGTGCCGACGCGAGAGATCGCTGAAGTGATCGGCAAACGCCTGAACCTGCCGGTTGTCTCCGTGCCGCGCGAAGAAGCGATGGGCCACTTCGGCTTTCTCGGCGCATTCTTCGGACTCGACTGCCCGGCGTCCAGCGCCTGGACCCAAGACCAGCTCGGCTGGCGCCCGACGCAAACGGGTCTGATCGCGGACCTCGACCAGCCTCATTATTTCGAGGGGTGAACGAGCGGTCGCCTTCTGGATCAGAATTGGCGACTAGCCGAGAGCGCGCGCGATCCAGGCCCGCGAAGTCGCGACTCTGGACTCAGTTGCGCCTGGTATCGGCAGCCCCTTCCGTTCCCTGATGCAAAGCCTATGCTTTGCCTGCGCCTGCGTTCAGGGCCGCCACGAGGGCAAGACATGGGTTTCTACTCCCGCCACATCGTGCCCTGCCTCGTCGATGCCGCGTGCGGGACGAAGCCGATCGGCTATCAGCGCCGGAAGATCGTTCCGCAGGCGTCAGGCGTGGTGCTGGAGATCGGCGCGGGGGGCGGACGGAATTTTGCGCTTTATGACCGGGCGAAAGTCACGCGGCTGCTGGCGCTGGAGCCGAATGCAGAGATGGTGAAGCGCGGGCGCGCGCGCGTTCCCCACGGCCTGCCCGTCGAGTGGATCGAGCGCGCGGCCGAGGCGTCAGGCGTTGCGCCGCAATCAGTGGACACAATCGTCACCACGTACACGCTCTGCACCATTCCAGATGCGGCGGGCGCGCTGATGAGCCTGCGCAGCGTGCTGAAGCCCGGCGGGCGGCTGCTGTTCTGCGAGCATGGCCTTGCGCCGGATGAAGGGGTCAACAAATGGCAGCGGCGGATCGAGCCGCTGTGGAAGCCGCTGGCCGGCGGATGCCATCTGACCCGCAGGATTGAAGCGATCATCGAGGGCGCGGGATGGCGTATCGACACGCGCGAGGCGATGTACCTGCCATCGACGCCGCGCATTGCTGGATACAATGTCTGGGGCTCGGCGACGCCAGCCTGAGCGACGCGGCAGGAGACGCCGATGCAGGCCTGTTTCTCGCACCTTGCCGGGTACAATGCCTGGGCCAACCGGCAGCTCTACGACGCCGTCGCAAAGCTGTCGGAAGACTACCTCTGGCGCGATGTGGGACTGTTCTTTGGGAGCCTGGGCGGCACGCTGAACCATTTGCTGGTGACAGACCGGGTCTGGATGAAACGCTTTACCGGAACGGGCGATCACCCCGACAGGCTGGACGCGATCCTCCATCGCGATCCTGGAGCCTTGCAGAGGGAAAGGGAGGCGGAGGACCAGCGCATCATCGCCTATGCCGCCGGTTTGACGGACGACGCGCTTCAGGGAGAATTCACCTACCGCCGAATGACGACGCCGGACCTCGTGACGTCAAAGCTGTGGCCGGACCTGATCCACCTGTTCAATCACCAGACGCATCATCGCGGACAGGCGCATACGGGGCTGTCGATCCTGACAGGCCAGGAGCCACCCTCGCTTGACATGATTCAGTTCGCTCGGACGAAGTCCATGTGACGCATTGAGAGAAGACCCAGACCGGGAGAGTGAAATGACCCGTATCGAAACGCTCGAAACCTCGTTCGGCGTCCGCCATGCCTTCGACCTGTCAAAGGTGACCAATATCCAGTGCGGGCCGAAGGGCGGCGTAACGCTGCGCTTCCTGGGCGGACCGGAGCTGGTGCTGAAGGAGTTCGGGACCGAGGACTATGACCGCCTGGTCAAGCGCTGGGCTGAGGTGGGCTGATCAACCGGCGCCAGCGCAGCGGCCTGCGCTGGCGGTGACAACGTCCGCCTGGCCCGAGAACGCTTTCAGCACCGAGGCGGAAGCCGAAGAGATCGACCTCGCGACGTCCTGCGGGGTTCGCTGCAGCGGCCCGGCAAGAGACTGGGCGCGCGTCTCGGCGACCAGCTTGGCAGCCTGCAAGGCGGCCGGATCGGCGAGACCCTTCAGCGGACGGCCTGAGCGCGCGCGGTCGAGCGCGAAGGCGAGGTGTCCCGCGCAATTGACGCTCATGCCATACTGCTCCGCTTTCGCGACAACCAGGGCGGCGCGATCGCCGACGCCTTTCTGGGGATTGGACGGTTCAGGCCGGGGGTCGGCGGCGCGCTGGCTGGCGGGTTTTGCTTCCCACGCCCTGAGTAGGTCGCCCTCCCACTTCGCGATCAGGCCGAGCGAGGCGTCATAGGCTTCGACTAGGCCGGCGCCTCCGCGCAGGGCGTGGTTGAACAGGGCGTCGCCAAAATAGGTCCAGTCGCGGCTGGGCTCGCACCCGAAGGACTGTTTATCGGCGGCCGCCGCCGTGAGAACGAGTGTGTCGGGGTCGGAGAAAGGCAGGATGAAATGGCCTGCGAAGCACGCGGAGACGATCACGACCTTCGAGCGGACGCCGGCCTGGGCCAAAGAGGCGCGCAGATGCTGGGCGCGCAGGGCGCCGCCGAGCCGGTTCTTTTCCTGCATGGCGACCGAGCCGTCCGGCGAGCCGTGCGAGGTGAGGAAGACCACCACCAGATCCTCGGCCGGATTGATCGTCTTGCCGATCTTGCCGATCGCCGCCTGGATGTTGTTGGGCGTCGCCGCCGCATAGGCCCGCTGCGTGCCGCCCGTGCCGGCGGACAGGACGATCGTGCGGTCGCCGGCGTCGAAATGCCGGCCAAGAATGGCGGCGGCCTCCCTCGCCTCGCTCTCGAACACGGGATCATTCCAGAGCGACGCCGCCAGTATGTAGGTGTCGGTGACGCCCTTGCGCTCGGGCGGGAGGGCAGAGAGGGCGGACACCAGGAGTTCGGCCTGGGCGAAGGCTTCGCCGGGCGTCATCGCGGCTTCGACCACGCCGAACGCGCCGCGCAGCGGATCGCCCTGCTGGGCGTGCGCCGAGCCGCCAGCCAAAATCGCCGCAGACAGCGCAAGCCCTTTCCACATCCCCGGTGATCCCTGGCGCCCTGGAGCAAACCTCGGTCAAACTGTATCCGTTTGATCGAAGAAAGGCGCTCCAGATTTATTCGTGCAAAGACCGATTCAACGATCAACCTGATAGAGGCCGATCGCATCAGGCTCTGGTTTTCCGCTATCAGCTTGTCGCGGCGGCTGTCGCGGCGCAAGCGCACAAAATCGCGTGGTTCAGGGCTTCTTGCCCCCCGGTATGATCCGCAAGGCGTCGCGCCTTTGTCCGGCGGTAAGCTGGGGCTCGCCCGGAGGCGGCCCTCCGCGATCGATGCGATCGAGATCGGCATGGATGTCACGGGCATTCGACGCCGACGGGAGAGTTTTGCGCTTGAAGGTCGAACGCGGACGGGGCGGCTCTGGCGGCCGCGCATCCACGATTGCAGGGGCTGGATCGGATCCGGATTTACGCCCCTTCTTGTCGAGCACTCTCACGATCCGGGCCTGACGGGCCGACAGCGCCTCGTCCAGCGCGCCTTTCTGCGGGTCGCGGAAGGCCGAGCCATAAGTTTCGAGGCGGCCCGTCACGCCCTCAACGAAGCCCTTTTCCCAGTCGGTGAGCCCCGGCCCGCCCTCGGCCTCGACACGGCTGGCCGCGCGCCGCAGCTTGCGCAGCGCCTTGCGCGTCTTCTTCTGATCGACCTCTCGGACCATCGGCCGCTCCCGGGTTCCGGGAGACTAGAGGCGAAACCGAATGGCGAACAGGGACCAGCGAGTAGCGAGTGCGAAGGGAAACGCGATCCTGTCGCAAGGCCGGTCAGTCCCTGTTCGCTCTTGCCTGCTCCCGGTTCGTTGCGTGCGCAGCGCCGATCAGATTTCGCCCAGCGCCAGAAGATAGACGTCGAGAATGGATTGCTGCTCCTCACGCTCCTGGCGGTCCTGCTTGCGCAAGCGGATGACCGCACGCAGCGCCCTGGTGTCGTAGCCCATGGACTTCGACTCGGCGTAGACGTCCTTGATCTGCCCCGCGACCTCCTTCTTCTCCTCTTCGAGGCGCTCGATCTTGGCGACAACCTGTCTCAGCTTTTCGCGCGCCGTTTCCGTCAAGGCGATTGCCGCGCCATCATCCATGATGAAGTCTCCGAAGCGTGCTGGTCGGGAGGGAAAGGATCAGGCGCGAGTCTAGGGGGTCGAGCGCCGGCTTCCAACTCGCGGCGGCGCCAAGACGCGGATTCCCTGTGAGCATGCTGTGAGCAAGGCCAGCCGCCGTCGAAGCTAGTAGGTCCGGCCCTCGACCTGCGGAATCAGGCGTTTCTGGCCTTCCTTCGCGGCGGCGGCGAAAGGATGCACGACCAGCGCCTTGCGGTAGGCCTGCAGCGCGGCATTGCCCTGGCTCATCGATTCGAAAATCATGGCGAGACCGATCCAGGCGCCGAAATGGCGCGGCTCGTATTTCAGGGTTGTTTCCAGGTCGGCGATGGCCTCGTCATACTTGCCGGCGTTGAAGAACAGCAGGGCGCGGCGATTCCAGCCCTCGGCATAGTCGGGCCGGATCATGATGGCGCGATCGAACATGTCGCGCGCAAGGTCGAGATCCTCCGCGTCCTGGGCCTCGACGCCGCGCTTCATCAGGATGTCGACCGTCGGGCTGCCGGAAAACATCCAGGCGTCCCAGACTTCCTCTTCCAGGTTGGCGGCCTCGGCCTCACTCCCGGCTGCGGCGAGCTTGTCGAGCGCGTCCTGGGCGACATTGCCGGGGGCGACCACGCCGGCGACTATGAGGGACAACCCGCTGAAGACGCCGGACAGGATCATGGGCCGATTATGCTGACACGCTTCTGCGGGCGCAAGCGCGGTGTGCCGCGGAATTGTGGGCTTGATCTAACCCTGCTTGGCCTTGAAGCGCGGGTCGGTCTTGTTGATCACATAGGTGCGGCCCTTGCGGCGCACGACCTTGCAATCGCGGTGGCGCGTCTTGAGAGACTTGAGCGAGCTTCTGACTTTCATGACGTCAAGGCCACATCTGGTCGCGAATTGGGAGCGCGCTACCTAACGGGGCGGCAGGCGCCTGTCAATCGGGCCCGCGACTGGACGGGCTCACCCTTCATTCGGGCTTCGTTCACCAAAGCAATGACACATTCCTGTCGGTACTGAACCATGGATTCTGGCCGGTGGATTCAGGCGCGGGTACATGCTCGCGGATTCTGGGCCGGGCGTGCTGGCGACCTATCTAGAAGGCAGGCAGGCCTTCACGGCGGACAGAGAGGCGATCACATGACCAAGGCCGCCCGACAAGCAGCCCGCAGCGCCTGGCGCGCGCCCTCGCTTTCGGGGTCGCGAAAGCTCCTCGGAACGACCACGCGCATGGCCGTGGCGGGCCTCATAGCCGGCCTCCTCGCCGCCGCATGCGAGACCACACAGGCGCCAGACGGAGCCGGAGCAGACCCGGCGCCGCCCGCCCCACCCTCTTCCGGCGGCGGCGGGCGCGCCTTCGACGCTTCGGGCGACACCGGCTTCGACGCCTGGCGCAACGCGTTCGCGGGCAAGGCGCAGGCGGCGGGGCGCAAATCGGCGTCGATTCTCGCCGTCCTGGACGATCTGACGCCGCTGGAGCCGCAGGTTCAGTCGGCCGCCTTCGAGCAGGCGGAATTCGTGAAGCCGATCTGGGATTACGCCGCGTCGGCGGTGTCTCCCACGCGCGTCGCCAACGGCCAGAAAAAACTGGCCGAGACCGCAGCGATCTTCGACCGGATCGAGGCCTCTTATGCGACGCCGCGCGAAATCCTGACCTCGATCTGGGGCATGGAAAGCAGTTATGGCGGCTATATCGGCGACATCGACGCGCCACGCGCCCTGGCGACACAGGCCGCTTCCGGGCGCAGGGTCGCCTTCAACGAGGGCGAATTGCTGGCGATCATGCAGCTGATCGAGGACGGCTCGGCGACGCGCGAGCAGTTCCGCAAAGCCTCCTGGGCGGGCGCCGTCGGCCAGACGCAGTTCATGCCGTCGACCTTCCTGCAGCACGCCCGCGATTTCGATCGCGACGGCAGGAAGGACCTCTGGACCAATGCGGGCGACGCGCTGGCTTCGGCCGCCAACTATCTGACGGTATCGGGCTGGCGCGAGGGCGAGCCCTGGGCGGTGGAGACCACTCTGCCGGCGGGTTTCGACTACAGCCTGGGCGACGGATCAAGGCAGTCCGTCTCGCAGTGGAAGACCCTCGGACTTGCGCCGGCGACGGCGGCGCAGTTCGCAAGCTCCGACGCACTTCCGGCGGAGCTGTTCCTGCCGGCGGGCTCGCACGGTCCCGCCTTCCTGCTGTTCGACAATTTCTCGGTGATCAAGCGCTACAATAATGCCGACAGCTATGCCCTGGCCGTGGGTCTGCTGGCGGACAGGCTGGCGGGACGCCCGGACCTGTCGCGCCCCTGGCCGACCACCATGGCGCTGCTGACCCAGACGCAGGCGCGCGACCTGCAGACGGCCCTCATCAAGCTCGGCTACAGCCCGGGAACGCCTGACGGAATCATCGGGCGAAACACCCGCAAGGCCTTGCAGGGGTTCCAGAAGGATCGCGGCTTGCTGGCGGACGGTTTTCCCACAATGGAGATGCTGGGGCAGGTTCTGGCTGCGGCCAACCCCTGAGAAGCCGAACGGGAACCCATCCCTGAACCTTGCGTTGGTTGTCCACATCGCCAACGAAGGAATTCACACCCATGGCCACTGAACACCGAATTGTGACGAACGAGCCGGTCGTGACCGAGACGTTCGTCTCGAAAACCGAGAAGACAGGCGGCGGCATGATTTACTTCATCGTCGGCGCGCTTCTCGTAGCCGTCGCCGTGCTCGGCTACATGATGTATCAGAGCCAGAACGCCGACACGACCGCCAACACGGCGATCGAGCGCAGCGCGGACGCGATCGGCGAAGCAGCCGACGATGTTGGCGACGCGGCCCGCGACGTGACGCGCATTCCCCCGCAAACCCAGCCCGCTCCCGCGCCGCAATAGTCGCAGGAAGCGCGATTCCGATCAGACGGACGTCGTGGTTTCAGCCGCGACGTCCGTTTTCGTTGATGGCGTCTGACGCGCGGTAAAATACGCATACAGCGCCATGGCGGCGAGGAGCCCGGCGCAGAAGATGAAGGGCGACGCGCCGGATACGTTCTCGTACATCCACAATCCAAAGAGCGGCGACACCACGAAGCCCATTCCATTGGCGGCGGTCACGAGACCGGCCACGTCGCCCTGCTCTTCCTGGCGGGCGGCAAGCGAGGCCCCGGCTGAAAACCCCGGCCGCGCGAATCCCTGACCGAACCCCAGCAGGATCTGCGCGAAGGCGAAGAGCGCGAAATCCTCCGCCCAGACCATGAAAACCGACGCCATCAGCAGCATCACCGCGCCGTAGACCATCAGCGAGCGGATGGGGAGTTTGAGGCGGGGGATCAGCACCAGCTGAGCGATGAGCGTCGCCATGGCGCCCATGGTCATGGCGGGTCCGGTGTATTGCGCGGAGGCGGCGCCCTGAATTCCCATGCGGTCCATGATCGCGTAGGGAAAAGTCTGACTGAGAACGCCGGTCACCAAGGACAGGCCGACCGCGTAAACCAGATAGGGAAAGATGTCCGACCGGCGCCAGAGACCCTTGGCGCCAGACCTCCCCAGACCGCCATCCTCGCTCGGTGCGCGGGTTTCCGGCAGCCGCGTCAGCACCAGAACCCCGATAACGCCGGCGATGGCGGTCACCACCACCACCGGCGCAAGCAGGCCGATGGTCGGCGAGAGCATTCCCCCGAGAGTGATGAGCGCGGCCGCCGCAGCGGGACCGGCCATCTGTCCCAGCGTGAAGCCCGAGGTGAGAGTGGCGATCTGGTCGGTGCGTTCCTCGCGGCTGGTACGGTCGGCGACATAGGCCTGCGCCGCCGGATTGGTCGCCGAGCCGAAAACACCGAACAGCGTGCGGGAAAAGAGGAGCAGCAGGAAGACCAGCACCCAGCCGGTGATCCAGCCGAGCAGCGCGGCCATCGCCGAGACCGCGAAAAGCAGCATCGAGGCGGCGAAGCCGAACATGCCGATGGCGGCGACCGGCCGCCGGCCCAGCGTGTTGGATTTCGCGCCCCAGAAGGGGGCCGTCACCACCCAGACCGCCGCCGACAGGGAAAAGATCGCGCCGGCGGTCCAGTCGGGCAAGCCAAGCTCGCGGGTGAGCGGCGGCAGCACCGCCGCCGTCAGCATCGTATTGCCGGCGCCGACCGCAAGGAGGCAGACGAACAGCAGCATGAAGGCGCCGCGCCGTTCCGGAGGCGCCTGCGGAGCGGCGTTCGGCGGCGAAGGCTCCGCATGAATATCCGCGTTGTCGGGTGGGATTGAGGGGCCTTGCATGCAACCCGGATAAGGCGTCCCGGGATTCACCGTCAAGCCGGGCGCAACGGCTCTCGACCTGGCGCGGGTTTGGCGTCAGATTGCGCAGACGCAACGATCCCCCGCTGATCGCCTCATGGGGGTGAACAAGGATGTAACGATGATCGGCCGTGCGGCGTGGGGCCTGCTCGCCTCGCTTGCGCTTCTTGCGGATGCTCCCGGCGCGGCGTCGGCGCAGAGCCGCATCAAGACCATGCCAGGCTATGAAACCTGGCGCGAGGTTGCGCCCCGGATCGCCGCCTCGGTGAAGTCGGGGGCCGTCAGTGTGACCTGGTCGGCCGATTCGCGATCCTTCGACTATGTCCTGGACGGCAGCCGGTGGCGGTATTCCGTTGCGGACCGCAAGGCCGAGAACAGGGGCCCGTCAGGCCCGGTCGAACCGGCCTTGCCGCCGGCGTCAGGCGCTCCGGCCGAGGCGCTGGTCCTTGCGCGGGGCCGGGGCGCCGACGCCGACGTGACGTCGCCGGACGGACGCCATCGCGCCTTTTCCCGCGACCTCAATGTCTGGATTGCGCCGGCGGGCGGCGGAACGGAAACCCAGATCTCGACCGACGGCGGCAGGGAAAGCCGGATCCGGAACGGCACCGGCAGCTATGTCTATCTCGAGGAATTCGGCGTCAAGGCGCCGGTGTGGTGGTCGCCCGACAGCCGCAAGGTCGCCTGGATGCGCTTCGACGAAAGCCAGGTCGAGGATTACTTCCTGCCTCTCGACCAGACCCGCCCCGTCCCGACGCTGCTGACCCAGGCCTATCCGCTGGCGGGCGCGGCCAATCCCGTCGCCGACCTCCTCGTCCACGATATCGAGAGCGGCGTTACGCAGCGGATCGACCTGCGCGACGGCCAGCCGTTTTCCGATACGGCAGTCGGACATTATGCCTGGTCGGCGCAGTGGACGGCGGACGGTTCGGACATCCTCGTGCGCCGGGCGGACCGGCGCCAGACCATCCTCGAACTGGCCGCCTGTTCGCCAAGCAGCGGCGCGTGCCGGGCTGTCGCCCGGGAAGAAAGGCCGCAGGCCTGGGCGCAAGGCTCCGCGCCGACCTTCCTCGCCGACGGAAGACGGTTCGTCTGGGCTTCGGAACGGACAGACTTCCGCAATCTCTATCTCGAATCCCTCGATGGCGGCGAGGCGACGATACTAACGCGCCATGCGTTCGACGTCGTTGACGTGGTGAAGATCGACGAGCGCGCCGGCCTAATGTGGTACACGGCGCGTTCGGGCGAGAACCACATGATGGTCCAGCTCCATCGGGTAAAGCTCGACGGGACGGAAGACAGGCGGCTGACTGATCCCGCCCTCCATCACCGCGTGACGATCTCGCCCAATGGACGATATTTCGTGGATGTCGCGCAGACCCATGACGCCCCGCCGGTCAGCCGTCTCCTCGATCTCAATGGCAAGGCGCTCGCGACGATCGCCACAAGCGACCTCGGCGAGTTCGATCGCGCCGACTTCCGGCGCGCCGAGCTTTTCACATTCCTGGCGGCGGACGGCGAGACCGAGCTTCACGGTATGCTGCATTTTCCGTCCGGCTTCGCTCCGGACAGGAAATACCCGATCCTCGTCAGCCTCTATGGCGGACCTGGCTCGAACGGCGCCGCAGAGACATTCGCCATGCCCAACGCACTCGCGGAGTTCGGATTTGTGGTCGTGAAACTCGACGCCCGCACGGCCGCCGGCAAGGGCCGCAAGTCGCTGGACGCCATTCACCGCCAGATCGGGGTCGTGGAGATCGACGACTTCGCCGCCGGCATAAGGTCGCTGTGGAGCCGGCCGTGGTTCGACAAAAGCCGGGTCGGCGTGTTTGGCACGTCTTACGGCGGTACGGTGGCCGCGACGCTGATCATGCGCCATCCCGGCGTCGTGCAGGCGGCCGTCAGCAATTCGCCTGTCACGGACTACCGGCTCTACGACACCGCCTATTCGGAGAGATATCTGGGCCTGCCGCAGACCGACAAGGCGGCCTATGACCGCGCGGCCGTGCTCACACATGTCGATGGGCTGCAGGGAGACCTGCTGATCTATTACGGGTCCTCAGACGACAATGTTCACCCGCAGAACGCTCTCCAGCTGATCCGGGCGCTACAGGCCGCCGGCAAGAGCTTCGAGGTTCAGGTCGGACCGGACCGGGGCCACACCAGCATGGACCAGACGCGGATGATGGAGTTTTTCATTCAGAAGCTGGTTCTTGACCGCGCGGACCTCGCCTCCGACGGCTGACGCCTGTCCGGCGCAAGGGTGCGAGGCTCGCCGGCGGTTGCCGCCTGAATGCGAGAAACGCCACGCTTTCCAACCGGCAGGCGAGTTCTCTCGACCTGGGCGCCGCGCGGCGTTAGGCAGGGTCGAACGGTGGCCTGTCGGCATCGGACAGCAGGGAGACCACCCGCCTGGACGGGAACATGCCAGACCCGACGCTCAAGCCCGCCTCCGCGCAGGAATCGCCCTCCTGGATCCGCGAACGCGTGCTGGCGGCCTTTGCGAAGGCCGGGTTCCCGGAGGAGAGGATTCTTCCACCGCTGGCGCCAGAGACGGATTTCGACGCGCTGAGGTCGGTTTTCGCCGCCGTTCCCCCCGTTCGCATCCTCGACGTTGGCGGCGGGACGGGCGCCACGGCCCTGGCCATGGCCCTCGCCTTTCCTGACGCGCGGATCATTGCGGTGGATGTCAATGCGCCCCTGCCGGAAATGTCCGCAGCCGGACCCGCCGACGCGGAGGCGTCGCCGCTGGGGATCGCGGCGGCGGCGGCGAGGAGCCTGCGCGCCGAAGGCCGCATCCGGTTCGCTGCCGGCGTCTTCGCGGCCCATCCCGCGGCTGGCACGGGCGCGCGCGTTGTCGGTCCGGACCTCTGTGCAGAAGAAGGAGACTTCGATCTCATCCTGATCGGCGGGTCCGCGACAGCGGAATCCAGGGCGGCGGACCTGCGTCTCGCCGCCAGCGCGCTTTCGATGCGGGGGCTTATTGCGACGGCCGGCGTGATGGGACCTGGCGGGACCGGCGCCCGCGCCGGCGTTTCGGACTTCCTTCGCTACAACCGTGATTTCTTCTACATTCATCCGGCGATCGCCAGTGCGCGCGGCTCGCCCGGCCTGCTGCGTCATCGCTCCGCCGGCTGGTTTCCCGGTTTCGAGGCGCCACGTCCAATGCGGGACGAGACGCCGCCGGACAGCGTGCGAGAACGCTTTGCCGATCTTGCGGCGGTGACGCTTGGCGCGCGGCCGGTGCTCGAAATCGCCGTTGGAGCTCCGATGCTGGGAACCGCTTTTCGTTCGCGCGGCGGCGTCACGCGAACGTTGAGGCTGGCGTCCGCAGACTGGAGTGCGCGATTCTTCGATCCGCTTCTCGATCAGGTCCTTGCATCCATCGACCATTCGCCCGGATCGGCCGTCTTCAGCAGCGACCTTCTGGATTTCGCCTCCGACGAGTTCGTCGCCCGGCTGTTCGGGCGCCTCGCCGACAGAAAGGCGTGCGCGCTTCTGTGCATCACGCCGCCCGGAGAGGCAGGTGTGGCCGGCATTGCGTCGCGGCCAGCGGCGCGCGTCATCGATGTCGCCGCGAGCCAGGGATTGTCAGCCTACCAGCCGGCCGGCGTCAGGACCGACGCCGCCGCTGGCCAGCAGCAGGATGCCGGCTCCACCTCCCGCTATCTATCGACGCTGCTCTTCGGTCGGGCCGGGGGATGGCAGGACGCGTCGGGCCGTGCGCTGGCGGACGTCTCGCCCGCGTCGGCCTCGCAGCACGAGCAGCAGGAACTGCAGCGCATTCACGCCGGGGCGGCGGCAGCGAGCCGTCTGGCCCTGCAGGATGCGGCGCTCGACCAGGCGGAACGCCACCGCGACGATCTGCGGGCGCGTCTCGATTCGGCTATCGAAGCCGGCGAGCAGATGCGGCGTCGCCATGACGCCATGCTTGAAGCCTTGCGGGCCGACATCGTGCGACTGACCGGCCAGAATTCCTGGCTCCTGGCCGCGCAGGCCGACGCCGACGCGGCATGCCGGGCGGAGTTGGAGAAACGCCAGCAGATCGAGCGGGATTTCGCGGAATGGATGGCGGGCGCCGAAGCGCAGCTGCGCGAGACGCAGGAACGCGAGAAGGGGCTGCAGGCCCGCTTCGACGCGTCGCGGGCGGAGACCGAGGAGCGGATCCGGTCGCTCCAGGAAGTGGCGGGGGACTTGACGCGCCAGCGGGATGCGGCCCGCGAGGATATGCTGGCGCGTGAAGCCGAGTTCTCGGCCGCCCGAGCCGCCGCCGACCAAAAGACCGGCGCGGCGGCCGAACGCCAGGCGGAGCTTGATGCGCTTCTGGTCCGCGCCGGCGAGACCGAGCGCCGCAACGAAGCGCTGGCCGCTGCGGCCGCCGCAGCGGAGGCGGCGCGGGCGGCGGCGATCGAGGACACGGCGTCGCTGAGAAAACACGCCGCCGACATGTCTGCGAGACTGTCTGCCGTGACGTTGAGTGAAAGCGACGGGCGCGGACGCCTCGCCCAACTCGCCCAGGAACGCGACCTGCTCCTCGCCCGGCAGGACGAACTCAGCCTGCGCCTCGATGAAGCGGAGCAGCGCGCCGAAGCGCTGGAGAGATCGCTCGCCGCCTATCAGACGGAGCACACGAGCGAGACAGACGGGCTCCGGACACGCGTCTCCGACCTCGGCGGCCAGCTGGTCGCAGCGGACTGTCGCGACATGGACGCGCTGACGAGGCTTCAGGCCGTCAACGTGCATCTGGGGGTCTCGCAGCTGGCGATCAACACCTATCAGGAGGCGCCGGCGGACTTCCGCGCCGACGCGATCGCCTACCCCGAGACCAAGGGCGCGGCGGACGCATCGGAGCGCCCGGCAGGCGACCTGATCGACCAGATCACGACGCTGCAGGAGCGCGCAGCGGTCCTCGCGCGCGATGTCGCACGCACGCTGGAAGGCATGTCGGCATGGCGCGCGATCCTGCAGAAGGAGTTCGGTCGCCGTCTCGAAGCCAGCCGCGAATCGCAGGAGGCGGGCGCCGAAAAGGTTGAACGCGACAGCGCCGAACGACTGGCTCTCGTGGAGCGGGAAGCGGCAGAGATTTCGACGGTCTCCACCCGCAATGGCGAACTCATCACGCGGATCGAGCGAAGGCTCCAGGCCAAGCGATCGCCGGCGGCGCAGGACTCCGGCGGCGACCCGTCTCTCTACACCACATCGCAGGGCGGCAAGGCCGTCCCCCGCGAGGCGACAATCCGCGAGCAGCTCAGCACGCAGCAGGCGCGGCTTGCCGAACTTCTCCACATCATCGAGGCCGACATCCGGCCCGCTTCCGGCCTTGGCGGCGGCGGCCAGGGCGGCGGCGGCGGCGGCAAGAGTGGAGGCGCCCGCCCTTCCCCTCGTTTCATGAATGACCTAGCGGGGGCCGCCCTTCGCCTCTCGCAGGCGTCCGCGTCCAAGCGGCCGGCCGCTCAGGCGAACGGTTCGATGGTCGATCAATCGGTCCCCCGTGTCGGCGGCGTCCTGCACTCGGGGCGGCCCATGTGGCGGCGCACGTGGGATCTCGTCCGCACCTATCGCGAGACGGCCCGCCTGGTCGATCTCCAACGCGATATAGCCGAAGATCTCGGGCCGCTGGGGCTGAGTCCGCGCGTCTTCGACGCCCGATACTACCAGTCGCACTATGTCATTGCGCCTCACACCAACCCGCTCAGACATTATCTGCTGGTGGGCGAGGAGGCGGGATACTGGCCGCTGGCCAATTTCGATCCCGCCTATTATGCGCGTCAGGCCGGAGAGACTGGCGACTGGAAGGGTTCGCTGCTTGCGCATTTCCTGACCGAAGGTGTTTACCGGGGGCTGTCGCCATGCGCCCATCTCGATCCGCTCGGCCCGCTCGCTGCGGCCTCCGACCTTGGCCGGATGGCGTATTTCTTCACCATGGAGCAGGAGACCCGGGGCGATCCCGTCCAGACGCCCTTCGCTCCTGACGAGCCAGACATCCAGGATGGCGCCAAGCCGCCCGGCTGATCGTGCGAAGCAGCGCCAGGACCGACGGCGTCCGACGACTTGCAGACCAGGCCGGGTGATCCAATGCCTTGCGCGAGTGTGATATTCCGCTGCGGCAATCGGGCTTCGGAACGCGTTTCGCCAACCAGCGTTGTGCTCTCGAGGCAATCATGGAAGCGAGGCGCCGATGCTCGAGATAGGTCAACTCAAGGCGCGCCTGGATTCCACCAGCCCGGTTGACCCCCAACACACGCTGGCGATCGCGGCACCACGCCCGCTCGCACTTCGACACGCGGCGATGATCGGAAATTTCCCTCCGCGCAAATGTGGCATCGCGACCTTCACCCGGGATATTCTCGACGGACTGGCCAGCGCGTCGCCCACGACGAAATGGGATGTCGTGGCGCTCAACGACGAGCAGGCGTCTTACGATTACCCGCGCCGCGTGACCCGGGAGATCGCCCAGAATGACGCCGACGCCTATCTCGCGACCGCCGACTGGCTGAACCGGTCGGGGGTCGAGGCGGTTTTCATCCAGCATGAGTTCGGCATTTTCGGCGGTCCCGCCGGCGAACACCTGTTGCTGCTGATGCGCCGACTGCGCATGCCGATCATCGTGACCCTGCACACCGTGCTGGAGCGCCCCAACCCCGACCAGCGGCGGGTCATGGATGAAATCCTGACACTGTCTTCGAGCGTCGTGGTGATGGCGGAAAAAGGCGCCGACATACTGGCGCGCGTCCACCGCGCCGGCCCCGCCAAGGTGCATGTTATTCCGCACGGCGCGCCGGACCGTCCGCTGTCGCCGACCGAGCCCTTCAAGGCCCTGCTCGGCCTGGCCGGCCGCAGGACGATCATGACGTTCGGGCTGCTCTCGCCCAACAAGGGGATCGAGACCATCATCAAGGCGCTGCCGAGGGTGCGGGAACGCCATCCGGATGTGGTGTACATGATCGTCGGCGCAACCCATCCCCATCTGGTCGCCCGCGAAGGTGAGGCCTACCGGGACGGCCTGGTGACGCTTGCCCGCAGTCTCGGGGTCGAGCAATGCCTTCATTTCGTCAACCGTTATGTCGGTGACGCCGAACTGGTCGATCTGCTGCAGGCCGCCGACATCTACGCGACGCCCTACCTCACCGAAACGCAGATCACGTCGGGCACGCTGAGCTATGCCATCGCGCTAGGAAAGCCGATCGTCTCGACGCCATACTGGCACGCGGTCGAGGCGCTAGCCGACGGCGTGGGCGCAATCTGTCCGTTCGACGACGTCGACGCCTTCGCGCGTGAACTGACCGATCTCCTGTCAAACGATGTGCGTCGCAAGGCCATGAGCCGACGCGCCTGGACAGCCGGCAGCGCCTCGCGCTGGCCCAATGTCGGCGCTTCGTATCTCGATCTCGCCGCAGGGGTGAGAGCGGTGCACATAATGCGACCGCAGCCGACGCTGCGCGCGCTGACGCGTCCGTCCATGACCGCCGTGCGTCGGCTGATCGACGATGTCGGGATGATGCAACACGCAAAACTGCGGGTTCCGGACCGCGCCCACGGCTATTGCATCGACGATACAGCCCGCGCGCTCGCGCTGTTCGCTCATCTCGCGCGCGACGGCGACCAGGGCGAGGCCGGTTCGCGGTGCGCCTATGTCTGCGCCGCTTTCGTCAACCATGCCTGGAACGAGGAGACAGGACGCTTCCGCAATTTCATGTCTTGGGATCGCCGGTGGCTGGACGATGGCGGCTGTCACGACTGCAATGGACGCACGTTCGAGGCGCTCTGCCTGACCGCAGCCAACAGCGCCCGCCCGGATCTGCGCGACTGGGCGACGGATCTCGGCAGGCGGGTCTATCAACGATCAGCGGACTGGACCTCCCATCGCGCGCGCGCCCACGTGATCAAGGGCTGCATCGTCGGCGATGGTCTGGTCATCGATCCGCGCGAGTGCCGGGACACCCTTGCTGCGGCATCCGGCGCATTGCTGGCCGCCCTCAACGCCAACGCGCCCTGGTTCGACCCGAAACTCGCCTATGACAACGCTCTGCTTCCCGAAGCGCTGATCCTGGCGGGACAGCGGCTCGGCGACAGCGCGATGCTCGCCACCGGGCTGTCCGCCCTGGAGTGGCTCATGGACCGGCAGTCAGCCGGCGGCGGCCGGTTCAGGCCGATCGCCACGAGCGGCTTCGCCCTCGGTGACGCGACGCACGCCGCATTCGACCAGCAGCCGATCGAGGCGCTTGCGTCGGTGGAGGCGTGCGTGTCGGCTTTCGAAGCGACCGGCGAAGAGGCGTGGCGCCGGCGCGCGACAGCCGCTTTCATGTGGTTCGCGGGAGAAAATGATCTAGGTCTACCGCTCATCACCCTTGAGGATGGCGGCTGTCACGATGGTCTCACCGCAACGGGATGCAACAGGAACCAGGGCGCCGAATCGGTTCTCAGCTACCATCTTGCGTCCGCCCGCATGCGCAGCCTCGGCGAGTCTCGCACGCGCTAGAGGGGCCTGCATCCGCCTGGACGCAGACAGATTGCTCTGCTTTTGAGATGGAGCATCATTCTGCAGCAAACTGATTCAGTTTGAACGCAGGATGCTCTAGGACCGACGAGGGGGAATGGAAGCGGGGACGGCGTCTTGATGCACATCGACAATTGCGACGTCCATTTGAACGCCGATCCGTCGCGCGTCGTGCTGCGGCCGTTCTCGATTCCGGTACAGCCGCGCGGCACGGCCCATGGCGACATGTCGAGAGCCGAGCGCGTGGTCAACAGCGTCCTCAAGATGTCGGACGAGGACTGCATCGCCGAACTGTCCGACGTCGACCGCGACTTTCATGGTCGGCACTGGATGACGCATGCCATTTTCCTCGAACGCTTCGCGCAGATACGGAAGATCATCGCCAAGCTGCCGCACGTCTCCGACGCGCATGCCAAGCTGATCGGCGCCTATTTCTCCCACGAATATTCCTACGCCGCTGCGGCCGTCATGAATCCCAGCATGGTCCCGCATCCGGATCAGAGCGGCATGCGCGACGGCGCCGTGCGCTTCGTGATGTCGGTGCGAACGGTCGGCGAAGGACACATCTCGTCGATCGCATTCCGCGAGGGCGTCGCGCTGCCGGACGGGTCGGTCAAGCTGTGGCCCCAGGCGCCGTTCGCCCTCGCGGCGACGCCGGGATCCGAGTATCCCGAGGACGGGCCCGTGACGCTGCACCGCCACGAGTCGGCGACCTTGTCCGGCACCGTCATCTTTCCGATCACGCGGGCGCAGAGCAATGGCGTCGAGGACCTCCGCCTCGTCCGCTTCGTCGAGGAAGACGGGCGGGCGACCTACATGGGAAGTTATACGGCCTACTCCGGCCGCGAGACCGGCTGCGAGCTGATGCAGACGGATCGCTTCACCGAGTTTCGCATGACGCCGCTCCGTGGCGCTGCGTCGCGCCACAAGGGACTTGCCCTGTTTCCGCGCCGCATCAATGGACGCTTCACGGCAATCGGACGGCTCGATCAGGAGAGCCTCTACTTCATGCAGAGCGAGGACCATCTCAGCTGGAATTACGGCCGCAAGATCGTCGAGCCGAAATATCCCTGGGAACTGATCCAGCTCGGCAATTGCGGGTCGCCGATCGAGACCGAGGATGGCTGGATACTGCTGACCCATGGCGTCGGAGCGATGCGGCAATACTCTCTGGGCGCCGTGCTGCTGGACCTCAAGGATCCCTCCAGGGTGATCGGGCGGACACGCGAGCCGTTCCTGCGGCCGCTGGACGAAACGCGCGAGGGCTATGTCCCGAATGTCGTCTACACCTGCGGGGCCATGAAGGTCGGAAAGCGGCTGGTCATGCCCTATGGCGTCGCCGACAGCAGCGTGCGGTGCGGGTCGTTCCCGATCGCCGACCTGATCAAGGAGATGACCTGACGGCGGGAGATCTAATGCGCGCGCTCGAACACGGCGGCGAGACCCTGGCCGCCCCCGATGCACATGGTTTCGAGGCCATAGCGGACTTCGCGGCGCTGCATTTCGTTCATCAGGTTGGCGAGGATGCGTCCGCCCGTCGCGCCGATCGGATGGCCAAGCGAAATGCCGGAGCCATTGACGTTGAGTTTGTCCCGCCACTCCTTGCTTTCGGCCAACCCCCAGCCCTTCAGCACCGAGAGGACTTGCGGGGCGAACGCCTCGTTGAGTTCGACAAGGTCGATGTCCTTCCAGCCAAGCCCGGTGCGTGCGAACAGGCGCGCGACCGCCGGGACCGGACCTATCCCCATGCGCGAGGGCTCGCAGCCTGCCGCCGCCCAGCCCACAAACCAGCCCATCGGCTCGAGACCGAGTTCATCAAGCCTGTCCTCGGCGACGACGAGACAGGCGGCGGCGGCGTCGTTCTGCTGGCTGGCGTTGCCGGCCGTCACCACCCCGCCCTTCTCGATCGCCTTGAGCGCGCCGAGGGAGGCGGCCGTCGCATCCTCGCGCACGCCCTCGTCCTTCCGGAACAGGATCGGCTCGCCCTTCTTCTGGGGTACGCAGACCGGCACAAGCTCGTTGTCGAACTTGCCGGCCTTCCAGGCGGCGGCGGCGCGCTGGTGACTGGTCGCGGCGTAGGCGTCGCAGTCCTCGCGGGAGATCTGATAGTCGCGCGCCAGATTGTCGGCGGTTTCGATCATGCCCGAGATGACCCCGAAGCGGGCGATCGGCTGCGACATGACCCGGCCGCGCGCCAGCCGGTCGTGCATGGTGACCGAGCCGGCGCGGGCGCCGGAGCGCATGTCGGTGGAATAGTATTCGACATTGCTCATGCTCTCGACGCCGCCGGCCACCACGACGTCAGCGGCGCCGGTCTGCACCATCATCGCGGCGTCGATCACCGCCTGCAGGCCCGAACCGCAGCGGCGGTCGAGCTGATAGCCGGGCACGGTGATGGGCAGATCCGCCGCCAGAGCCGACCAGCGGGCGATGCAAGGCGCCTCGCCGGAGGCATAGCCCTGTGCGTAGATCACGTCGTCGATGCGCTCGGGATCTACCTTTGTGCGCTCGACCAGCGCTTTCAGCACGACAGCGCCCAGATCGCCGGCCTGCAGGGAAGCCAGACCGCCCTGGAATTTCCCGACGCCGGTGCGGAGCGGGCTGACGATTGCGGCGCGGCGGAGGGTCTGGGGCATGGGCGGGCTTCCCGGCTGCTGCTGAAGATGGCTGGATCAACCGCGTCCACACTATCCGCCAGAAAGACGGACGCCAGCCCCTCCCTTTTGCCGGCGGGCTGTTGCACATTCAAACCCGCGACAGATACGGACGAACATGGCCACGGAAGCTCATCCCGAAATCCGCGAGGCCGTCCGGCGGCTGTGCATCCGGTTTCCGGGCGAATACTGGCGCGGGCTCGATCGGGAGCGCGCCTATCCAGGCGAGTTCGTGAAAGCCCTGACCGAGGCCGGTTGGCTGGCGGTGCTGATACCGGAACAGCATGGCGGCGCGGGGCTCGGCCTTTCGGCGGCCTGCGCCGTGCTGGAGGAAATCCACCGCTCGGGCGGCAATGGGGCCGCCTGCCACGCCCAGATGTACACGATGGGAACGCTGCTGCGGCACGGATCCGACACCCAGAAGGCCGAGTATCTTCCACGGATCGCCTCGGGCGAATTGCGATTGCAGGCCTTCGGCGTCACCGAAGCGGCCAGCGGGACGGACACGACACGCATCCGGACCTTCGCGCGGCGGGACGGCGACCGCTATATCGTGAACGGCTCGAAAATCTGGATCAGCCGCGCCGAGCATTCCGATCTGATGGTGCTGCTCTGCCGCACCAGCGCGCGCGAGGACAGCGTGAAGCCCACCGACGGGATGAGCGTGCTGCTGGTGGACATGCGGGAGGCGAAGGGGCGCGGCCTCACCATCCGGCCCGTCCGCACGATGCTGAATCACGCGACGACCGAATTGTTCTTCGACAGTCTCGATGTGCCAGCGACCAACCTGATCGGCCGCGAAGGGGAAGGCTTTCGCTACATCATCGACGGCATGAATGCCGAGCGCATCCTGATCGCCAGCGAATGCATCGGCGACGGGAGGTTCTTCGTCGATCGTGCGACGGCCTACGCGAAGGAGCGAAACGTGTTTGGCCGCGCCATAGGCGAGAATCAGGGCGTGCAGTTTCCGATCGCCCGGGCGCATGTGCAGGTGATGGCCGCCAGCCTGATGGTGGATCGGGCCGCCGCCCTGTTCGATGCAGGCGAGCCGTGCGGCGCCGAAGCCAACATGGCCAAGATGCTCGCGTCCGAGGCGTCGTGGTTCGCGGCCGATGTCTGCCTGCAGACGCATGGCGGCTTTGGCTTCGCGGAAGAGTACGACATCGAGCGCAAATTCCGCGAGACGCGGCTTTACCAGGTGGCGCCGATCTCCACCAACCTGATCCTGAGCCATGTGGCGACACATGTGCTCGGCCTGCCCAAATCGTTCTGAAAGGCATCTAGATGGCGCTGGCGTTCGAGGACTGGACCGGGCGAACCGAGGAACGCACCGAGCATGTCGCGCGCGAGCCCTTCGTCCGGCTTGCGGCGATGCTCGATCGCGAGAACGAAGCCGGGGAAGCGCATGTGCCGCCGCTCGGCCACTGGCTCTGCTTCCTGCCGGAGGCGCCGCAAGCGGACCTTGGTCCGGATGGGCACCCCAGGGGCGACGGCTTGTATCCTCCCATCTCCCTGCCGATGCGGATGTGGGCCGGCAGCCGGCTGCGCTTTCACGCGCCGATCGCCTTCGGCGCCTTGATCACCCGTCGTTCCACGCTTCTCGACATGCGGGAAAAAAAGGGGCGAAGCGGCCCCCTCGCCTTCCTGACGGTCCGGCATGAGGTTCGGGCGGGAGAGGCGCTGTGCGTCACGGAGGATCTCGACATCGTGTTTCGGGACCGCAGCGGCCCGCGCGACAATCAACCGGGCGAGCGCCGCATTGCAGATGTGAGCCGGACGATCGAGCCGACATCCGCTCTGCTGTTTCGCTATTCGGCGCTCACCTTCAACGCCCACCGCATCCACTATGACCGCGACTACGCCACGAAGGCGGAAGGATATCCCGGACTTGTCGTCCACGGTCCTCTGCTAGCGACGCTGCTCATGGATCATTTCGAACGGCATCGGCCTGGCGAGACGATCCGCGCGTTTGAGTTCCGGGCGGAACGGCCGGTCTACGACCTCGCGCCGTTCACGGTGAATCTCATCGACACATCGACCGGCGCCCAACTCTGGGCCAATGACGCGGACGGGTTCGTGGCCATGAGCGCGACGATTGAGGCGGGATGGGGCGGGACGGAGCGATGACGCCTGGCTGGCGGTCACTTCTCTTTGTCCCAGCCGCCGCGCAAAAGCTATGGGCCAGGGCGCACACGCGCGGCGCCGACTGCATCATCGTCGATCTCGAGGATTCGACGCAGCCCGAGGCCAAGAGCGCCGCACGCGCACTGGCGAGCGAGGCTGTGCGCGCGATTGCCCAGCAGGGCGCGGACGTGGTCGTACGGGTCAACAACGACCCTGAACATCTCGAAGCCGATCTGATGGCCGCCGCGACGCCCGGCCTGCGCGCCATCGTCTTCCCCAAGACCGCCAGCGCCGCTGAAATCCAGGCGCTCGATGCGCGCCTCAAGGCGATCGAAGACGAACGAGCACTGGCGTCGGGGTCGATCGGCGTCGTCGCCGTCATTGAAGACCCTTTGGCGCTCGAGCGCATCGCCAGCATCGCCGAGGCGCCTCGTCTCATCGGCCTCTGCCTCGGAAGTGAGGATTTCGCGCTGGCGCTGGGGCGCGCTCCTTCGCCGGCGTCACTCGACCTCGCCTGCCAGCAGGTCGCCTACGCCGCCGCCGCACGAGGTCTGATGGGGCTGGGAATGGCGTGCGGAATCGGCAATTTCACCGATCTCGACAGGTGGAACGCGGAGGCGCGGCGCGCCTACGCCATGGGCCTCACCGGTGCTCTGGCGATCCATCCCAACCAGATCGCCGGCCTCAACGCGGCATTCGGCGCAAGCGAGGCGGAGATAGAAGACGCGCGGGCGATCCTCGCGGCCTGGGATCAGCGGACCAGCGGCGTCGTCTCCCATCTGGGCCGAATGATCGACCAGCCCGTCGTGGAGCGCGCCCGCAGGATCGTGCGGACGCTGCGCCCATGAGGCGAGGACGCGCCGCCGACGCGCTCGACATGCTGAAACCCGGCATGTCGGTCTTCGTCCAGGGCGCAACCGGGGAGCCGCAGGGATTCATCGAGGCGCTGAAGGCCGACCCGGACCGGGCTTCAGGCGTGCATGTCTGGTCGTGCCTGGTGCCGGGGATCAACAGCTTCGATTATGGCTCGCTGCCGGCAGACATCCGCGTCACGACCTTCATGGCTTCGCCAGCGATCGCGCCGTCGATCCGGTCTGGGCGGTCGCGCCTCCTGGCGCTTCCCTATTCGCGGATCGGCGAGGTGCTGGCGCGAACCGATTTCGACCTCGCAATCGTGCAGGTCGCGCCGCCGGACACACGCGGCCTGTGCTCGTTCGGCGTGTCGTGCGACACCGGCGCCATCGTCTGGCCCAACGCCCGAAAATGCGTTGCATGGATCAACACCCGGCATTCGCCGCCCCCGCGCGCCGACACGGTTGATGCGAGCGAGATCGACCTGGCCATAGAGGTAGACGCGCCGCTGCTTTCGCCAACGCAGCGACCGGGCTGGTCAGCGGAATTGCGGGCGATCGGACGCATCGCGGCGGATCTCGTTCCTGACGGCGCAGCCATCCAGTCCGGTATTGGCGAGGCGCCGGCGGCGGTTGTCGCCGCGCTCTGCTCCCACCGGCGGCTGCGCATCCGCTCGGGCCTCATCACGCCAGAATATCGCGATCTGGCCGAAGCCGGCGCTCTGGCGGAGCCGAGCGAGCATCTGACCGGCCTGGCCTGGGGGGACGCGGCCTTCTACGACTGGCTGGGCCAATCCGATCTGGCGGCGTTCCGGTCCATACCCTGGACCCATGGCGCCGGGGAACTCGCCGGCACGCCCGGTTTCACATCGATAAATTCCGCGTTGGAGATCGACCTTCATGGTCAGGCGAATCTTGAATGGCGGGCGGGCCGCCGCATCAGCAGCGTCGGCGGCGCGCCAGATTTCGTGCGCGGGGCGGCGGCTTCCCACAGCGGCCGCTCGATCATCGCCCTGCCGTCAACGACGCGCGACGGCTCTTCGCGCATTGTCGCGCGTCTCAACGGGCCGACAGTGTCAATTGCGGGCGCGGATACCGACGTGATTGTGACCGAGCACGGCGCGGCGGCGATTGGGGACATGGCGGCGGATGAACGCGCCGAAGCGCTGATCGCCCTGGCTGCGCCGGACCACCGCGCAGACCTCGCGGCCGCCTGGATTGCAGGCCGGCAAGGCGACTGATCAAGTCCCCGGGCTGAGACGGATCACGGTCCGGGCATCGCGATCCACGGCCTCGCGGCTGAACCGCAGGGGTATGTAGGTCCCTTCCGCCCAGAGCGGAAACAGGTCGCGATAGTGGGCGCTGAAAGGATCGCCCGATTGGCCAGGGGTGTTGATCGCCATCGAATTGTCCCACGCGCCGACATCCATCACCATTCGCACGGACGCACCTGCGGTGACCGAGAAATCGCTGGACCGGTAACTCTGTGCACGAGGCGTCGAGGCGGAGCCCGGAACCTGCAGCGGGCCGACGCGCATCTGCGCCCTCAACTGTTCGTCCGCCAGCACCGCAATGGCAGGCTCGAAGGTTGCGCGGTGAAGCCGGCCCCAGGTCCATGTCGTCATGTCGGGTCCGAGCGCCGCTTTCAACTCGGCGATGGCTGCCTTGAGACTTTCGGCCAGCACCTCGTCGCGCACCGAGGCCGGTCGTGAACCCAGCCGCGCGTCGGGCTGGCCGAGATAGTCGATCACCATTTCGAGATGGCCGGAGCCGACAAGCGCCTGCGCGGCCCTGGGCGTCGCGCGCGCCACGGTGAGGCGGCCAAGATGTTTGTTGGCCCAGACCTCGTAGATCGAGGCGGCGACGCTGTCGACGGTTTCATGATTGTCCCATGCCGTCAGAAGCCCGACCGCTCTCGCGACCTCGTTATCGCTGGATGCAAATGTCTTCAGGAGCGCGATGGCGCGGCGCGACTGCGAACTGACGGCGTCGGTCTGCAGCGCCATTGAATCTGCGAGACTGACCTTGTCGTCAGCGGCCAGCACCTCCTTGATGCGGTCGATGCGCGAGCGGTCCGTCCATTCGAAGGCAATGCGGTTCTTCTCGCTGGGATAGCCCTCGGGAAGGTTCATCTCGTTGGCGGTGGCGAAGAAGCCTTCCGCCGGATTGTAGCTCGACGGCAGAATGTCCTTGCCGTGAAAGCCTTCCCACTCATAGCGGCCGTCACCGGGAACCGGCATCAGCCCGTCCCAATTCCTGCGCACGGGCGCACGGCCCGAAGCGGCCCAGCCGACATTCCCCTTGATGTCGGCATAGACGAGGTTGAGCGGTGGCGCGCCCCAGGCTTCGCTCGCCGCCTTGAACTCGTCCCAGTTGCGGGCGCCCAGGAGACGCGAGGAGCCGAAATAGCCCGAGAGCCCGGGCTCGTTCCACACGGTGCGCATCACGAAGGCGCGCCCGGTTTTTGCGTCGGCCCGGACGACCGGACCATGCCGCGTGAACTTCAGCGAGGCCAGGCGCGGGGCCTCTCCCTTGACCTCGATGGTTTCGGACACGCTTGTCATGGTTTCCCAGCCGGCCTTGTAACGATACTGGTCGGGGGAACCGTCCCTCAATTCGTAGACATAGAGATCTTCCTGGTCGATCGCGAAGATGGTGATCCCGAACGCAATGTCGTCATTGTGCCCGATCGAGACGCCCGGCAGGGCCGGCTCGCCCGCGCCGATAATTGAAAGGCCCGGCGAGTTAAGTCCGACGATGTAGCGCAGGGACGGCGCTCCAAGGGCGCGATGGGGATCGTTGGCCAGCAGGGCGCGGCCCGTCTCGGTTCGCGAAGGCGATACGACCCAGTTGTTCGAACCTTCCGACATGGCGCCGTCAATTGCCGAGGCGAGCTGGACGTCGGGCGAGGCATGCGCCTGCTGGACCTTCCCCGCCAGAACGTCGAACTCCACCTGGCGCGTCGCCAGGAGATAATCGCCCAGCACGTCGGCCGGCACGTCGCACGGCCTGAGGCCCTTGGGCGTCGCCGCCTTGTGAGCCGGCTCGAGCTTGCGCCGCAACATGTCCGCCTCGAGACCAGCTGCGCACGCGACACGGGCGCGGGCGACCTCCGAGGTGATGTTCGACACCAGTGCATGGCTGCGGATGCGCACAACGTCTTCGGCCTTCCAGGGGTCGGGCGCGCTCCCGGTCAAACCGAATTCAACCGGCAGGGGCCTTGTCCCCGCCTTCACCTCGGCGACATAGGCGTTGACGCCATCGACGAAGGCCTCGACCGTGGATTGGGCGTCCGGCGCGTAAGCGGCCCACTCGACCTTCATGTCGCCGCGATACAGGAACAGGCGGGCCGCGCGATCCTGCTCGACATAGGCGGGGCCGAAATCCTTCGCGAGGAGGCCAAGACCGCGTTTTCGCCAGAGGTCGATCTGCCAGAGCCGGTCGCGCGCGGCGTTGTAGCCCTGCAGGAAGAACGCATCGCGGCGGGTCTGCGCGAAAATGTGGGGGATGCCCCAGTGATCGACGACGATCTCGGCTGGCTGAGACAGTCCGGTCACTTTCCAGGATTCCTGCCTGGCGGAGACAGGCTGCGCCAGGGCAGATTGCGCCGCGAGCAAGCCGCCTGCAACAAGACCGGCTGCAATGGGAGGCCACATCACAAGACGCATCGGGACTCTCCTTCGCGGACAGGTCGGCACAAATTGAGGATTGGCCAGCCGCCCCGTCTTGTCAAAGAGCGCTTGGCCGGGCCGCATGCCGCATCCTGCCGCTACGGAACGATCGGTCCCGCGACGGGCGAAGGATCGAGATTCACACTTCGAGGGGAAACCCGGATCGGTTCCACTTGAAGCGATCGGGCTCCCGGGGTCTAATCCGTACGCAACCCACACACCCGCTCACTCGCGCTGCGGCGCCGCCAGAGGTCCACATGGCAAGTCCGGTCATTTCGGCCACGGGATTGTTCACGCCGCCAGACTCGGTCTCGAACGCCGAACTGGTCGCGAGCTTCAACGCCTGGGCCGACCGATGGAATGGCGAGCACGCAGCCGAGATCGAGGCTGGCGGAGCCATCGCGAAAACACATTCATCCGTGGAGTTCATCGAGAAGGCCTCGGGGATAAAGTCGCGGTATGTGATCGACAAGTCGGGCGTCATCGATCCGGGCGTCATGGCGCCGCGCATTCCCGAACGCGGCAATGACGAGATCTCGGTCCTCGCCGAGATCGCCGTTCACGCGGCAAGGGAAGCGATGGCGGCAGCGGGACGAGAGGCCGGGGACATCGACGCCGTCATCTGCGCCGCCTCCAACATGCAGCGCGCCTATCCCGCCATGGCGGTCGAGGTGCAGGCCGCGCTCGGGATAGAGGGGTTCGCGTTCGACATGAACGTCGCCTGCTCGTCCGCGACGTTCGGCATCCAGACCGGAGCGGACTTCGTGCGGGCCGGCCATGCGCGGTCGGTCCTGATGGTGAACCCGGAGATATGCTCCGGCCACCTCAACTTCACGGACCGGGACAGCCATTTCATCTTCGGCGATGTCGCAACCGCAGTGCTGATCGAATCGGAAGACATTGCTCCGCGAGGACACTGGTCCATCCTCGGCACGCACCTCAAGACGCAGTTCTCGAACAATATTCGCAACAATTTCGGCTTTCTCAACCGGACCGCGCCGGACAGCGCTGCTGCGTCAGACAAGCTGTTCGTGCAGGAGGGCCGCAAGGTCTTCAGGGAAGTTGTCCCGATGGTGTCCCACATGATCCAGGAGGAACTCGACCGGCTGGGCATCCAGGCAAGCGATCTCAAGCGCATGTGGCTGCATCAGGCCAACGCCAGCATGAACCGGCTCATCGCGGCGAAGGTGCTTGGGCATGACGCCTCGGACGATGAGAGCCCGACCGTGCTCGACGAGTACGCCAACACCTCGTCGGCCGGATCGATCATCGCTTTTCACAAGCATTCCGCAGATTTCAGGCCGGGCGACAAGGGACTGATCTGCTCCTTCGGAGCGGGATATTCGGCGGGGACGGTGTTCGTCGAAAAGGCGGCGTGAGGCTGCTGCGGCGGGGATGACAATCTGAGGCGCCCACCGGGATCCCAAATCTGCTGACAACACGCTCCTGCCTGAAAGGCCGCTCATGCCCCGCATCGACCGTCGCAAATTCCTGCTCGCCAGCGCGACCGCCCTTGGCCTGCCGCCGGCCATCGCGCGCGCCGTGACGATCAATGCAATGGTGCGCTCCGGCACGATCGCGGACGTGGCGCACGTCGTGATCCTGATGCAGGAGAACCGGTCGTTCGACCATTATTTCGGAACGCTGAACGGCGTGCGCGGCTTTGCCGACCGTTTCCCGATTCCGATCCTCGACGGCGCCGACGCAAAGACGCGCTCATGCTGGGCGCAATCGAACACCAGGCTCGCTGACGCCCCGCCGGTCATCGCTCCTTTCCCGCTCAATACGGTGCAGACATTCGCCCACATGCGCGTCGAGGGAACGCCTCACAGCTGGCCCGACGCCCAGCTGGCGTGGGACGAAGGCCGCATGAGCCGCTGGCCGGACCACAAGACAGCCCATGCCATGGGTTATTACGAGCGTGAGGACATTCCCTTCCAGTTCGCCCTCGCCGACGCCTTCACGCTCTGCGACGCCTATCATTGCTCCATGCAGACCGGGACGAACTCCAACCGCCTCTTCCTCTGGACGGGCACGAACGATCCGACCGGCGCCGCCGGCGGACCGTCGATCTCGAACTCGCACGACAACCTCAAGGCTGCGCCCGCCTCGCCCTATCGCTGGACGACCTATGTCGAGCGACTGCAGGCGGCCGGCGTCAGCTGGCGCGTCTATCAGGACATGGCCGACAATTTCGACGACAATCCGCTGGCCGGGTTCAAGGCGTTCCGCGAAAGCCATGCGGGCGTTGCAGGGTCTGATCCGCGTCTCGCCCAGCTTGGACTGGCGACGCATCACCTTGACGGGCTGCGCGCCGACGTGCTGGCGGGCGCCTTGCCGCAGGTGTCCTACATCGTCTCGCCGGCAAAGGATTCCGAGCACCCCGGTCCCTCCAGCCCCGCTCAGGGCGCCGATTATACGGCCCGCGTCCTTGAAGCCCTGACCGCCGATCCTGAAGTCTGGGCGAAAACCGCGCTGTTCGTGATGTTCGACGAGAATGACGGGTTCTTCGACCATGTGCCGCCGCCTGCTCCGCCATCCCGCACGGCGGAGGGAGAAGAGGCAGGCGCATCCACCGTCGATACGGCGGGCGAATACCATCTGGTCGCCAATCCCACCGAGGCCGGCTCCGAACGTAAGGAGCTGATGGGGAGGCCCTATGGGCTGGGACCGCGCGTTCCGATGTATGTGATCTCGCCCTGGAGTCGCGGCGGCTTCGTCAACTCGCAGGTCTTCGACCACACCTCCGTGATCCGCTTCCTCGAACAGCGCTTCGGGGTGGCGGAGCCCAACATCTCGTCCTGGCGGCGCGCCGTCTGCGGCGACCTGACCAGCGCGTTCAACTTCAAATCGCCCAACGCCGCGCCCTTCCTCAACGCCATGCCACGCACGGCCGAGACGGCCGCGAAGGCCGCCGCCCTTGCCGGGCGGACGACGCCGCCAACGCCAGCGGCGCCTCAGGCGCCCTCGCAGATTGGAGGCCCGAGGCCGTCGCGCGCCCTGCCCTATGAACTTCGCATCGATGATTTGGGCTCAGAGGGCGGCGTCCGCCTGCGCCTTGGCAATGACGGGAAGGCCGGAGCGGTCATTCATGTCTATGACCGCCTGCGCCTCGACCGCATCCCTCGCCGCTACACGGTGGAGCCCGGCAAGACACTTGAGGATGCCTGGGAGGCCGGGCCATACGACCTCTGGGCGATCGGTCCAAACGGCTTCCACCGGCATTTCATGGGCGGGTCGGCCAGCGAGGCGCCGCAGATGTCCGTGGTTCGCGATCCGGACGGCGAGCAGCTGGTCGTGAAGCTTCACAATCCCTCGCTGCGCGCAGTCTCGTTCAGCGTGACCCCGAACGCCTATGCCGCCGCGACGCCATCCTGGTCGACGCGCCTTGCGACAGGGCGGAGTGCAACGCATGCCTGGAAGCTTCGCTCCAGCGGCGGATGGTACGACCTTTCGGTGACGTCGGCGACGCGCCCGGGCTGGATGCGCCGCCTGGCCGGCCGCCTCGAAACGGGATCGGACAGCGTCAGCGACCCCGCCATGTCAGGCGCCGCGCGGCTCGGCATCGACGCGGCGTGAGGTTGGACTTGTCCCCGACCGCCGTGTGCGCAGTCCCAGGCGCCGGTGCTGCGGCGCTCGCGAGACCGTTCGTCGCGATGGTGCTGGCCATATCCCTGGCCGCCTGCGCATCGCCGCTGCGACGCGAGGTCGAGGCGGTGCTGGGCGATCCCGTATTCGCCGGAACGCACTGGGGCCTGATGATCACGACCCTGGAGGGCGAACCGGTCTTCTCGCTCAACGCCGACCGGCGCTTCACGCCCGCCTCGAACACCAAGATGCTGGTCACGGCGGCCGCGTTTCACCGGTTGAAGGGCCTCGACGCGCCCGACGCCGCATCCGGCGCTTCCCTTCACCTCGAGCCGGATGTCGAGGGCGGACCTCCAGACGCTATCCTTTCCGGGCATGGCGACGCCACCCTGTCGGACCGCGCCGATTGCATCTCCAACTGTCTCGCCATGCTCGCCGACGCGTTGGTCCGCCAGGGCGCCATGGTTCTGGCCGATGTGATCGGCGACGATCGCCATTTCCAGGATGAAAGATGGAGTCCCGGCTGGAGCTGGAACAACCTGCAGACACGCTCCGGGACAGCCGTCTCCGCGCTCACCGTCAACAGCAATGAGGTAGCGATCCTGGTGAGGCCCGGGCTGGCGGCTGGCGAGCCGGCGGCGGCAAGCTGGCGGCCGGGCGATGATGTGTGGCCCCTGGTCAACGAGGCGGTGACGGTCGCCGACGGCGAGACTGACCTCAGGATCGAGCGCCTGCCCGGCGCCGAAGCGGTCCGGATCTATGGCGTCATGCAGGTCGGGGCCAGTGAAACGACGTTGACGCTCGGGCTCAATGATCCCGCCCTGGTCGCCGCCTCGCGCCTGCGCCGCCTGCTTGAGCAGCGCGGCGTCGCCGTGGAGGGAAAGACTCGGGTTCGCCATCGGCCGCCGGCCCTTTCGGATGATCCCACGGCGCGAGTCGACGCGCCTGTCCTGAAGGAAATCGCGGGGGAGGAAATGGCGCGCGCGGAAGTAGAGCGGCTGGTGGCGCCGCCATTGATCGACGATCTCCGGCTGATCCTGAAGGCGAGCCAGAATGTGCACGCGGAGCTTTTGTTGCGCAGGCTGGGCCGGCTTGAGGGCGCCGGGTCGGTCGCGGACGGCCTCCTGGTCGTGCGTGACATGTTGCGCGAGGCCGGCATCGCGGACGCCGAGTACGACTTCGCCGACGGTTCCGGCATGTCGACCTATAATCGCGTCACGCCGGCCATGATGACCCGCTTTCTGGCATGGACGGCCGACCAGCCCTGGGGCGACGCCTGGCGGGATGCGCTGCCGGTCGGCGGAGTGGACGGCACACTGGCGCGACGGTTTCGCGGCAGCGCGCTGGAGGGCCGCGTGTTCGCGAAAACGGGCTCGCTCAATGCGGTCCATGCACTCTCCGGCTTCCTCGTCGCGGCGAGCGGCCGGACGCTGATTTTTTCGGCCTATGCCAACAATCATCCGTCTGGAGCGCCCTCCGGGGCGGCGGCGATCGACGCGGCCCTGCTGGCGGTGGCGGCGAGGCGCTGAGGCGGTCGGCCAGGGACGCTCGCCATGGCGCGGTCCAGAGCATTCTGGGCGATCCCAGAATCACGAAAATGCTTTGGATTCCTGTCAGGTCGCGCAGAGAATGAGCCATGGGTCCGACGCCTCTCATCATTGATTGCGATCCCGGCGTCGACGACGCCGTCGCACTTCTGCTCGCCTTCGCCTCGCCGGACTTGATCGACATTCTGGCTGTCACCACGGTCGGCGGAAATATCGACGCGGCATCGACGGCGCGGAACGCAAGGATCATTCGCCAGATCGCGGGCCGGGAGGGCGTGCCGGTTTTCGCCGGGGCGGCCGCGCCGCTCGTTCGCTCTGCGGTCAGCGCCAGCGCGTTTCATGGCGAGACCGGCCTTGGCGATCTGGAGATTTTCGAACCGTCCACCGCGCTTGGCTTCGGAGAGGCCGCAAGCGTCATCGCCGACACGGTCATGCACCATGCGCCGGGTGAGGTCTCGATCGCGGTGATGGGACCGATGACCAATATCGCTCTTGCCATGCGGAAGGAGCCCTTGCTCGCGGCGCGTCTGCGCACGCTGGTCGTGATGGGCGGCGCAAAACGCGAGGGCGGCAACATCACGGCGTCCGCCGAGTACAACTTCTTCGCCGATCCCGACGCGGCGGACATCGTGTTTCGCTCCGGCTGCCGCATGGCGGTGATCGGTCTGGACGCAACACATCAGGTCCGGACAACCCCGCGCCGGCTTGGCCTGATCGGGGCGATCAACACCCCGTCGGCGCGGGCGGCCGCGCGCCTGCTGGCGTTTGCGGCCGGGGTCGAACCGGGAGAGGCCGACGATCCGGGGCCGCCCCTGCATGACCCCTGCACCATCGCCTACCTGCTCGCGCCCGACCTTTTCACCTCGGTCCCCGCCCTGATCCGGGTCGAGACGTCTTCCCCGCTCACTTTGGGACACAGCGCCGTCGAGTTTCGCGGCGCCGGCCCGGACGCCGCCGTGCGATGGGTGACGAAGGTCGATGCCGAGGGCCTGTTCGGACTATTGCTTGAACGGCTGGCGCGATGAGTGCGCCTCACATCACCGTGGTCGGGTCGGTCAATCTCGACCTTGTCGCCACGGCCGCGCGCCTGCCTGTCGCCGGCGAGACCGTGACGGGAGCGACCCTGGAGCGTCATCCCGGCGGCAAGGGCGCCAACCAGGCGCTGGCGGCGCGCCGGCTGGGGATGGAGGTCCGGCTGCTCTGTCGTGTCGGCGCGGACGCGATGGCTGAAGAAGCGTTGGCGTTGGTGCGGGCCGAAGGTGTGGATCTGACGGGCTGCAGCGTCGATCCGGGCGCCGCAACCGGCGTCGCTCTGATCGCTGTTTCGGTGCAGGGCGAGAACCAGATCATTGTGGCCCCGGGCGCCAACGCCGTCTTCCTGCCAGTGCATCTGCCGGAGCAAATCGACGGCGCGCTGATCTGCCAGCTCGAACTGCCGGTCGAGACCGTCGCGAAAGCGGTGGAGAGCGCGAGCGGATTTGTCTGCGTCAATCTCGCGCCGGCCCGGGAGATTCCCGAAAGCATCCTCGGGCGCGCCGACCTTGTCGTCGTCAATGAGGTCGAGGCGGCCTGGTTCGGCGACGCCCTGAACCGCGCCTCCGGGCTTGTCGCGATCACCGCCGGGTCGCGCGGCGCCAGGCTTTTGCGGGCTGGCGCGCTCGTCGCGGCGGCGCCGGCATTCGCCATCCAGCCAGTCGACACCACCGGGGCCGGTGACGCTTTCGTCGCGGCGTTGACCGTGGCCCTCCTTGAGGAGCTGTCCCCGCAGCAAGCGCTGCGGTTCGCCTGCGCCGCCGGGGCGTTGGCGGCGACAAGGAGAGGCGCACAGCCCTCAATGCCGACGCGAACCGAGATCGAGGCGTTTCTGGCCGCGCGGAACCGGGGGGATCAATAGGCCGGAGCTGGATCAACGGGAGATCAGACGGGTCGCAAGTAGCGGGGCACTCAACACCTAGGGTTTGAGCGCCGCGAGGATCGGGCCGCCATTGGCGCCTTGAACCAGGATAGCGGTGCGGTAAGCCGGGTCATCGGCCTCCGGGAGAACGAACTGCCTGGCCGGTCCCGACCAGGGGCCCAGGCGCACGAGTTCGCGAACGACGTTGCGGTGAGGCAGCGTTCGGCCGCCATTCTCGCCCTTGCGGATCGCCACCTGCACGGTACGTGGATCGTAGCGCACCAGCCAGACGTCCGCTCCGCTCTTCGGCACAGTTCCCGCACCAACCGAAAGCGAAACACCCGACAACGAAAGTGTCGGCGCATCGACCGGAAGGGCGGCACGCTCAATCTCGCGCTTCAGCTCATTGCGATCGATACCGACGATATCGGTGCGGCCGTTGATCACGACCTGCGGCGTGCCGACATTCCCATTCTGCAGACTGCCGCGCGCATAGTCCCGCTGCCGGGCGGTATTGGTCTCTGTAGCGAATGTGTCCTTCCAGCCGAGCTGATCCCAATAGGTGACGCCGAAACTCAAAGCCAACACGCCGGGACGATCCGCCAGCGCATTCAGGTTGGCGTTGGCCGGGGGACATGACGAACATCCCTGACTCTGAAAGAGTTCGACGACCACCGGCCGCGCGGGCGAAGGTTCGGCGATGGCCTGTGGACCCGCCAGCGCGCCAGCGACAGCGCCCATGCCCGTCAGGAAAGCGACGAGCCCCAATGGAAACCGGCGGAATCCCTTCATGTCTGCGCGCCCTCTACTCGCCGAAGATCCGGTCGCCAATGATCTGGCGGTTCAAAGATCTATTCGCGCCGGCGACGAACAGGTTACACAGAACGCTTGCCAGCGCGCGGCGGGGAGGCGCCGGAAAAGACGCAGCTAACGGTTTATGCACTCCGGCCCTGTAACCGGATCCATGCAAGATGGAGCACCTGCCATTGGCCATGTCGACCGACTATTCCTCTCCTGTGCAGGTCAACGGCTATTCCTGCCGGAACTGCACGGACGTTTCATATGCCAAGAAGGGCGTCGATCCGGCGCACCCGAAGGGTGAGCCCTCCAGGATCAGTGGTGCGACCGATGCCGGCCAAACGGCGGACGCCGTGCGCCTTGGCGGTAGGCTTGCGGGCGGTGTTGTCGATGCAGGTTCGGCATTGTCGACGATCAAGGCAGCCGGCACATTGCTTGATGTCTGCGTCTAGAGCCTGCTGCGACGCGGCGCGACGATCAAGGTGAAGCGGCTGCGCGCTCACACGCTTCGCGGAGCTGTCCGGCTGCTTTGCGCCACGTATAAGCCCCCGCGATTTTGCGGCCCTGTTCAATCCATGCATTTCGAGATGCGGCGACCGTCAGGTTCCTGACGGCGTCAATCCACGCTTCGACATTGTCGGGAGCGGCAAGCTGCGCGCCGCCTCCCCAAATCTCGGCCAATGCTCCTGAATCGGCTGCGATCACAGGAGCGCCGCAGAGCATCGCCTCGCCTGCCGGCAGCCCGAACCCCTCGGTGAAGGACGGCAGGAGGAAGGCGAAGGCGGTCTCGTAGAGCATGCGAAGTTCTGCGTCCGGAAGGCGGCCGAGAAGGCGCACGCGGCTGGATGGTGCGGCGCCAGGCGGCAGGCGCGAGCCGACAAGCACAAGGTCGAACGCCGCGAGTGCGGGCGCTTCGGCCAGGGCGAGGAGCAGGCGCGTATTCTTGTGCGGCTGGTCCGACGCGAGGCCGAGCAGAAAAGGACGCTGCGAGGCGGGCGAGGGTCGCTCCGCCGATTTTTCCTCCAGGATATGATCGACGCCATTGCCGATGACCTGGGCCGCCGATGCGTCCGGCAGGACGCCGTTCACGGCGAGCCGGTGCGCCGAGTGCCGGGAGACGGTGATGACGGTCGCACGCCGGCAGATGCGCGGCAGCATGAAGCGGTACCACGCCCGGAAGGCGGCCGAGTAGGATTGCGGCGCGTCAAACACCTGGGCGTCGTGCACCATCACGACGGAGCGTCCGGACAGCAGCGGCGCCGTGTTGGCGAGATTGACCAGCAGGCGCCCGCGCGCGGCGAACGCCAGCGACGTCTGCTCCCAGAGCTGGCCGGGAGGACCAGGGAGCGAGCGTTGACGGATCACCGTCAGTCCGGCCAATGGTTCTGCTCCGGGCGGGTGCAGGAGCGTCCAGTCGAAGCGGCCCGGGGTGGCGGCGAAGTCGCGGTCGAGGTGGGCGATCAATTGCCGGGCCACGCGCTGGACCCCGGAATTCTGCGCCGCCAGGAATCGTCCGTTGATCACGATGCGGGAAGCGGACGGCGTCAAGGCCGTCGGGTCCGGAGCCGGGAATGCGCCGTCATTTGAGCTGCAGGATGTTTTGAGGGTGCAGCCGTCCGCGGAACAGATCGCCCAGCGCGAGCATGTTGCCGACAAACCGGCCCCGCCGATCGCACCAGGGTTCGGGCCTGATGCTCCTGAAGACGTTCGCCGCGAGGTTCTTGGCCATCAGTTTGTAGGCGTGTGACAGCGGCATTGTTCGCTTTCGCCGCAGGAATATCGGGTTGGCGATCTGGGAATAGCCCATGCGGACGCCTGACGTGCGGGACTGCTTCACTCCGAGGTGAACGCCGCCCAGCGCGTCCGTCCAGATGAGCGACCCCCGCCTCGACACCTGAAAGGTGAAATCAATGTCCTCCTGCCAGGCGTAAAGCGGAAGCGCTTCCTCGAAGGTCAGCCCATCGGCCATGGACAATCGAACCGCCATGTTACACCCGTAAAGCGACGTGATCGGCTTGCGCGTGGCCGCAGCAAGCGCCGGAGGCTGATAACCGGCAAGGAAACCGCCCGCCTCGGCGAAGGTGTAGCCCGGACCGCGTATTCCGTCCGCCAGCACATGACCCGTCACTCCCGCTATGCGGGAATCGTCGGTCAGGATCGCTTCGAACGTCGCCAGAAAGCCCGGGGCAGGTGCGAAATCGTCGTCGAAGAATACCACCGCGTCCACGGATTTTCCTAGCAGTTTCAAGCCTGTGTTGCGCTGATGCGCAAGACCCTTGGGACCGAACACGACTTCAATCGGAAGCCCCGGGGGAAGTTCGGGGACGTCGGCGCTGCTGACCGCGGTGATGATGATGCGGTCAGCCTGCCGCGTCTGCGCCAGCAGGAATGCGAGCGCGCCAGCGAGAATCTCGCTTCTGCCGAGGGTGGCGTAGATGACCGCCAACTTCACGAGACCTCCCCTGAACCTTTCATCGGTCGTCCTCGCCGGAGCGGCCGCAGGGACAGTCCAGGCGTCCTGCTCCACGATTCATGCCAAGCCATTGCGACGCCTCATCTGCGCGGCGCTCGCCGGTGCGTCGAGATGAACCCGATCGCCAGGCGACTCACTCCCGGCCGGGCGGCCCGCCGGGAGTCCAGTGGACGCCAGGACTGGAGAGGCGCCGTCTCGCCGGCCGCGCGCGGCCGCATGACAAATCCGGCCAGCATGCCAAAGACGAAGCCCGGGTCAGCCGTTGGGCTGCTCACCGCAGCCGGAACCAGCAGCAGCAACGCCGCCCAGGCCGCCGAACGCTCGACCGCCCTGGGATCGCGCCCCGTAAGGAAGGCCGAATAGATCAGCTGGCCGAGGAAGGCCAGCATGAGCGACGCGCCGATGAACCCAAGCGAGCCAAGGACCGCCGTGACGATGCTCGACGACCTGAAGGATCCGGCGCCCGTGCCAAATCCGAAGCTTGCCTGGAAGGCGCTCCAGCCCTGGGCGGCCCACTCCTGGCGTTCAAGGGAGGAAGCGCTTTCGACCTTGCCGACAGTGAGGCCCGTCACGAAGTTGGCGATCCCGCTGAACGCTTCCGGCTGAACAAGGCCAAGGCCGAAAAAGGCGATGACAATCCCGATGATGACCATGAGTGCTGAAATCGTGCGACCGAAACTGCCGCGCCGGATGATCATGCGAGGCAGCAAGATTGCGACGTAGACCACGAGGGCCAGGATCCCGGTTGTGGATGTCGATGCGAGCGTCGCGGTCCAGAGGCCAAGGGCGGTCAGTCCCGACAGCGCCCGGCGCGTCCTCAGCCAGTCCTCCGTGGCGAAGACGCCCAGGGGTATGGCGAACGCCGCATAGGACGAGGGTTCGGACAGGGTTCCGGACAGGCGCTTAACGTCGCCGATCGACTGATCAACCATCACATAGTTGGAATTGCGCAGAAATTCGAGAACACGTTCATTGGTGACCGCCAGCCCAACCCAGTCGATCAGGGCGAAGGTTGCATGGAGAATGCCGATGGTAAGGACCGCATTGCGGAAATCCTCCGCTGAAAGTTTCCTGCAGAACAGGATGGATACGGCAATGGCGGTGAGGAAGGATCCGCTGAGATAGGCCATATGCGTGATATTGGATGAGCGCGGGCCAAGAGGCGTAGCGATGGCGAAGCCATCCACGACTTCGGGCCGCATGCTGACGACGTCCAGGGCGCCCGCGAAAAGCCTCGGTCCGAACAGGCTGATGACGACGGTGTAGCCGATGAGCGCGATCGCGACCGGATGGGCCGCCAGCGACCTCCGCGTCACGTCCGCGTCGCTTGGCGCGACCGCCACGAAGGCCGCGAAAACCAGAACCATGACCCCGACCTGGGGCAGACCAAGGGAGGCGCCGCCAAGGGCCGTCAGGGTCGCTACGCTCGTCGCGCCGAAGACCTGCGTGACGGCGAACAGGCGCCATGAGGATTTGACCCGATCACGCGCGGCCAGGACGGCCAGGACGGCGGCAACCATCACAGCAAGATACAGGGTCGGCTGCATCAGGAATCCCGGCCTCGTTTCGACACTGCCCGTCGGACGGTCGCCGCCGCAGGCGACCCAGGACTGGACTCGCTCGCGCGCCGCGCCCGATGGACGCCCATCACCCGGCAGCCTTCATCAACCTCGGTCAGCATGATTCGCGCCAACAGGGAACGATGATCCGATCCTACATGCGGCCCGGTCTCAATTGCCCCGAGCGTCACTCCACAGCCCGCATGGACCCCATCAACCGCCAGCATGAGCGTCGGAAGACCGGACAGAAAGGGGCCATCAAAAGAGGGCCATGTCGGGGCCCAAACGCTCGTTCGCGACAATCCGGACATGGTGACAAAATGCCGAAGCTCGGGAGACCAGGGCGATGCGTTGAAGTCGCCCGCGACGACAAGAGCGTCCGCCGGCGTCTCCGCGACGGCATCGACCTGTTGCAGCAACTGCTCGATATCGTCATGCGCTACACGGGACAATCCCTCGCGGTCGAGATGCACGCCGACAATTTTCAGCGTGCGGCCAGGACCGCCCTTCCCCGGAACCAGAAGTTCGACCGCAGCGGTCGCGATCTCGTTTCCGGTCGCGTGCGGCCGCGACAGGTCGCCGGACTGCCAGGCCCCGCCATCCAGAAGCCGGCCCTCGAAACGAGACACGATCGCCACGCCGCAATAGGGCCGGCTCGCGCAGGTGACGACTGTCGGGTAGTCGGGGACCGCTTGCATCAAATCGCGCATGAACGATTCTCGCGCTTCCACCAAAACAAAAATGTCGGCATCCGTTTCCTTCAGCCATCTTATGGTTTCCGCCGGCTCGGGATTGAAATCCCAGACATTGAGTTCAGCGATCGACACTTCGAATTCCGAACCCGACTGGAAACTGGCCCTGACCATCATCACGGTCCTCAAGTCCAGGGCGAGGATGATCCAGGCTCCCAAACCGATGGCGGTCAGGCCGAGGAGGCGAGCCCGGGTCATGCCCGGTCCGGCAAGGCTGGCCAGGACCAGCGCGGGCGCACCGACCGCCACGGCGGGAACGGCGTATGAGAATTCAGCTGGAGCCAGCCCCGCCACGGACAGGAGGACAATACAGCCCAGAACGACGGCGCCCCAACCCGCCGCCGCGAAGGTGAGGCGCAGCCGGTTGAGTGGCGTTTGAGGCTGCGCTTCCGCCGGGTCCGGTCGCATTGCCGCTCCCGGTCAGTGGAGGCTTGGGCGCGCCGCGCCGTGCGCCTGCGCCGGGGGTGCGAAGGTCAATGGGGCGCGAGAAGCCGACCGAGGCGTTCGAGGAGCGCTGGCAAGGCGCGCGGCTCGCGGCGCGAGATTGAGAACGACACCGATAACCCTGGACCCGCCCTGCTCTATCCTTCGGCCCACCGCTCCCAGGAGCGACCGCCGGGTAAGCCCGTAAGAGGCGACCACGATCGCCAGGTCAGAATTTCGCAACAACGACCGGAAACGCGAACGCGAACAGGGCGACTGACAGTCGATGACGGTTATGTCGTACATGCGGCTGGCTTCGGTCACGGCGGCCCTGAAGGCGGTCAGCTGCGCCAGCGACAACCCGCCGGTCCGGGCCTTGCCTGGCATGGCCGGCAAAACATGCACGCTCGTCACATCATCCTGGACGATCAGATCGGCCCAGCGATGGCCGCCATCCAGCAGCACATCGACGCCGACTTCGGGTTCGAGGTCCATGATCCGCGTCAGCCCGGCGCTCTCGACATCCCCATCGATCAGCAGCACGCGCAGGCCTTCGGAGGCAGCCATTCGTGAGAGCGCCAGCGCGATCGTCGTGGCGCCGTCACCGGGCTGGGCCCCGGTGATGGCGAGGGTGACGGGGCTGCTGTCCTGTGAGCGGATGCTCGACAGGATGTCTCTCAGCGCGTTGGCGAACGGCGAAGCGGGATTTTCGGTGGCGACATTCGCGGGATGGCGTTCCTCCGGCGGCAGCCGGCGCAGGTCTCGTCCCGCGATGCGAGGCGTGAGGGCGAGCACGGGGGCGCCGATGAGAGCCGCGACGTCGCGCACGTCGCCGATGCGGTCGTCGATTGCCGCCATTGTCGCGGCGTAGGCGATTGCAAGAGCGAGCGCGAGCGCGATGACGCCGGGAACAATCAGCACGGACCGCATGGGCAGAGGCGTCGCGCCCGGGGACGGTCCCGAGACAAGCGACACACCGAGGCTGCGCCTCGGCTCCGCGTCAATCCGGCCAGCTCCCATGGCGCCGTCCAGGGCCTCGCGTGCGATCGCGATCCGCACGTCCAGCGACTGCAGCCTGGCGCCAGACGCGATGACCGGAGCCGGTTCGGGAGAAGGGCCGTCGGCTAACGAGGTTTCCGCACGCAGTCGCGCGACGCTTGCATCAAGCTCGGCGGCGACGGCGGAAGCCGCCGTGAGAACCCGGTATTTGCTCCGTTCACGCGCGTCGACATCGCCGGCGGTTGCAGCCTCCGCCTGTTCGCGGGCGGCGACCTCAACAGCGAGCCTTTGGCCCAGGGGACCTGCCTCTTCGAAGACGCCGGATGTCCGGACCCGGGCGATGTCGCCGGACAGCACCTCGGACTCCAGCAGGGTTCGGGTCGCGGCCAGAAGCCTGGTCGCCGTGTCGAGTTCGCGCTGCCCCGCGCTCGGAATCGGCGCTCCCCGGGGGGCGCGCGGCCTGGCCCTATCGCTGGCGAGCACGGCCTCGCGTTCCGTTTCGAGATCGACGAGAGCGGCGCGCGCTTCCGCGAGGCGAGCGGCTGTCGCATTCTCCCGGCCATCTCCGGGTTCGACGAACAATTCAAGCTGCCGCGATCGATAGAGTTCGACGGCGACCTTGGCGGTCTCGAAAGCTTCCGAAGCGGTATCCCCACGCGCGGTCAGCCTGACCTGACGCAGCTCACCCTCGCGCCGAGCCTGTACAAGCCTTTCAGTCGATCCGTCGGCGAGAGCGCCGGATGGTCCGCCTGCCCTTCCAAGCTCGCCAATCAGCATCTGTGTGAACGCATCGGAATTCAGGGCCGCAACTTCGGCATCGACCCGGGCGGACGAAAGTGGAGGGCCTGTCTGCCCGACCGCGGCAAGCGGCGGCGTCAATGCGAACCGCACGGTCGATTCATAGAACGGGGAAAGCAAGCGCGACGCGCCCAGCAATCCGACGGCGGCCAGAACGAAGATCAACACGGCGACTGGCGCATGGCGGAGGGTGCGACGTCCAAAGTCGGCCAGGCTTCTGCGCGGCTCGCCTGACGACTGGAGCACGTCTCCCGCTGACCAGCTGGTGCGCACTTTACGCATGATGCGCCGGCCCGGTCATGCAACCCCCACGGAACGGATAAGCAGCTCCCTGGGCGCCATCGCGCCGCCGATGGCGATCGCCAGCTGGTGAAAGATCGGCGAAACCTCTTCCCTGAAGTCGGACTGGGCGATCCAGCGCGGAGCCGACGGCGCCAGCCGAACGGGAACCCCCGAGCGCCTCGCCGTCGCCCTGCGGAGCATGTCGGACATGAAAGGAAGTTCGGCCCCGCCGCCCGTAGCCACAACGATGGTTTCCGCAAGGTTGTGCTGTTTGGCGTTCCTGGCCGTTCGCGACACGACAGCCGCGAAATCCTTGCGGATCAGCCTGACGATCGCGCGATAGTCCCGGCTGCGCTGGAGGTCCCTGACCGAGCAGTTGACCCTGTAGCCGAAGAACTCGATATCGAGATGGCCGCGGGCAAAGATTTCTTCCTTGCGGGCACGGATCGACGGCAGCAGATGCCGCCAGAGCCCCCCCCGTTCGCGGCTCGTCTGGAAACTCTTGGCTTTCTTGATGATGACGTTCAGCAGCGACCGGTCGATGTCGTCGCCAGCGACAGCGATCGTGTGGTCGAGCGAGACGAGCTTCGACTCGCCGCAAGCGTCGGGAAAACGCATGTAGGATCCGAAGTCCGTGGTTCCGGCGCCCATATCGACGACGATCATACTCCAGGCCTTGTCCACCACGTCCGGAAGGTAGGCGGCGGCGGCCGCACTTGCCTCGAACACCCCGGCCTCGATGTTCAGGCGCTCGGCCGAAGAAGGCGCAAGAAGCGCCGTCTGTGCGGCTTCGTAGCTGAGCGGCGACAGCCAGAACTTGTCGGGAAGCGCCAGTCTGACCGCTTCGGCGCGCTCGAAGAGATCGACCGTCAGCGCGTGATCGTTCTGTGTGCGGTCGGTGAACCAGCCGGGCCGCGTGTAACGCCAGACTTCCGCCGAGCCGCCATCGATCACGATATCCTCGCGGAATGCGTGGTCGATGAGCGCGAGGAAGTAGGCAAGATAAAGAACGATCAGATCGCGATAGCTGAAAACGCCTTCGGGATCGATCCGGCGCGAGGGGCGGGTCGGCAGGAAGGCTTCAAGGTCGTTCGTCCCCAGAAGCAGCTTGAACGACTGCAGGGCTTCGCGCTTGCCGACCGTGCTGCGCTGGACGCGGTCGAGGGCGTCGGGCCCAAAATGGATCGAACGGTCCGCAAGGTAGAGCGCCGAGGGCACGAAATGGGGACGTGAAGCGCCAGCAACCTGTCCAACGCGCAGCGGTCGCGCCCGCAATATCGCGTCGGGACCTGTGGCGGAACGCGGAACGGCCGCCGCCTTCGAAAAGGCGGTGCCGAAATCAACCGCGACAATCCAACCTCCTGGGCCGCTCAACCTTTGTCTCCCCGTTTCCGCACCTCTGCGCTGCGCGGGCCAACTGGCGTCGCGCACCTGGCCATTTCGGCGGCGGCATGTCGTTCCTGGCGCCTGCACGAGCATCGACAGCAGGCGCGGGTCGCGCACGCGTCGGCGACCCCTCAGCGCGTGTAATAGCCCTTGCCGGCATTGCCGTAATAAAGCGAATCGCTGAAGGAGAAGCTCTTGGTGACCGACACATCGGTGCGGTTCAGCACGATGCCCGCCACATGCCCCTTGGCGCGCCGCACTTCACGAAGCGCCGTTCTCACCGCCGACATGCGCGTCTTGTTCCACTGCGTAACAATCACGGTCGCGTCCGCCACCGCCGTCAGCCAGCGCGTTTCCGCGACTGCGAGAATCGGCGGGCAGTCCAGCACGATGAGATCAAACTCCGGCCTGACCTGATTGATCAGCTTGCGCACCGATTCCGGCCTGAACAGGGTATGGAGCTCGCCGGGGGCCTCGTTGATCGGCAGCACCAGGGCGGGCGTCAGCGGATCGGGCATCGCCACGGTCTTCCAGTCCACGCCATTGCGGATGACGTCGGTAAGCGAGAGAGACGGCTTGTCCGACAGGCCGGCGCTCAGCGACGGACGGCGTGCGTCGCAATCGATAATGAGGACGCGAAGGCCGCTCATGGCTGCGGCGCGGCCGAGCGAGAGCGAGAGCGTCGTCTTTCCTTCCGCCGCAACGGCCGACGTCACCGCGACGGCCATCCCCGGTCCCTTTTCGAAGTCCGAGAGCAGGGTCGCGCCAAGCACTCGCATGGATTCGGCGAACGCCGTCATCGGCTGGTTGACGAGATAATCCTCGGGGGTCCGTTCGTCGGGCGGCATGCGCCGCAACTGACGGCGCAGGATAAGCGGTACAGTAACAAGGGCCGTCGCCCCGAGCTTGCGGGTGATGTCCTCGGGGCGGACGATGCGATCGTTCAGGAAGGCCCGGACGATGGCCGCGAGCAGTCCGATGAACAGGCCCGCCGCGAAGGTGAACGCCATCCAGAGCTTGGGCGACGTGGTCGTCGGGGCGCTTGGCTCGAGCGCGCGGGACACGCCGCGTGCATCGACGACCTTGAGAGATTCCTGCTCGGCGATCTCCCGCGCCCGCAGCAGAAAATCCTGATAGACGGACGTGGACGCAAGCGCGTCGCGCTCCAGCTCGTTGAGCCGCACGATCGCCCGGTTGCCAGCAACGAGACTGCCCTCTAGCTGGGACAAACTACCTTCCAGCGACCGCAGGCGAATACGTGAAATCTCGACCTCATTGACCTGGCTGGCCTTGATGCGCCGGATTTCGGCCGTGATCTGATCGAGCACCTCGGCATGCTCGCGGCGGACCTGAAGTGTCGAGGGGTGCTTGTCGCCATAGCGGATCGACAGTTCGGCCTGCCGGCCCGCGATCTCGGACTCGCGGGCGCGAAGGGCCTGGATGCTGGGCGAATTCAAGGCGTCGGCGACCGCTTCCGTGTCGCCGTCGCTGTCGGTCACCTGCCGCAGCTGGCTCATGCGCGCCTGTTTCTCGGCCAGATCGGCGCGTGCGGTCAGAACCTCGCTCTGAAGCTGGAAAAACTGTTGTTCCGTGATGGTCGCGCCGTCAACAGACAGCAGCTTCATGTCGGCGCGATAGCGGGCGACCGCCGCCTCCTTGGTCTCGACTTCGCCGCGCAACTGCTCGACGCGCTGGGTCAACCAGTCGCTGGCGCGTTTCGAGGCGCCGAGCCGCTCGTCGATCTTTGAATTGAGATAGACATCGACCAGGCTGTTGGCGAACAGCACGGATGTATCGGGCGCACCGCTCCTGAAGCTGATCGCGATAACATTGCTGGTCTGCTGGCGCGTCGCCGAGAAGCGCTCCTGCAGCGCCTGGACGAGGTCCCTCATCTTGAGACTGTCGGGATCGGCGTCCTTAAAGGCCGCAGCGTCCGGAATGCCGAGCCGTTCGGCGACGAGATCCCCGCCCAGCTCGTTTATCAGCCGGCCCAGCATGTCGCTGGACACGAGAACCTCGATCTCGGACTGGATCAGCGCCGTATCCGGATTGAATGCCGGCGATGGGTTCTTGTTGACCTCCTCGCCTCGCGGGTTGCCCAGCGCGACGAGAGCCGTGGCGGAATAGACGGGGGGGCGGAATTGCAGATAGACTGCGCCGGCGACCATCACCATCGCAACGACCGCCAGAATGAAGAGACGCTGACTGAGAATGATTGACAGCAGGTCTTCGAACCCGAATCCAGCCTCATCCCGCACCGGCGCGGGCGGCTCCCCGGCGAAGTCGTCGATCACGAGAGTTCTAGGCAAGGCCTGGTTCATTGATGCGTCACTGCTTTCATCGACCGGCCTACCTGCCGTCTGATTCACAACATTCGCTCCACCATGGGCCATCCGCCGCCCGCAGGCGTCAGCCGACTGGAACCAGATGACAGGCGTGCTTACCGTCGCCCGATTAAGTTTCTGGGTCAAACCGAATGCAAAATCCGATCCATGAATACTCGGCTTGTCGCCTCTGGCGCGTATAGTCGATTCGAAACGACAGTTAATCCCTTCGCTGGCCTTGCCTTTCAGGCGAACTCTGTTCCGCCGCCGCACGCGACAGGCGAGTGAATTCAGCAGCCGCATTTCGAACGTCGGAAGGAAACTAAATTTGTACCGGCCCGAGACAAGGCCGACCGTGCGCAAATGCGGCGATCAAGGCCGCAGCGCAAGAAAATATGGCAGCCGTCAACTTTGCGCATAGGCCCTGCGCTTTGAAGATGCTATAAGTCGTACCGGGCCTGTTCATCATTGACCTGATTCAATCGTCACGTTGCTGTCGCTGCAAACAAGCTGCGCCGGGATCGGGCGTGCGTCATTCCGGCGCCCTGTCGAACGACGGTTTTGACCAGCACTGCTGGCGGCGCGGGCGACGCCTGAACCTTTTATGACTTTAAAGACTGGTTCCGAAGCAGGAATGAACTTTGCGAGGGACCACCTCTGCTGTCCCTTGATTTGGCAGATTACGCATTATTTAACGGTCTAAGAATAGCCGGCCGGACTCCCCTCACTCTAGTTGGTGGCTGAAGAAGCTGATGTCACAGAGCGCAGGCGCAGCGCGCGCAAAGCGTCTCGAAGCCGCTGGCTCCGCTCCGCCGCAAGCGGGGTCTTTCGTGCACGCAGGCGCCTTCAAGTCTCAGGCAATCGAGGGGTCTGGCCAGGTCAGCATCGATCCTGCGCATTCGGATCATCCCCTGTATCAGGACTGGACGTCGCGCGACTGGCCGGAGCAGGTTGTCGGCGGCCCTGCCAAGCGCGCGTTCGATTGCATCGTCGCGATGGTCTTGCTGATTTTTCTGGCGCCTGTCCTGGCGGTCATCGCCCTCACCATCTTCGTGCAGGACGGCGGCTCGCCCATATTCGCGCACTTGCGGGTCGGGGCGGGAGGGCGGCCGTTCCGCTGCTTCAAATTCCGCTCGATGGTGACGGATGGCGAGGCCCGTCTCGCCGCCCTGTTCGCGTCCAATCCCGCAGCACTCGATGAATGGTCCCGCACGAGAAAGCTCATGAATGACCCCCGGGTCACCCGGGTGGGACAGGTATTGCGCAAGCGCAGCCTCGACGAACTTCCACAATTGCTGAACGTCCTGCGCGGCGACATGAGCCTTGTGGGACCCCGACCGATCGTCGCGGATGAACTGAACCGGTATGGGCTGGACAGGGTGCATTATCTGCGCGCCCGGCCTGGCCTGACGGGGCTGTGGCAGGTCAGCGGACGCTCTCTCACGACCTATGATCGCCGGGTCGCCCTGGACAAATCCTACGCGCTCAACTGGTCGCTGTCGGGAGACCTCGTCATTCTGGCGCGCACCATCCCCACCGTCCTGTTGCGACGAGGCGCGTTGTGAGCCCAGAGGTCAGGGGCGGCGACCCGCTGAAAGTCGCGATCATCCACTACTGGATGCTCAAGATGCGCGGCGGCGAGAAGGTGCTCCAGTCGCTGTGCGAGATGTATCCCCAGGCGGACATTTTCACCCATGTCTACTCACCCAAGGACATGTCCGCCGAAATCCGCAAGCACACGGTGAGGGAAACGTTCATCGGCAGGCTGCCGATGGCGAAGAAGCTTTACAAGTCCTACCTGCCACTGATGCCGATGGCGCTCGAGCAGCTCGACATGAGCGAGTACGATCTCATCATCTCGAGCGAATCCGGTCCGGCGAAGGGCGTGATCGCCCGTCCCGACGCCGTACATGTCTGTTACTGCCACTCGCCGATGCGATACCTATGGGATCAGTATCCGCAGTATCGCCGAACCGCCGGCGCCTTCAAGAAACTGGTGATGCCGTTCCTGATGGGCGGCCTTCGCCAGTGGGACGTCACCTCTGCGGCGCGGGTCGATCATTTCGTCGCCAACTCGAACGCCGTGGCCGCGCGCATCAACAAATACTGGCGCCGACCCTCCGAGGTGATCGCCCCGCCGGTCGATGTCGAACGCTTCTCGGCGCGCGAACCCCGGGAAGATTTCTTCCTGTTTGTCGGCGAACTGGTTCCCTACAAGCGCGCCGATCTGGCGATCCGAGCCTGCACACTGATGTCGCGCCGGCTGATCGTGATCGGGGATGGTCCGGAGATGGCATCCCTGCGCAGGATCGCCGGGCCGACGATTGAATTTCTCGGACGGGTTCCCTTCGACATCCTCGCCGAACATTATGCCCGATGCCGCGCTTTTCTCTTTCCGGCCGAGGAGGATTTCGGCATCGTTCCGGTCGAGGCCATGGCCTCGGGCGCGCCGGTCATCGCGTTCGCCCGGGGAGGATCCCGGGACTTCGTCGTCCCGGACCGGACGGGGCTGTTTTTCCACAAGCAGACCGTATCGGACATGGTGTCGGCCATCACCCGCTTCGAAGCCTGCCAGCACATTTTCGATCCGCTGAAGATCGCCGAACACGCAAGCGGTTTTCATGGCGACTTCTTCAAGCTGCGCATGCGCGCCGTGATCGACCGCCTGCTGGCCGGCGACGACAAGGGGCAAGTCCTGAACTCCGAGCCGCAGGACCGGGGCCCGGGCACGCCGGCGCCCCCGGGGACTGTCGGGCGACGCGACGACAGCCCCTTTTCCGCAATCCAGGCGGCTGGGTGAATCTCGCCTGACAGGCCGTAACCGCGCTGACGCGCCGAGGCGGGTCGCCGGGCGAGCGCAATCGAGATAGGTCCGCCCTCAAGCAACCTCCCGTCCCTGATCGAGACAAGGCAATGTGGGTCCAATCGGCGCCACACAGGGTATTTCGGGACTTAGGCGCCCGTCGGCTGTCCGGCCTCACGTGAAGGCATTTGCCGACAAGCTAATGTCTTTGCTTTTTACAACATTGAATTAGATCAGTTTATTCGGCTGCAATGAAATGCTGTTGAACGCAAGCTGATCCATGCCCGCACCTCTTGCAGCTGGGGGAAATCCACGTCCCGCGGCGGGACGTACCCAAAAAGACAAGTCGCATCGATGAAGACCTCGACAAGCATGTCCTTCCTAACGAGCACAAAGGTTGCCCCTGTCGACACCGTCGGCGTGCGCCAATTGGGCGGGAGCGTAGCCGCGCGACGACTGGGCGCGCTGGGTCCGCTGACGCCCGATGACCTGAGACTGCTGAACAGCATGAGGGGACGTAGCTTTGACCCCGGCGCCACCATCGAAGACCCGTCTGAGCCCAATGAAACCGGCTGGATGGTCCTTTCAGGCTGGTGCGCCCGAATGTCGTCGGGAGCCGCGACTCACAGGCAGATCACCACGATCCTCCTGCCGGGTGACGGCTTCGGCATCGGCGCAGCGCCGTGGGCGGGTGACCGGTTGCCGGTTTACGCTTTGTCGCCCTGCGTCCTGGTCGACGCCACCGTCCTCCGGCAGCTCGTCCGGCTGCGCTCGCCCGTTCACGCCAAGCTGATCGAGGCCTGCCGGAAGGCCGCCTGGCTGGAGCAGATCTATGCGCTCAACCAGATATCGAGGCTCGGAGGGCAGAATGCGTTCTGCCGGGTCGCCCATTTTCTGATGGAGCTTTATGTCAGGCTGGATCAGGTGGGCCTCGTGCGCGCCAACACGTTCGTGACGCCTCTCAAGCAACAGATACTTGCTGAAATTCTTGGTCTGAGCGGTGTGCATCTGAACCGGACGATGCGTCTGCTGAAGCACGAGGGACTTGTGTCGCTGAGCCGGGGCGCCATCCACATACCCGACCCGACGCGGCTGTCCGAGGTGGCCCAGTTCGACCGGGATGCGATGACGACCCCGCCGTGACGATTCGGCCGTGACGGCGGCGCCGGGCTCGCCTCTCGCACTCGCCTTCGGGCTGACTTGCACCGATCAAATGATATGGCGAACGAAGATAATTGCCAAAACGACGCGGTCGGCAGATCCACGCTGACCGGCGCCGACGTACCTCAACATCGGACAGGAGCAAGGCGTACTTGGCGCTTTCTTCAGTCGGGCGCCCAGAGGGGGATGTCCCGAGTTCTGTTGAACTTCGTCTGAGCGACGCTGCCTTGTTCTAGTTACGCGACCCTGGATGTCGGGGCAATGCCCGTTTCAGCCAAGTGGTTCTGATGGG